>Ga0196976_1000356_pt1 | contig 29867 bp, 35 predicted proteins | sample S3v_513CmetaG_FD_148644 | JGI IMG/M metagenome (GOLD analysis project Ga0196976, IMG submission 148644) | Soil microbial communities from Anza Borrego desert, Southern California, United States - S3+v_5-13C | ecosystem: Environmental > Terrestrial > Soil > Desert | place: USA: California... | reverse complement strand
GGGGTTCAGCGCGGCGGCCAGACCGCTTGGGGGCGGTGGCGGGGGCGTCTCGGCCACCGGAATCTCCGGGGCGGGCGGGGCGCCGGGCTTGCGCGCGGGGACGGGGGGCGGGGCGACGTCGACGATGGTCAGGGCGCGCTCGCGCCGGGTGGCGATGCGGGCGCCGCAGGGCCACTGCACCGTCAGGCTGCGCCCGCCGTCGGCGGTGGCGTAGCCGGACAGGCGCCGGGTGTAGGTGGCGTTCAGCTGTTCCACCGGCCACGGCACGGCGCCGGGCAGGGTGAAGCGGCCGCCGCAGGTGCCGGCGTCGACCACGGGCTTGGCGTCCGGGGTGACCAGCACGAGGCGGGTGTGCTCCGCATGGTCGCCGACCTGCACGCGCACCGGCTGCTGGGCGTCGGCAGGGTGGGTGGCGCAAAGCGCGGTGGTCATCAGCAGCAGGGCCAGCGTGCGGCGATCCATGGCGACGGTCATGGCAAGTATCCTGGATTTTATCCAAATAGCCGACAAAGGCCTTTCGAATGCCAGCAGGCATTCGCGGCGGCCCGTCAGGTTGAAACCTGGCTTTAAACTGCCGTGTCTAGGTTAAGGCCGGGTTCAAACTTGAGGTGGTCGGCGATGGAGAGTCCCCTTTACATCGGGCTGTCGCGGCAGGTGGCGCTGAGGCGGCAGCTGGAGGTGGTCGCCAACAACGTCGCCAACATGAACACTGCCGGCTTCCGGGCCGAGCGCACGCTGTTCGAGGCGGCCATGCAGCCGGGCGGCAAGCGGCCCAATGACCAGATCGCCTTCACCATCGACCGCGCCACCTACACCGACCTGCGCCCCGGCGGCTTCACGGCCACCGGCAACCCGTTCGACGTGGCGCTGGACGGCGACGGCTGGTTCCAGGTGCGCACGCCGGACGGCGACCGCTTCACCCGCGACGGCCGCCTGCGCCGCGACGCCGACGGGCAGCTGGTGACGGCCGGCGGCTTCCCGGTGCTGGACGACAACCGGCAGCCGATCATGATCGCGTCGGACAGCAGCGTGCTGACCATCGGCACCGACGGGCTGGTGTCGGCCGACGACCAGATGGTGGCGCGGCTGCGCGTCGTGCGCTTCGACGACCCGCAGCAGCTGCGCCAGACCGGCGACGTGCTGTTCGCCGCCGATCCGGGCGTCGATCCGCTGCCGGCGCCGGACACCCGCACCGTCCAGGGCAAGATCGAACAGTCCAACGTCCAGGGCATCGCCGAGGTGACGCGGATGATGGACCTGTCGCGCGACTACCAGGCCGTGACGCGCATGGTGGAGGACGGGCAGGACCTGCTGCGCGCCGCCATCAACCGCCTCGGCAAATCCGCATAAATCCAGGAGTTTCCGCCCATGCGCGTGCTCAGCATCGCCTCCACCGGCATGATGGCCCAGCAGCTGAACGTCGAGGTCATCTCCAACAACATCGCCAACATCAATACGACGTCGTATAAGCGCGCCCGCGCCGAGTTCCAGGACCTGATGTACCAGTCCGAACGGCGCCAGGGCAGCCAGTCCACCGACGCCGGCACCATCGTGCCGACCGGCATCGAGGTGGGCCTGGGCGTGCGCGCGGCGGCGGTGAACCGCATCAACACCAACGGCAACCTCACCTCCACCGGCAACGAGCTGGACGTGGCGATCGAGGGGCGCGGCTATTTCAACGTGCGCCTGCCGGGCGGCGACACCGCCTACACCCGCGCCGGCAGCTTCAAGCTGTCGCCCGAGGGCACCATCGTGAACGCCGACGGCTACCCCATCATGCCGGAGGTGACGGTGCCGCAGGGTACCCGCGAGATCGCCATCAGCAAGTCCGGCGAGGTGCAGGCGTACGTGGACGGGCAGGCCAAGCCGCGCACGCTGGGCCAGATGGTGATGACGGTGTTCGTCAACGATTCGGGCCTGGAGGCGCTGGGCGACAACCTGTACCGCGCCACCCCGGCGTCGGGCGAGCCGCAGGACGGTGCGGCCGGGCAGGCGGGGTTCGGCACCATCCGGCAAAAGTACCTGGAGTCCTCCAACGTCAACGTGGTGCAGGAAATCACCGAACTGATCTCCGCCCAGCGCGCGTACGAGATGAACGCCAAGGCGGTGGAGGCGGGCGACCAGATGGCCTCCACCCTCTCCAACATGCGGTGAGCATCATGGCTTCCCGCAGGTGGTGGGCCGGTCTGGCGATGGCGGTGCTGGCGGGTCCGGTGCTGGCGGGTCCGGCGCTGGCCGAAAGCCCGGTGGAGGCGCTGCTGGCGCGCGAGCTGGCGGCGACGCTGGGTGGGGCGGTGCCGGCCGGCGCGCACGTGGCGCTGACGCTGACCGCGCCCTTCGGCGGCGAGGTGGAGGCGGTGCGCGACCTTGCCTACGACCCGCGCGGCGGGCAGGTGCGGGCACTGGTCAGCAGCGGGGGCCGCATCGTCGAGCTGAAGGGCAAGGCGGACATCACCGTGGACGTGCCGGTGCCGACGCGCCGCATACTGCCCGGCGAGGTGATCGGCGGGGGCGACCTGACCACCCTGCCCATGCCCATGGAACGGCTGGGCGACACCGTCGCCACCTCGCGCGACGCATTGATCGGCTTGGCCAGCCGGCGGGCATTGCCGCCGGGCCGGCTGATCCAGACGGCGTCGGTGGGCGCCCCGGTGGTGGTCCAGCGCAACAAGCCGGTCAGCCTCGTCTACGAGGACGGGCCGCTGCTGCTGGCGGCGCGCGGGCGGGCGCTGCAGGACGGCGGGGTGGGCGACACGGTGCGGGTGATGAACGTCGCCAGCAGCATCGTCGTCACCGGCACCATCACCGGGCCGCAGACGGTCACCGTCGCCGGGCCGCAGGCCGTTTCGGCCAAACCCTGATTCTTCGAGGAACCCATGATGCGCAAGCCCCTGGTTGCGGTGATCGCGGCGTCGCTGGCGTTGGCCGGCTGCGGCCGGCTGTCCAACATCGGCAACCCGCCGGCCTTGTCGGAGATCTCCAACCCGGCGATGGCGCCGGAGGCGCGCGTGATCTCCATGCCCATGCCGCAGGCGCTGCCGGCCGACCAGGTGCCGAGTTCGCTGTGGCGGACGGGATCGCGCAACTTCTTCCGCGACCCGCGCGCCAAGCAGGTGGGCGACCTGCTGACGGTGATCATCAACATCGCCGACCAGGCGCAGATGCAGAACCAGACGCAGCGCCAGCGCACCAACGCCGAGAAGGCGGGTCTGCCCAGCTTCTTCGGGCTGGAGAGCCGGCTGCCGGCGGTGCTGCCCGACGCGGTGAACCCATCCAGCCTCGTGGACCTGGACAGCACCAGCTCGTCGGCCGGCAACGGCACCATCCAGCGCAACGAGCGCATCGCCATGCGCGTCGCCGCCGTGGTGACCGAGGTGCTGCCCAACGGCAACTTCGTCATCGCCGGGCGCCAGGAGGTGCGGGTGAACTACGAACTGCGCGAGATGCGCATCGCCGGCGTCATCCGGCCGGAGGACGTCACCAACGTGAACACCATCGATTACGACAAGATCGCCGAGGCGCGCATCACCTACGGCGGGCGCGGCCAGATCACCGACGTGCAGCAGCCCCGCTACGGCCAGCAGGTGCTGGACGTCATCCTGCCGTTCTGAGGAGGCGGATATGGCGTCCGCCGTCGTGAGGAAGGCCGGCGTGGTCGCCATCTGCGCCGCGCTGGCGGCCGGGGCCGGATACGGCCTGGGCCGGTTCCAGCTGTACAGCGAGGCCGCGGCGGCGGCTCCGGCTCCGGGTTCCGCGCAGGGGACGGCGCCGGGCGCCGAGGCGGCCGGGCCGTTCTACGTGGACATCGGGCAGCTGATGGTGCCGGTCCTGGCGGACGGGCGGACGACGGCCTTCATCCTGGCGCAGATCACGCTGGAGGCGGCGAGCGCCGATCAGGCCAACCTGATCCGCCGCCGCCTGCCGCACGCGCGCAACGCGCTGCTGCAGGGGCTGTTCGGGCTGGCTGGGTCCGGCGCGTTCGATGGCCCGTCGGTGGATCCGGCGGCGGCCGCGCGCACGCTGAAGCAGGCCGCGAACGAGCAGCTGGGGAGCGAGCTGGTGAAGGCGGTGCTTCTCGACCGCCTGTTGCGGCAGGAGAACACGCGGGCATGACGAGTTGGGGATGTGTCCGTACGTCCGCCCGGTGGCATCACTGGGTGCGCGGCCTCAGCAGCGGGGACGCCGGTGCGGGGACCGGGGCGTTGTCCAGCGGCAGCAGGCGCTGCAAGGCGGCGATGTAGCCTTGCAGCGCCTCGCGGCCGAGGGGGGTGAGGGCGTAGCTGGATTGCGGCCGGCCCTCGCCGCTGTGCTTGCGGACCGACACGTACCCCGCCCCGATCAGCTTCTTGAGGTGCGATTCGAGGTTGCCGTCCGACACCTCCAGCCGCTGCCTCAGCTCGGTGAAGGTCGCCTCGCCGGCACCGGCCAGGAAGGCGGCGATCTGCGTGCGCAGCGGCTGGTGCAGCAGAGGGTCGAGCGTGTCCACGGCCGGTCCCTTAATGTGAGGTTGGGGGTTGGAGGGTCAGGGTTTGAGGTCGAAGCGCGCCGACATGGTGCCGGGCGCCTTGCTGTCCTTCTCGCCGGGCAGCGTGATGGCGAACTCGCCGCCGACCGCCTGGGTGCCGGACATCCAGTTCTTGCCGTCGAAGCTCAGCCAGTTCTTGTAGACGTAGACGTCGCGGCTGGTGGCGACCTCCATCCGCGCCTCCCCCGTCCTGGACAGCAGCGAGCCGGACACCGACGCCACCACCGGCAGCGGCGCCCCGGCCGGGTAGAGCAGCACGTGCTCGCCGCCCGCCGGTGCCGCCTCACCATAGCGGACGACCGGAACCTTCGCCATCTCGTCCGCACCCGGCGCCATCAGGCCCGCGCAGCCGGCGAGCGTCGCCGTGGCGGCCAGCAGGGCCGCGGTCAGAATCGGTTTCATGCGTGATCTCCTTGGGATCGGATTGGGATTGGGATCAGGGGAGGGGAAACGGAGGCCGGCGGGTCAGTCGTGCCGGCCGGCCGCGGTGTTGGCGTTCACGACGGCGCGGACCAGCGGGCCGCGGTCCGGCGTGAGGGCGCCGTCCAGCTTGGGGATATGGAGCCACAGCCCGGCGGTGCCGCGCGCCCAGGGCTCGCCGTCGAAGCGGGCCTCGCCGGTCGGCACGCCGTTCTCCAGCACCAGTTCCACCGGCTTGGAGAGGGTCAGGGGCAGGGTGATGGCGGGATCGTTGCGGAAGAGGTTGCCGGCGAAGCGGACCTCCACGGGAACCGGCGTGCCCGCCGGCAGGGTGAGGATGCGGCGGCCCTCCGCCCCGGCCCCCTTGCGGAAGGCGTCGAGCGTCAGGGCCGGCGCCTCGGCCGGGGCGCCGAAGTCACCGTAGCGCTGCACGGCGAGCGGCACCGACAGCACCACCAGCGTCCAGGCGGAGGACTGCGCCATGCGCTGCCAGGACGGCCGCGACCGCCCACGGTCGAGCATCAGCGCCAGCAGCGGCATTCCCAGCCCGAACACCGACGCCGCGATCAGCCGGATGGTGACGTAATCCAGCCGGGAAACGAGGCTGGCGATGCCGGTGAGGATGGCGAGCACGCCGACCCACTCCAGCAGCTCCTCCGAGAACAGGCCGTGCACGTAGAGGCCGAGGCCGAGCAGGACGACCCACGCCGCGCACACCATGTAGCCGCCGCCGAAGAAGAAGGTGGCGAAGGTCATCAGCGTGCCCAGCGCCATCAGCAGCCACCAGACCTTCAGCACCTGCCGGTGGATGAAGGACCACGCCTCGTCCCGGTGCCGCTTGATCCGCCGCGTCAGGTGCCAGTCCAGCACGGCCACCCCGCCCAGCGACACGGCCAGCAGCAGCAGCCACGCCAGCGCCTGCTGCGCCACGTCCGGGAACTGTGCCGGCGTGAGGATGCGGTCGCTGAGCAAGAGCAGCGCCGCCCCCATCAGCCCCCAGAGGAGCAGCGTGTGCCGTTCGATCCGCAGGTTGCGGTGCCCGGCCGAGAGCATGGAGTGGATGGAGTCGAGGCGCTGGGAGAGGCTGTCGGACATGAAGCGTTCCGCCCGTTCACTCTGTGATGCAGAGTGAATTACACTCTGAAACGCAGAGTGTCAACGGCCGAGTTCACGCTTTGTGGGGCGGGGCGTTCCGACGGCCGTTTACGACGCCGACAGGATGTCCTCGGCGCGGACGGTGGCGCCGCCCTTGAGGAGGAATTGGGTGGCGCCGTCGACGGTTCGCACCTCCTTCACCGTGTCGGTCACCACGGTGGCGGCCTTCAGCGTCGTGCCGGCCTTGTCCTTGGCGGTGACGCGCACGTGGTAGGTGCCGTCGGCGGCCGTGGTGCCGTCGCTGCGCTTGCCGTCCCAGGTGAAGACCTGCCGGCCGGCCTGCGGCGAACCGGCGGTGGTGTGGACCGTCCGGCCGGCGGAATCGAGCACGTCGATCTTCACCGACGCCGCACTGCCCTCCACCGCGTAGGCCATGGTGGCCTTGCCGCCGGACAGGGACAGCGTGTCGGTCGCCGCCTCCACCGTGCGGCCGAGGTAGGCCATGTCCATGCGCATGCCGCTGTTCTTCAGCGTCTCCAGCACCTGCTTCAGCGTGTCGTTGGTCTTCACCCCCTGTTCGACGGTGGAGAGCTGGGCGAGCTGCGCCATGAACTGGCTGGCGTCCATGGGCGCCAGCGGGTCCTGGTTGCGCAGCTGGGCGGTGAGCAGCTTCAGGAAGGCCTCGTAGTCGACGGTGGCCTTCTTCTCGCCGGCGGTGGTTTCCGTGCGGGCCGTGGTGGTGGTGGCGGTGTTGGTCGCTGTGGTGGCGGTCATGCGGGCGGTTCCCGGATGGCTGGGGTGGTTTGCGCTTCGCTTGGAGCCCTTCTCCCCTTGAGGGAGAAGGGTTGGGATGAGGGGTCGTTACGCCCGGCAGGGCGGACAAAGACTCTTTTCCGCCCTGCCGGGCGTAATCCCCCTCTCCCCAACCCCTCTCCCTCAAGGGGAGAGGGGCTTTTAGACCGTGACGTCGACGATGCCGTCGATCAGGACGGCGGCGCGTTCGGGCGGGGTGGGGGCGGCGGGGTCCTCGAACCAGGCGGTGCGGCGGCCGCCGCCGTCCGGGTGGGAGCCGGCGAAGCCGCGCGGCTGCTCGTCCCCGCGCAGGGAGAATTGCAGGCTGGCGCCGTCCAGTTCGAAGCCGGCGCCGGCCAGGGCGCGTTCCAGCTGGTGCACGTCGCGGCGCAGCAGGGCCAGCGTGTCGGCATGCTCGGCCTGGACGGACAGGGCGATGCGGCCGTCGGTCACCTCGGCGACCACGCGGACGTGGCCCAGGTCGGCCGGCGACAGGTCGATCTGGAACTCGCCGCCGCCGGCCTCGGCCACGCGGACGAGCGGGGCGGCCAGCTGCGCGGACGGGGTTGGCGCGCGCGTGGCGGCGGCGTGCTCGGCCACCGTGGCGGCGTAGTGCGAGGCGGCCTGCGCGGGCGGCAGCGGAGGCAGGGCATCCGTGGGGGCGGCGGTCGAGACCGCGTCCGGCGCGGGGGAAGGCGGGTTGCCGCCGGGTTGGCCGTTGCCGGGCTGGTTGCCGGTCTGGCCGTTGCCGGCGCCGTTGCCCGTCATGGCGGCCGGGTTGAGCGCGGGGGACGGGGTGGGGGTGTTGGTGGCGTCCGGCGTCGTCGGTGCGGCGGCGTCGGTGGTCGCCTTGCGCTCGGGCGCGCTGGGTGCTGTGGGGCGCGGCGCCTCGGTGGCGGTGGCGGCCGGCAGCGGCGGTGCCGTTTGCGGCGTGGTGGGGGGTGGTGCGGCGTCGGCCTGGGGGGCCGCTTCCGCCGGGGCGGCGGGCTGCGGTGCGGCGGTGGGCGGCACCGGCGGTTGCGGGCCGGCGGGTTGAGCGGCGGCGAGTTGCGCCGGGGCTTGCGTGGCCGGTTCGGAGGTTGGCGGCGTGAGCGGGGGAGCGGCCGGTGTTGGCGCGGCGGCGGTCAGGGCCGGTGCGCTGTCGGTTGCCGTGCCGTCCGGCGGGGTGGGCGGCTGCGGCGGGGGGCCGGCGAGCCAGGGGAGGACGGCGGCCAGTGCGGCGTCGGCGCTGGCCGGGGCGCCGCCCTTGCGGGGCTTGGCGTCGGCGTCCGCGTCGCTTTCCGGCTCGGCGGCTTCGTCCAGCAGGCTGGCGAAGGGGCGGTCGGCGGCGGTGCCGTCGTCGCGCGACGGCGGGGCGGCGGGGCGCGGGTCGCGCGGGGCGGGGGCGGGGGCGCTCAGCGCGTCGGGCAGGGCGGGCATGGCGGATCAGTTCGTCAGCGGGGGGCGGGCGGCGCCGGGGGAGGCGCGGTCGCCGGGCAGGGCGCGGCGCTGGAGCACGATGCGCGTCACCTCGCGCGCCTTGGTGTCCTCCAGCTCGGCGATGATGGGGGCGGAGCGGCGCTCGGGCATGCGGTCCAGCACGTCGATGACGATGTCCGTCTCCAGGTCGTTGAAGATGCGCGCGGCGTCGCGCGGCTTCATCGTCTCGTAGATCGCCACCATGCGCCGGATGTCCTCCTGCTGGAGGGTGGAGCGCTGCTTCATCAGGGTTTCCACCTCGCGCTTCACCTCGGTCAGGCGCTGCACCTGGGCGGTGACGCGCGTCTCGGTGGCGGCCAGCACGGCCTCCGTGTCGCCGGCTTGGCGCAGGCGGGCGGCGGTGTCCGCCTTCTGCTCGACGATGGCGGCGCGCAACGCCGGGTCGGTGCAGGACGGGGCGGCCAGCGCGATCTCGGGCGCCGCCGGGATCGGGGCGGCGGCGGGGGTGGATGGCGGGGCGTCTTTCGGCGATTCGGCGGCGTTCAGGTCCTTGGCCCAGGGGCGTTCGTGCTTGCCGAACTCGCGGTCGAATTGCTGGGCGACCACGGGGAAGCCCTCCAGGAGAGCGCCCAGCTTCAGCGGCAGCACCATCAGCACGGCCACCAGCGTGATGGGAAGGATGCGCAGCATGGCTCAGCCCCCCGTGCCGATGGTGCGCAGCCGCGCGTAGAAGGCGCCGGGCGACATGGGGCGGAAGCCGCCGTCGTCCTCGGCGGCCACGGCGGGCGCCATGGCGGGCGCCGCCGGAGCGGGTTCCGCCGGTTCGGCCGGCTCGTCGGCGACCGCCGCCGGGGCGGGTTCGGGCATGAGCACCGCCATGGGCACAGGCTCGGGCCGCGTTGCTTCCGGGCGCACCGGCCGGGGCCGCGCGGGACCTTCCTCCAGGCGGCGGACGAGCGCACGGGCGTGCTGCACCGATTCCTCGATGCGCTTGGAGGCGCGCTCGCACGAGCCGAGGATCAGCGCCACGTCCTCCTGCACCACCTTGGCGCGGTCCAGTTCGTCGGCCAGCTTGGCGGAAATCTCGGTGGCGGCACCGACGAGGCGCTTCACCGAGGCGTCGGTCTCGTCGATGGTGCGCGAGAAGGTGGTGATCAGCGTGTTGATCTCCGACTGGCCGGAGCGCAGCACCTTCAGCCGCTTGTTGACGATCACCAGGAAGACGGTGGCGGTGACCAGCATCACCGCCAGCACGGCGTCAATGAGAAAGGAGACCATCGATCAGCTCCTGCTTGGTCTCGAGGTCGGTGTCGATCTTCACGGCGATCGAATCGTTGCGCTGGCCCATGTGGCCGGCGAACAGCGGCGTGGTCTTGGACAGCAGCATGACCGGCGTGTCGGGATCGACGCGCAGCTTCAGCGACGTGCCCTTCTGCCAGTTCAGCACCTCGCCCAGCGGCACCTGCGTCTGGTGCAGCACGGCCACGAGGTCCAGCTTGGTGCGCATCAGTTCGGTCTTCAGGTGGTTTTCCCACACCGTGTCGTGGCCGAACTTCTCGCCCATGAACATCTGCACCAGCTTGCCGCGCACTGGTTCCAGCGTGGAATAGGGGATGACGATCTCGGCGTGGCCGACGCGGCGCTCCACCTCGATGGCGATGCGCACGCGGATGATGGCGTTGGTGGCGCGGGTGATGGTGGCGAACTGCGGGTTCACCTCCAGCCGGTCGAAGGTGAAGTCGACCTGCGCCAGCGGGTCGAAGGACTGGCTGAGGTCCTGGAGGATCACCTTGATCAGCCGCTCGGTCATCTTGCGCTCGATCGAGGTGTAGGCGCGCCCGTCCACGCGGCCCGGCCGCGAGCGCCGCCCGCCCAGCAGCACGTCCATCATGCAGTAGATCAGCGCGCTGTCGACCGACACCAGAAGCTGGTTGTCCCACTGTTCCGCCCGCGCCACGCCGATCAGGGCGGGAAGCTCGATGGTGTCGAGGAACTCGTTGTAGCGCAGCCAGTCCATGCGCAGCAGCGACGCCTCCACGCTGGTGGAGGAGAACTGCCGCAGCGAGGTGTTGAGCAGCCGGACCATGCGGTCGAAGACCACGTCCAGCATCGGCAGCCGGTCCTTGTTGACCGTGGTCGAGCTGACCAGCCGCTCGATGGCGCCGGGCTGCCCGGCGGCGTCCGCGCTGGGCATGGCGAAGTCGAGGAGGCGGTCGATCTCCTCCTGGCTCAGTTCCTTGGTCTCGGTCATGAGGTCCCCCATTCCGTCGTCGGCGCCTGCGGGGTCGGTCGGTTCGCTCATTTGGGCCTCTGTGTTGCCGGGCGGGGCGGCTACTGCGTGAGCAGGCTGCGCAGCAGCACGTCGGCGACGGCGTCCTGCCCGAGGATCAGGTTGAAGCGGCGGCGCAGCTCGGTCCGCAGCCGGAACAGGCCGGCGGACCCCTGCAGGTCGTGCTGGTCGAGGTTGCGCAGGAAGTCCTGAAGCGCGTTGTTCAGGTAGGGCATGGCCTGCTCCACCTTCGCCCGGTCGGGCGGCGCCACGGCCAGCGTCAGGCCGATCTTCAGGAAGCGCGACGGCGTGTCGGCGCGCAGGTTCACGATCAGCTCCGGCAGGTCGATGGTGGCGGCCCCCTTGTCGGCGGCCGGGGCGGGGGCGAACAGCCGCTCCACCCCGGCCGAACCGACGGCCAGCCAGTAGCCGCCGAAGCCGGCCGCCGCGACGGCGCACACCGCCGCCGCCCCCAGCGCCAGCCGGGCCAGCGGCAGCACGACGATGAGGATGGGGCGCTTGCCGACGAGGCCTGCGAAATCCGCCTGCGCGTCACCGGTCCGTGTATTCATCGCGACCTGCACCTGCAAAATCCGGAAAATTTGAGCAAACCGCCGAAATCATCAAGTTTTACGGACATCCGTTCTGCCGGTGCTTCCGCTTTTTACTCCGCTTAAAAGCGGGGCCGGTAGGTTGTGTCGGCGTCCGGGGTGCAGATTAGGAGCCCCGCTTTTCGGAAACTTTAAAGGTACGGGTGCCGTGGGCGGACTCATCGACAATTTGCGAATGCTTGGGCGGGGGCGCCTGCTCGCCCTGGCTGCGACGGGCGTCGGCATCGTGGCGGCGGTGGCGCTGATGGCGGTGGTGCTGTCGCGCCCGCACATGACGACGCTGTACACCGGCCTGGACCCGGCCGAGGCCGGCCGCATCGTGAAGGCGGTGGAGGAGATGGGCGTGCCCGTCGCCGCCGCGCACGACGGCACGGCGGTGCAGGTACCGCAGGCGGACGCCGCGCGGCTGCGCATGCTGCTGGCCGAAAAGGGCCTGCCGTCGCGCGGCGGCGTGGGGTACGAGCTGTTCGACACCGACAAGCCGCTGGGCATCACCAGCTTCATGCAGCGCATGAACCGCCTGCGCGCGATGGAAGGCGAACTGGGCCGCACCATCGAGACGCTGGCCGGCGTCGAGGCCGCGCGCGTCCACATCGTGCTGCCGGATCGGGAGGAGTTCTCGCGCGCCGCCCCCACGCCGACCGCGTCGGTGGTGGTGCGCATGCGCGGCCGCATGGCGATGGAGCGGCGCCAGGCGCTGTCCATCCGCCACTTGGTCTCCGCCGCCGTGCCCAATTTGAAGCCCGGCGCGGTGACGGTGCTGGACAGCTCCGGCGAGCTGCTGCTGAGCGAGGACGATGGGAACGGCGTGGCGGCGGCGCGGGCCGACGGGCTGCGCGTGGCGCACGAGCAGCGCATCGCGCGCGCCGTGGAGCAGATGCTGAGCGCGCGGCTGGGCCGCGGCAACGTCCGCGTCCAGGTCGCCGCCGACGTGGAGACCAAGCGCGAGGTGGTGCGCAGCAACACCTTCGACCCGAACAGCCAGGTCGTCCGCTCCACCCAGACCGTGCAGGAGCAGGAGCGCAGCCAGGACACCAGCGGCGAGCCGCCGGTGACGGCCGAACAGAACCTGCCGCAGCGCGACGTGCGGGCGCAGGGGCAGAACAACCGGTCCTCCAGCGACACCAAGCGGCAGGAGGAGACGGTCAACTACGAGATCTCCAACGTCTCGCGCGAGACGGTGGTGGAGCCGGGCGACATCCGCCGCATCAGCGTCGCGGTGCTGGTCAACGGCACCTGGAAGACCGCCGCCGACGGGGCGCGCGTCTACGAGCCGCGCACGGCCGAGGAACTGGGGCGGCTGACCGAGCTGGTGCGCTCCGCCATGGGCTTCGACCAGGGACGCGGCGACCGGGTGACGGTGGAGAACCTGGAGTTCGTCGACCTGACGCCGGACGTGGCGCCGCGCGACCCGTGGGACGAGGTGGCCGAGACGCTGACGCGCAACGTCATGACGCTGATCCAGTGGGTGATCCTGCTGGTGCTGTCGGGCCTGCTGATCCTGCTGGGCCTGCGCCCGCTGATCCGCCGCGTCTTCCCGGCGCCCGAACCGGCACCGGCGGCGGAGGCCGGGACGGCGGTGCCGCAGCTGGCCGGGCCGGGCGTGGCCGGGGCCGCGCCTCAGCTCACCGGGCCGGCCATGGCCGGCGGCGAGGCGGCGCAGGTGGCGGCCGGCGACGGCGCCGAGGCGCCGGCGGCCCTGCCGAACATCGAGGAGACCATGGACCAGCTGATCGAGCTGCGCACGGTGGAGGGCCGGGTCCGCGCCTCCTCCATCCGGCGGCTGGGCGAGATCGTCGACCAGTACCCGGATGAGGCGATCGACATCCTGCGCTCCTGGCTCTACGAGGAGGCGGCCTGATGGGCTACCCGCGCTACCGCTTCGACCTGCGCTTCGACAGCACGGCGCAGGCCGCCGCAGAAGCGGCGAAGGTCGAGAATCCCGAGCCGGCGGTCGATCCGCTCGACCTGCCGCAGCATTCCGAGCGCGCGCTGCGGGCGGCGCTGGCCGCCGCCGAGACGCGCGGCTACGCCGACGGCGTCGAGCAGGGCCGCCGCGAGGGCGAGGCGGAGGCCACCGAGCGGATCGAGGCGGCGCTGGCGCACGCGCTGCGCTGCCTGGACGAACGGCTTGGCACGCTGGACGACCGCCATGCGGAGGTCCTGCGCGGCGTGGAGGCGCACGGGGCGGCGCTGATGGTGGCGCTGGTCCGCCGCATCGCCCCCCGCCTGATCGAGCACGCCGGCCGCGCCGAGGTGGAGCGCCTCGCCGCCGAGGCGCTGCGCGCCGCCGGCAAAGCCCCGGTGCTGCGCCTGCGCGTCCACCCGGAGCTGGAGGACGCGGTGCGCGCGAAGCTGGACGGCTTCGCCGGTGCCCTGGAGATCGACACCGACCCCGCCATGCCGCCCGGCGCGCTGGACGCCGCCTGGGAGGCGGGCGCCCTGCGCAACGACCCCGAACATCTGGAGCGCACCGTCGCCGCCCTGTGCGACCGCGCGCTGGCAGCCCTTCGAAGCCCCTCTCCCTTGAGGGGAGAGGGGTTGGGGTGAGGGTGATTACGGCCGGCAGGCCGGAAAAGAGGACTCATTTTCCCGGCTGCCGCCGGTAACGACCCCTCATCCCAACCCTTCTCCCTCAAGGGGAGAAGGGCGTCACGGCGAAACGCAAACTTTTTCAAGGAAGAGACCGCATCATGGCCCCGCTGAACCTCGACGTACTGGAAGACGACGCAAAGCCGGCCGAGAAGGAGGCCGGCGGACCGATGAGCGCCATCTACAACGTGCCGGTCGACGTGCAGGTCGTGCTGGGCCGCACCAGCATGCTGGTGGCGCAGCTCCTGAAGCTCGGCCGTGGTGCTGTGGTGGAGCTGGAGCGCAAGGTGGACGAGCCGGTGGAGGTGCTGGTCAACCATCGCCTGGTCGCGCGCGGCGAGGTGGTCATCGTCGAGGACCAGCGCCTGGGCGTGACGCTGACCGAGATCGTGCGCACCGACCTGGGCCTGGATTGAGCCGCCGCCGCATGGCCCACCATCGGACATACGCCGGGGCGCTGGCCGCCGCCCTGATGCTGCTCCCAGCGGCGGCGCTGGCGCAAGGGCTGAACCTCGATCTGGGGGCGCTGGCCGGCGGTTCCCTGGGCGAGGGGGCGTCGCTGTCCGGGCGCATCATCCAGGGCATCGTGCTGCTGACGGTGCTGAGCGTGGCGCCGGGGCTGCTGATCATGGTGACGTCGTTCACCCGGATCATCGTCGTGCTGTCGCTGCTGCGCTCGGCGCTGGGGCTGCAGCAGTCGCCGCCCAACGTGGTGCTGCTCAGCCTCGCCATGTTCCTGACCTTCCACATCATGGGGCCGGTGTTCGACGCCGCGTGGCAGGACGGGCTGCGCCCCATGCTGAACGAGCAGGTGACGCAGGAACAGGGGCTGGAACGCATGGTGGAGCCGTTTCGCGGCTTCATGGCCGCGCAGGTCCGCGACAAGGACCTGTCCGCCTTCGCCGGCTTCTCCGGCAAGCCGGAGGCGGAGCGGCCGAAGACGGCGGAGCAGGCGGAGCTGCGCCTGCTGGTGCCGGCCTTCCTGCTGTCGGAGCTGCGCCGGGCGTTCGAGATCGGCTTCCTGATCTTCCTGCCGTTCCTGGTGATCGACATGGTGGTGGCGGCGGTCCTGATGGCGATGGGCATGATGATGCTGCCACCGGTCATGATCGCGCTGCCGTTCAAGATCATCTTCTTCGTGCTGACCGACGGCTGGTTCCTGATCGCCGGCAGCCTGATCCGTTCCTACGGCGGGGCGTGAAGGCCATGCCGGCGCCCGCCGAACTGGCCGACAGCCTGCTGGACCTCGCGCGCCGCCGCGGCGTGCCGGCCGGCGACGACCGCCCCATCGTCGAGCTGCTGGGGCTGATCGAGCCGGTGCCGCTGGTTCCGCACCGGCTGGCGCTGGTGGCCGGGGCGGTGCTGGCCATGGCCTTCCGTTACGACCGCGACCTTGCCGCGCCGGACCCGTCCGCCGGGCACCCGTCGGCCGACCGTTCCCTGTGAGGTGAAGCATGGGCATGCCAATCAAGATCCGCGACAACTACAAGAGCCTGAGCGGAACCGAGAAGACCGCCATCATCTTCCTGGCCCTGGGCGAGGAGCGCGGCTCGCGCCTCATGGAAAAGCTGGACGAGGACGAGATCCGCATGGTCAGCCGGGCCATGGCGAGCCTGGGCAACGTCACGTCCAACCTGGTGGAGGCGCTGCTGCGCACCTTCACCGAGCGCTTTGCCAACGTCGGCTCCGTCGTCGGGTCGTTCGACAGCACGGAGCGCATGCTCTCCCGCTTCCTTCCCGACGACCGCGTGTCGGAGATCATGGGCGAGATCCGCGGCCCGGCCGGCCGCACCATGTGGGAGAAGATGTCCAACGTGAACGAGGGGGTGCTGGCCACCTATCTGGCCGGCGAGTACCCGCAGACGGCGGCCGTCATCCTGTCGAAGATGCGCACCGACCACGCGGCCAAGGTGCTGCCCCTGCTGTCGCCCGGCCTGCGCCACGAGGTGATCGAGCGCATGATCCAGATCGAATCCGTGCAGCGCGACGTGCTGCTGGACATCGAATCGATCCTGCACAACGAGTTCATGGCGAATTACGCGCGCACCCACGGCTCCGACACGCACGAGCGGATGGCCGACATCTTCAACCGCATCGACCGCGAGACGCTGGGCGAGATCTTCTCGGAACTGGAACCGCTGATGCCGGACTCGACCCAGCGCATCAAGCAGCTGATGTTCACGTTCGAGGATTTGCTGCGCCTGGACCGCGTGTCGCTGCAGACGGTCATCCGCCGCTGCGACACCGGGCAGCTGGCCATCGCGCTGAAGGGGGCGGAGGCGCAGCAGCGCGACCACTTCCTGGCCGTCATGTCCGAACGCGCCCGCATGATCCTGCAGGACGAGATCGAGAACATGGGGCCGGTGCGCATGCGCGACGTGAACGACGCCCAGGCGGAGATCGTGCAGATCGCCAAGGCGCTGTCCGACGACGGTTCCATCGTCATCCCGCAGTCGGGCGAGGCGGACGCCGTCGTTTATTGATGGAGGGTGTGTTGATGAACCGGCCGGAACACCCGATCCTGCTGCCGGCCGTGCTGCCGGACCGCTTCGCGCCGGTGCCGGCACCCTGCGGGGTGGGTAGGGCCACGGACGTGGAGGCCGACGCGCAGGTGTTGCGCCTGCTGCCGGTGCTGGGCGCGCTGGACGCCGACGCGGCGCAGCGCGTGCGCGGCGGGCTGCCGCGCTGCGATTCCACCTTCGGCGTCGGGCTGGCCTTCTTCCTGGCCGCGGCGGCGGAGGGGGCGCGTGACTGGCTGGGCGACGAGGTGGCCGGCCGCATCGACGCGCTGGACGGCGGCGCGCTGCTGGACGATCTGGAAGACGCGCTGCTGCCGCGCGCGCGGCGCACCGCCGACGGGCGGTCGTGGCGCGTGCTGCGCATTCCGGTGCTGGCGGGGCCCGTTCTGGCGGGCGACGAGGTGCGGCGCCTGTCGTGCGCCGTGGCGCTGGGGGACGGCATGCAGGCCGGCTGCACGGTCGCCCTGCAGATCCGCCTGCCGGTGCTGGGCGCGGTGCAACTGGTGGCCGCGATCGAGGGGCGGCGGCTGGACGTGACCCTGCAGACGGCGGACGGCTTGCCGGCGCCGCTGCTGGCCGAGCTGCACGCCGGCTTCGCGGCGGCGGCGGCGGACGCCGGGCTGACCGGCACGCTCACCGTCGGCCCGGTGATCGGCGCCTGGCTGGATTTGGACGACGACCTGCGCGCCGACACGACGGCGTAGGGCGGCATAGGGGGCGGCGTCGGGACGCCGTGCGGTGATAATCGGGATTTCTTTGAAATGCCCGATATGGGCGACGTTTTCAAAATACTTCGAATTTCAAAACAAAGCCTTTTCAAAAGAAGCGCGTTAACGCCTTTTAAAGAGCCCTTAAAGGAAATCAGGTTTTAACCCGTCCGTGTTAACTCTGTTGATTGACAGTGCGGCGCAACATTGGTTCTTTACTGCTGTGACAAGGTTGTGACCAAGGCAAATTTCTTAAAATTGAATGGTTAATCAGCCTGCCTTGGCTCTGGCGGAGAACCCCATGCGCGCTGTTCTGATCGAACCGGACACCCTGATCGCCGAGGCCATCGGCCGGCAACTGACGCTCGGGAAGATCGCCTTCGACCGGATGGACTGGCAGGCGTTGCAGGCCCTGGTGCACGAGCAGGGGGCGGACGCGCTTTCCTGCGACGCCATCGTGCTGGGCGGCATCGGGCAGCCGGCGGAGTGCGTGGCCGAACTGCGCGCGGCCGGCGTGACGACCGCCGTGGTCTGCCTGATCGAGCGCCGCTGCGCCGCCACCACGGTGGACATCCTGCGCGCCGGGGCGGACGACGTGCTGGTGAAGCCGGTGGTCAGCGCCGAGGTGCGCGCCCGCATCGAGGCGACGCGGCGCCGGTCGCGCGGGCTGACCTCCAACATGGTCAGGGTCGGCCGGCTGACGGTGTACCTGGACGGCCGCGATCCGGAGGTGGACGGCGAGCGCCTGCGCCTGAGCCAGCGCGAGCACGCCATCCTGTCCGTGCTGGCCGCCAACCACCGGCGCGTCGTGTCGAAGGAGCACGTCTATGGGGAGGTCTACGGCCTGACCGGCGCCGACCCGCTGGACAAGGTCATCGACGTGTACATCTGCAAGCTGCGCAAGAAGATCGCCGCGGCGACCGGCGGCGCCCGCTACATCGAGACCGTCTACGGCCGCGGTTACAAGTTCGAGGCCCCGGAGGAGCACGCCGACGCGACGGCCGAAGCGGCGGCGTGAGATACACGAATTCAGCCCCTCCCTCGCCTCCGGCGGGGGAGGGAGGGACCCGCCGGAGGCGGGAGGGTGGGGGCATGTTGTTCGCGAGGATCAGCGGCCCCCGCCTGCCACGAAGGCCGTTGCCCCCACCCTCCCATGCTGCGCATGGGTCCCTCCCTCCCCCAGCGGGGCTGGGGGAGGGGCTATAGAGCTTCTCAATACGGCCGGCCGTTGGAGCGGTGCCAGGTGCGGCCGGCGGACGGGTCGGGGTTTTCGAGGAAGGGCATGTACTTGCGGTCCTCGCCCATGATGTGCTCGATCAGCCAGTCGTAGATCAGGCCGTGCAGCTTGGCCGCTTCCGGCACGCGGCCGTGCTCGACGTCGGACTTCAGCTTGAAGACCACGTCGTACATCTGGTCGTGCAGCTCCTTGTGCCGGCGCCAGTCGGGGTAGCCGGCGGCGCGCATCTGCTGCTCCTCCTCGCTGAAGTGGACCAGCACGAAGTCCTCCAGCATCGCCAGCACCGCCGTGATCTCGTCCTCGCGGCCCGGCTGGCCCAGAAGCGGCCCCAGGCGCTTCAGGCAATCGACGATCATCTGGTGGTGCCCGTCCAGCACGTCCGATCCGACGGACAGGGCCTGGGTCCATTCAATGGCCTGCATTCAATCCTCCGACGGCGCCGCGCGGCGCGCGCGCCTCCACAACCCTACGCATCCATCAGCACCCGGACGTGCGACGCCACGCACGCGGCCAGCGCACGCGTGTCGTAGCCGCCCTCCAGCACCGACACCACGCGCCGCCCGCAGCTCTCCGCCGCGATCTCCAGGAGGCGGCGCGTCACCCAGTCGAAATCCGCCACCTGCAGGCGCAGGTGCGCCATCGGGTCGGCGGCGTGGCCGTCGAACCCGGCGGAGATGATCAGCAGCTCCGGCGCGAAGTCGCGCAGGCGCGGCAGGATCAGGTCCGAATAGGCGGTGCGGAAGTCGTCCGACCCGCTGCCCGCCGGCAGCGGCACGTTGACCACGACGCAGCCGCCGTCCGGCCCCGTTTCCGACATGGCGCCGGTGTAGGGGTAGGCGTCCTGCTGGTGAGTCGAGGCGTAGAAGGTGCCGGGCACGTTCCACAGCACGTCCTGCGTGCCGTTGCCGTGGTGCACGTCGAAATCGACCACCGCGACCCGCCGGATGCCGTGCGCGGCCTGCGCGTGCAGCGCGCCGACGGCGGCGTTGGAGAACAGGCAGAACCCCTCCACGCTGTCGCGCCCGGCGTGGTGGCCGGGCGGGCGCACGGCGCAGAAGGCGTTGCGGCTGCCGCCCGCCATCACGTCGTCGATGGCCGCGCACACCGCCCCGGCGGCGCGCAGCGCGGCCTTGCCAGAGCCCGACGAGGCCACCGTGTCGCTGTCGAACTCGTGGTAGTCGCCGGGCTTGGGAATGGCGCCCAGCACGCGGTCGACGTGCGCCTGGGTGTGGGCGCGCAGCAGCTGCTCCAGGGTGGCTTCCGGTGCGGCGTCGCGGGCGAGGTAGAAGAAATCCTCGTGTTCCAGGATGTGCGTGATCGCCTTCAGGCGGTCGGCGCATTCGGGGTGCAGCTCACCGGTGTCGTGCTCCAGGCAGTCCGGGTGGCTTAGCAGCAGCGTCGTCATGTCCCTCCGAACCTGTCCCGGTATCGCGATCCGGCGGGGAGTTCACCACGGAACGCGCCTCAGGTCAGCAGCCGATTTCGGATACTCGTGCGACGGGGCGTCGCGGACCGTCCGGCACACGCTGTGCGGGAGGATCGAACGTTGCCATGGCGGCGAGCGTGTCCGCGACCGCCGCTTCGAGGTCCGCGACGGCGGCCGTATGCGTGGCGCCCTGCTCGACGGCGCAGGCGGTTTCGGCCAGCCGGGTGGCGCCGACGCTGGCCGCCATGCCCTTCAGGCTGTGCGCGGCCTCGCTCGCCGCGCCGTGGTCGTTGCGGGCGAGGGCGGCGCGGAGTTCGGACCACTGCTGGCGCACGGCGTCCGGCAGTTCGGCGAAGACGGCGCGGAAGTCCTCCGGGGCGAGGCCCTCGCGCAGCTCGGCCAGCAGATCCCCGTCGAACAGCGGAGTGGTCATGAGGCGGCCGGCAGGGCGGAGTCCGAGGGAGCGGCGAGCGCCTCCAGATCGGCGGCGAGATGGTCGGCGATGCGCCGGGCGTCGGCTTCCGTCTCGGCGCGGCGCACGCCGGCCAGGGCGACGACGTGCAGCTGGATCATCCGCGCCGTGAGCGCCCCCTGGAACGGGCCGGCCAGCACCCCGGCCAGCGAATCCACCACCCGCGCCACGAGGACGCGCCCCTCCCGCGCCGCGCGGTCGCGGCAGCGGCGCAAGGGAACGGCGAGCGCGCGCAGCTTCTGGTCCAGGTCGCCGTAGGCGCGCAGCGCCTCGTCCAGGCCGGCGCACAGTTCGTCGATGTCGCGGGCGGCGGCCTCGCGCCGGCGCTGCCGGAACTCGTCCAGCGACACCGCCACGCGCCGCGATTCCAGCAGCACCGTGTAGTCGTCGCCGGTCAGCTTGGCCTGGAGGAGCGGGCTGGGCGGCAGCAGGATGGCCTGCTCCTCCCCGCTGCCGCGCGCGTCGTTGCGGCCGGGGACGGGGGCCTGCTTGCGGCGGCGGTCGGGGCCGCAGAAGCCGGGGCTGAGCACGAAGACGCGCGGCAGCTCCACCACCACCTTCAGGCGCAGCGCCAGCGTCTTCAGCGACACCGGCTTGACCAGGAAGTCGGTCGCCCCGGCGTCGCGGCCGGTGGCGACGTGCTGCAGGTCGCCGCGTGCGGTCAGCAGGATGACCGGCAGCACCGGGTTGGGCGAGGCCGGGTCGTGGCGGATCCAGGTCAGCAGGTCGATGCCGCTGCCGCCGGGCATGTGCCAGTCGGTGATGACCACGTCCGGCGGGCGGGTGCGGATGGCGTCGAACGCGTCGCGCGCGTTGGCCGCCTCCACCACCGTGGCGACGCCGAGCTGGCGCAGCAGCCCGCGCAGCAGCGTGCGCATGGGCGCCATGTCCTCCACGACGAGGACCTCCAGGCGGCGGTAGGGATCTGGCAGCACGGTGCGGTCCCGGTTCGGTGCGGTCTTGATGCCGGCACGCCGCACGGTAGAGCGCTCCCGTTAAGAAACGCTGAACCGCATAGGCGCTTCGGCATAGAACCAGCAAGGAGCGAGGTTTGGCAAGGGACCGCGCGTCGCAGTGGGTGCGGCGGGCCTGCGGGGCCGGCGCACAGGGAAGCAGGATCCCGTTGACCGGGTTTGTATACCGTTGTACACATTTGTGCACGAAATCACCATCCAACGCGACGGGAGGGGGCGCTTGGCGGATTTTCAGACCGATTTCCAGGCCGAATACGACGTGCTGGTCCTGGGCGGCGGCAACGCGGCGCTGTGCGCGGCCATCACCGCGCGCGAGGCGGGGGCGAGCGTGCTGCTGCTGGAAGCGGCGCCGCGGGATTTCCGCGGCGGCAACAGCCGGCACGTGCGCAACCTGCGCTACATGCACGACGCCGCCGACGGCATCATGACCGGCCCCTACCGCGAGGAGGAGTTCTGGGACGACCTGCTGCGCGTCACCGGCGGGCAGACCAACGAACCGCTGGCGCGCTTCACCATCCGCAAATCGGCCGAGCTGGGGGCGTGGATGACGGCGCGCGGCGTGCGCTTCCAGCCATCGCTGGGCGGCACGCTGCACCTGGGGCGCACCAACGCCTTCTTCCTGGGCGGCGGCAAGGCGCTGGTCAACGCCTACTACCGCACGGCCGAGCGGCTGGGCGTCGCCGTCGCCTACGGGGCGGAGGTGCGCGACCTGGACATCCGCGACGGCGCGTTCCATGCCGCCGAGGTGATGCACGGCGGCACGCCGCACCGGGTGCGGGCGAAGGCCGTGGTGGTCGCCGCCGGCGGGTTCGAGGCCAACGTCGACTGGCTGAAGGAATACTGGGGCGACGTCGCCGACAACTTCATCATCCGCGGCACGCCCTACAACAAGGGGCGGGTGCTGCGCGTGATGCTGGATCGCGGGGCGAAGGCCGTGGGCGATCCCAAGCAGTGCCACGCGGTGGCCATCGACGGCCGGGCGCCGAAGTTCGACGGCGGCATCGTCACGCGGGTGGACTGCGTGGCGCTGGGCATCGTCGTCAACCAGCACGCCCAACGCTTCTACGACGAGGGCGAGGACTTCTGGCCCAAGCGCTACGCCATCTGGGGCCGGCTGGTGGCGCAGCAGCCCGGGCAGATCGGCCACGTCATCATCGACGCCAAGTCGGTGGGAAAGTTCATGCCCTCCGTCTTCCCGCCGGTGACCGCCGGCTCCATCCGCGAGCTGGCGGGCAGGATGGGCCTGGACCCGGACGCGCTGGAGGCCACCGTGCAGGGCTTCAACGCCGCCGCGCGGCCGGGCACGTTCGACTGGACGGTGCTGGACGACTGCCGGACCGACGGGATCGACCCGCCCAAGTCGCACTGGGCGCGGCCCTTGGACACGCCGCCCTTCTACGGCTACTCGCTGCGGCCGGGGATCACCTTCACCTACCTGGGCGTGGCGGTGGACGAGCACGCGCGCGTCACCATGGCGGACGACCGACCGTCGGCGAACATCTTCGCGGCGGGCGAGATCATGGCCGGCAACATCCTGGGCAAGGGCTACATCGCCGGCATCGGAATGACCATCGGCAGCGTCTTCGGGCGCATCGCCGGACAGGAGGCGGCGAACCATGCCCGGCACTGATGTTTTGAAAGAGGCCGAGCGGATCATGACGATCTGCAACGCCTGCCGCTATTGCGAGGGGCACTGCGCCGTCTTCCCGGCGATGGAGCGGCGGCTGGCCTTCGGCCGGGCCGACCTGAACTACCTCGCCAACCTCTGCCACAACTGCGGGTCCTGCTATCACCACTGCCAGTACGCGCCGCCGCACGAATTCGCGGTGAACATCCCGCAGACCTTCACGGAGCTGCGCGCGCAGACCTACCGCGACTACGCCTGGCCCGGATTCCTGGCGCGCCTGTTCGAGCGCAACGGGCTGGCCGCCGGCCTGATCACCGCCGCCGCGCTGGCGCTGTTCATGGTGGCGACGGTGGCGCTGGTCGAGCCGGCGGCGCTGACGGGACGGCACGGCGGCAACTTCTACGCCGTCATCCCGCACAACGTGATGGCCGGGGTGTTCGGCGCCGTCGCGCTGTACGTGGCGCTGGCGCTGTTCATGGGCGGGCGCAACTTCTGGCGCGACATGGAGGAGCGGGGAGGGGACTTCGTGGCGCCGGTCACCTTCGGACAGGCGCTGCGCGACGCGCTGACGCTGCGCCATCTGGGCGGCGGCAGCGGCGACGGCTGCACCTATCCGACGCAAGCACCATCGCTGGCGCGGCGCCGGTTCCACCACGCCACCTTTTACGGCTTCCTGCTGTGCTTCGCGGCGACGGCGGTGGCGACGGTCTATCATTACGTGTTCGGCTGGGCGGCCCCCTATCCGGTGTTCAGCCTGCCGGTGCTGCTGGGCACGGTGGGCGGGATCGGGCTGATCGTCGGGCCGGCCGGGCTGATGTGGCTGAAGGCGAAGAGCGATCCGGTGGCGAACGGGCGCGGCCGGTTCGGCATGGACGTCTCCTTCCTGGTGCTGCTGATGCTGACCAGCCTGACGGGGCTGCTGCTGCTGGCGCTGCGCGACACGGGGGCGATGGGCGTGGCTCTGGCCGTGCACCTGGGCATCGTCGCCGGGCTGTTCCTCACCCTGCCGTACGGCAAGTTCGTGCACGCGGTGTACCGGTTCTGCGCCCTGGTCCGTTACGCCCTGGAACGCGCGCGCCCGGCGGCGCCGGGACTGCCGGGCGAGGGGTGAGCTTGCGCACCGCGCGGCGGCTTCCTAGAGTCGCGCACCCGGCCTGAAACCGCCGGGCCTGAAACTGTGTGGACCGACCATGGCACCGACCAAGGGCAAGACGACGGACCCCTTCCGCCCCGCGGGGCCGGAGGACGATCTGGCGTCCGGCGAGCGCGCCTACCGCCGCATCCACGAGGCGATCCAGGGCGGCCAGCTGAAGCCCGGCGCGCGGGTGCGCGAGGCGGAGATCGCCGGCTGGCTGGGTCTGAGCCGCACGCCGGTGCGCGAGGCGCTGGGCCGGCTGGAGAGCCAGGGCCTTCTGGTGCACGAGCCGCGGCGCGGCCTGATCGTCGCCGAACTGGACCATCAGATGGTGACCGAGCTGTACCTGATGCGCGAGGTGCTGGAGGGGACGGCCGCCGCGCTGGCGGCCCGCCACGCGTCGGACGCGGAGATCGCGGCGCTGCGCGACATGGTGGCGTTCGACCGGGGGATCACCGGCAACCCCGTGCGGCTGGCGCAGAACAACCGGCTGTTCCACGACGCGCTGTACCGGGGCAGCCACAACCGCTATCTGCTGCGGACCTGCAACGGGCTGCGCGAATCGCTGGCGCTGCTGGGGCCGACGACGCTGGCCCTGCACGGGCGCCCGGACACCGCGCTGGACGAGCACGAGGCGATCGTCGACGCCATCGAGCGCCACGACCCCAAGGCGGCGGAGGAGGCGGCGCGCGCCCACATCCGCAACGCCCACCGCGCCCGCCTGCGCGTCATGTTCGAATCCGACGCGCCGGCCGCGGCCGACGGCGTTCAGAACACCTGAGCGCAATCAGAACACCTGAGCATAGATCGCCAGCGCGTCGTCGTGGGTGACCTCGCGCGGGTTGTTGACCAGCAGGCGCTGCACGTTCATGGCGTCGCGCGCCAGCATGGGCAGGTCGTCGCGCGTCACCCCCACCTGTTCCAGCCGCTGCGCCATGGGCATGGCGGCGACGAGGTCGCGCATGGCGGCGATGAAGGCCTCCGCCGCCTCGGCCGGGGTCGCGAAGCGGCGGCCGGGCAGCACGGCGGGGGCCAGTTCGGCGTACAGCGCCTCGGCCGCCGGGCGGTTGAACTCCAGCACCGGGACCAGGACCAGCGCGTTGCTCAACCCGTGCGGCACGTGGAAGTGGCCGCCCAGCGGGTAGGCCAGCGCGTGCACCGCACCCACCGGCGCGTTGGCGAAGGCCATGCCGGCCAGCAGCGAGCCCTGCAGCATCGCCGCCCGCGCCGCCACGTTGCCGGGTTCCGCCACCACCGTGCGGATGTTGGCGGCCAGCAGCTCCAGCGCCTTCAGGGCGAGGCTGTCGGAGACGGGGTTCTTCTTGTGGCGGGTGGTGTAGGCCTCGATGGCGTGGACCATGGCGTCGATGCCGGTCATCGCCGTGACGTGCGGCGGCAGGCCCAGCGTGAGGCGCGCGTCCAGCACCGCCACGTCGGGGTAGAGCAGGGGGGAGACGACGCCCTTCTTCTCGTGGCTCGGCGTGGTGACGATGGCGATGGGCGTCACCTCCGACCCCGTGCCGGCGGTGGTCGGCACCTGGATCAGCGGCAGGCGCGGGCCGGTCGCCAGGCCGATGCCGTAGATGGCCGGCAGCGCCTGTTCCGTGCCGGCCAGCAGCGCCACCAGCTTGGCCGTGTCCAGCGAGCTGCCGCCGCCGAAGCCGACGACGCCGTCCGCCCCGGCGGCGCGCGCCGCCTGCACGGCCGTCATCACCGACTCCTCGGGCGGGTCGGCCAGCACGTCGGAGAACAGCGCGCATTCCAGCCCCGCCGCGCGGAAGCCCTCCCGCACCGGCTCCAGCAGGCCGGCCTTGACCAACCCGGCGTCGGTGACGATCAGCGCGCGTTTGACGCCCAGTGCCTTCGCCATCTCCCCCAGCCGCGCCGACGCGCCGGCCTCGCACACGATCCGGGGCGTGGTTTCGAAGACGAAGTCGCTCATGGTCCGCTCCGCTGGGGGCACATTCTACCGAGTATGTTGCAATCCTTTCGTTGGCGATGCAAACATAAACGGAAAAGCAGGGGAGGGATACGGGATGCAGATGGGAACGCAGACCGATGGGGCGGCGCGCATCCCCACGGCGGACGAGTGCGTGCTGCGCAACCTGCTGGAGCGGCAGGCGGCGGAGAAGCCCGACCAGCCCTTCGTCGCCTTCTGGCGCGGCGAGACCTGGACCTACCGCGAGACGCTGGACCGTGTGCGCCGCTTGGCGGCAACGCTGCGGGCGCAGGGCGTGCGGCAGGGCGACCACGTGCTGTGCTGGATGGGCAACGGGCCGGAGCTGCTGTCGGCGTGGTTCGCCATCAACTACCTGGGTGCGGTCTATGTGCCCATCAACACGGCGGCCCGCGGCCGGCCGCTGGAGCACGTGCTGGACAACGCCGACGCGCCGGTCCTCGTCGCGCACGCCGGGCTGCTCGGCCGGCTGGCGGAGATCGACCGCGGCAAGGTGCGCAAAATCCTCACCGTCGGCACGGCCGACACCGCGCCGTCGGACCTGCCGGGGGTGACGGTGGCGCCGCTGGTCGTGGCGGAGGAGGCGGGGGACCTGGATCTCGACCTGGGTTTGGACCGGCCGATCCAGCCGTGGGATACGCAGGCGATCATGTACACCTCCGGCACCACGGGGGCAGCGAAGGGGGTGGTGTCGTCCTATGTGCAGCTGCACGCCATGGGGCCAGACGCGTTTCCCTGCATCACGGCGGACGACCGCTGCATGATCGCCGGGCCGATCTTCCACTGCGGCAGCACGCTGTACGTCTACTGCATGCTGGCCAAGGGCGGCTCCATGGCCATGATCCCGGAGTTCCGCACGGCCGACTTCTGGGACGCCATCCGCGAGACGCGGAGCACCGTCGTGCTGCTGCTGGGCGTGATGGCGAACTTCCTGCTGAAGGCGCCGGCCACGCCGAACGAGCGCGACCATACCCTGGAGAAGGTCTTCATCGTGCCGTTCGGGGAGGACGCGCCGCGCTTCGCCGAGCGGTTCGGCGTGGATCTGTACACCGTCTACAACATGACGGAGATCGCCAGCCCGCTGACCGCCGGGCCGGGCATCACGGAGCCGGGGCTGGCCGGCACGCCGCGCGCATGCTTCGAACTGCGCGTGGTGGACGCCAACGACGTGCCGGTGCCGGCCGGCGCGGTGGGGGAACTGGTGGTCCGCTCGCACCGGCCGTGGGCGCTGATGTCCGGCTATTACCGCAACGCGGAGGCCACGGCGGCGGCCATGCGCAACGGCTGGTTCCACACCGGCGACGCCTTCCGGGTGGACGCGGACGGGCGGTTCTTCTTCGTCGACCGCATGAAGGACGTGATCCGGCGGCGGGGCGAGAACATCTCCAGCTTCGAGCTGGAGACGGAGATCTGCGCGCACCCGAGCGTGAAGGAGGCGGTGGCCGTCGCCGTGCCCAGCGAGGTGGGCGAGGACGAGGTGCTGGCCGTCGTCGCCCCGGTGGAGGGCGCGGTGGTCGATCCGGCGGAATTGGTGCGCTTCCTGGCCGGGCGGGTGGCGCATTTCATGGTGCCGCGCTATGTGCGGGTGGTGGACGGCCTGCCGAAGACGGCCAGCGGCAAGCTGCAAAAGCACGTTCTGCGCGCCACGGGGCTGGCCGAGGGCACCTGGGACCGCGAGGCGGCGGGGATCCGGCTGAAGCGCGACCGGCTGGGGTGAGGGGCGGGCGTCCTTACCCCCGCACCTCAAGTCCGGTCATGATCGTGCCGACGATCTTTTCGGCCAGGATCAGGCGGTCCTCGTGCGTTTCGCCGGGGCGGGGGCGGTACCAGATGGACAGCCAGTTGATGGCGCCCAGCGCCACCTTCACCGCCACCGACACGTCGTCGGTGCGGATGGAGCCGTCCTCCACGCCTTCGTAGGCGACGCGCTTGAACAGCGCCTCGAAGTCGTTGCGGATGGTCATCAGCTCGGCGAGCGCGCGGCGCTGGTCGGGCGTGGTGGCGCCCAGGCGGTGCATCTGCACGCCCTGCACGACCACCGCCTCGAACGCCAGGTTCTCCATCATCGACAGGGCGTGCCGCAGGAACATGGCGCGCAGGCGGCGCGCCGCCGGCTCCGGTCCCTTCATCACCGGCATGACGGCGTCGAAGTTGCGCCGCATCCCCTCGCGGTGGACGTCGAAGAACAGCTCCGTCTTGGAGCGGTAGTAGTGGTAGATCCGGCCCTTGGTGCAGCCGAGACGCCGCGCCACGTCGTCGATGCCGGCGGCGTGGTAGCCCTGTTCCATGAAGCATTCGGCCGCCGCCGCCAGGATGTCGGCGTTGCCGTTCCGGTCGAGCCGCGCGGCCAGGGGACTCCGTTCGCTGCTCACCACCCCGTCTCCCGATTTCCGCCTGGACAGCTCCCGCATGCTCGACATACTACTGGGTATGCCGAGGGGCGCAACGCAAACCGCCAGAGAATCTGTTAGAGGGGGGGCTGTCGCATGGTGGACCGCAAGACCGAGGGCCGGGCGGACTACCGCCACTTCCTGACCATCCCGACGCGCTGGATGGACAACGACGCCTACGGCCACGTCAACAACGTGGTCTACTACAGCTACTTCGACACGGTGGTGAACAAGTACCTGATCGACGCCGGCGCCCTGGTGATCGAATCGAGCCCGGTCATCGGGCTGGTGGTGGAGACCGGGTGCAGCTACTTCGCCCCCATCACCTTCCCCGAGCGGGTGGAGGCCGGCCTGCGCGTGGCGCGGCTGGGCAACAGCAGCGTGCGCTACGAGATCGGCCTGTTCCGCAACGACGATCCGACGCCGGCCGCCTGCGGCCACTTCATCCACGTCTACGTGGACCGCGAGACGCGCCGCCCGGCATCGCTGCCCGAAGCGTTGCGCGCCGCGCTGGCCCCGCTCGTCATATCGTAGTTTTTCAGCCCTTGACCGGGGCGTTCATCGCCCAGCTGACGCCGAACGGGTCGCGCAGCTGGCCGTAGCGGTCGCCCCAGAACATCACCTGCAGCGGCGTGACCACCTCCGCCCCGGCGGCGACGGCGCGGTCCCACCACGCGTCGATGTCGTCGACCGGCAGCATCAGGCTGAAGGCCTGGGGGGCCTGCAAGGGGTATCCATGCTCCGGATAGGCGTCGCTGAGCATCAGCGAGCCGCCGTTGAGGTAGAGGTGGACGTGCATGGTCCGCCCCTGCTCGTCGACGGGATGGCGGGCGACCTCTTCGGCGCCGAAGGCGCGGACGTAGAACGCGGCGGCCTTCACGGCGCCGTCGACTTGCAGGTAGGGCACCACGCCGCCGCGTGCCTCGGGCGCGGCATCGGTCGTGCTGGTCATCTGGGTCCTCCCTTGTTGGTAATGTTCCGAGGACGGGCGGAGCCGCCGGGATCCGACACGGTGCTGAAAGAATTTTCTCGTCGCCCCGTCCTCAACCCTGAATATTGGCCAGGATATCGGTCGCGCGGTGGTCGTCAGACACCGTGTCGACGAAAATCACCTCCCCCTCGGCGTTGCCGGTGCGCAGGGGCAGGATCGCCTGGTAGGCGGGGGAGGCGTACCAGGCGCGGGCGCTCTCCCGGTCGGGGAAGCGGACGATGACGAGGTCGCCGGTCCAGGTCCCCTCGACGCGCTCGGGCCGGGCGCCGTGCACGAGGAAGCGGCCGCCGAAGGGGGCCAGCGTGGCGTCGATGCGCTGCAGGTACTCGATGATGGCCGGACCCAGGGTGACGTTGCGCAGGTGGGCGACGGCGAGCGTGGGCATGGTTCGCATCCTTTGGTTGGTGAAGCTGGGGCAAACGTAACGGCCGGGATGCGGGCGGTCGATTACGTCGCAGGTAACGGAAAAGGGGGCCGCCCGTAAGGCAGCCCCCTTCCCCTTGGCCGGTGGTCTCGCGTCAGCGCTGGACGGAGAACAGGCTCTGGCCGGCGAAGTTGCCGATGCCGGCGGCGGTGTTCTGCCCGGCCAGGGTGTTGGCGGTGCCGAAGCCCGCCCCCTGGAAGACCATGCCCTGCTGCACCGCCTTGTTGCCGATGCCGGCCGCCGTGTTGCCCAGCACCGCCGTGTTGGCGCCGCCCGGCAGCCCCG
>Ga0196976_1000355_pt1 | contig 29964 bp, 24 predicted proteins | sample S3v_513CmetaG_FD_148644 | JGI IMG/M metagenome (GOLD analysis project Ga0196976, IMG submission 148644) | Soil microbial communities from Anza Borrego desert, Southern California, United States - S3+v_5-13C | ecosystem: Environmental > Terrestrial > Soil > Desert | place: USA: California... | reverse complement strand
CGCCCATCTCAATCGCCAGCACACCCTCCGATATCATCTCGCCAGCACCCGGTCCGCAGATGCCAACTCCAAGAATCCTCTCCGTCTGCGGATCTATAACCAGCTTGGTCAAACCCTCCGTGCGGTCCAGCGTCATGGCGCGGCCCGAAGCTCCCCACGGAAACTTTGCCACCTTGACCTCGCGACCCTCGGCCTGCGCCTGCGACTCCGTAAGTCCGCACCACGCGATCTCCGGATCCGTGAATACAACCGCCGGAATCGCATTCGGCTCGAAGGCCACCTTGTGCCCGGCGATGTGCTCAACCGCGGTGCGTCCCTCGTGAGACGCCTTGTGCGCCAGCATCGGCTCGCCAACTACGTCTCCGATCGCGTAGATGTTCGGGTCCGCCGTCTGCAACTGTTTGTTGACCTCGATAAAACCCTTCGGACCAACCGTCACCTGCGTCTTCTCGAGGCCACCGATCTGCGAGTTCGGCCTGCGTCCCACGGACACGAGAACTTTTTCGAATACCTGCTCCTTTTCCTGAACGTCCGCGCCGTCGAACGTTACCCGTACGCCATCCGCTTCTTCTTTCACGCCCTTGACGGTCGTGTTCAGCATGATGCTCGCGAACTCCTTCTGCATGCGCTTGTGCAGCGGGAGCACGAGGTCCCGGTCAGCGCCTGGCAGCAGGCCAGACATCATCTCCACTACCGAAACCTTCGCTCCCAAGGCGGCATACACGCTGCCCAGCTCGAGCCCGATATAACCGCCGCCAATCACCAGCATCGTCTTCGGCACATCCTGCAATGCGAGTGCGCCGCTGGAATCGAGCACGCGGGGGCTCTTGAGGTCGAGTGCGGGAATTGCCGCCGGTCGCGACCCGGTCGCGATGATGATGCGGTCGAAGTTGAACTGCTCTTCGCCGCTCGCCACCTTCTCTACGCGTAGTGTCGTCGAATCCACAAAGCTAGCGCGTCCCTGCACGTACGTGACTTTTCGCTGCTTTGAAAGCTGCCCAAGACCGCCGGTCAGCTTCTTGACGACACTCTCCTTGAATCCCCTTAATTTCGCGACATCGATCTTCGGCTCACCAAACTCGACACCCCAGTTGGCCGCGTGTCGCGACTCACTGATCAGCGAGGCCACGTGCAGCAGCGCCTTAGACGGAATACATCCCCGGTACAGGCATACGCCGCCGGGATTCAATTCCATGTCGATGAGCGTCACCTTCATTCCGAGATCAGCCGCAAGAAAAGCGGCGGCGTAACCGCCAGGTCCGCCGCCGATGATTGCAATATTTAGTTCGTTACTTGCCATTCCTAGTCCTTACCAGATTGCACTTGCGTGGAACTTATCCCTGCACCGAAAGCAGGAACGGCTGCTCAAGCGCCTCAACCACCCAGCGCACGAACCGCGCTGCGTCTGCCCCATCGATCAATCGGTGGTCGTAGGATAACGATAGTGGAAGAATGAGCCTCGGCTCGAAGTGGTCTTTCGTCCAGCACGGCTCCGTACGCGAGCGCGACATCCCGAGGATCGCCACTTCTGGCAGGTTCACGATCGGAGTGAACGCCGTACCGCCAATCCCGCCGAGATTGGTGATGGTGAACGTGCCGCCTTCCATCTCTTCTGGCTTCAGCTTCTTGTCCTTCGCGCGCTGCGAAATCTGCGAAAGTTCGGTCGCCAGCTCCACGATGTTTTTCCGGTCCACGTCTTTGATCACCGGCACGAGAAGTCCGCGATCTGTATCGACTGCAACGCCGATATTGATGTAGCGCTTGTAGATAATCTGCTCATGCTCAATGTCGATACTCGCATTGAACTGCGGAAACACCTTCAGTGCCGATGCGACGACTTTCAGTGCGATCGCCGTGATCGTCATCTTCCCGCCCGCCGCTTCAGCCTTCGGCGAGAACTTCTTGCGCAACTCGTCGAGTTCGGTGATGTCCGCTTTGTCGTGCTGCGTGACATGGGGGATCGTCGCCCACGCCTCGGCCAGGTGCTCGGCCGTTTTGCGCCGGACACCCCGCATGGAGACCTTGTCGACTGCGCCCCACTTCGCGAAGTCTGGCAGCTTCGTCTTTGGAATGGCAAAGCCCGGAGCCGCAGCCGGTGCTTGTGCCGCCGCAACGGCACCACTCACAAGCGCCTTGGCGCGTGCTTTTACGTCGCTTTCGGTTATGCGACCGTTCGGGCCGGTGCCCTTCACGTCGTAAATGTCCACACCGAGTTCGCGTGCCAGTCGCCGAACCGAAGGCGCAGCGGGCACGGGCGGCCGATGGTCCGGACCTGCCGTCTTTTCCAGCTGCGGAGGATACGGGGCCTGCTCGATGCCGCGGTGCACATCGGGCGGGAACGCCTCATGCTCGGCTCTGCCTTCTGCCTGCCTCGCGCGTTGGTAGACCTCACGAGCAACTTCGTTGCTGCTCACCTCATCGGCGTCACGCTTCGGCGGCGCTGGAGGCGCCACCTGCGACGCGGCTTGCTCCTTGGCCGGCGTGAATGCCGCCGGAGCCCCCGCCGGGTCGAACGTAAAGATCGTTTCTCCGACCTTCACCTTATCGCCCGACTTCACGCGAATCTCTCTCACCACGCCGGCGACGCTCGACGGCACCTCGACCACTGCCTTGTCGGTCTCGAGTTCGATGACCGGCTGCGTCTGGCTCACCTGATCGCCGGGCTTCACCATCACGCGAACCAGGTCTCCCTGCTCGATGTTCTCGCCCAACTCAGGGAGATTGAATTCCTGCACTCCGCCGGCAGCTGCGCCTGTTCCAAGCGGCTGGTGCTGATCGACCAGTTGCGTATTCGGCGTCACAGCTGGCTTTGTGTCCGTCGTAGTTGGCGCCGGCGCTTCAGTCTTCTTTGTTGGCGCTTCGGTCTTTTTAGCGGACCCTGCGCCTGGAGCCTTGGGGCCGCCATTGGCAAGAGCCCCGTCTCCCTCGACGGTGAAGATCACTGACCCGACCTTCACCTTCTCGCCTTCGTGGACCTTGACCTCCGCAACCTTGCCAGTAACGCTGGACGGAACCTCGATTACAGCTTTGTCCGTTTCGAGTTCCATCACAGGCTGGCCTTCGCTGACCGTCTCGCCGGGAGAGACCATCAGGCGCACAAGATCACCGGTCTCAATGTTTTCGCCGAGTTCCGGAAGCTTGAATTCGATCGCCACTGTGTGTCTCTCCTTACGCAATCGCCGGGTTCGGCTTGTTGGGATTGATTTTCAGGTCTGTGATGGCCTTCTTCACTACCTCGCGCTTAATGGTGCCCTCGTCCGCGAGTGCCTTCAGCGTTGCCACCACGATGAACCTTGCATCGACTTCGAAGAACTCGCGCAAGCCTTCGCGCGTATCGCTGCGCCCGAAACCATCCGTGCCCAGCGACACCAGTCTGCGCGGGAAGCAGCGCGAGATCGACTCGGGCAGCGTCTTCACATAGTCCGAAGCCGCAACGAACACGCCCTGCGAATCCTTCACCTGCTGAGTTACGTACGCCTGCCGCGGTTCCTCGTCCGGATGCAACATGTTCCAGCGTTCTACGGAGATTGCATCACGATAGAGTTCTTTGTAGCTGGTCACGCTCCAGACGTCGGCAGCCACACCGTACTGATGCTCTAGGATCTCCTGCGCCTTTAGAACTTCCATCATGATCGCGCCACTGCCGAAGAGGTTTGCGCGAGCCTTTGCGTCCTTCTTCTCCGAAGCCTTGAACCGGTACATGCCCTTCAGGATGCCGTCGCGAACTCCCTCTGGCATCGGCGGCATGGCCCACGGCTCGTTCATCACGGTCATGTAGTAGAAGATGTCTTCTCGGTCCACGTACATTCGCCGGATGCCGTCCTGGACAATGACGGCGATTTCGTAAGCGAATGCCGGGTCGTATGCCACCAGGTTCGGCACCGGATACGCCAGAAGGTGGCTGTGTCCGTCCTGGTGCTGCAGGCCTTCGCCATTCAGCGTGGTACGCCCTGCGGTGCCTCCCACCAGGAAGCCCTTCGTGCGCATGTCGCCGCCGGCCCACACCAGGTCGCCTACGCGCTGGAGCCCAAACATCGAGTAATAAATAAAGAACGGAATCGTATTGATGCCGTGGTTCGCGTACGCCGTACCCGCCGCGAGAAACGACGACATCGATCCCGCTTCCGTAATGCCCTCTTCGAGGATCTGCCCGTCTTTGGCTTCCTTGTAATAAAGGAGCGTGTCCATGTCGACAGGCTCATACAGCTGACCGACGCTGGAGTAGATACCTACCTGCCGGAACATCGCCTCCATGCCGAAGGTGCGCGCCTCGTCCGGAATAATTGGCACGATCAGTTTGCCGATATCCTTGTCGCGGAGCATCTTCGAGAGCATGCGGACGAACACCATCGTCGTCGAAACCTTGCGGCCTTCCGTACCGTCGTAGAACTCCTTGAAGAGTTCTTCGTTGATCGGGCTCAGCGGAGCAGCGGACACTTTTCGTGCTGGCATGTAGCCACCCAGTTCCTTGCGACGTGTCTGCAAGTACTGGATTTCCATGCTGTCGTCCGCAGGGCGGTAGAACGGCGCTTCGTTCAGCTTGTCGTCAGGAATCGGAATACCGAAGCGCGACCGGAAGATACTCAGCTCTTCGTCGTTGATCTTCTTCTGCTGGTGCGAGATGTTCTTGCCTTCGCCGCTCTCGCCCAGTCCGTAACCCTTGATCGTCTTCGCCAGGATGACCGTCGGAGATCCGGTATGTTCCATGGCTGCCCGGTATGCTGCGTAGACTTTCAGCGGATCGTGTCCGCCCAGTCGCATCCTCGCCAACTGGTCGTCGCTGAGGTGCTCCACCATCTTGAGCAGCCGCGGGTCCGTGCCGAAGAAGTTCTGCCGGAAATAAGCTCCGCTCTCGACGAAATACTTTTGATACTGGCCGTCGGTGATCTCGCCCATGCGCTTCACGAGCAGGCCATCACGGTCCTTCGCGAGCAACGGATCCCAGTCGCAGCCCCAAATAACCTTTATTACGTTCCATCCCGCGCCGCGGAAGATCGCTTCCAGTTCCTGAATGATCTTGCCGTTACCGCGCACCGGACCATCGAGTCGCTGTAGGTTGCAGTTCACTACAAAGATCAGGTTGTCGAGTTTTTCTCGCGAAGCGAGAGTGATGGCCCCCAGCGCCTCGGGTTCATCTGTTTCGCCGTCGCCAAGGAACGCCCAAACCTTGCCGCCCGTAGACTTCTTCAGTCCGCGGTTCTCAAGATAGCGATTGAACCGCGCCTGGTAGATAGCCTGGATCGGCCCCAAGCCCATCGACACCGTCGGGAACTCCCAGAAATTTGGCATCAACCACGGGTGCGGATACGAGGTCAGTCCGTTGCCCGAGAGATCGCGGCGGAAATTTTCCAGTTGCTCACGCGAGATGCGACCCTCAAGGAATGCGCGCGCGTAGATTCCCGGCGAAGCATGCCCCTGGAAGTAGACAAGGTCGCGATCGCCGTCTTCGGTCTTCGCCCGGAAGAAGTGGTTGAATCCGATCTCGTAGAGAGTCGCTGCCGAGGCGAATGTCGAGATGTGGCCGCCGATGCCTTCAGACTTCTTGTTGGCGCGCATCACCATCGCGAGTGCGTTCCACCGAACAAGGCTCTTGATCCGGCGCTCGATTTCCTGGCTTCCTGGGAAGGGCGGCTGCTGATCGGCAGGAATCGTATTCTCGTACGGAGTTGTCGCCGTGAACGGAAGTCTCAAGCCCGCGCGCTGTGTGTACGACTCGAGTTGCTGCAGCAGGCGTCCGGCCCGCTCGGGGCCCTGCGTCTCCAGTACGTAGTCCAGGGAGTCCAGCCACTCCCGTGTCTCAAGGACTTCTAGACCGTCGTGCTTATCAGAATTGTTCACTCGTTTTCCTTAATCGTCGGTAAGAAAGATGGCTCAGAATATAGTAAATGGTCAGCGTGGTTCTGTGTTGCATGCACACGTCAACGTGCTCTTTAGGTCACACTTGCGGTTACTTTAATGATGCTGGAGCGCGCCCGAACGACGCAGAGATGACTGCGCTGAAAACAGAAAACCCGGGCCGCAGCCCGGGCGCGTCAATTCCTTCGTCCCACTAAACTGCTTTACCCAACAGGAACTGCAGCTTGTCGCGATAGCCGCGGCTCAACGTGAGCTGATGGCCATCGCGCATAACGACGATGTACTCGCCACCGAAACCCGGCTGCAGCTCTTTAATGAACTCAACATTCACTATGCACGAGCGATGTATTCTAAGGAACTTCTTCGGATCCAGCTTCTCTTCAAAGCTGCTCAGCGGCTCACGCAGCAGGTGCGCTTCCTTGCCGACGTGCAACTCGACGTAGTTCCCTGCCGCTTCTGCCCACATCAACTCGTCCGTTCGAAGGAAGATCACGCGACCGCGAGACTTGATTACAAGCCGGTCCAGGTATTTGTGGTCAGGATTGACTTCCTTCAGCAGGGCCAAGAGCCGCGTACTCAGCTCGCCCGTCCGCTCCTGCTTGATACGGGATCGGGCATGCTGCAACGCACGTTGGAAGCGCTCGCGGTCGAACGGCTTTAACAGGTAATCGAGGGCGTGCGCGTCAAAGGCCTGCAGTGCGTACTTGTCGTACGCAGTCACGAAAATGACGAACGGCATTCGCTCCGGGCCAACTTCCCGCAGCACTCCGAACCCGTCCAACTCCGGCATCTCAATGTCGAGGAAGAGCAGATCGGGCCGATTGCTTTCAATGGCTGTAACGGTTTGTTTGCCGTCGGCACATTCGCCCACCAACTCGATTTCGGGCTCCTGGGCCAGTAAGTCCCTGATGTGCTCGCGAGCCAATGGCTCGTCGTCAGCTATCAACGCCCGGATGCTCATAGATCTCCCCCAAACGATTCTTGCTTTCCATTGGACGGACTACCTCCTGAGTCGTTATCAGATTACGTTCAGCTTCGACCATGAGTTCCGTCCGGAAGGGGATTTGCACGTTGACAGCCATTCCGCCCATCGGCGAGTTCACGCACTCGAGTGTCTGCTCGTCTCCGAACATCTGCTTCAACCGCTCTCGTGTATTCGCCAGTCCCACTCCTGCTCTCGTCGGCTTCTCCTTCGACAGACCGTCGCCGTTATCTCTCACCGACAGCCGCAGCAAACCAGCTTCTCGCCTGGCTGAAATCTCAATCACTCCCGGCCGCGAATGTGGTGCGACGCCGTGCCTGACCGCATTCTCCACCAGCGGTTGCAGCAGCATGTTCGGAACGCACGCGTCCAGGCAATCGTCATCTATGAAGTACTCAACCCGCAGCCTGTCGCGGAACCTCGTCTGCTCGATCTCCAGGTAACGCTCGATGAACTCGAGTTCTTTCTCCAGCCTGATCTCCTGTTCGCCCGCACTGTCCAGCGTGATTCTGAGCAAGTCACTCAGTTGCGTCAGTACCCGCTCCGCAGAGTCCACGTCTCTCCGCATCAGCGCGGAGATCGAGTGCAGTGTATTAAACAGGAAATGCGGCTGTAACTGGATCTTCAACATCTGCAGGCGAGCGTTGGAGAGCTGCGCCTCCAGTTGTAGCGCCCTGACCTCGCGCTCCTTGTACTTTCTGTAGTACATCAACCCGAACGTGATGGCCGCCACAACCCAGTACATCCAGAGGTCGTCGTAGGCATTTGCCAGGAAGTATCCGCGAAGCATTTCGGAACGAGGGTGCGGAGGTTCATTGGGGTAAACGAACCTGTGCAACGGAAGGCGCAGCACCGCGTTGCACCCTGCGAGTACGACCGCAAAACACGTGTGCAGCGCGATCATGCGCACCCAGTTCCGCTTCTCTATAAGGAAACGTCGGCACAATGCGACGACGATCGGCGTGAAGATAGCGCCCCAAATGATATACGCGCTGAAGTAGATGCGGGCTATATCCAGCCAGGGCGTTGGCTTGCCCATGTGCGCTCGGAAGTCGTACGAGAACGTCGTTCCGATCATGGCGGCAGCGAGCCATACCATGATCGCGAGTGCCCAGTTAACAAACCACTTCTTGTTCATGCTGCACCTGCTGGCGCGACGATGTCCGGGAGTCAAATCGTGAAAGGCATAAACAGCTCGCACGGCCAGAGAACCGCGCAAGTCACCTGAAGATTGGAACACATCTTTCATTTTCAGAACATGTCAGCCAACGTGCGCGTTGTGCTACTTACCCCATTGCGCATGCTCTTCATCACAATCCTCGACGGGCCTCTCGCAGCGAGTGTCTGTACGTTGTTCTAGGCCAGTCACTTACGTACTCTCCGCAATTCCGTATCGCTCGTACGCGGTCCTCCTTAAATGTGTAGATATAGTTGCAACTCGTCACAACACGTGTTCGTGTCAGAAAAACCAAAAGGTGAGTTCCACACTCCCATACCTGTTCCTGTCACCGCAGCGACCGTGTCTGTCACAAATTCACAGTCCCTCCCCCACGCGGCACCACGACTGCCTTACTCCTCCGCACCGACTTCACGCAAAAGTGACTCACGCATGAAGCCGCACAGCAAGCAGGAGGGGAACGATGTCCAACACAGTGGGGTCAGGACAACGCAATGTGGGGTGGTTTGCGATCACTGCGCTGTTGGTGCTGATGTTCTCTGCGCCATTTGCACTCGCGCAGTCGACCATCTCCACCGGCAGCATACAAGGCACAGTGACCGATCCATCCGGCGCCGTTGTCGCTAATGCAACCGTCACAATCACCAACACGGGTACCGCACAAAAGATCGTCCGTACCACGAACGAGACCGGAGCATACAGTTCCGGACCGCTTTCCACCGGACAGTACGTGGTTCGCGTGGAGGGCAAAGGGTTCCAGACCGTTGAAACGCCGGTTCACGTGCAAGTTGGCAATACCGCCACCGCGAACGCCAAGCTGCAACTCGGCGCTGAAACTCAGGTCGTCGAAGTCACCGGTGAGAACCTCAGTGTCAACACCGAGCAAGCGACGGTGCAGGGAGTACTCACGGCAACGCAGATCGAGAGTCTGCCTGTGAACGGCCGTAACTTCCTCGATCTCGCGCAACTTGAACCTGGCGTTCAGATCCAGGACGGCGGAAATTTCGATCCGACGAAGAACGGCATGTCATCCGTTTCTTTCGGCGGACGCTCCGGACGCGCAGCCCGCATCACCGTTGATGGACTCGACATTTCCGACGAGAACGTCGGCACGACTACGCAAAACATTTCCGCTGGCGCGATCTCCGAATTCCAGATCAGCCAATCCACACTCGACCTATCCACCGAACTTACGTCCTCCGGATCAGTGAACGTCGTAACGAAAACCGGAACCAATGCGGTCCATGGTGACGGGTTCTACCTTTTTCGTGACAAGAATGCTGGCTTAGCCAACTTCCCCGGTGGCAAAGACCTGCCGCTGCAACGGAACCACTTCGGTGGCAGTCTCGGCGGCCCTGTCGTGAAGAACAATCTGTTCTTCTTCCTCAACGCCGAGCGCGTCAAGCAGGACCAGCAGAATCCTGTCACTCCGCTTTCGCAATTTGTCGGAGTACCGGCCGGGTACGCCGCACCATTCCGTGACAACGTCACCTTCGGACGCCTTGATTGGAACGGTCCGCGCGGCCTCCGAATGTTCTACAAGTTTGCCTACCACTGGAACCAGACGATCCGCTCGGATGCGGAGACCTACCAGCCTTTCCAGAACAAAAACAACACTCCCTCGCATGGAATCGGCGCGGACTTCACCACCGGCCCTTGGTCGCACAGCCTCCGTTATGGCTATCTGTATTTCTCGAATGCCATTCAGGACGCCGTGATCGGCAATTCCGGACTCTACAATCCGGTGGAGGAGTGGAACATCGCCTTGCGCGTGGGACCGGTGGGAACGCCGATGCGGTTCGGGCCCAACCGTCTCGCCCCGCAGGCCACTTTCCAGCGTAACAATCAACTCAAGTACGACGGCAGCCGCATGCTCGGCTCACACCTGATCCGCTTTGGTGTCGATTACAACAAGATCGACGCCGGTGGGCTCGCTTCGTTCTATGGCGTCGCTCCAGAACTCCGCACCTCCAACAACAGTGCGGCGATCGCTGCCGCGGAAGTCGGACCGTTCCCCGGCGGAGCCTCTAACCCGCTTAATTACCAGGTCAATCGTGTTGTGCTCGGAAACGGCCAGGGCTTTGCCAGTGAACGCGCGGCATTCAATCTGCCCGGAGGCGGTTTCTTCAGCAAGCGCCTGGGCCTGTATTTCGGTGACTCGTGGAAAATGCTTCCTAACCTCACCGTCACCGCCGGTGTGCGCTACTCGCGTGACAGCGGCCGCGCTCCCAGCGATATAGATCCGATCACCTGCGACCAGATCGATAGCACGCTGTTTTCAAGCGTGCCTTGCACCGGCAATGCTCCTCTCATGGAGCAGTGGGGTGCTGGTCTCGGCGACCGCGTTCGCCAGGACAACAACAATTGGGGACCGCAACTCGGTGTCGCATGGGACCCGACAAGAGCCGGCAAGACGGTTATTCGCGCCGGAGCTGGCCTCTACTACGAAAACAACGTGTTCAACAACATCCTCTTCGATCGAGGTTTGCGCTTGAAGCAGGGGTTGTTCAACGTTGTGCCGCAGCTTTGTGGCCCGTTCGGCTTCGTGCTCCCGGTACCGGGAGTCGGGAACGTAACTGGCTTCTCCTATAACGGCGGCACAGTGAACTTCCAGAACGACCTCTGCGGCAAGACGGTGGGCGAGGCCGCCCCGATCGCTCGCGCCCTGCAGGACTTCTACCAGCAGGCGACGATCACCGCCGGTCCGCAAGGGAACAGCCTTTTCATCGGCAACACACTGGGCGCATTCGCCGGATTTGTTGCGCCGAATTACCGGAGCCCCTACTCCTACCAGATGAACGCTGGTATCCAGCATCAGGTCCGGCCAAACATGATTTTGAGCGCCGACCTTATCCGAAACGTTTCCGTTCACTACCTGGTCTCTTATGACGCGAACCAGGTTGGAAACGTGAAGTACTTCAACAAGACGGCTGCGCAGAATGCCGTTGCCGCAACACTCGCGGCTTGCGGTGTCGGCAGCATCGATGCAGCAATCGCGTCGTGCCCCGGACTTCATCCGGGTGGCGGCGGAGCGTCAATCGTCGACTTTGCCAACCATGGCCTCGACTCAGGAGCTCAGTACCTTGGCGGTCTGCCCGCCTCGGCGTTCGGACTCACTCCCGATCAAGGCGCTGCATTCGGCGGTCGCAACGGAAATGTTGGCACCGGCAACTTCCTCTTCCCGGACGGCCGGTCCACCTACACGGCGCTTCAGCTCCGGTTGCAGCAGAACACGACGAGGCCGCTTCCTGGCCTGAGGGCTGCCAATTACCAGGTGTCTTATTCGCTGTCGCGTTTCAACAGCATGATTGGTGCCGACCAGGATTTCGCTGGATTGTTGCTCGACCAGGAAAATTCGGGACGGTACTACGGTCCTGCAACGCTCGACCGCACGCACCAGCTGTCGTTCGGAACCACGCTCGACATCGCACGTGGTCCGCAGATCAGCTTCATCGGCCACATCCTGTCGCCACTGGCTGTGACTGCGACCTTGCCGCTTGATCCTTCAGGATCTGCCGGCGAGATCTTCCGCACTGACCTCACGGGCGATGGAACCACCGCCGACGTACTGCCGGGCACGAACATCGGCAGCTACGGACGCGACTTCAACGGCAGCGGCATCAACGGTGCCATCAACCAGTACAACAACACCATCGCTGGAACGTTGACACCGGCGGGACAGGTGCTCGTGGACAACGGCTTGTTCAGCGCCGCTCAGCTGCAGGCACTGGGTGGCGTCGCAACAGCCGTTCCTCTCGCACCGGGCGATCAGCTGAAGATGAGCTGGATGAAGACCGTGGACATGCGCGTTGAGTGGCCGATCAGGCTCAGTGAACGCGTAACACTTCGGCCTTCGGTCGCAATGTTCAACTTGTTCAACTTCGCCAATTACAACCCGAACACCACCAAATCGCTCCTCGGGTCGCTCGCCGGAGAATCGCCGTCGATCAACGGCACCTCCAAGTCGAGCACACTCGACGTTGATGCGCTGCGCACCAACGTTGGTACCGGCACGAACGCCTTCGGCGCACCCCGCCAGATGGAGTTCGGCCTCCGGATGGTGTTCTAGCATGTAGTTCGCCCAAAGTCCCCCAGACGGAGGGCAAAGCGAGGCCGGGCAGTGCAGCCCGGCCTCGCTGCTATCGGACACGCGCAAAGAGCATCAGCCCTGCTCGGGAGCAAACAGCCGGAGGAGGCGCTCCGGGAGGCTCAACGTGCGGGGAACTCGCGCCGCGCATGGTAATTCCCCACGTCGTCCTCGGAGACGTATTAACAGAACTAGACCGACCGTTAACAGAGCTAGACCGACCCTCGGAAGCCCGCGCTGCCTTTCAGAAACCGCTGATCCTCGCGAAGTCTGTCGAACCGAAGTTCCAGAGAGGCTGGATTTCAGGCTTGGAGTAAAAAGTCGCAAAGAAGCAGTAAGCGCGATTGGCTCTCGGACTCACGGACGGCAATCGGCTCGGCTCGTCGTAGTGGCTCGCCGCATAATTGATTGGTATGCTAGACATTACTATTGGGGCCCGTAGCTCAACGGTCAGAGCAGAGGACTCATAATCCTTTGGTTGTAGGTTCGAATCCTACCGGGCCCACCACGAGTCAGAAGGTAATGACCTTCTCCGTCCCCCTCTGTCCACGTCGTCAGTTCGTCTACGTGCTCCGCTTGGCACCCTCCAGCAATAGAAGGCCGCGTGTTCCGATGATTAGCTAATCAGTGCACACAAATTGTTGCAAGTCGTCCTATCTTTCCGAGAAAGAACAAAGCATGCACTACTCCGCCGCGGATTCGGGATAAAATGAAGACACTTGGGGGACAGGGGACTTGGAACGTGCATCTTACCTTGCACGTTCGGAGTTCATCCTCGCCGGCAATGCTGACTGGTTCAGATGCACGATGGCTATCGTGCAACACGTTGGAGGCCCTATGTTGTCGAAGTGCGCTAACCCCGAGTGCTCGGCTCCCTTCCAGTACCTTCACCAGGGAAAGCTTTTCGAGTTACAGACTGCTCCGATCAACTCCGACGTAACCGCTCCCAAGCCGCCGCAAAAAGTGGAACGTTACTGGCTCTGTTCCAGGTGCACGTCCACTATGACTCTCGCCGTTAATCGTGACAATCAGGTCCGCGTCATCCGCCTTAGAAAGCCGGCGCTCTCGGCCACCGCCTAGCAAGAAGACAACTTCCGCAGTTCCCAGTTAGAATCCCCGGATGGCACGTGAACGAGCTGGTGCTCTTACCCTCTGGGAGAAATTCCCGCTACGCACAGGCGTAACCTGGCTGAATGTCTTCCTCCTCGCAGTACCGGCAGCCTTTGTCCTCCATTTCATGCACGCCTCGCCGATCGTCATCTTCGTGGTCGCGGCCGCGGGCATCATTCCGCTGGCCGGCGTTCTCGGCGAAGCCACTGAGAATCTCGCCGACCGCATCGGCCCTACCCTCGGTGGCATCCTCAACGCCACGATGGGCAACGCCACTGAGTTGATCATCGCTTTCTTCGCCCTGCGCGCGGGTCACATCGAGGTGGTCAAAGCCTCTCTCTCGGGCAGCATCATCGGCAATCTGCTCCTCGTTCTCGGACTCAGCCTTCTCGTCGGCGGGCTTAGGCATCAGCGACAGACCTTCTCCCGTACCGCAGTCTCCACCAACAGCACCATGCTGTTCATCGCCGTCGTCGCGCTCATCATGCCCGCGGTCTTCGATTTGGCGATGTTCGGCAATCTTCAGCAGAATCCCCGAATCGAGGAACTCAGCCTCGCGACCAGTGCCGTGCTGATTGTGATCTACCTCGTCAGCTTCATCTTCATGCTGAAGACGCACAAATCGCTCTTCCATATCTCCCACACCGACCCCGAGGCCAAACCGCAGCATCACCGCAACGGCGCATCCGGCATGCGCGCCGTCCTCGGCCTGGTTCTCGCCACCATCCTTATCGGCTTCCTCAGCGAGATGCTCGTCTCCGAAATCGACGCCATAACCAAGTCACTCGGACTGACCGAGGTCTTCGTAGGGGTCATCATCGTGGCCATCATCGGCAACGCCGCGGAACACTCTACCGCCATCTTCGTCGCTCGCCGCAATGAGATGGATCTCGCGATGACCATCGCCGTCGGCTCCAGTACGCAGATCGCGCTCTTCGTTGCGCCGGTGCTCGTATTCCTTTCCGTCCTTGTAGGCAACCCGATGTCACTGGTCTTCACCGGACTCGAGATAGCCTCCATCGTGCTGTCCGTTCTCATCGTGGAGATGATCTGCTACGACGGCGAGACGAACTGGTTCGAAGGAGCGCAGTTGCTCGCCGTGTACATAATCCTGTCGGTGTCGTTTTACTTCGTTCCGGCTTGATCGTTTACATGGGAAAGGGGCTCAGCCAGATGGCCGAGCCCCCTTCGGAACCGCTGCTGCTCTATCCCCGCCTAGCTCATCGCTACGCTTCGCTTAGCCTGTTCGTAGCGCCCCGTGATGTCGTTCCATCGGACGCGCAGCATCTCCACGAACATCTTGATTCCGTCCGCAAGGGGGTTGATCTTGGAGCGGTTATCGTGCGCCCACTCCACCGGCACCTCTGACACTTTGAAATCGAACTTCCGGGCGAGGTACAGGATTTCAGGATCGAATCCCCACCGCTCGATTTTCTGCCTCGAGAACACGGCCAGCGCGGCCTCCTTCGTGAACGCCTTGAACCCGCACTGCGTGTCTCTGTAGCGCAACCCGAGCACCAACCGAAGCAGGATGTTGTACATCCTCCCGAGAACCTGTCGCAACACCGACTGCCTCTCCGTCTGCAGTGCTGAGTTCACCCAGCGCGATCCGATCGCGATGTCAGCCCCTTTATCGATCTCGGCAAATAGCTTCGGCGCTTCGTAAATCGGCGACGACAGGTCTGCATCGCTGAAAAGCAGCACGTTTCCCAGGGCGTGCAGCACGCCATTCCGCACACTGTATCCCTTACCGCGATTTCCGGGGTTCTCGATCAACCGCACGGATCGATGCTTCTCTGCGTACTGGCGCACGATCTCGGCGGTGTCGTCTCGTGAGCCGTCATTGACCACCACAATCTCCGCATGCCATTGCTTTTCCGCCAGGTATGCAAGCACGCGGTCGAGCGTAGTTGTGATCCGCTCGCGTTCGTTATAGGCCGGGATGATTACGCTGTACGTATAGATCTCCATCGGGAGCTTAGACGAGAGACATTGTAGTGCAGTTGTCACACCACGACAGCAATTTGCCCCGAAACCGCACATCTCCGCCAAATACGCGCAAAAAGGAGCGCACCTGGGCGCTCCTTTGAAGAATCCCGTTTTGCCGCTCCCTTACGCTGCCTGCTTTTCGCGTTGCAGCAGTTCCAGGAACTCACCGACCAGTTCCCGGTCCCACAGGCCGGCTTCTGCTTCGTTCCGCATGATCTCCGCCGAGTCCTCGTGGGTGCGCGCTGGTTTGTAGGGCCGTGCCGTCCGCAGCGCGTCATACACGTCCACTACCTGCAACACACGCGCGAGCAGCGGAATCTCTTGTCCGACCATCCGGTCCGGGTACCCACTGCCATCCCAGTGTTCATGATGGTTGCGAATAATCGGAAGCACCGAGCGCAGTGACCTGAGCGGCTTGCAGATGTTCTCCCCGATGACCGGATGCTGTCGCATTACCTTCCACTCCTCGGCCGTCAGGTTCGATCCCTTCTTCAATATTTCGTCAGGGATGGCGATCTTCCCCAGGTCGTGCAGATAGCCGCCGCGTCGGAGCGCCACCTGATCGTCGGCGCTCAATCCCAGATGCATTCCCAGATTGCTCGCGTACGATGCCAGCCTTTCGCAATGGCCTTCCGTGTACGGATCCCGTGATTCCACGCTCAGTCCCAGCGTACACAGCGTAGCTTCGGCATTCTCGAGTTCGTCCGTGAATTCCTTCAGTTTCAGCAGCGACTTCACGCGCGCGAAGAGCTCTTCAGGGAAGATGGGTTTGTTTAGGAAATCGTCGGCCCCGACCTCAATTCCGCGAATCTTGTCTTCGCGGTCCGTAAGACCCGTGATCATGACTACAGGTATCAATCGTGTTGTCGGGTCGCTCTTCCACTGATGGCAGAGCTCGTAGCCGCTCTTTCCGGGCATGATCACATCCAACAGCACCAGGTCTGGTGTCTGTGTCTGCATCAGCACCTCGGCTTCAGCGGCATTCGGTGCACCAATTACGTCATACGCTCGCGAGCCGAGCAACTGCTTCATCAAGAACAGATTATCGGTATTGTCGTCCACCACGAGGATCCGCGGTGACCGCTTGTGCACCAAAAATTCGGCCATGGATGGGTGGGAGTGGCCGTTAGGGTACTTGGGTTGCTTCCGCCGCATTGATTCGTCGGCGCTGTTAAAAGATTCGGATGCGTACCCGTTTCGCTCCGGGTCATTTGGATCGCTCATCGACTGCTCCACTGCGCGGTGCCGCAACTGCCCGGCCCGCTTTCGACCCGGCGAAATGCCCCGACACATTCATCGTACTCCCATTTTTTATCCTCTGGTACGCTTGCAGCATGCGATTTCGTATGGCTGCATCGGCCTTCGGATTACTTCTACTTCTTCTCGCATCGCCCGCCTTCGGCGCGGGTCCCAAACAGCACGTCATCGCCTTCGGCAAATGGCTGCCCGTAAAACTATTCATCGGTCCATCTGAGGACCGCACCATCGACATGAAGGTTCGCGCCCTCACCGTTGACGGCAAAATTCGCGAGTTCACTACCGGCGAACCTCACGATGTCACCGACCGCCTGTTTGTCATTCGTCGCGCCTTCCGCGTCAACAACGACCTCCCCGTCGAGGAGGATGCGCCAGTCGGGAAGCGAACCATGCCGAAATGGCTCTGGCAGCGGGGTGGCTGGCTCCTGGTCGATCGCTCCACTGGACGCGTCTCGCAACTCACTCTTCCTGAGTTCGACCCGTTCTACTCGGATGCCGTTTGGTTCCGTGACTACGTCGCTTATTGCGGTATCTCCGACAATGCCGAGAAACTTTTTGCCGTCGTCACTCAACTCGGACGAAAGAAACCTATCCTCCGTAAGGACCTCGGGGCCGCTTCCAACGGCGACACACCGGACTCGGAGTGCGAGGCTCCGGCATGGGAACGCCAACCGGTGCGCGTCACCTTCCTGCCTCGCAGAGGTGACAAGGTCACTTACACAGTCCGTGGACATGCGGCGGATGTTGCACCCGGTTCCGACGAAGAGTAGGTACCTTCGCCGACCGTGAGCAACACGTCAGTGACTCGCGTCTCCTTCTTGCGGGAAGTCACTGCTTTCAAAACAAAACTGCCCTCTACGAGGGCAGTTTTACCTTGACCGAGTTCTAGACTACTTCGGAACCTTCCAACCGCCGCTCGGCTGTGTCGTCGTTGTGGTGGTTGTCGTATGGGTGGTCTGCTTGTCAGGGATGTGCCACCCGCCGGGCTTTCTCGTCGTCGTGGTTGTAGTAGTCGTCTTCGAGGGCAAGCGCCATCCGCCCGTGCGGCGGTCGCGATCTCTGTCTCTGAAGATCACCACTCGATCGCGGTTGCGGTAATAGCCATTGCACCCCTGCTTCTTCGCCTGACCCGGCGGCAGATTGCAATTACCCCAACCCTTCTTTTTTCCCTTACTCCATCCCGCCGGTCGACGGCTCCGGTCGCGTTCCCATCGAATGTCGCGGTCGCGATCACGATGCTCCCACCTCGCGCCGTCGTGCTTGCCCATCCCCTTGCTACGCCCCTGGTCCTTCGCCGTCGCGCTCGTTCCCATCACAATGCACATTAAGACTGTCGCTGCTGCGACCCAATTTCTCGTCATCTCGGCCCTCCTTCTTCCCCGATTCACTCCGGTGCGTACGAGTTGAGAGGTGCAACTCACCTTCCCAACTTACCTTCAACTCGAAAACTCACTTTTTCAGCTATTTGCGCCTGAATACCGCAATCCGGCACCGCTTAAGACAGGGGAAGTTTTACATGGGTAGGAAAGAACGGCGAGGTAACTGAAGATCAACGCGACATCGAAAAACAGGACATTTTATCTACTTCTGCTCGCCGCCGTCTCGCACCACAAAATCGATTCTCCGCACATCCTGGCCGGAGTACTCGCGCAGCATGCCGACGTATTGCCGTGCCATGTCGAACAACTGCGAGCGCCAGCGGAAATCCGGAACCTCGATTCGCAGCACTCCCTCCTTGAAGTCCAGCGGACGCGTTTTTTCGGCGACTGCTCTGCCGCATGCGAAAGGCCAGGCAACGATCGGCGCCTGTTCGGCCGGTACACGCCGCACCGCATTCATCACGATTTTCTGAAGAGTGCCACGCGCATTTTCCATATCTACTCCGGGGAGAACTTGCTCTTCACGAACTCCATGGCGTCGTCCCGATCGTGAAGCCATCCTTCGAGTTGCCCGTCTTCCACCGCCGCCAGTATCTCCGAAAACAGCGGCCCCGGCCTGAATCCCAGTGCGATCAGATCATGCCCTGTGATCAGCGGCTTCGGTCGGACCGCCTCTGGAGGCATCGTCGCCAGCTTCTCGCGCACAAAGTCGTACAGCGAGAGGTCCTCGTGACTGGCGAGGCAATCGATCCGATGCATCGCCAGGTGCTCATCGAATTTTGGCGTACGCACGAACCGCTTGAACGTGGATTCCTTCATACGCTCAGCATCGGCGAATCTCATATGGTTCGCGACCAGCGCCACGATCTGCTCCGTGTCCTCGTTCGACATTCTGTACCGCCGGCAGATCTCCTCCGCCATTGCCATGCCCACCTCCACGTGTCCGTCGAAGCGGATCCGGTCCGGGCCCACCTTGAAGGTCGGCGGCTTGCCAACATCGTGCAGCAACGCTCCCCATGCCAGGGTGCGCGTGCACGGGTGCGGCAACTTCTCCAGCAACAGCAATGTATGCACCCACACGTCGCCCTCCGGATGGAACTGCGGCGGCTGCGCCACTCCCTTCATCTTCTCGACTTCAGGCAATACCTCGTGCAGCAACCCCGTCGCCTCCAGAAGTTCAAACGCGGTCCGCGCGTGCCCCTCCGTCAGCATCTTTGTCAGCTCGTCCCTCACGCGCTCGCGGCTCACCTGCTTGATCTCGGGTGCGAGCAGGCGGATCGCTCGCTTGGTGTTGCCGTCGATCTCGTACCCGAATCTCGCAGCGAAGCGCACGGCCCTAAGCATCCGCAGCTTGTCCTCGGCAAACCGCTGCTCCGGACGGCCGATCGTCCGAATGATCCCTCGCTGCAAGTCCTCGCGCCCACCCACAAAATCCAGCACTTGGTCGTGGTTCAGTGGATCGAGCAACAGGCCATTGATCGTGAAGTCGCGTCTCTGCACGTCTTCGCGGGGATTCTGCGTGTACGTCACCTTCTCTGGATGCCGCCCGTCCGTGTACAAGCCGTCGTTTCGGAATGTCGCGACCTCGATGGCTTTCGGATGCTCGACCGCAGCTCCCTCCGGAAGCTCACCGTCCACCGGCACCAGCACCACTCCGAATTGCGCGCCGACTTCATAGGTTTGCGGGAAGATTCGCATCACCTGCTCCGGAGTGGCGTCGGTCGAAACGTCGTAGTCGGCCGGTTCACGCCCGAGTAGAAGATCGCGCACACAGCCTCCTACGAAGTAGGCTTCATGCCCTCGTTCGCGTAGTGTGCGCACGACCTCGACCGCTGCTTTCTTCAGGGACATCGTTCAGAGCCTGACCACTTCGATGACAACGCACTGCATCTTCTACTCGCGATTCGCACTCTCGACGGTGCAATCGGACAAACCCGTGAATGCTTCCTCTCCATCTTAGTTCCAAGACAGCAAGTTCTGACATCTTTCAAAGGCCCGGATCGCGTCGTCGTCGCGCAGCACTTCCGCCCCGTACTTCGGAAGCCCGCGCCCTCGAAAGTGTCTGCTGTACTTCTGGGGGCCACATGAAGAAAAAATTCATATTGCACACCTCGCTCGCACTCTTCTTATCCGGCGCGGTTTTCGCGCAGGACACCACGCAAACTCAGCAGTTTCCAACGCCGCAGAGTACGACACAGGGCTCCGACCAGAACGCAGGGACTCAAGATGTCGAGCCCATGGAGAAGACGCCGCTCTTCAAAGTGACGGTTGTGGAGCGCACCGCTCGCGCCGTGAACTACCAGCACCGGGGTGGCGCCACCAAGATCGATTTCAAAGGAACCGAACTCCTGCCGAACGCCAACGGCGAAGCCAAAGTTGAGAGCAAGCAGGGCTACATGGAGATCGAAGTCGAGTTCGACGACATCAGCAGGCCCGCAAGCTCTTTCGGCCCCGAGTATCTGACGTACGTTCTTTGGGCCATTTCGCCGGAAGGTCGGGCCCAGAACCTCGGCGAACTCCTCCTGAACGGCAACCGCTCCAAGCTCAACGTCACTACCCAATTGCAGGCGTTCGCGCTGCTCGTGACCGCCGAGCCCTACTTTGCCGTGCGCACGCCCAGCAACCTCGTTGTTATGGAAAACGTGATCCGTCCGGATACCGCTGGAATGGTCAAGACCGTTGATGCCAAGTACGAGCTACTCGAGCGCGGCGAATATGCAGACGAACTCGATCGCGCCAACCTCCAGCCTTTAGTGCAGGGCGAACGCAAAGTTCCGCTGGAACTGCTGGAAGCTCGCAACGCACTCAGAATCGCCCAGTGGGCGCAGGCCAATCGCTACGCGCAGGAAAGCTATACACGTGCCAATCAGCTGCTTGAGCAGGCCCAGCGTGCACAAGACCAGAATGCGGACGCTAACCGGCAGGCCGTGATTCGCCTCGCACGCGAAGCCGCCCAGACCGCGGAAGATGCCCGCCTTCTCTCGTTACAGCGCCGCGAAGAAGAGCGGATCGCAACCGAGCGCCGCGAGGCGCAGGAACGCGAAGCAGCCGCACGCGCCCAAGCTGAGCGGCAGCGTCAAGCCGCCGAAATGGCTCAGCAGAACGCCCAGCTAGCCCAGCAGAATGCTCAACTCGAAGCCCAGCAGCGGCAGCAGGCTGAGCAGGAGCGCCAGAGCGCCGAGCAGGCCCGCCAGCAGGCGGAGCAGGCTCGTCAACAGGCCGAGGCCGCCGCGCAGCAGGCCGCCCAGGAACGCGCTGCCGCCGAGGCCGCCCGTCAGGCCGCTCTCCAGCAACAGCAGCAACTTGCCGCACAGGCTCAGCAGGCGCAGCTTCAGGCGCAACGCGCCGAGCAGGAGAAGGAGCAGATCCGCGCGCGTCTGCGCGACCAGCTTAACCAGGTCCTTCAAACCCGTGATACCGCCCGCGGCCTCATTGTCAACATGTCCGATGTCCTCTTCGACACCGGCAAGGCCACGTTGCGTCCCGGCGCGAGAGAGAAACTGGCCAGGGTTGCGGGGATACTCCTCGCCTACCCCGACCTGCGGCTCTCGCTCGGCGGACACACCGACTCCACCGGTAGCCTCTCGCTTAACCAGCGCTTATCGCAACAGCGTGCCGCAGCTGTCCGCGAATACCTCGTTACACAGGGCATCAAGTCGAATGCCATCGTTGAGGTAGAAGGCTACGGCCCGTCGCAGCCCGTCGCCAGCAACGCCACTCCCACGGGCCGCCAGCAGAACCGGCGCGTCGAGATTCTAGTCGCCGGTGATGCCATCGGCACGCGGATCGCCCCTGGCGGTGCAGACGTCAGCGCACAGCAATAGCTTCGCCCCCTAACACTAAGGCGCGCCCTCTTGGACGCGCCTGTTTTTTCGCCCGCGCCAACGCCACGTACCGCATCCTCCCGCCGTTACGCTAATCCAATTAATATAGGTACAGGTATGGCGCCTTTCATTCTCGGTATCGAAAGCTCCTGCGATGAAACCTCTGCTGCCGTTGTTCGCGCCGGCGAACAGATGGTTTCCAACGTCGTCTACTCGCAGATCGCGACTCACCAGCCTTATGGCGGTGTCGTCCCCGAACTTGCGTCACGCGAACATCTTCGCGCCATCGTGCCCGTCGTCCGTCGCGCCCTCGAACAGGCCGGCAAGACCTACGAAACCATCGACGCGATTGCTGTAACTAAGGGGCCCGGACTCGCTGGCGCGCTTCTCGTCGGCGTCAGCTATGCAAAGGCCCTCGCTTACGCTCTTAACAAGCCGCTCATCGCTGTCAACCATCTTGAAGGACACATCCACGCTGTTTTGCTCGAACAGCGTCAAAACGGAAATCACGACCTTCAGTTCCCCGTCCTCGCGCTCGTCGTCTCCGGCGGACACACGCATCTATATCTCGCCGAAACCGAAGGTCATGGATGGCGTTACAACAACGTAGGTCATACTCGCGACGATGCCGCCGGCGAAGCTTTCGACAAAGTTGCCAAGCTCCTCGCGCTCGGCTATCCAGGGGGGCCCGTCATCGACGGCCTCGCAAAGCACGGAGACCCGTATGCGGTGAAGTTCGGCACGACGCAACTCAAGCACCGGGATCGTAACGACCGCGGCAAGGCCGCCCCCGAGCGTCCGCACTTCGACTTCTCGTATAGCGGCATCAAGACCGCAGTTTTGCGCTACGTCGAGACGCACGAAATGTCCGCCTCGATCGAAGCCCGCCGTCGCTTCCTCGCCGCCAACCCGAAGGCCCGTGCCGCCGACCTGCTTCCGAATTGCGACAAGCAGACTCTCGACTTAGTCGCGTCTTTCCAGCGTTCCATCGTCGAAGACCTCATCACGCGAACGCTCGCCGCCGCCCACGAATACAACGTCGCAACCCTTCTCGTCACGGGAGGCGTCGCCGCCAACAGCGAACTCCGCAGCACCTTCGAACAGCGCGTCGGCGCCGAAGGCATTCCCGTCTACTTCCCTTCGCGTCCGCTTTCGACTGACAACGCCGCCATGATTGCCGCCGCCGCATATCCGAAGTGGCTTGCGCAGGACTTCGCCTCCGCGGAACTCAGCGCAGAGGCCTCTCTTCAGTTGAAATGAAATGCGACAGGACCGGTAGAAGCTGAGCTATTGGGACTACAGCTCTACTGTCTGGGTGCAAAGTGGCGATGGCTGATCGCTCAGAACTTTCCCGAGCGCCGCCTCTAACTGCTCTTCTATATCGATATCTTTGAAGATCATCGCATTCGCGCGCGTTTCGGTAATGGGCTCATTCGAGCTCCGCCGCGCGGCGAGTACCACTATAGGAGTTCGTTCGTGTTCCGTCCGTTCCTTGAGAACGCTGATCAGCTCTGATCCGGTCATCCTCGGCATGGACAGATCGGTGATGATCAGGTCCGGACGCGCATGCGCCAGCGCCTCGATGGCCTCGGCCCCGTTCGTCGCCGATTCCACCTGGAATCCGCGCTCCTCCAGAAACCTGCACACCGTGTGCCGGATCAACATCGAGTCATCAACTACCAGCACTATCCCCGCCATGCAGCCTCCACTGAGCACCCTTCCGACAGGCTAATAACCGCCTCAAGACAAGCCGGTTCGTACCCCTCGGGCGTGGTTCAACCGTACCAAAGGGTCAATGTACCAACAAGGTTTCGGAAGTCACTCTCGCTATTACCTCGGTACCCACTTGCGCCACACACACGTCGACGCCCCACAGCGGTCGCTGCTGGGCACACCTCGGCACACTCGTGAAAAGCAGGGTTGGCGCGTCAGGAGGGGGCTTACTCGTCTTCCGTTGTGTTTTCCTCGATAGCCATGTCCTTGAATTCACTGGCTTCAAAGATTTCGCGGCACTCGATGCACTCCACAAACTCGGAGTCCTCTTCACGTGCCACGATCTGCACACGCGGATGCTGACACTGCTGATTCATTTGTTTGCTCTGGCTAGACGCGTTTGGAGGTACAGCCTGGGGTCCACTCATACGTTCGTCCCCTTCGCGTACGGCCCGCGAAGGGCGGAAATGTTCGGTATTCTAGACGCGCCCCAACACTTGTCAAGCAGACTTTCTCAGGCAAGCTGAATGACCATTCAGTCCAGAATCCCCCGGGGCACGCGGCCTGACCTCGCCAATAAAGCAAAGACCCGGCTCTTCGCCGGGCCTTGCCACCTTGACCAGGTAATCCCTATCGCTTCTCCGCGTCCAACTCCAGCGGCGGTTTCTTAGGATCCGCCAGCCCACCCGGCGACGGCATCGGATAAACGCCCGCAATCCGCGCTTCGCGGATTGGGATCCGCAGCACGTCCTTCAAATTGAACTTCGCCAGACCGATCTCCGCCGATTTCACCGCTGCTTCAAACGTCCCGCGTCCCGTAAGCGAAGTCTCGATGAACAGATACTTCTCGCTCTTCGGTGCGACTCGAAGGCCGACATAGGCGTGTCCCGGAACCAGCACCACCACAGGATCCATTCCCAGGTTTTCGAAAAGAGACGCGTACATCACCGCACCGTCAATGCAGTTTGCTGATACGTGGTGCAGCGATTCGAAAGGCATACGCACCCGTTCGCTCACTTCCTGATGCGCGCCGAAGGTCATCGAACTCTTTACGTACGAAATGCCCTTCTGTTGCAGCGCGCGATAGATCGCCTTCGCCTGCGTATACGTGGAGCGTGCTTGCTGCGCTGCGCTCTTGTTGGGCTCGTAACCGGGCATCCGCCGCCTTGGCGTGAACTCTTTCGCGCGACTCAGCAACCGCCCCACTTCGCGATCGTGCGGCGTCACCCACGAAGCGATGAACTGCGCGTACTTGAAGTCCGGCCCCCAGTACATGTCATCGGCCGAACGCAGGCGCACTGGAATGGTTTCCTGGAAAATCACGCGCCCAGCCATGTCGGTCGCGGTTACCAGCGCCGTTGCCGCCCTGATCTCTTTGTTCTGATATAGCCTCTGCAAGAAGCTCGGCGCGAAAAGATAAGTGTGCGACTCGCCAGCGCCCAGTTCGATCAGCTGTATCTCCTGGTCGCTCCAGCCGGGCACCTGCACCGTCACCCGGTTCCGTAGCGGAGACGCCGTCGAGTTCGTCACCTTCACCGAAACGATTCCCCACTGCCGCTGCCGCAACCGCCGCAGCGAAGCATAATTCGCAAACACCGGAAAAATCTCGCCGTCCAGTCCGGCGCTGATCGCGTACGTCGGCTCGGTCGTCCGCGCTTTCATCGGAACCTTGGAATCCGCTTTACCGGCGTCCAGACCGCCCACTGCGCCGGCCCACAACTGCGTGCCAGTCAGCATTGCGCCGATCACTGCAGCCAGAACGCATCGGCGCAGGTTCCGTACAAACCCGCGCGGCGCGCTGCTTTCTCCTGGAGAGGAGCCTGACAATGTGCTTAGGATGGGCACACAAGGAGATTAGTCGCGTGTGCCGGAGAAACAATCGAGCGATACACCTAGTACCAGCAGTTTCAGGTACTATTTGCGCGAGATCGGCAGATTTTACGCGGGTCTCCGACGACTCGCAGGGCAAAGTTCGTCGGAGTATTGGAACGACTGAGACACGCGTGTCGGTGATGTCGACAGCTATTTCCTCGGCTCCTCGTCATTCAGGTGCAGCCTGATTCCTTCTTCTTCTTTGGTCTTCACCGGTGTCCGCTCGTTCCACCATCGCAACACGCCCGCGACCACCACGCCGATGACCACGCTGATCAGGAGGAACCACAGCGTCCCGATCACATACGGACGCGCCTCTGGCATTCCGATGTAGACTCCGGCCAACACGAGTAAGAGCAGCCCCAGCCTTACGGCGCCCTTCACCCATGTATTCCGCTCTTTGTTCTCGCTCTCCATTGCCATACGTTTATTTTAGGTCGGCGGTCCAATCCCCGCTGCTCCAAAACTACCAGCCGTGCACATTGAGAGGGAATCGTGCCGTCCCGTCCCTTACCCGAGACACTACCGTGCTCTTTTCCTCGTCCAATGCACTTTCTCCGGCAGCACGCATGCCCCTGATACTCCACTGGCCGCCTCAAATGGCCCTAAATACCTTCCCTACTTCTACTTACGATCTACGATAATAATGGTCGGAATTTGTTGCCTTTCAGCCTCCCGGACATCTAAAATCAATGTGCGACCAATATGGTCGTACATGACCGATGCTCAAGCTGACCAAGAAAGCCGACTACGGACTTATCGCAATGCGGCATCTCGCCGAGCACTCCGATCTTGGGGCATGTTCTGCCAAGGATCTTGCGGATATGTACTCCATCCCGCAGGAAGCGCTCGCGAAAATCCTGCAGAAGCTCGCCAAGTCCGGTCTGCTCACCTCTCAGCAGGGCACCAACGGGGGCTATACCCTGGCCCGCGACTCGCGCGAAATCACCGCGTTTGAAGTCATTCGCGCCATCGATGGCCCGCTGTTCATGACCTCCTGCACCACCCAGAAGGGCGAGTGCTCGCAGGTTGACCGCTGCACCGTACGAGAACCACTGCGCAAGGTCAGTCGCAGCATCGAAGAGGTTCTTACGAAGTTGACGCTCTGGGACATGACAGAGCAGGCCGATCAGCCCGCCGAATTTGTACGCCTCCGCTGATCGCGGTTTGTTTGCGTCGGGCAATTCGCCCGGCCACGACTTGGATTCCGGGTGCCTCATCCGAGCAGGGTGAGTGAAAGAGTTTAGGAGACAGCAACGCTATGTCGAACGTCACCGGCAACGGCAATCATCCCAGCAATGTGAAGCTGCCCATCTACATGGACAATCACGCGACCACTCCGATGGATCAGCGAGTCCTTGAAGAGATGCTCCCGTATTTCGTCGAGAAGTTCGGGAACGCTGCCAGCCGCAACCATGAATTTGGCTGGATCGCCGAGCAGGCGGTTGAACAGGCCCGCCAGCGCATCGCGCAACTCATCGGTGCCACCTCGAAGGAGATCATCTTCACCTCGGGCGCGACCGAAAGCAGCAATCTTGCGATTAAGGGTGTTGCCGAGATGTACCGCGAGAAGGGCAACCACATCATTACCCAGGTGACCGAGCATAAGGCGACGCTCGACACCTGCAAGCGCCTAGAGAAGTCCGGCTTCCGGGTCACCTATCTTCCGGTGCAGAAGGACGGTCGCATTGACTTGGACGACCTCAGCCGTGCCATGGATGAGAAGACGATTCTCGTAACCATCATGGCCGCGAATAATGAGATTGGTGTCCTTCAGCCCATCGACGAGATCGGCAAGCTGTGTAAGGAACGAGGCGTTCTGTTTCATACGGACGCCGTTCAGATTGCCGGCAAGTTGCCTTTCAACGTAGCCAGGAGCGGTATTGATCTGGCCTCGATTTCCGGCCACAAGATCTACGGCCCCAAGGGTGTCGGTGCGCTCTACGTGCGACGCAAGAACCCCCGCGTTCAACTCGTAGCCCAGATCGATGGCGGCGGACACGAGCGCGGTATGCGCAGCGGCACGTTGAACGTGCCCGGCATCGTCGGGCTCGGGAAGGCCTGCGAGATCGCGATGCAGGAGATGCCGGTAGAGATCCAGCGGCTTAGCAGCATGCGCGACGGTCTCCGGGAAAAGATCTTTGGAGAACTCGACGAAGTTTACGTCAACGGCAGCCTCGAGCATCGCCTGCCCGGCAACATGAACATCAGTTTTGCGTATGTCGAAGGCGAATCGCTGCTGATGGGCATCAACGACATCGCGGTGTCCAGCGGATCAGCGTGCACCTCGGCCACATTGGAACCCTCTTACGTGCTGAAGGCACTCGGTGCCGGCGACGACCTGGCCCACAGTTCCATCCGGTTTGGCATCGGACGTTTCAATACCCAGGCCGAAGTCGATTACGTGGCGAGCCGAGTCATCGACACAGTGAAGCGCCTGCGCGAACTGTCGCCGCTCTACGAGATGGCCAAGGAAGGCATCGACCTTACGAAGGTCCAGTGGGCCGGCGAAGGACATTGATCGATTAGTGCTCAGCGAACCTGAGACTTTGCCGGTTCACGGCGCGCTCAGGAGTCGAATTTCCGCGGCCCCAGGCCGCAACCGATTAGGGTGAGGAGAAGTAAATGGCTTATAGCGATAAGGTACTCGACCACTACACGAATCCGCGAAACGTCGGCTCGCTCGACAAGGCGAGCGCTGAGGTGGGCACTGGCTTGGTGGGCGCGCCCGAGTGCGGTGACGTGATGAAGTTGCAGATCAAGGTCAACCCCGAGACGAACGTCATCGAGGATGCCAAGTTCAAGACCTTCGGCTGCGGCTCCGCCATCGCGTCGTCTTCGCTTGCGACCGAGTGGGTAAAGGGTAAGACTGTGGACGAAGCGTTGCAGATCAGGAACACGGATATTGTGCGCGAGCTGTCGCTCCCGCCCGTAAAGATTCACTGCTCCGTTCTCGCTGAAGACGCCATCCGTGCGGCGATTGGCGACTGGAAGAAAAAGCAAGGCGAGTAAAACATAACCTCGGGTGCAGGGGCAGTTCGGCTGCCCCGTCGAGCCAGGCTCGGCAGCCCGATGATGATCATCGCGACTTGGCAGTGCCTCCGCCTTGGCGGTCGCAGAAGGAACTCATGGCAGAACTAACAAATCCGGTTGCACCCGCTGCTCCAAAAGGCGTCGAGATCACCCAAAAGGCGCTCGATCACGTTCGCATCGCCCTACAGAAGGAAGGCATTGCGCCCGAACAGGGCGGCCTCCGACTCGGCGTGCAGGGCGGCGGATGCTCTGGGCTCAGCTACAAGATAATGTTCGACACGCAGCCGCGCGAGCGCGACCGCGTTTTTCAGTACGGAGACGTCCGCGTGTTCATAGATCCGAAGTCGTTCATCTACCTGCACGGCATGACGCTCGACTGGGAAGATACGCTGATGCACCAGGGCTTCGTCTTTCACAATCCGAACGCCCAGAAGTCCTGCGGCTGCGGCACGTCGTTCTCTTAAGGTTCAGGCCCCGAAGGGCGATGCATGCACCGGTGAGACAATCGGCACGGTAGTCGGGGTGCCCGGCGAGTGGCTCGCTGGCGTGACTTGAGCCGTGCCGTTATAACGTAAAGATAAAAATGACAGAAAAACACACATCGGCAGTTTCCGTAGATGCGAACGGCAACAGCATCACCGCCCAGTGTTGGTCTTGCGGCGATATGCGTGCGGCACATTTCTGCAATTCCTGCGGGCACGTGCAGCCGCCGCGTCCGGTTGACTACTTCTCGTTCTTCGGACTGCTCGCAAAGCTCAACGTCGATGCCGCCCAGCTCGAGCGCGAGTTTTACAAGCTCAGCCGCAAGCTCCATCCAGATCTCGCGGCCCGTCACGGCAACCGCGAGCAGGAGTGGAGCCTTGAGCAGACGTCGCAACTCAATGACGCGTACCGGACTTTAAAGGATCCGATCTCGCGTACCGAGTACCTGCTGAAGCTCGAAGGTGTCCACCTGGAAGAACAGTCGAAGTCTGCAACCGATGCCGCGCGCGAAACCGGCGGCGCCAAGATGCAGGTCGTCCCGCCCGAACTTCTCGAAGAGGTCTTTGAGCTCAACATGCAGCTCGAGGAGGCTCGCATGAACAAGAAGATGGGCGAGCACGACGACAGTCTCGACCGCGAGTTGCGCCAGACTAAGCACAACTTGCAGCAGAAGTACGATGGACTAATGTCGGAGCTAAACGGCTACTGGGACGAGTGGGATGCCCTCGTGGACCGGTTCCACGCAGGTGAAGACATTTCAGCAGACCGCGCGCGAGTCCGCGACAAACTCGTCGGACTGCTCAACCGTCGCACCTACATCCGCAATTTGCTCCGCGACGTGGACGAAGTTTTGGACGTGTAAGAAAGACGCGCTGTATCCGTCTTAGCTTCTGAAGGAACGAACTGGCGCTTGCGCCACATTTCTGATGGCAAATGAACGCGTAGTCGGAATCGATCTAGGGACCACCAATTCGTTGGTCGCGCACATGCAGTCCGACCAGCCCATCACTCTTGCTGCGCCTCGAGCAAACACCGGTGACGCGACCGTCGCCATCATCCCAGGCGAAGACGGCTCAAATCTTGTCCCGTCCATCGTTGCGCTCGACGAAAACAACAACATCGTCGTCGGCAATCCCGCCCGCAAATACCTGATTGAGACCTCCGAGCGTGCGGTCTACTCCGTCAAGCGCCTCATGGGACGC
>Ga0196976_1000354_pt1 | contig 30052 bp, 26 predicted proteins | sample S3v_513CmetaG_FD_148644 | JGI IMG/M metagenome (GOLD analysis project Ga0196976, IMG submission 148644) | Soil microbial communities from Anza Borrego desert, Southern California, United States - S3+v_5-13C | ecosystem: Environmental > Terrestrial > Soil > Desert | place: USA: California... | reverse complement strand
GCAGCTGCCATTCCAGCAGCGTGCGGCCGGCGAAGGGCAGCAGGCACTTGGGCTTTGCCGCCGTCAGCGGCAGCAGCCGCTTGCCCTGCCCCGCGCTGAGGATGATCGCCTTCATGCAGTACCCTCCATTACCCCCTCCATCGGTGCCGGCCCCAGCCGGTCCAGGTGGTCGCCCAGGCGCAGGGCCAGCGCCAGGATCGTGTAGGTCGGGTTGGCCCAGCCGGAGGTGGGGAACACGGCGCTGCCCGCCACGAACAGGTTCTCCAGCCCGTGCACCCGGCAATCGCGGTCCACCACGCCGCGCGCCGGGTCGTCCGCCATGCGCGCGGTGCCCATGTGGTGGTAGCCGCCGATCGGGTGCGCGCTGATCAGCGGATCGGTGCGCCAGAGCGTCGTCGGATCCTCCAGCCACGCCGCCGGCACCGCGTGCCCCAGGCCGAGTGTCCGCATCGCCTCCCCCATCGCCGTCACCAGCACCCGGACCGAGTGCTTGTCGAGGTCCGTCAGGCTCCAGTGCAGGTCAACACGCGGAACGCCCAGGGCGTCGCGCTCGCCCGTCAGGGTGAGGCGGCTGTCCGGGTTCGGCGCCTGCTCCGCCCGCACGATCAGCGCCAGTTCGCGCGCACCCGCCCGGACCAGCAGCCAGGGGCGCAGCGGGTCCACCCGCTCGTGCGCCCACAGCGCCGCACCCTTCACGCCGCGCCACAGGCGGCGGTTGAAGGCGGACGGGTCCAGCCGGTGCTTCAGGGCGCCATAGGTCCGCATGGCCCAGAACTGCGCATCCCGCTCCCCCTGCCGCGCACCCAGGGTAAAGGCCGAGTTGAGCGCCGCGTGCGCCCGTTGCGCCTGCGGCTGCAAGCCCAGCAGCGCGGCATGGCGGGCGCCGTCCACCCGGTGCGTGCGGCCGAAGGCGGCGAGCAGTTGCCAGGAGGCCGGCGTCTCCAGCCGCCCGCCGCGCGCGTGCGGGTGTTCCATGAAGAAGCGCCCGACCAGATCGTGCCCGTTCCCGATGCCAGCCGGCGCCACGCCGTTGGAGGCCAGCAGCAGGCGCGGCGTCTCGATCCCGCCCAGCGCCAGCACGAAGCGCCCGGCGCGGATCACCGCCTGCCGGCCGCTCACGTCGCGCACCGTCGCCGACAGGATCCGCCGCCCGTCATCCGACAGGTTGAGCGCGGTGACGGTGGCGTGCGTCAGCAGGCGGGCGCGCGGATGCGCCACCACGTCGTCCAGGTTCGGCAGGGCGAAGCGGTTGGGCCGGTCGTCGAAGCTCCAGCAGCCGACGCGCAGCGTGTCCCCGTCCAGCGCCCGCAGCAGGGGGATGCGCCGCATCAGCACCGCCCGCCCGGCCGCCGGTTCGGCGATCTCCAGCGCCTGCGCCGCCTCGCGGTAGTACGGCGCAAGATCGGCGTGGCCGATGGGCCAGCCGCTGTGCGGCACCCACGGGCGCGGCTCGAAATCGATGGGGTCCAGCTCGGCGCAGCGCCCGCCCCAGATGGGCGTGGTGCCGCCGACCATGCGCAGGTTGACGTTGCCCAGGTCGTAATAGGGATGTCCGCTCGACGTGCCGGCGGCCAAGTCCTGCACCTCGGTCTCGAAATCCGCTCCGCCGCTCTCCGCCACCAGCACTTCGTGCCCACGCGCCAGCAGGCGGCGGGCCAGCGTGATGCCGGCGGCGCCGGCGCCCAGGATGCACACCGGCGCCTCGAACATGTGCGGCCCGGCGATCTCCCTCAGGTCGAGCAGCATGGGAACCTTTGGCGGTGCCGCGGGTCTCCGCAGCGGTGGGGACAGACTTATCTTTGGTACACGAACCGCAACGCGGCGCCCGCCTCTCATCCGGGCTGGCCGGAAAGGGATAACCCTGTTGGATCAGCGCCTTGGCACACACCACACGGGTCTGCTGGCGCGCGCACTGGGCAACGTCGGCCGGCTGCTGACCGGCAAGGGGGCGGGTGCTGCGATGCAGTTGGGCAGCTTCGCGCTGATCGCGCGCGGGCTGGGGCCGGTGGAGTTCGGCCTGTTCGCGCTCTTGCAGACGCACGTGCAGTTCCTGTCCGGCGTCGCCACCGTGCAGTCCAACCAGGCGGTGATCCATTACGGCGTGCGGCATCTGGCGGCGCAGGACCGGACGGCCTTCCAGGCCACGATCAAGGCCGGCACGCTGATGGATCTGGCCGGCGCGCTGGTCGCCATGGTGTTGGCCTTCTTCCTGGCCCCGGTCGTGGCGCCGTTCCTGGAGTGGGACGCGCGCGTCGTCTTCTACGCCCAGTGCTTCACCCCGCTGGCGCTGGCCAACGCCATCGCCACGCCCAAGGGCATGCTGCGCCTATTCGGCCGCTTCGACCTGCTGGCGCGGCACGTGGTGGTGACGCCGGCCGTCCGCCTCGCCGGCTGCGCCGTCGCCTTCGCGGCGGGGGCGCCGCTGCCCGCCTATCTGGCGGTGTGGCTGGTCGCCGGCTACGCCGGGGCGGTGGTGGCGCTGGTCATGGCGTGGCGACAGGCGGCGTCACGCGGGCTGCTGGCCGGGCTGGACGCGGACGTGCGCGGGCTGTCGCAGCCCAATCCGGGGATCTGGCGGTTCATGCTGATCTCCAACCTGCACTCCACGCTGCTGCTGGTGCCGAACCAGCTGTCGGTCTTCCTGGTGGGCGGCATCGCCGGGCCGGCCGCCGCCGGGCTCTACAAGGTCGCGCGCGAGATCGGCACGGCGGTGGGCAAGCCGGTGGACCTGCTGAACCAGGCGCTCTACCCGGACCTCGCACGGCTTGCCTCGGCCCGCGACTGGCAGGGGCTGACGCGCATCGCCGTGCGCGCCGGGCTGCTGGCGGGCGGGGTGGCGGCGCTGCTCTACCTGCTGGCGCTGGTGGCGGGGGAGGCGATCATCGGCGCGCTGTTCGGGCGGGAGTTCGCCGCCGCGGCACCGGTCCTGCAGCTGCTGGTGCTGGCGACGGCCATCTCGGTGACCGTCTTCGCGGCGGAGCCGGTGCTCTACGCGCTGGGCCGGCCGGACGTGTTGCTGAAGATGTCGGCGCTGGTCAACGGCGGGCTGTTCGCGCTGATGGCGTGGATGCTGACGCGCATGGGGCTGATCGGCGCCGGCTGGGCCAGCGTGATCGCCGCCGCGGCCGGCGCCCTGCTGGCCGTCGCCTGCACGCTGGCCACGCTGCGCGGGCGGGCCGCCGCCACCGCCGCCGCCACCGCTGACGGCATGCCCGATCAGTCGCGGTCGGGTGCGCCCGGCGGGAACATCGGGCGGTAGGGCCGCGCCTCGTCCACCGCGCGGGCGAAGGACGGCCGGGCCAGCAGGCGCCGCCGGTAGGCGCGAAGCTCGCCGAACGCCTCGCCGATCGGGTGGACCCAGTCGGCGTAGAACAGCGCCGGTGCGGCGGCGCAGTCGGCGAGGCTGAAGCCGTCGCCCGCCGCCCATTCCCGCCCCTTCAGGGCGCCGTCCAGCCACGCGTACGCGGTGTCGAGCAAGGCCCGCGCCTCGGCCACGCCCTGCGGGTCGCGGGCGTCCGGGGCGCGGATGAAGTCGAACACGATGCGCTGCATGGGCGTCATGACGTAGTTGTCGAAGACCCGGTCCATGGTCCGCACCGGCAGCGCGTCCCGCGCGTCCGCCGGGACCAGACGCACCGGGCCGGGATGGTAGAGATCCAGGTGTTCGATGATGACGCTGGATTCGACGACCGTGCGGCCGTCATCCACCAGCACCGGCATGCGCTGGATCGGCCACAGCGCGGCGAACGCGCGCCCCGCTTCCGCGTCGCCGAAGGCCAGCACGCGGTAGTCAAAGGCGGTGCCGTTCTCGTACAGCGCGATCAGCACCTTCTGGCAGTACGAGGAGAAAGGGTGCCCATGAAACGTCAAGCCCATCACCGTCTCCAACCGCTTTCATTTTGCAAGCGGTTGAGTCTTGCGGAAACCGCTCCTACTTTGCAAGCAGTTTATGGGGAAGAGCGTATCGATGGGTGAGACGCACCGCTCGGGCTGCCCGATCAACCTGACGCTGGAGGTGCTGGGGGACCGCTGGAGCCTGATCGTCATCCGCGACGTCATGTTCGGCAACCGCCGCCATTACCGCGAGTTGCTGAACCGGTCGGAGGAGCGGATCGCCTCCAACATCCTCGCCGACCGGCTGAAGCGGCTGGTCGCAGCCGGGCTGCTGGCGCGCCGCGACGACCCCAGCCACCAGCAGAAGGCGATCTACAGCCTGACCGAACCGGCCATCCAACTGGTGCCGCTGCTCGCCCACATGGGCGCCTGGGGGCGCCGCCACACGCCCGTGACGCCGGAACTGGCGATCCGCGCGCAGCTGCTGGAGGAGGGCGGCCCGCCGCTGTGGGAGGCGTTCATGGCGGAGTTGCGCACGATCCACTTGGGCGCGCCGATGCGCGGCCCGTCCATCCTGGCCGACCTCCAGGCGGCGTTCGAGGCGGAGATGGTGCGGCAGGGGCGGCCCGACGGGCGCTGAAAGGCACGCCGCACTTGCCGCATTTTCCAGAACCATGTCATTGTGTGACCTGAGTGTCGTCAAACAACACAATTCGTGTGCGAAGCGACGGTGGCACCGGCCGCCGGACAGGAGGGGGGAGACATGCCGAAGGCCCATTACGTCACCACCGAACACGGCCAGCTGCGCGTGTGGCGGTCCGGCAGCGGGCCCGACCTGCTGGTGCTGCCGGGGCTGATCACCGCCGCGTCGGTGTGCGCCGGGGTGCTGGCGCGCACCGTGCCGGACTGGACGGTGACGGTGGTCGAACTGCCGGGCATCGGCGGCTCCGCCGAGGCTTGGGCAGAGGACGTCGACGGGCTGACGGCGCGCGTCGCGGCGGCGGCCGGGGCCATCGGGATCGGCCCGTGCGCCGTGCTGGCCTTCGACCTCGCCGCGCCGCTGGCGGTCACGCTGGCCGGCCACCTCCCCACCCCGCCGGCCGCCGTGCTGCTGGCCGACGCCGAGGCGGCGGAGGCATGGGCCGGGCGCGGGGTGCACCCGGGCCCGCTGGCGCCGCGCGCCGACGGAACGCACCTCTCCGTCCTGTGCGCCCACGTTCGCGACAGCCACATCCTCGACCCGCGCGACCCGCGCCTGCCCGGCCGCAGCGGCGGCCCGCTGCCCGGCCCGGCGGAGCTGGACGCCACCGTGGTCGCCGCTGCGGTGGCGCCGGAGCGCTACCGGGCGCTGTGGTCGCTATGCTTGGCCGCCATGCCCCGCTGCCGGATCACCGACGTGCGGACCGTGCGGCTGGCGGATACGGACGCAATCCAGGCGGCGCTGGCCGGATTGGCGGCGGGCCTGCCGACGGGCAGCCCGATGCCGGCGACCCGCCCGCCCGCCGGCCCGGCGGCCCTCTGGCACGATTACGTGGACACGCCGCAGGGCCGGGTGCACCTGCGCCGCGCCGGGGCCGGGCGCCCGCTGCTGGCCTTCCAGTCCGCCCCCGGTTCCTCGGCGCCGCTGACGCCGCTGATCCGCGGGCTGGCGCAGGGGCGGGAGGTGATCGCGCCCGACTACCTGGGCAACGGCGATTCCGACAAGCCGGACCGGCCGGTGGACATCGGCACGCTGGCGGACGACGCGCTGGCCGTGGCCGACGCGCTGGGCCTCGACCGCTTCGACCTGTGGGGCACGCACACCGGTGCCGTGGTGGCGCTGGAGCTGGCCGTGCGCCATCCGGAACGGGTCGGCCGCGCCGTGCTGGAGGCGCCGGTGCTGCTGCCACCCGACTTCACCGCCGACATCCTGGAGAACTACCTGCCGCCGCTGCGCCCCGACCGCTGGGGCCTGCACCTGCTGCACGCCTGGAACATGCGGCGCGACATGTTCCTGTTCTGGCCGTGGTACCGGCAGGAGCGCGCCGCCGGCCGCGCGCTGGGCGTGCCGGAGCCGGAGGTGCTGCACGACTGGACCATCGGCCTCTTGAAGAGCGGCGCCACCTACGACCGCTCCTACCGCGCGGCGTTCGAGTACGACACCCGCGCCCGCCTGCCCCGCCTCACCCGCCCCGCCCTGATCTGCGCCGGCCCCGCCGACATGCTGGTCGAGGGCCTGCGCGAGGCGGAGCGGCTGGCCCCCGCCGGCACGGTGGTGACCGGCACGCCGGCCACCGTGTGGTATCCGGGGCAGGCGGACGCGGCGGTGGCCGAGACGTTGCGGGTGTACGACGCGTTTTTGCGCGGATAAGGCTCCGTCACACCGCGCGGATGCCGGACTGCGCCCTGGCGGCGTGGTGCAGCGGCGCCACCGAACCGGAGTAGAGGTTGCTGGAAATCTCCCGCACCGCGGTCCGCAGCTCCTCCAGGAAGGCCGGCTGGCCGTTGCGGATGATGTGCGGCGTCAGGCCGGTCAGGCTCACCGCCGCGACGAGGTGGCCGTGCGGGTCGAAGACCGGCATGGCGATGGCCGACAGCCCCTCGTACACGTCGTCCACCGCGACGGCCCAGCCGCGCTCGCGCACGGCGTCCAGCTCCTTCAGCAGCGTGTCGGGGTCCGTGGTCGTGTGCGGCGTCAGGCGCGTGGTGCCGCGGGCCAGCACGCGGCCCACCTCGTCGTCCGGCAGGTAGGCCAGCAGCACGCGCGGGGCCGCACCGCAATTCATCGGCAGCTGGCCGCCGACGATCCACCAGCGCACCTCCACCGACCGGTCGCTGTGGAACTGGTCCAGGCAGACGGCCGCACCGTCGTGATAGATGGACAGGAACACCGTGCTGCCCGTCGATTTCGCCAGCCGCGACAGGATCGAGGAGGCGATCTGGCGCAGATCGCGCCGTTCCGGCACGGCGCCGGCCAGCTTCAGGATCTCCAGGCCCAGGCTGTACTTCTGCGACTGCGGGTCGAGCGTCACGAAGCCGTCCTGCATCAGCGTCAGCAGGATGCGCCGCGCCGTGCCCTTGTCCAGCTTCGCCGCACCCGCGACCTCGGTCAGCGAGAGCGCCGGCCCCTCCTGGTAGAAGGCGCGGAGCACGGCCAGCGCGCGGGACACGGCGCGGACGTTGAGACCGTTCTTCTCCGTGCCCTGGGAATCGTCGTGAACCTTATCCATGCGCCAAGCCCCTGATGGATGTCCCAATGGATGCCCCTCGTGGATGTCGCAGCCGTGCGGACCCCGGCCCGCCAGGACACTCCCGTTCCGGTAGCATTCCTACCTCCCGAACCGTTGTGCAAGCCGAATGTCTCCACACAGCCGGCCAGCCGCTCCGCTCAGTGTCATTCTACGACATGAATTTTGCCTGTTGACACTTATGCTGGCAAATGGTTTCATTCGCCAACAAACAAAAAGCATGGTGGGGAGGAGATGCACACCATTGCCCTGGGCGCGTTCTCGATCACGCGGATCGAGGAGATGCTGACGCCGGGCTTCGATCCGACCTTCCTGTTCCCCGCGTACGACGAGCGGGTGTTCGAGGACGATCCGGACCTCGCGAACCCGAATTTCCTCGATCCGGCGTCGCGTCGGCTGATGTCGAGCATGCATTCGTGGCTGGTCCGCACCGACCGGCACGTCATCCTGATCGACACCGGCTGCGGCAACGACAAGCCGCGCCCGGAGCCGGCCTTCCAGCGCTTCCACATGCTGGACAAGCCCTACCTCCAGCGCCTCGCCGAGGCCGGCGTGCGGCCGGAGGAGGTGACGCTGGTCATCAACACCCACCTGCATATCGACCACGTCGGCTGGAACACGCGGCTGCTCGACGGGCGCTGGGTGCCGACCTTCCCGAACGCCCGCTACATCTATGGTGCGCAGGAGTTCGCGCATTGGAGCACGCCGGACGGCGGGCTGAAGACCATGCCGGGCAACGCGGCGGTCATCACCGACAGCGTCCTGCCGGTGGTCGAGGCCGGGCTGGTGGAGTTCGTGGAGGACGGCGACCGTGTGCTGGACGGGCTGTCGGTGGAGCTGGCGCCGGGCCACACGCCGGGGCAGATGCAAATCACGCTGACCTCGGGCCGGCACGCCGCGGTGTTCTCCGGCGACGTGCTGCACCAGCCCATGCAGGTCAGCCGCCCGACCTGGAACAGCCGCTTCTGCGAGGACCAGGAGCAGGCCGTGGCGACGCGCCGCCGCCTGCTGGACTTCGCCGCCGACCGCGGGGCGCTGCTCTTCCCCGCCCATTTCGGCGCCCCCCACACCGGCACCGTGCGCCGCCGCGGCGAAGACTTCCGCTTCGAGCCGCTGCACGACACCGCCTGACGCGAAGGGACCACGATGAGCATTACCGCCGAATCCACCACCTCCCTCGCCGCCGCCCTGCGAAACGCGCTGGGCGCCGAGGCCGTGCTGGACGACGAGCGCAGCCGCGCCTTCTACGCCAACGACGTGTTCTGGCAACCCGGCGTGCCGCCGCTGGCCATCGTCCTGCCGCGCACGGCCGAGGAGGTCGCCGCCGCCGTGCGCGCCGCCGCGCAGGCCGGCGTGTCCATCGTGCCGCGCGGCGGCGGCATGTCCTACACCAAGGGCTATCTGCCCAAGCGGCCGGACTCCATCGTCATCGACGGCCGCAAGCTGAACCGCGTGATCGAGCTGAACGCCGACGACCGCTACGTGACGGTGGAGACCGGCTGCACCTGGGCGGCGCTGAACGAGGCGCTGGAGGGTACCGGCCTGCGCACCGGCTACTGGGGGCCGTTGTCGGGGATCAACGCCACCATCGGGGGTGCGCTGTCGCAGAACAGCGCCTTCTTCGGCTCCGGCGTGCACGGCACGGTGGCGGAGACGGTGCTGGGCGTCACGGTGGTGCTGGCCGACGGGCGGGTGGTCACCACCGGGTCGGGCGGGCGCAAAGGCGCCAAGCCCTTCACGCGGGCCGGCGGGCCGGACCTGACCGGGCTGTTCCTGGGCGACAACGGCGCCATGGGGGTGAAGGTGGCGGCCACGCTGCGCCTCTACCCGCGCCCGGCGGAGGTGGATTTCCTGTCCTTCGGCTTCGCCAGCATCGCCGCCATGGCGGCGGCGCAGGTGGAGATGGCGCGCACGCGCTGCGTTTCCGAAGGGTTCGGCATCGACCGCACCAAGGCGGAGCATTCGGCCAGCGTCAACAAGCTGATGGACGGGCTGAAGACGCTGGGCAACGTGGCGATGGCCGGCAAGTCGCTGCTGCAGGGCGCCAAGGACGCGCTGGGCGTGGCCGCCGCCGGCACTGCGTTCCTGAAGGCGCACAACTTCACCCTCCACCTCGTGGTCGAGGGGCGCACGCGGGAGGAGCTGAAGCACTCGGTCGAGACGCTGCGCGCCATCGGCACGCGCCACGGCACGGAGATCGAGAACACCGTGCCGAAGGTCATGCGCTCCAAGCCGTTCGGCCCGGTGCGCGGCATGCTGGGGCGCGACGGTGAGCGCTGGGTCCCCATCCACGCCGTCTTCCCGCTGAGCATGGCGCCCAAGGCGATCGAGGCCAACGATGCCTTCTTCGCGGAGAAGCGGGCGTTCATGGAAAAGCACGGGATCATCTATTCCGTCATGACCATGACGGTCGGCAACGAGTTCTTCCTGGAGCCGGCCTTCTATTGGCAGGACGAGATCACCCCGCTGCACGCCGCCAGCCTGGGCGAGGACGTGGTGCGCCCCTGGCGCGACCGCCCCGCCAACCCGGAGGCACGCAACGCCGTGGCCGAGCTGCGCCGCGCCACGCAGGAGCTGTACGCCGGCTTGGGCGGCGTCAGCTGGCAGGTGGCCCGCGACTATCCCTTCCGCGAGATCCTGGCGCCGGAGACCTGGGCGCTGCTGGAGGGCGTCAAGCGCGCCGTCGACCCGCAGGGGCTGATGAACCCCGGCGCGCTCGGCCTCGACTGACCCGGAGGGCAGACCCCATGGGCTACACCATCACCGAGAAGATCCTGGCCCGCGCCGCCGGCCTGCCGTCCGTCCGGGCCGGCCAGGACATCAAGGCGAAGCCGGACTTCGTCCTCGCCTACGACTTCCCCGGCTACACCGACGTCTACTTCAAGCAGATGAAGGAGGACTTCGGGATCGAGCGGGTGGCGGAGCCGGAACGCTTCGGCATCTTCATCGACCACATGGTGCCGACGGCCACGGCGAAGGAAGAAGAGCTGCACATCAACACCCGCACCTGGTGCGCGGAAAACAACGTGCCGCTGTTCGAACGGCGCGGCATCGGCCACCAGGTGGCGGCGGAGGTGGGCTACGCCACGCCCGGCGCCTTCGCGGTGCACTTCGACGGGCACGTCAGCCAGCTGGGCACCTTCGGCACGCTGGCCATCGGCCTGCGCCGCAACGTGCTGGAGGCGTTCGTCAGCGACACCGTGTCTCTGCGCGTGCCGCACACCGTGCGGGTGAACCTGCACGGCAGCCTCAAGCCCGGCGTTATGGCGCGCGACGTCTTCCACCACCTCGTCCGCGTCCTCGGCCCCAGCTCCTGCCGGTTCCAGGTGCTGGAGATCGGCGGGCCTGCGGTGGCGGAGATCTCCACCGAGGGGCTGCAGACGATCACGGGCCTCGCCATGTTCACCGGCGCGCTGACGGCCATCGTCAACCCCGACCCGGTGCGCCTGGACTACGCCCTGCCGCGCGCGCGCAAGCGCCTCGACCCGGTGTCCAGCGACCCGGACGCCGCGTATTCCGCCGTCCACGACATCGACCTATCGGCCCTGGACCCCGTGGTCGTGGTGCCGCCCAACCCGGCCAACACCCGCGACCTGACGGACTTCCTGGGCCTGGAGATCCACGCCGGTTACCTGGGTTCCTGCGCGTCGGGGCGGCTGGACGACCTGCGCGCGGCGGCCCGCGTGCTGAGCGGCCGGCAGGTGAAGGGCGGCGTGTCGCTGCACATTGTGCCCACCAGCCAGGAGTTGATGGTGGCCGCCGCGCGCGAGGGGCTGATCGCCACGCTGGCCGAGGCCGGCGCCTTCGTCTCCTCGCCCAGCTGCGACTACTGCTTCGGGCGCATCGCCACGATGACGGCGGGGCAGCGCGCCGTCTCCACCGGCACGCTCAACGTGCGCGGCCGCATGGGCAGCCCGGATTCGGAGATCTACCTGTGCAACGCCGCCGTGGTCGCCGCCTCCGCCATCGAGGGCCGGATCGCCGATCCGCGCCCCTACCTGTGAGGCCCGCCATGGCGCTGAAGACCCTGCGCGGCCGCGTCGCCTTCATCTTCGACGAGGTCAACTTCGACGTCGACCAGATCATCGGCGTCAAGAACATCAAGATCACCGACGTGGAGGAACTGGCCAAGGTCGCCATGCAGTCCTACGACCCCGACTTCGCCGCCCAGGTGAAGCCCGGCGACCTGCTGGTGGGGGCGGAGAACTTCGGCTACGGCCACCCGCACTACCCGCCCATGAAGGCCATGCGGCACCTGGGCATCGCGGGCGTCATCGCCGAATCCTTCTCCCCCGGCTACTGGCGCGGCGAGGTCAGCATGGGTTTCCCGCAGGTGAGCTGCCCCGGGATCCTCGGCTTCGTGCGCCGCTGGGACGAGGTGGAGGTGGACTGGGCGGCCGGCGTCATCCGCAACCACACCCGGGGCACCGAAATCGCGTTCGAGCCGCTGCCGCAGGCCGACGCCGAGATGATCGAGGCCGGCGGCCTCGTCCCCTACCTGAAGCGGCAAGCCGCCGCCCAAACCGAACACAAGCACACCGAACATGAGGGAGTAGCCGATGTCCATCCGGGGAGTTGAGTTCCGCAACCGCGTGCTCGCCCAGAAGACGGTGTGGTCGGCCGGCGCCTACGACGCGCTGTCGGCCAAGTACATCGAGGCGGCGGGCTTCGACGCGGTGATGACCTCCGGGTTCGGGGTGTCCGCCTCCTTCCTGGGGCAGCCGGACGCCGAGCTGTACACCATGTCGGAGAACCTGACCGTGGTGCGCAACGTCACCGGCGCCGTGACCATCCCGGTGATCGCCGACATCGACACCGGCTACGGCAACGCCATCAACGTCATGCGCACGATCCGCGAGTTCGAGGCGGCCGGCGTGTCGGCGGTGATCATGGAGGATCAGGTGGCCCCCAAGCGCTGCCCGATCTGCGTGGGCGGGGTGGAGGTGATCCCGCTGGAGGAAGGGGTAGCCAAGATCCAGGCCGCCGTCGCCGCGCGGCGCGACCCCAACATGCTGATCATCGCCCGCACCGACGTGGTGGACGGGGCGGCGGCCATGGAGCGCGGGCGCGCCTACGTCGCCGCCGGGGCCGACATGATCCAGCCGATCAGCAAGTGCTTCAACTCCATCGACGGCCTGCGCGCGATGCGCGAGGCGTGCGGCGTGCCGCTGTCGCTCCAGCTCCTGGGCTGGCTGGAGCGCGACCTGTCGCCGGCCGAGGTGGCGTCGGTGGCCGGCATGGCGACCTACGCGCTGGTCCCGCTGATGACCGTGGCGGCGGCTCTGAAGGAGAACCTGACGGTGCTGGCACAACGGCATTCCACAAAGGACCTGCCGCGCCCGGTGACCGACCACAACAGCTTCATCGACTTCATCGGCTTCCCCCAGATCGAGGAGCTGCAGAAGCGGTACCTGAAGAGCGCCTGACGCAACAACGAATACGAACAGGAGGAAACCATGCTCGGTAGGCGGGATCTCATCGCGGCGGCGGCGGCGCTGGCGCTGCTCTCTCCCCTCGGCGTCGCGCAGGCGCAGCAGCCGCCGGTGCGCATCGCCCTCATCGGCCCGATGAGCGGCACCGGCGCGTTCGAGGGCCAGCTCGGCCTGGAGGGCGCCCAGGCCATGGCGGCCATGATCAACGCCAAGGGCGGCGTGGCCGGCGGCCGCAAGATCGAGCTGATCAACTACGACGACAAGGGCTCGCCCGAGGACGGCGTCAGCGCCGCCAAGCGCGCTATCGAGCAGGACAATGTCGACCTCATCGTCGGCGGCTGGTTCAGCGCCGTGGCGCTGTCCATGAAGGAAGTCACGCGGGACAAGATCATCACCGTGATGACCAGTTCCCAGCACCCCAAGGTGACCGAGGAAGGGCACAAGTACCTGTTCCGCCTGAACGCCACCTCGGCGATGATGTCGGAGTTCTACTCCAAGGCCATCTGCAACGTCATCAAGCCGAAGTCGGTCGCCTTCATCAACGTCAACGACGACTGGGGGCGGCTGGAGCTGGAGAACTACACCAAGCTGCTGGGTGCCTGCGGGATCGAGGTGAAGGGCCACGAGTTCTACAACCGCACCGACACGGACTTCACCACGGCGCTGACCAAGCTAAAGTCGCTGAACCCGGACGCGATCTACGTGGCGGCCATCAACACCTCGCAGGGTGCCACCATCTACCGCCAGATCCGCCAGACCGGCTACCGCGGCAAGGTGATCGCGTCGGCCGGCAACATGAACCCGAAGCTGGTGGAGCTGTCCGGCAACTCGCTGGAGAACGTCTACTCCGCCTCGCCCTTCACCGCCGACAACGGCCAGCCCTCCATGGCCCCGTGGCTGGCGGAGTACAAGAAGAGCTTCAAGAACGAGCCGTCGTTCCTGGCGGCACTCGGCGCCCAGGCGGTCGAGGTTCTGGCGGCCGGCGTGAACGCCGCGGGCGATCCGCGCGCCTACGACAAGATCGCCGCGCACCTGAAGGCGCAGGAGATCCCGACCGTGCTGGGCAACGTCCGCTTCTCCGACAAGGGACAGGCGACGCAGCCCATCCACCTCGTGCAGGTCAAGAACAAGGAAATCGTCAGCGTCCGCTGACGCGGCTCCAAAAAGCCCCTCTCCCTTGAGGGGGCGACGCCGAAGGGCGTCGCGGTTGGGGTGAGGGTGGTTACGGGCGGCAGCCCGGACAAAGACTCTCTTCCCGCCTTCCGGCGGTAACGACCCCTCATCCCAACCCTTCTCCCTCAAGGGGAGAAGGGCTTTCAGGACGCCCCGTCCCGACACGGAAGGCTTGAACCTCCATGGATCTCACCGTCTTCGCCCAGCAAATCGCGAACGGCCTGGTCAACGGCATGGCCTATGTGCTCATCGCCACCGGCCTGACGCTGGTCTTCGGGGTCCTGCGCATCGTGAACTTCGCCCATGGCGAGTTCTACATGCTGGGCGCCTACCTGACGTACTTCGTCGGCACGCTCGCCGGGGTCGACTACATCACGGCGGTGGCGATCGCCGCGGTGCTGGTAGCCGGGCTGGGCATCGCCGCCAACAAGCTGATCTTCTGGCCGCTGCGGCGCGATCACGAGTTCACCATCCTGCTGTCCAGCCTGGGCCTCGCCCTGCTCGTCGCCAACGGGGGCGAACTGCTGTTCGGTGCCGATCCCAAGTACGTCTCCAGCCCCTTCGCGGACGAGATCGTCGACATCGGCACCGTCACCCTGACGCAGCAGCGCGCCCTGATCTTCATCGCGGCGGTGCTGGCGCTGGTGGCGGTCTACCTGTTCATCCAGTACTCGCGCTTCGGCAAGATGATGCGGGCGACGGCGCAAAACCCCGACGGCGCGGCGCTGACCGGCATCAACATCGGGCTCGTGCACACCTACACCTTCGCGCTCGCCTGCGGGCTGGCGGCGCTGTCGGGCGCGCTGGTCGGACCGACGGTGATGATCTTCCCCACCATCGGCAACTGGGCCGTGCTGAAGGGCTTCATCGTCGTGATCATGGGGGGCCTGGGCAGCATCCAGGGCGCGCTGTTCGCCGGGCTGCTGCTGGGCGTCATCGAATCGCTGGGCGGCGGCTACATCTCGCTCGGCTTCATGGAGGCGATCGGCTACGCGATGATCATCGCGGTCCTGCTGTGGCGCCCCAGCGGCCTGTTCAGCACGGCACGGGGGCTTCGATGAACAACCAGATCGTCACGCTGGGCGCCGTCCTGGCGCTCGGCACCCTGCCCTTCCTGGCCGGCAACGCCTACCTGGAACACCTGCTGGTGCTGTGGATGCTCTACGCGCTGCTGGCGCTCAGCCTCAACATCATCATCGGCTACCTGGGGGAGCTGTCGTTCGGCCACGCCGCCTTCGTCGGCGTCGGCGCCTACGCCTCGGCCATCGTGTCGACGCAGCTGGGCGTGCCGCCGCTGCTGGGCCTGCCGCTGGCGGCGGCGGCGGCGGCGCTGTTCGGGCTGGTGATCGGCTACGCGGCGTTGCGCGTGGTGGGGCCGCAGTTCGCCATCCTCACGCTGGGCTTCGGCTCGATCCTCTACACGGTCACCAACCACTGGGTGGACCTGACGCGCGGGCCGATGGGCATCTCCAACATCCCGCCGCTGTCGCTGGGCCCGGTCACCTTCACGGGTGCGCGGGAGACGTACTACCTGGTCTTCGCCCTCGTCCTGGCCGTCGCCTACCTCTGCCACGCGCTGGTCACCAGCCGCACCGGGCGCGCCTTCATCGCCGTGCGGGAGAACGCGCCGCTCGCCGCCTCGCTGGGCATCGACGTGTTCCGCACCAAGCTGCTGGGCTTCGTCGCGGCCACCGCCATCGCCGGCGTCGGCGGCGCCATCTACGCCCACTACATCAAGGTCATCACGCCGGACGTAATGGGCGTGCACAACGTGGCGGCGCTGATCATCATCGTCATCATCGGCGGGCGCGGCACCATCGTCGGGCCGATCCTGGGCGCCCTGGTCTACATCGGCCTCCTGGAATCGCTGCGCGTCGCCGGGCCGCTGCGCATGGTGATCTTCGCCGCACTCCTGACCGGCACCGTCGTCTTCCTTCCCGGCGGCCTCGTCAGCCTGTGGCACCGCTGGCGCGGGGGCCCGCGCGCCGCCTCCGACGCCACGGCCCCCGCCGGATCCCTGCCCACCGCCGAGGGAGGTGCGAAATGACCGGCGATATCCTGGCGGTGACCGGCCTGACCAAGATCTTCGGCGGCCTCACCGCAGTGCGCAACGTGGACATGACCGTGCGGGCGGGCGAGGTGGTCGGGCTGATCGGCCCCAACGGGGCGGGCAAGACGACGCTGTTCAACATGCTGGGCGGCTCCTTCCCGCCGTCGTCGGGCAGCATCCGCTTCGACGGGGTGGATTGCACGGGGGCGCCGTCGCACGCGATGGGACAGCGCGGCGTCTCCCGCACCTTCCAGATCACCAGCCTGTTCCCCAGCTTGAGCGTGCTCGACAACGTGCGCAGCGCCGCCTACCGCACCACGCGGGCTGGCTGGGGCGCCGCCGTCTTCCGCACCCCCGCCTACCGGCGGGAGGAGGAGGAGGTGCGCCGCCGGGCGCACGAGACGCTGGCCTTCTGCGACCTGGACCACCGCGCCGAGGTGCTGGCCGACGCGCTGTCCTACGGCGAGCAGCGCCGGCTGGAGATCGCCATCGCGCTGGCCGCGCAGCCGCGCCTGCTGCTGCTGGACGAGCCGGCCGCCGGCATGAACCCCGAGGAGGGGCAGCGGCTGGTGGAGATGATCCGGCGCATCCGGGCACGCGGCGTCACCGTGCTGCTGGTCGAGCACCACATGCGCGTGGTCGCCAGCGTGTGCGACCGCATCCTGGTGCTGGACCACGGCGTGAAGATCGCGGAGGGCGCCCCGGCCCAGGTCCTCAACGACCCCGAGGTGATCCGCGTGTATCTGGGACGGGAGCAGGTCGATGCTTAAGGTCGAGAACCTCAGCGTGCGCTACGGCCACCGCGAGGCGGTGCACGACGTGTCGCTGAGCGTGGAGGAGGGGGAGATCGTCACCCTCGTCGGCTCCAACGGGGCGGGCAAGACGACGACGCTGAAGGCCATTTCCGGCCTGCTGCGCGCCACCGGCGGCACCATCACCTTCGAGGGCACTCGGATCGACCGCCTCTCCCCGCACCAGGTGATCGAGCGCGGCCTCGTCCAGGTGCCGGAGGGGCGGCTGCTGTTCCCCGAGATGACGGTGCTGGAGCACCTGGAACTGGGCGCCCTGCGCGGCCGCCCCGGCGGCCTGGGCTTCGCCGAGCGGCTGCGCTGGGTGTACGATCTGTTCCCCGTGCTGGAGGAGCGGCGCACGCAGAAGGCCGGCACCATGAGCGGCGGCCAGCAGCAGATGGTCGCCATCGCCCGCGGCCTGATGGCCAACCCGAAGTGCCTGATGCTGGACGAACCCTCCCTGGGCCTCGCCCCCATCATGGTCGACACGCTGGCCGACACCATCAAGAGCCTGCACGCCGGCGGCATCACCATCCTGCTGGTCGAACAGCGGGTCGATCTGGCGCTGCGGCTGGCCGACCGCGCCTACGTGCTGGAGACCGGCCGCGTGGTGATGCAGGAGGCGGCGCACACGCTCCTCGCCGACCCGCGCATCAAGACCGCCTATCTGGGACTGTAAACGAATGCCGGACATCCTCCGGGATCTGGAAAGCATCGTCGGCGCGGCGCACGTGCTGCGCGGCGCGGCGGACACCGAGCCGTTCGTCGCCGACTGGCGCGGGCGTTACCGCGGCGCGGCGCTGTGCGTCGTCCGCCCGGCCGGCACGGCGGAGGTCGCGGCGATCGTGCGCCTGTGCGCCGAACGCCGCGTGCCGCTGGTGCCGCAGGGCGGCAACACCGGCGTGTGCGGCGCCGCCATCCCCGACGCCTCGGGCGGGGCGGTGGTGCTGAGCCTGGCCCGGATGAACCGCATCCGCGGCCTCGACGCGCACGACGACGCGATCACCGTGGACGCCGGCTGCACGCTGGCCCAGGTGCAGCGCGCCGCCGGGGACGCCGGCCGCCTGTTCCCCATGAGCCTGGGCAGCGAGGGCACCTGCCAGATCGGCGGCAACATCGCCACGAACGCCGGCGGCACCGCCGTGCTGCGCTACGGCACCATGCGCGAGCTGGTCCTGGGGCTGGAGGTCGTGCTGCCGAACGGGGAGGTGCTGGACGGGCTGCGCCCCTTGCGCAAGGACAACACCGGCTACGCGCTGAAGCACCTGTTCATCGGCGCGGAGGGCACGCTGGGCGTCATCACCGGCGCGGTCCTGAAGCTGTTCCCGAATCCGAAGTCATCCGCCACCGCGCTGCTGGCCCTGCCGGCGCTCGACAACGCGCTGGAGGTGTTCGCGCGCCTGCGCGCCGATCTGGGGGACCGCGTCACCACGGCGGAGATCCTGTCGGAAGGCCAGCTGGCCGGCGTGCTGGCTCACGTGCCGGACACGGTGCGGCCGCTGGAGACGCGTACCCCCTGGTATTTGCTGGTGGAGGTCACCGACACGCTGCCCGACACCGACCTGGGCGCCAACCTGGGCGCGGCGCTGGAGGACGCGCTGGCCGGCGCGTTGGAGGCCGGCACCGTCGCCGACGCCACCGTCGCCCGCAGCGGCGCCCAGGCGGCGGCGCTGTGGAAGCTGCGCCACAGCGTGTCGGAGGCGAACCGCAAGAGCGGCGTCGTGATCGGCCACGACACCGCCGTGCCCATCTCCCGCATCCCGGAGTTCGTGGCGCGCGCCACGGCGGCGGTGGAGGCGCTGCGGCCGGACGCGCGGGTGGTGGCGGTCGGGCACATCGGCGACGGCAACGTCCACCTCGTGGTCATCCTGCCCGAAAGCCTGCGCGCGTCGGGCGAACCGCTGGAGCCCATCGCGCACGCCGTCAACGGCGTGGTGCACGACTTGGCCGTGTCGCTGGGCGGCACCATCAGCGCCGAGCACGGCATCGGCCAGAGCATCCGCGCCCAGCTCGCCGCCTTCAAGGGGCCGGTGGAGATGGAACTGATGCGCGGGATCAAGCGCCTGTTCGACCCGCACGGCATCATGAACCCCGGCAAGGTGCTCTGACCCGCACCGGCGCGGTCCAGTTGCGACTTGTTATCAATCGCAACATGCCGTATACCCACGGATGCCGCCGACGTCACCGCTCCGGCGGTGTTTCGCACCAGCTGTGCGTTGGACCCGCGCGTGGGAAGGCACCGGATGGCGTTTCATCCCAGAATGCAAAGCACGATCGAGGGGATCACCGTGATCGGCGATCTCCGGTGGCGCGCCTGGACCGGCGTGATCGCCGACGTGTGGAACGTCGCGTGCGAGCACGGGGCGCGCGGCGAGTACATCTCGCAGGCGCCGCGTCTGGTCGTGGTGCTGGATCAGGTCGGCGACGGCGGCATCCACGTCACGGCGTCGCCGAACCAGGGAGGGGCCGTCCGTTCCATCGGCCGGCAATCGATGAGCTACGTCCCGGCCGGCGTGCGGGTGTGGTCGCGGGTGGAGAACCTGCGGCGGCTCACGCACCTCGACCTGCATTTCGACCTGACGGCGCTCGAAGCGCGCCTGCCGGACGAGCTGGACCGCGATGCCGTCGAGACGCCGCGCCTGACCTTCTCCGACGAGCGCCTGTTCGGGCTGGCCCGGCTGATCGCCGCGGAATGCGTGGAGCCCGGCGGCTTCCATGACCTTTACGGGGACAGCCTGATCTCCGCGATGATGGTCGGGCTGCTGCGCATCGCGCCGAAGGCGGACCGCAAGCGCGGCCAGCTGCCGCCGCGCCAGCTGAAGCGCGCCATCGACTACATCGAGGACAACTGCGGGCGGAACATCCGGCTGCAGGAACTGGCCGAGTTGACCGGCCTGTCGCAGTCCTACTTCTGCTCGGCCTTCAAGGCGTCCACCGGCATGCCGCCGCACAAGTGGCAGATGCGCGCCCGCATCGACCGCGCCAAGGCGCTGCTGTCCAGGCCGGACACGACCCCGGCCGAGGCGGCCGCGGCCGCCGGATTCGCCGACCAGGCGCACCTGACGCGCGTCTTCCGGCAAGTGGTCGGCACCACGCCGGCGGCGTGGCAGCGCAGCCGGGCGGCGTGACGGGGATGCGCAAGAACGTCCAAAGATCGTCCAATCCACCGCAAGGCGGTTCAATATTGCCCGTTGCGCCCATGGTAATACCCCGGTCCTGACCAGCGCATGCCGAATGCATCCGCCACCACCGGATGCTGGAGAAAAGAGCGCGGCGACAATCAAAGGGCTGGGGGTACGATGTATATTCCGCGCAACGTGTTGGCGTCTTTCCTTCTGGGCACCACGGCGGCGGCGACCGCGCTGTGGCCGGCGGTTTCGCATGCACAGGACCAGAGCAGGCCGATCGTGCTGGACCAGCTTACGGTCGGCGGCTCGGGCGAGACGGGCACCGGCCCGGTGGGCGGCCCGGTGGGCGGCTACGTCGCCCGGCGCACCACGGCCGGGTCCAAGGCCGATACGCCGGTCGAGGCGGTGCCCCAGTCCGTCTCGGTGATCGGGCGCGAGGAGATGGACGACCGCGGCGCGCAGAAGGCTGACGAGGTGCTGCGCTACACCGCCGGTGTCTACGCCCAGCCCTTCGGCCCGGACGCCGACACCAACTGGCTGTTCATCCGCGGCTTCCAGGCGACGCAGACCGGCGTCTACCAGGACGGGCTGCAGCTCTACGGCTTCGGGTTCGGCGGCATGTTCGTCGACAGCTTCGGCCTGGAGCGGATCGAGGTGCTGCGCGGCGCGTCGTCGGTGCTGTACGGCGGCAGCAACCCCGGCGGCCTCGTCAACTACGTCAGCAAGCGGCCGGACGGCACGCGCCTGCGCACCGTGGAGACCGGCATCGACGACGCCGGGCAGGCGAACCTCGGCTTCGACATCGGCGACAGGTTCAACGATACGCTGGCCTACCGCCTGTCCGGCCGCATCGCCGGCGGCGACGGCTATTCCGACCACGAGGACGGCTTCCGCGGCACCATCTCGCCCAGCTTCACCTGGTCGCCCAACGGCCGCACCAGCGTGACCGTGCTGGGCAACTACACCGACATCGACAAGACGCACAACGGCGGCGCCTTCCTGCCCTATGTCGGCACCGTGGTGGACGCCCCGTTCGGCAAGATCGACCGCGACGCCAACTTCACCGAACCGGGCATCGACACCTACCGCCGCCGCCAGGGCTCCATCGGGTACGAGGTCTCGCACAGCTTCGACAACGACCTGACGGTGCGCCAGAACGCCCGCTACGGCTACGCCAAGGTGCACGAGGTCTCGCTCTATCCCTTCGGCTACGCCGGCTTCTCGCCACGGCCGACCGACCCGACCAACCAGCTCGCGCGCATCAATTTCGAGCACGAGACGGAGGTGCACACCTTCCAGGTCGACAACCAGCTCCAGGCCAAGCTGCGCACGGGGCCAGTGGAGCACACGGCGCTGGTCGGCATCGACTACCGCTACTTCACCATGGATCAGGTGCAGGCCACCGGGCCGGCCACCACGATCAGCGCCACCAACCCGATCTACGGCGCCGTTCAGGGGGCACGCACGCCGCCCTACATCGACCAGACGCTGACCATGCACCAGCTTGGCTTCTACGCGCAGGACCAGCTGCGCTTCGGCCAGGGCTGGCTGGTCACGCTGAACGGCCGTTACGACCGCGCGTCGACCAAGGCGAAGGGCCTGCCGTCCTACGAGGGGACGGAGGGCCAGTTCAGCGGCCGTGCCGGCCTCGCGTACGAGTTCTCCAACGGCCTGACGCCCTACGCCAGCGCGTCGACCTTCTTCAACCCGGTGCTCGGCTCCTCCCCCGTCAGCGGGGTGTTCAAGCCGGAGACGGGCACGCAGTACGAGGTGGGCCTGAAGTACCGGCCGGCCTGGATGGACGGGCTGTTCACCGTGGCGCTGTTCGACCTGACGCGGCAGAACGTGGTCACCGGCCCCTTCCTGGCGGAGACGCAGATCGGCGAGGTCAACTCCCGCGGCGTCGAGTTCGAGGCCAAGGCCAACGTCACGCCCAACTTGAAGGCCACCGCGTCCTTCACCCTGTTCGACCTGGAGATCACCAAGGACGCGGACCCGAACCTGATCGGCAAGACGCCCTTCATCGTACCGGAGCGGCAGGCCTCGCTGTCCCTCGACTACACGTTCAGGGGCAACGCGCTGGACGGCGTGGTGCTGGGGGGCGGCGTGCGCCACGTCGGCTCCTCCTGGGCGGACAACGAGAACACGCTGAAGGTCCCGGCCGCCACGGTGTTCGACGCGCGCGTCGGCTATAAAAAGGACAACTGGGGCATCGACCTGACCGTCGCCAACCTGTTCGACAAGGCCTACGTGGCGAGCTGCCAGACCCAGTTCTCCTGCGGCTACGCCGAGGGCCGGACGGCGCGGCTGAAGGCCCACCTGACGTGGTGACGGCGTGATGCAGCCGGCGTTGTACGAGGTGGAGGGCGTGGACTTCGCCGCCGGCGGGCGGCGGATTGTCTCCGGCCTGTCGTTCCGGCTGGAGCCGGGGCGGATCCACGGCCTCGTGGGGCCCAACGGATCGGGCAAGAGCACGCTGATCCGCATGCTCGCCCGCCAGCACGCCCCCAGCGCCGGCCGCATCCGCGTCCTGGGGCAGGACCTCGCGCACTTCGGCGAGCGGGACTTCGCGCGCGCCGTCGCCTACATGCCGCAGTTCACCCCGGCGGCGGAGGGGCTGACGGTGCGCGAGCTGGTGTCGCTCGGCCGCTTCCCCTGGCACGGCGCGCTGGGCCGCTTCGGGGCGGAGGACGCCGCCAAGGTGGCCGGCGCGCTGGCCGACACCGGGCTCGACCCGCTGGCCGACCGTCTGGTGGACAGCCTGTCGGGCGGCGAGCGGCAGCGCGCGTGGCTGGCCATGATGATCGCGCAGGACGCCCGCTGCCTGCTGCTGGACGAGCCGACCTCGGCGCTGGACATCGCGCATCAGGTGGAGATGCTGGGGCTGGTGCGCACGCTGAGCCGCGCGCGCGGCCTCGGCGCCGTCGTCGTACTGCACGACATCAACATGGCCGCGCGCGTCTGCGACGACATCTTGGCGCTGCGGGGCGGCACCCTGATCGCGCAGGGACCGCCAGAGGCGATCATGACCGGGGAGGTGCTGGCCGGCATCTACGGCATCGCCATGGGCACCCTGCCGCACCCGGCGACCGGCCAGCCCATCGGGTACGTGCGATGACCGCACCGCTGACACGGCGCCGGGCGCTGGGGCTCGCCGCCGGGCTTCTGCTGGTGCCGGCGCCCGTCCGTGCCGGGGAGCGGCGCCTTGCCGCCATCGACTGGGCGGCGCTGGAAACGGCGCTGCTGCTGGGCGTCATCCCCGTGGCCGCGACGGAGCTTCTGCAATTCCGCCAGATCGCCGTGGAGCCGGAGGTGCCGGCCGGCGTCGCCGACATCGGCTTGCGCGGCACGCCGAACTACGAGGCGCTGCGGCTGGCGGCACCGGACCTGATCCTCTCCTCCAACTTCTACGAACGCCAGCGCGGCGCGCTGGAACGCATCGCGCCGGTGCTGCCGCTGACGGTGTACGAGCCGGGCGTGCCGCCCTACGCCCGCGCCGCCGAGGCTACGCTGGCCCTCGGCCGCGCGCTCGGCCGCGAGGCCGAGGCGCGCGCCGCCGTGGCGCGCGCCGACGCCGCCATCGCCGGCTTCCGGGACACCCTGCGCGCCGTGCCGCGCCGGCCGGTGTTCGTGGTCAGCGTCGGCGACGCCCGCCACGTCCGCGCCTTCGGCGCCGACGGCATGTTCGGCGACGTGCTCGGCCGGCTGGGGTTCGGGAACGCCTGGACGGCCGCCACCAGCTACGCCGCCGCCGCCCCTTTGGGCATCGAGGCGCTGGCGCGGGTGCCCGACGCATCCCTGCTGATCGTCGAGCCGGTACCGGCCGAGGCGCGCCGCGTGCTGGCCGACAGCGCGCTGTGGAAGGCGCTGCCCATGGTGCGCGCGGGGCGCGTGGCGCATCTGGCGCCGGTCAACCACTTCGGCGCCCTGCCGGCGGCGGTGCGCTTCGCCCGGCTTGCCGCCGCGGCGCTGGGTGGAGGCACGCATGGTTGAGCGCGCGGTGCGCACGCGGCCCGCCCTGCTGTGGGGCGGGCTGGCGCTGCTGGCCGCCGCCCTGTCGGCGGCGCGCATCGCCGCACCGCCGCCCGCCGCGACCATGCCGGACCTCGACGCCATCATCCTGTGGCACGGCGTGGTGCCGCGCATGGCGGTGGCGCTGGTCGCCGGGGCGGCGCTGGGGCTGGCCGGGCTGCTGTTGCAGCGCGTGCTGCGCAACCCGCTGGCGGAGCCCTCGACGCTGGGCGTGTCGGCCGGGGCGCAGCTGGCCATGACGGTGGCGGCGCTGCACGCGCCGGCCCTGATGGAGGGGATGCGGGAGGGCGTGGCGCTGGCCGGCGGGGTGGCGGCCGTGGCTCTGATCCTGGCGCTGACGTGGCGGCGCGGGCTGGAGCCGGTGGCGGTGGTGCTGGCCGGCATGATGGTGGCGCTGACCGCCACCACGGCCAGCGCCGCGCTGATCCTGGCCAACGGCGAGTACATGTTCTCCCTGTTCATCTGGGGCGGCGGATCGCTGGCGCAGCAGAGCTGGGGGCCGACGCTGGCCATCGCTTCGCGCCTCGTGCTGGGCGTCGGGGCGGCGGTGCTGCTGACGCGGCCCCTGGCCATCCTGGCGCTCGACGACGCCAGCGCGCGCAGTCTGGGGGTGGCGCTGCACGCCACGCGCTTCGCCGTGCTGGGCGTGGCCGTCTGGCTGGCCGCCACGGTGACGGCGGAGGTCGGCGTGATCGGCTTCGTCGGGCTGGCGGCACCCGCCCTGGCGAATCTGAGCGGGGCACGAACGCAGCGCGCCCGGCTGATCGCCGCGCCGCTGATCGGCGCGCTGCTGCTGTGGCTCACCGACGGGCTGGTGCAGCTGCTGGCCGGGGCCGGGGGGGAGCGGGTGCCGACCGGGGCGGCCACCGCGCTGCTGGGCGGGCCGCTGCTGCTGTGGCTGCTGCCGCGCGTGCGCATGTTCGAATGGCCGTCGCTGAACGCCCGGCCGGCGGCCGTGCGCCGCGCCGCGCGGCCGGCCCGGCTGATCGCGGTTCTCGCCCTGGCGGCGCTGGCCGCCATCGCCCTGGCGCTGTCGGTGGGGGTGGGGCCGCGGGGGTGGACCGTGTCCACCGGCGCGCTCTTCGCCGACCTGCTGGACTGGCGCGGGCCGCGCGTCGCCGTCGCGGCGGCGGCCGGGGCGATGCTGGCGGCGGCCGGCATGGTGCTGCAGCGCGTCACCGCCAACCCGCTGGCGGGGCCTGAGATGCTGGGCGTGGGCAGCGGGGCCGGCGTCGGGCTGGCGGCGGCGCTGTTCGCGTTCACGGCACCCGGCCTGGGCGTGCAGGTCGCGGCCTCGGCGCTGGGCGCCACGCTGGTGCTGGGCGGCATGCTGGCGCTGTCGCGCCGCGCCGGTTTCGGGCCGGAGCGGCTGCTGCTGGCCGGCATCGCCATGGGGGCGCTGTGCAGCGCCGTGCTGACCGCCGTCATCGCCACCGGCTCGCCGCAGGCCTTCGACCTGCTGCGCTGGCTCAGCGGCTCCACCAACGAGGCGACGCCGGCGGAGGCGTGGCTGTGCGCCGCCGCGGCGGTGGCGCTGCTGGCCCCGCTGCCGTGGATGGCGCGCTGGCTGGAGATCCTGCCGCTGGGCGACGTGACCGCCCAAGCCCTCGGCCTGCCGGTGCGGCGCTGCCGCGCGGTGCTGGTGGTGCTGGCCGGGCTGCTCACCGCCGTGGCGTCGCTGTCCGTGGGGCCGCTCAGCTTCGTCGGGCTGGTGGCGCCGCATCTGGCGCGCCTGCTCGGCCTCGGCCGGCCGCTGGCGCACGGGGCGGGGGCGGTGCTGATCGGCGCCGGGCTGATGGTCGCCTCCGACTGGCTGGCCCGCACCGCCGCCTTTCCCTACCAGCTACCGCTGGGCCTGTTCGCCTCGCTTCTCGCCGGGCCGTACCTGGTCTGGCTGCTCGGCCGCGACGGCCGCACCTGACGAATTCCGATCAGCCACCCGCCACCATCGGGAAGGAAAGCATGCTCCGCCGCTTCTTCGCCTATTACCGCCCCTACAAGGGCCTGCTGGCCCTGGACGTCTGCTGCGCCGTGCTGTCCGGCCTGCTGGAGCTGGGCTTCCCCATGGCCGTGCGCTCCTTCGTCGACCAGCTGCTGCCCACCCAGGACTGGCCGCTGATCGTGCTGGCGTCGGCCGTGCTGCTGGCGGTCTACGCCGCCAACGGTGGACTGATGGCGGTGGTCGTCTACTGGGGTCACAAGCTGGGCGTCAACATCGAGACGGAGATGCGGCGCAAGAGCTTCGACCATCTGCAAAAGCTCTCCTTCCGCTTCTACGACAACAACAAGACCGGGCACCTCGTGGCCCGCGTCACCCGCGACCTGGAGGAGATCGGCGAGGTCGCCCACCACGGGCCGGAGGACCTGCTGATCGCGGTGATGACCTTCGTCGGCGCCTTCGCGCTGATGCTGGCGGTGCACGCGCCGCTGGCGCTGATCACCGCCGTGGTCGTGCCGATCGTCGCCTTCCTGACCAGCCGCTACGGCGGGCGGATGACGCAGAACTGGCAGGCGCTCTATTCCCGCGTCGGCGACTTCAACGTGCGGATCGAGGAGAACGTCGGCGGCATGCGCGTGGTGCAGGCCTTCACCAACGAGGAGCACGAACGCGCCCTGTTCGCCCGCGACAACGACCGCTACCGCCGCACCAAGCTGGACGCCTACCGCATCATGGCGGCCTCCACGACGCTCAGCTACATGAGCATGCGGCTCATCCTGATCGTCGTCATGCTGACCGGCGCGCACTACGTGCTGGCGGGGGAGCTGAGCCACGGCGGGTTCTTCGCCTTCCTGCTGCTGGTCAACGTCTTCTTCCGGCCGATCGAGAAGATCAACGCGGTCATCGAGACGTATCCCCGCGGCATCGCCGGCTTCCGCCGCTACACCGAGCTGATGGACACCGAGCCCGACGTCAAGGACACCCCCAGTGCCGTCCCCGCCCCGCCGCTCAAGGGCGACATCCGCTACGAGGGCGTCACCTTCGCCTACGGCGACGGCCGGCCGGTGCTGGAGGACGTGGACCTGACGATCGAGGCCGGCAGCACGGTGGCCTTCGTCGGCCCGTCGGGGGCCGGCAAGACGACGATCTGCTCGCTGCTGCCGCGCTTCTACGACGTGCAGGGCGGCGCCATCACCATCGACGGCATCGACGTCCGCGCCATGACGCTGGCCTCGCTGCGCCGGCAGATCGGCATCGTGCAGCAGGACGTGTTCCTGTTCGGCGGCACCATCCGCGAGAACATCGCCTACGGCCGCCTGGACGCCACGGACACCGAGATCATGGAGGCGGCGCGGCGCGCCCGCCTGGACACGCTGGTCGACCAGCTGCCCGACGGCCTGGACACCATCATCGGGGAGCGCGGCGTCAAGCTGTCGGGCGGGCAGAAGCAGCGGCTGACCATCGCGCGCATGTTCCTGAAGAACCCGCCGATCCTCATCCTGGACGAAGCCACCTCGGCGCTGGACACGCAGACCGAGCGCGAGATCCAGCAGAGCCTGCAGGAACTGGCCAAGGGCCGCACCACGCTGGTGATCGCCCACCGCCTGGCCACCATCCGCAACGCCGACCGGGTCCTCGTGGTCGGCGAGCGGGGCCACCTGACGCCGGTCATGCACGAGGAGCTGATCGCCCGCGACGGCGGCGCGTAGGTGCCCTCACGGGTCCGGCCCGGACGGGGCGACGGCCGCCGCGATCGCGTCGATCCAGGCGGCCGGGACCACGGGCCGCCAGTGGAGCGCGATGGCGCGTTCCAGGTCCAGATCGGCGACCTCCACCGCACGCACGCCGTCGCCCTGCAACGACCGGGGCGCCAGCGTGACGCCGACGCCCGCCCGGACCAGGGCCAATGCGGCGCCGTCGCTGTCGGCCACGGCGGCCACGGTCATGGCGATCCGCTCCGCCCGCAGGCGCGCCCGCGCGGCGCGCTGCCCCTCGCACTGCGCGCGGACGACGAAGGGCTCGCCGACAAGATCCTCCATGCGGACCGCGCCGGCGGCGGCGAAGCGGTGCGCCGGCGCGGTGAGGCAGACGAAGGGCTCGCGCAGCAGCACCCGTGCGTGCCCGGCCAGGGGTTCCCCGTCGTGCACCGTCAACGCCGCGTCGACGCGGCCCTGCTTCAGCCACGCCGCGATCCGGTCGGCGGCACCGATGCGGTAGCTCACCGCCGCGCGCCCCGGCTGCGTGGCGAGGGCTGAGGCGAGGGCCGCGAGCATGCGCTCCGGCAGGGTGCCCAGCACGCCCAAGCGCAGCGCCGGCAGGTCGCCGGTGCCCAGCGCCTCCGCCTTCGCCAGGTCGCACTGCCGCAGGATCTCGACGGCGCGGCGGTGGAAGCGCACGCCGGCCGGGGTCAGGCGCAGCCGCGCCCCGGCACGCTCGAACAGCGCGCAGCCCAGGTCCTCCTCCAGGGCCTTCAGCCCGGCCGACACCGACGGCTGGGTCACGTGCAGCCGCTCCGCCGCGCGGATCACGCCGCCATGGTCCACGACGGCGGTGAAGTAGCGCAGGTGCTGGATCTTCATAGAAGCCTTCTATGAACCGGATAGCATCAATCGATTTTTCTTATCATGATCCGGCTGCTAGCGTCTCCCCCAGACAGACGGAGGAGCCCGCCATGGATCAGAGCCTTGCAACGGTCGACATCCACGCCAACGGCGTCGCCCATGTGACCATGAACCGGCCGGACGCGCTGAACGCCCTCTCGCCCGACCTCATCGACGCGCTGACCGCGGCGTTCCGCACCCTGGACCGGGACGACGCGGTGCGCGTGGTCTTGCTGTCGGGCGCCGGGCGCCACTTCTGCGCGGGCGCCGACATCAAGGCGATGCTGGACATGACGGCCGCCGACGCGGTGCGCACGGCGTTCTCGGGCTGCTGCGACGCGCTGGCCGCCGTCGGCAAACCGGTCGTGGCGGCGGTGCACGGCCACGCGCTGGGCGGCGGCTGCGAACTGGTGGAGATGTGCGACGTCGTAATCGCCGCGAACGATGCCGTGTTCGGCCACCCCGAGGCCACGGTGGGCACCATGCCGGGCGCGGGCGGCACCCAGCGGCTGCCGCGCGCGCTGGGCAAGCACAAGGCGATGGACCTGCTGCTCACCGGCCGGCTGATGGACGCGGCCGAGGCGGAACGCGCCGGCCTCGTCTCCCGCGTCGTCGCGGCGGAGAACCTGCGGACGGAGGCGCGCACCGTCGCCGACCGGATCGCCGGCCTGTCGCGGCCGGTTCTGGCAATGATCAAGCAGGCCGTGCGCGACGCGTTCGAGACCCCCTTGCGCGACGGCCTGCGGCTCGAACGCGCGCTGTTCCACCGCAGCCTGACGCTCGACGACGCCCGCGAAGGTATGGCGGCGTTCCGCGACAGGCGCCCACCCGCCTTCGCGGACCACTGATACGGACGACGCTCAGGCGTTCCCGCGGTCCGGAACGGCCGGGTAGCGTCCGCCGAGCGCGGCGGTGAGGGTCCGCGCCGCGTCCAGAAGCTGCGCGCGCATGCGGGTGATCGCCGCGTCGGTGAAGCGGTCGCCGGGGCCCGACAGCGACAGGGCACCCTTCAGCGTGCCACCGGGCCCAAAGACCGGCACCGCGATGCCGGCGCAGCTGGGGTCGCGCTCGCCAATCGACACGGCGACGAAGCGCTGCCGCAGTTCCTCCGCCGCGGCGCCCGGCTCGCCGTCAAAGGCCAGCAGGACGCGCCCCGCCGCCCCCCGGCGAAGGGGCAGCACGTCGCCGGCCTGCACCCGGTCCAGCGTCGAATGGTTGGAATCGACGCGGAACAGGCAGAGGCGCGTCTCCGCGTCCTGCCGCACGTGGAAGGAGGCGCTTTCCGTCCCCGCCGCCACGAGGTCGCGCAGGATGGGCAGCACGTGTTCGCGCAGCGGATTGGCCCGCTCGTACGCCAGCCCCAGGCGGAAGGCCATGGGCCCCAGGCTGTAGCGGCTGTCGCGCAGCCGCACGACGTAGCCGGCCTGCTCCAGCGAGCCAAGGAGGCGCAGGATCGTGCTCTTGTACAGGCCGGTCGCCTGCGACAGCTGGGCCAGGGTGCGGGGTTCCGGGTGCGCCTCCAGCGCCGCCACGATCGACAGCGCGCGGTCGACCGCGGCGACGCCCTGGGACGCGCCCTGCCCTGTTTCCGAAGGCCCCAAATCCGAAGGCCCAGACTCCGAAGCCGCCACGATCCCGCTCTCCACCGTTTCCGCCCCGCTCGGCGCTCAATGGAAGCCACCAAGCGCCGCCGGTGTCAGCCGGTGGAATCGATGACCCGGCTCACCACCGGCCAGTAGTGCTGTTCATAACCGTCCTCCGCCGCCCGCTTCAAGAGCCGTTCGGCCAGCCGCGCCCCCTCCATGGGCAATCCGGCGTCGTCGCCCAGCGCCAGCGCGTAGCCGAG
>Ga0196976_1000353_pt1 | contig 30120 bp, 32 predicted proteins | sample S3v_513CmetaG_FD_148644 | JGI IMG/M metagenome (GOLD analysis project Ga0196976, IMG submission 148644) | Soil microbial communities from Anza Borrego desert, Southern California, United States - S3+v_5-13C | ecosystem: Environmental > Terrestrial > Soil > Desert | place: USA: California... | reverse complement strand
TCAGCTCCTCGCGGGTGAAGGTCACGCCCGGCTGGCCGGCCAGCACGCGCAGCAGGCTGGCCTCCGCCGTGGTCAGGCGGATGACCTCCTCGCCGTTGCGCAGCTCGTCCCGGTCGGGCAGGTACAGCAGCGGCCCCAGGCGCACGGGCTGCGCCGGCACCGGGTCGGGCGGCTTGGCCGCCTGCCGGCGCAGGATGGAGTTGATGCGCAGCAGCAGCTCGCGCGGCTGGAACGGCTTGGCCAGATAGTCGTCGGCCCCGGCCTCCAGCCCGGCGATGCGGTCGTCCGGCTCGCCCCGCGCGGTCAGCAGCAGGATGGGGATGTTGTCGTCGTCGCGGCGCAGCGATTCCGTCAGCTCCAGCCCGCTCTCGCCCGGCATCATGATGTCCAGCACGATCAGGTCGAAGGCGAGCCCGCCCAGCTTGGCGCGCGCGTCCGCCGCGTCCTGCGCGGTGGCCACCAGGAAGCCGTTGCCGGCCAGATACTTGCGCAGCAGCTCGCGCAGGCGGGTGTCGTCGTCGACGACGAGGATGTGGGGCATGTCCTCCGTCATGCGGCGGACTATAGCGCGCGCCGCGCGCCGGCGGGTAGGGGGTTGCCGCTACCGCTTCACCGCCGCCAGACGCGCCTCGCCGGGCGGGGCGAACTTGGCGCGGTCCTCCTCGTCCAGCATGCCCATCATCACCTTGCGGAAACCCTGCACCGCCTCCGCCCCCGCCATGCGGTAGGCGCGCGCGATGCGCTGGCGCTGCGTCTCCGACAGCTCGCGCTCCAGCTCCACGCCCTTCTCGGTCAGCTCCAGCAGGCGCTGGCGGCGGTCGCGCACGCCGGTGGTCTGGTCGATGTACCCCTGACGCACCAGTTCCCCCAGGACGCGCGACAGGCTCTGCTTCGTTATGCGCAGAATGCCGAGCAGCTCCGACACCGTGATCCGCGGGTGCCGGCCGACGAAGTAGATGACCCGGTGATGCGCCCGGCCGAAGCCGATTTTCGCAAGGATCTCATCGGGTTCGGCCGTGAATTCGCGGTAGGCGTAGAACAGGAGTTCCATGCCCGTGCGCAGCTCCTCCTCCCGTAGGAACAGCTGGTTCACCCCTGCTTTTATGTCAGTCATGTTGACGTGTTTTTTGAGGAATGTTACGAATGGGACAGCGGTTCAGACATAATCAAACAACCGGGATCGCACAACAACCAAGCTTCGGCCTGCGAACACGCTTGAATCTGCCACCAAGCTCACACGAAGGATACCCAATCCCATGGCCATCATCCCCTTCGACGACCGCGACGGCGTGATCTGGTACGACGGCGCCCTGGTGCCGTGGCGCGAGGCCAAGGTACACGTGCTGACCCACGGCCTGCACTATGGAAGCTGTGTATTCGAAGGTGAGCGGGTTTACAACGGCAGCGTCTTCAAGCTGACCGAGCACAGCGAGCGTCTGGCGAAGTCGGCCGAGCTGCTGGGCTTCCGGATCCCCTGGTCGGTGGCCGAGATCGACGCCGCCACCAGGCTGGTGGTCGAGCAGACCGGGCTGAAGGACGCCTACGTGCGCCCGGTGGCGTGGCGCGGCAGCGAGATGATGGGCGTCTCGGCCCAGCACAACCGCATCCACCTCGCCATCGCCGTGTGGGAGTGGCCCAGCTATTTCAGCCCCGAGGCGAAGATGGCCGGCATCCGCCTGATGTGGGCCCCCTACCGCCGTCCGGCGCCGGACACCGCCCCCACCGCGTCCAAGGCCGCCGGCCTCTACATGATCTGCACCATTTCCAAGCACGCGGCGGAGCAGCAGGGCTACCAGGACGCCCTCATGCTCGACTACCGCGGCCTGCTGGCGGAGGCGACGGGGGCCAACCTGTTCCTGGTCATCGACGGGACCATCCACACGCCCACGCCCGACTGCTTCCTCGACGGCATCACCCGCCGCACGGTGATCGATCTGGCGAAGAAGCGCGGCATCCAGGTGATCGAGCGTCCCATCAAGCCGGAGGAGCTGGCCAGCGCGCAGGAGGTGTTCCTCACCGGCACCGCGGCCGAGGTGACCCCCGTCGGCCAGATCGGCGATCACACCTTCACGCCGGGCCGCGTGTGCGAGGCGCTGATCAAGGACTACGACGCCGCCGTCCGCAGCCCCGTCTGGGCCGGCACGGAGGAGTAAACGCGAGGTGGCAGGGGAGGGGGCGCGGACGCGCCCCCTTCACGCATCGACCAGCTCCCGCTTGGGCATCCGCTGGTAGACGGCGGCGATCTCGTCGAAGTGCAGCGCGGCGCCGCAGCCGGCCTCGATGGCGGCGCCCTCGACAATGGCGTAGGGGCGGCTGGGCGCCGGGATCCGTTCCATCACCAGCCGCACGGCGTCCGCCAGCGTGTCGAACGGGCCGATGTGGCCGACCCTCTGGGTGTCGTCGCGATTGGTCGCGTTGCAGAAGCAGACCGTGTAGGTCATGCGCATCCCCCGTGGATTGTTTTGCCGAAAGGCTATACCCGCCTGGGCATAGGTCGGTGTGACCAAGGTGGGACCACACCGGCACGTATGGCCGGTTTTTGACACAGCCCGCCCGGCGGCCCCCCGGCGTACCCTTTTCCGAAACAACCAAGGGGGAGACCGACCATGGTCCGTCTGGGCACGCCGGTCCGCTGGAGCGGACACGAAGGCCAGGTGATCGCGCGCACCATGAGCGGCGAGCCGTTCTACGACCTGCGCCTCGCCGACGGCCGCATCGTCCACTACGTGCGCGAGGCGGATCTCGCCCTGCCGCCCGAGCGCGCCCCGGCCACCCCGCTGCCGTCGCTCAACTGAGGGGACGTCGCCGCCCACAGCACGGCCCACAGCAGCGTCACCACCCCGGTCACGCAGGCCCGGCCCGCGGCGCGCAGCGCCGTGCGTGTCCTGCCGTTCATCGCCGTCCTCCCGTCCGCCGTCACCGCCGCCGTCACCGCCGCCGTTCTCGCACGGCGGCCCCGTGCGGCGAACCTGTCAGGGCTGACAGGAGGCTTCGCCCCACCGGCAAGCCTCCGCTCGACTCTTGCCCCCCGGCCCTCCATATTTCCCGGGTTCCCGTTCCGTACCCGGTGAATCGAACCATGACGCACCCCGTCCTCGAAGCCATCCCGCGCAAGCCGCTCGCCAAGCTGGAGCCCGGCAAGCGCCTGGAGGTCGTCTCCGAGTACATCCCCGCCGGCGACCAGCCCAAGGCCATCGAGGAGCTGACCGCCGGCCTCCAGACCGGCGAGCGCGATCAGGTGCTGCTGGGCGTCACCGGCTCCGGCAAGACCTTCACCATGGCGCACGTCATCCAGCGCGTGCAGCGCCCCACGCTGGTGCTGGCGCCCAACAAGACGCTGGCCGCCCAGCTATATGGCGAGATGAAGTCGTTCTTCCCGAACAACGCGGTGGAATACTTCGTCTCCTACTACGACTATTACCAGCCGGAGGCGTACGTCCCGCGCACCGACACCTACATCGAGAAGGAATCCTCGATCAACGAGCAGATCGACCGCATGCGCCACTCCGCCACCCGCGCGCTCTTGGAGCGCGACGACGTGATCATCGTCGCCTCGGTCAGCTGCATCTACGGCATCGGCTCGGTGGAGCTGTATTCCGAGATGACCATCGACCTGCGCGCCGGCCAGATCATTCGCCAGCCCGACCTGCTGCGCGGCTTCACCGAGCTGCAGTACAAGCGCAACGACGCCGGCTTCGGCCGCGGCTTCTTCCGCGTGCGCGGCGACACGGTGGAGCTGTTCCCCGCCCACATGGAGGACCGCGCCTGGCGCATCTCGCTCTTCGGCGACGAGATCGAGGCGATCCACGAGATCGACCCCCTGACCGGCGAGAAGCTGGCCTCCCTCGAAGCGGTCCGCGTCTACCCCAACAGCCACTACGTCACGCCCAAGCCGACGCTCAACCAGGCCATCGAGCAGATCAAGCGCGACCTCAAGATCCGCCTGGAGGAGTTCGCGGCCGAGGGCAAGCTGCTGGAGGCGCAGCGGCTGGAGCAGCGCACCACCTTCGACATCGAGATGATGGCCGCCACCGGCTCCTGCGCCGGCATCGAGAACTACTCCCGCTACCTCACCGGCCGGGCGCCCGGCGAGCCGCCGCCCACGCTGTTCGAATACCTGCCCAAGGACGCGCTGCTGATCGTCGACGAGAGCCACGTCATGGTGCCGCAGATCGGCGGCATGTACCGCGGCGACTACATGCGCAAGACCACGCTGTCCGACTACGGCTTCCGCCTGCCCAGCTGCAAGGACAACCGCCCGCTCAAGTTCGAGGAGTGGGAGAGCATGCGCCCGCAGACGGTCTTCGTCTCCGCCACCCCCGGCAATTGGGAGCTGGAGCGCACCGGCGGCGTCTTCACCGAACAGGTGGTCCGCCCCACCGGCCTGATCGACCCCCAGGTCATCGTCCGCCCCACCGAGACCCAGGTCGACGACCTGATCGCCGAGTGCAAGGAGGTGACGGGCAAGGGCTACCGCGTGCTGGTCACCACGCTGACCAAGAAGATGGCCGAGGCGCTGACCGAATACATGCACGAGGCCGGCCTGCGCGTGCGCTACATCCACTCCGACGTGGAGACGCTGGAGCGCATCGAGATCATCCGCGACCTGCGCCTCGGCGCCTTCGACGTGCTGATCGGCATCAACCTGCTGCGCGAGGGCCTGGATATCCCCGAATGCGCCCTGGTAGCGATCCTCGACGCCGACAAGGAAGGCTACCTGCGCTCCAAGACCTCGCTGGTGCAGACCATCGGCCGCGCCGCGCGCAACGTGGAGGGCCGCGCCATCCTCTACGCCGACAAGGAAACCGAGAGCATGAAGTACGCGATCGGCGAGACCAACCGCCGGCGCGAGAAGCAGAAGGCCTACAACGAGGCGCACGGCATCACGCCGGAATCGGTGAAGAAGGCGATCGGCGATATCCTCGACAGCGTCTACGAGCGCGGCGACCACGTCACCGTGCACACCGACGCCGCCACCGTCGGCCACAACCTGAAGGCCGTCCTGGCCGACCTGGAAAAGAAGATGAAGGCCGCCGCCGCCGACCTGGAGTTCGAGGAGGCCGCCCGCCTGCGCGACGAGATCAAGCGCCTGGAGGCCATGGATTTGGGCCTGGAGCCCCCCGGCAGCATCGGCATCAGCACCGCCCGCATGGCCCGCGGCGTGCCCTCATCCGCCCCCGGCGCCCCCTACAGCAAATCCGGCAAAGCCGCCATCAAAGCCAAGAAGGGCAAGCGCTGATATACCCCTCCCCCGCACCCCCAAACCCTCTCCCGCCCCGGGAGAGGGTGCCCGCGCACAGCGCGGGCGGGTGAGGGCAGAACGTCACCGCAACGGCACGTTCATCTGAATGCTCAACCCCGGCGCCGGCGCCGGCATCACCGGCGCGTACACCACCGGCGGCGGCGCGTACATAACCCGCGGCGGCGGCGGCGGAGCCACGATGACCGGGGCCGGCCGCTGCACCACCACCACCGGCGGCGCCTGCTCGTACACCACGACCGGCGCACCGTGATAATGGCCGTGCTTGTGGTGCCCGTGCTTATGCCCGTGCCCCTTGCCGTCGGCCAAGGCCGGCCCCGCCAGCACCAGCGCAAGCACCGCGACGCCCGCCCCAACGACACCCTTCCCGAACATCCTGCGATCTCCTGTTTCGCGCGTAGGGCGGCATCCTACCACCGCACGGCCGCGGTCCCGCTCAGGTTGCTTGCGGCCCGCCCGTGACAATTTCCGGCCACACCGCCCCAAGCCCACCCCCGCATATCGTCAGCCCGCGCCCGCCGTTCCACTCCCGCGAACGGAGTAGGCAGGACGGCAGGCGCCCAATCCCCTCTCCCCCCTGGGGAGAGGGTCAGGGTGAGGGGGTCCCGCACGACGGACATTCCGGACCGGCCGGCAAGGGGCTCCGCCCCCTGCACCCCCGCCAAGGGGCTGGAGCCCCTTAGATCCCCGTCTATGCGCGTGCCGCCAGCCGGCGGATGTCCGCCACCAGAACGCCCATCATGTCGCGGTCGGCCTGCGCCTCCATGCGCCAGCGCAGGCACAGCGCCTTGTCGAGCAGCCCGTGCAGCGAGTCCGCCGGCTCGGCGATCAGCCGCTCGGCGGCGGAGTCGCACGCCACCCACGCCGCCTCGGTCATCCGCCACGCCCGGCGCAGCGCCGCCGGCCCGGCGTCCCGCACCTCCAGCCGCGCTTCCTCCTCCGCCCAGGCGTCGGCCAGAGCCAGCGCCCGCACCCATTCCCGGTACAAGGCACCCCCATCCCCCGCCGCCGCCCCGGCCCCGGCCAGAACGCACCCCCCGCCGCCCGCCAGCAAAGACCGGCGGGAGATGGACACACCTGTGCTATCCTCGGAATCAGCCATGATCCAAGCTCCACGAAGCTGGTTATGGTCAGGCCGGGCGCGGGGAGCTTCCACCTTCCCCGCTCGGCCGCCCTACTGCGCCGCGCCAAGCGCGACCAGAGCAGTGTGCGCCCGATTCGGGGGGCGGGCAAGGGGCTATAAAGCAGCCATTGGTTCTGGTTGCATCGTTAAAATTTTGACCGCGCTGCATACATAGTGCATGCATCACTTCGCCGCATAAGGATTTGGAGCGTTCATTGAAGGACGCTTTGCTAACCACACGTTAGTAAATTTTCCGCATCGTCGATACGTCGTCACAGGCGCGTTGTGAGAGTGTCGATGAATATGATCATACAGGGCATTCTGTTAGGCGGCGAGATAGAGGGCAGCCGCAGCTCCGATCGTTTCCAATTTCAAGCTGACGTATCTCTGCTTAAGATACTAGAGCGTCATCGAACCAAGCAAAATTATCGCGTTATATTCGATTACATAGATGACCTAGCGTTTGTCGATGATTCTGATGATCCGGACGACATAAAGACCTACCAAATCAAAGGTTGGGATGGGAAGGCGTGTTGCGTCAGCGTCATGGCGAAAAAAGATGGAAAGGTTGCTCCCAGAAGTATAGTTGGGAAAATGTATAAGAATGTTGTTATTTTCAGTGGAAAAATCACCGAAACCGGACTAATTACGAATGCACCTCTAAAGATAAAGCTAAAGAGCGGAGGGGTCTGTGGGGCGGGTGTGCGCAGTTTGCGCGGAAGCCAAATTAGCAATGAAGAATGGAAAAAGTTAGAGAAAGCTATTTCTGACGACCATCCCGGCGCATCAACTCAAAGCTACAGAAATATATTTTTGATCGAGCGCTCTGAAATTGGCATTCAAGGCCATAGAGAAGCAATATATACTATAATCAGGCGTGAAATGGAAAAAAGAGGCGCCATTCCTGACGTGTCGCCAATCATAGCGGCCAGCCATTTGTTAATAGAAAGTGTTGAGTCAAAGATCAATGTTGGGGAAAAGCCGAGCGATTACATAGCGTTGTGCGCAAGAAAATCGCTGTGTAGATCGGATATTGAAAATATTTTGCAGAAGCCTGCCCAAGAAACCAATTTTCATGGTAGTTGGCCAATTGTAGAGCGGGAGCTTGTTGGGAAGGGAATTGACGGAACCGATTTGCTTCGTATTAAAAATGCGTGCCTTAATTACATATCATTGAGGGCAACTGGCGACGCGGCGGTATCAGAGTTTGCGCGAATGGCGCGGGATATAGCTAAAAAGAACAAAGAAGCCGTCAAGAATGCGAAAAAGATTCTATCTGTGGTCGACTTGCTGGGATCTATTACTCTAGGGGGTGTGCATGCAAGTGAAAGTGAATGGTGTGACTTTGGAGCAAAAATTGTAGAGGCATATGAGGCCGCAGGATGAGCGAGGAAAATCACGCAGGGCTGTATCGCATAGTAAGATTAATGAGGATCAAAGATCATGCGCACGATGAGGTTCTTAAAGCTTTACCTTTTGTCGCAGAGCGAGCGGAGCGGACTGGCATTTTCTTTCGATCGGGACCGAACCCTGATAATGGCGGAAAATCAGTGGGGAAAATCGGCCGTCGTAAAAAGTCTGTATGAAGCTTTCGGTGCGACGCCTCACAAAATTGATAACCGGTGGCGGAAGGCTGGCGTAATCTCTTTGTTGGAGATAGCAATTGACGGCAGTATTTATAAGGTATTGAAGACGCCTGGATACGTATCGGTTTTCGATAGTGACGATAGGCGTTTGATAGATACGGATAACTCTCAGAAAATAGCGAATTTTTGGGCAGAAAAGCTCGGGTTTGGCTTCTTGTTTAACGGAGATGATAATAAGCCTACGGTGCCGCCCTCTGCATATATTTTTGCTCCTTATTATATAGACCAGGATAGAAGCTGGACGGTCACATGGTCGCCGTTCGTGGAGCTAGCAAAGGGCAAGGCGCGAGAAGCGTTGGCGGAATATTACATTGGGGTCAAAACAGCTGATTATTACAAGGCTTGGGCCGAGCGCGAAGCAAGGAAGTCGGACCTACGTAAGTTGCAACGGAAGAGAGAAGGATTTCATCAGGCAATAGTTGCTGTAAAAACCGTTATGTCCGATGTTGCTATTGATTTGGATATGCGCCACTTTGAAGATGAGACCGTAACTCTGCTAAGGGAGGCAAATAGTCTTTACGTAAAGCAAATTCAATATAGGGCGAAATTGGCTGGATTGGATGAAGAGCTGCGTCTATGGCTGCGGCAGAGAGATATTGTTACTAAAGCATTAGCTGAAATACGGGGGAGTTTAAATGCATTAGTGCGTCTACCGGGTGTGGTTTCTTGTCCAACGTGTGGGACTCACTTTGAGAACTCGATTGGTGCCCAGTTTGATCTAGTTAAGGATGAAGATAGCCTTCTTTATGCTCTTTCTGAGTCGCGCACACGTATCGCGGAACTTGAGCGAGAAATGCGACTTCACAGGTTGCGACTGAATGAATTGGATGAGGTTTTCCAGCGCATTCAGAGTACCCTATCTGCCGCCAAAAAGGAAGGTATCGAGTTAAGAGAGGTTGTTCGCGCGCAAGGGCGGCTTGAAACGCAGCAATCTCTCTCAACGCGCATCTCTGACATGGATGTAGAAATAAGAGACATGCAGGCAAATATTGCCGATCTAAAAAGAGAAATGGAGTTAGAGGTAACCCCTCAGCGCGTGGACAGGGTTCTGCATTATTTTTTCTCAAAACTCAATGAGTTCGCTGGGGAGCTCGATGTTATGCTGCCGGAAAGGTACGAGTCGAATGTCATGCTTCCAGATCTTGGGCGTGGAAGTGAGACGCCTAGAACATTGTTTGCCTATTATTTTTCAGTGATTGCGTCAGCTTACCATTTCAGAAGCTCGCCGTTCTGTCCGGTCGTTATTGACGCACCTAACCAGCAAGGGCAGGATACATCGCATTTGAGAGCGGTCATGAGGTTTGCGTTTAACTTTCTTCCCGAAGGAACTCAGGTCATTGTTGGTGCTGAAAGCGAATACGGGCTCGATGTTAAGGACGTTTCAGTATATAAAGTTGGACAGGCTAAGCGACGCGTTCTTGATCCAGAGAAATACAACGAGGTCATGGACGTTATGCGCCCCTATCTTGGGTACTTGTTGTGATTTGGGAAATGAACGGACACCCTATGGTGTGCAATACGATAATAACCCAGTCGATGAGTTGGGCATGAAGAGAGAGGCTATCCCTGTAGACCCCCGTACCCTCCGCGCGATGCAGGAGGCCCGCGAGGGTATCGGCATTCCCCTTGAAGAAGTCGTGGCCTGGGTCGAATCCTGGGACACCGACAACGAACTCCCCAAACCCGTTGCCCGCAAGCTGTACTGATCCGCGCCCGCGAATCGGCCCCGCCTTGTGCTTTTCGCCTCCCTGTGATAGGAAAATAATCCATTTCCCCATCCCGGAGGCCCCCGCCATGCCCGCCGACCGCCAGCGCCACCCGAACGATCCGGCCGAGGATTTCCCGCGCGATGCCGCGTGCGAGGACTGGCCCGCGCGCGACACCCGGCAGTACCGGTGGGAGCGCGCGGCGGACGGGCCGGAGATGAAGACCTGGGAGGAGGGGGAGCGGCCGCGCTACCACGACCGGCACCCGCTGGAGGAGCCGCCCAGGCCCGCGCGCGGGGCGCTGGTGCCGGGCTCGCGCTTTTCCGAGGTGCAGTGGGCGCGCGCCGCCTACATGCTCGCGGCCGGCTGCTCGATGCTCCAGGTGGCGCGGACCATGGGGTGCAACCGCGCCACCGTCTGGCGCGCCTACCACGCCTCGCCGGACTTCCGCGTGCGCATCGCCTGGGAGCGCGGCCACCTGGAACGCGAGGCGCGCTCGCGCGTCCGCTCGCTCGGCCGGCTGGTGGCGGTGGAGCTGGAGCGCGCCGTCATGCGCAGCGACATGCAGACCGTCCGCTGGCTGGCCGACCGGCTGGGCGTCGTCCGCGACCTGACGAAGGAGGAGACGGACCCCGCCGCCTTCCGCGAGGAATTCCCGCCCGACGAGGCCGAGGTCGCCGCCATCGCCAGCCTGCCGGAGGAGGAGCGCCCCTACGCCTACCCCGGCCACCACCCCGACGACACGGTGGAGCCGCTGCCCGTGGACGGCGCGCGGTGATGCAACACCCGGCGGAATCCGTTGCATCCCGTTGCATCCGGTTGCATCCGTCAGTCGGCGGGGCGCGCGGGCTCCTCGCCGGAGTCGCCGTCGCCGGAGTCGCCGTCACCGGACTTGGGGCCGCCGGAGCCCAGGCCGCTGGTCGGCGTGCCGGCGGGGTTGCCGCCGATGCCCAGCACGCCGCGGGTGCCGCCCTCCGTGGCGCCCACGTGCGGGCCGCCGCCGGCCTGCGCGCCGCCGGTGCCGGGGATCACCGGCGTGGTCGGGCCGCCCTCGGCGGTGGGGTCGATGCGGGGGTTGTCCGTGCGGTCGTTCGCGTCCATGCGGGTCCTCCTTTCCCGTGGGGACCAACAGGGGCGTCAGGCGGGCGTTGCATCAGGCCGGAGAGGCGTTCAGGTCGTACCAGCCGCCCACGGCGTGCCGCAGGTCCAGCCAGCGGTCCTCCTCCGGCCGGGGTGCTATGTTCCAGTCCCAGGTCACGTCGGGGGCGGGCAGGGCGGCGCCCCACAGCGATCCCTCGCGCTCCAGCACCGTGCCGTCCTTCAGCCACAGGCTCTCCACGTCGGTGACCAGCGCCGCCACCGTGCCGGCGCGCTTCAGCCACTCCAGGTGCGCCGCCACCAGCGCGGTGGCGAAGGCCGCGCGCTCCGCCTCGCCCACCGCCGGCGCGCGGCGCGCGATGGCGTCCAGCGGCAGCAGCGGCAGCTGGGACAGCAGGTTGCACGACACGGCGAAGGCGAATCGCCCGCCCAAATCCGGCGGGGCGGGGGAGGGCAGCGGGCCGCCGCCGCGCAAGGCGGCATCCAGCGGCTTCAGCGCGCCGGTCACGTCCACCTCCGCCAGCCGCACGTTGGCGAATCGCCGCGCCGCCCGCCGCGCCGCCGGGGGGTGGATCAGGTCGGCCAGCACCACCGACTCGAACCGCGCCGCCAGCTCCGCCAGCGGCACCTCGATCAGCCGGCCGGAGCCGGCGACCAGGGCGGCGCCGCCCGTCGCCGGCGCGCGGGACGCGGCGTCCAGGATGAAGTGGCGGCAGGCGGCCACGTGCGGCGCCCAGGCGGCGCGCTGGCGGCGGTGCCGGGCGCCCAGCGCCACCGCCTCCGCCAGGTACCCGAAGGCGCGCGCCTCGGCCCCGGCGGGGGTGGTCAGATACTCCCAGGCCTCGCGCAGCATCCCGTTCCCCTTGACCCCGGACGGGTGGAAGGTACCTATGGCGGCATGGTGGAGATCAAGAGGAAAGCCGCCCTCATCACCGGGGGCGCCAAGCGCATCGGCCGCGCCGTGGCGCGCGACCTGGCGGCGCACGGCTGGGCCGTGGCGGTGCACTGCCACCGCTCGGTCGCCGACGCCGAGGGGCTGGTCGCGGAGATCGAATCGGCCGGCGGCCGCGCCGCCGTGCTCCAGGCCGACCTGGGCCGGGAGGAGGAGGTCGCCCGCCTCGTCCCCGACGCGGTGGAGCGGCTGGGCCCGCTCACCCTGCTGGTCAACAACGCCAGCGTCTTCGAACGCGACGAGGCGCTCACCGCCACCCGCGAATCGTGGGACCTGCACCTGGAGGCGAACCTGCGCGCCCCCTTCGTGCTGATCCAGCACTTCGCCCGCCAGCTGCCGGAGCCGGAGCGCGGGCTGGTGGTCAACCTGCTGGACCAGCGGGTGTGGAACCTGACGCCGCACTTCACCTCCTACACCGTGTCGAAGGCGGCGCTGTGGACGCTGACGCAGACGCTGGCCCTGGCGCTGGCCCCGCGCATCCGCGTCAACGCCATCGGCCCCGGCCCGACGCTGCGCAACGAACGCCAGACGGAGGAGCATTTCCGCGAACAGGCCCTGGCCGTGCCGCTACGCCGCAGCACCGACCCGGCGGAGATCGCCGCCGCCATCCGCTTCCTGCTGGACGCGCCCGCCGTGACCGGCCAGATGATCGCCCTGGACGGCGGCGAGCACCTGGGCTGGGCGCAGCCGTCGCGCGGCTTCGTGCCGAAGGAATAGGTGGGATGCCGCTTCGGCAGCAGGGAGTGCCACGAATCCTTAACGAATTCGAGTGCCCCGGCCCTTTCGAGGGCGGGCGTTTTACACAGGCCCGCGGTGGCGCGCAAGAGGGGGTATGGCCTCCGTGACAATTTTGTGCGGCGCACCCTCCGTGCCGCCTTGACAACTCAGGCCTGCTGGAAAATCAATGACTTACGAAGTTTGCCCAAAAAATGGGCAGTCCTTGGGAACCCCTTGGGGCGCCTGGACCGTCCATCGCTGTCACAAGGGTTATGGACAGAGTTATCCACAGGAACGGTGGATAGTCTTACGGCGCGCCTGAGTCGAAGGTATTAACCCGTTGGTTGGTGGGGGTTTACCCACCGCGTCCCGTTCACGACATACCGCCACATGCAAGACACCACCGAGACCCAGCCCGAGACCCAACCGGAGACGACGCCCGAGACGACCCCGGCCGCGCCGCGCGCGCGCCGCCGCCCGTCCGACCTCGCGCGCGGGGTGGAGGTGATCCGCGGCCACCTGAAGACGTTGCCGGGCAACCCCGGCGTCTACCGCATGATCGCGGCGGACGGGGCGGTGCTGTACGTCGGCAAGGCGAAGAACCTGAAGCGCCGCGTCTTCAACTACACGCAGGTCAACCGCCTGCCGATCCGCCTGCAGCGCATGGTCGCCGAGACCGAGACCATGGAGTTCGTCACCACCCACACCGAGGTGGAGGCGCTGCTCCTGGAATCGAACCTCATCAAGAAGTTGATGCCGCGCTACAACGTCCTGCTGCGCGACGACAAGTCCTTCCCCTACATCATGATCACCAAGGGGCACGACTATCCGCAGCTGACGAAGCACCGCGGAAGCCGCGGGCAGGACGCGTGGTACTTCGGCCCCTTCGCCTCCGGTGCGGCGGTGACGCGCACCATCACGGCGCTGCAGCGCGCCTTCATGCTGCGCAACTGCGCCGACACGGTCTTCAACGCCCGCACGCGCCCCTGCCTGCAATACCAGATCAAGCGCTGCACAGCACCCTGCGTCGGCCGCGTCAACCCGCAGGAATACCAGTCCCAGGTCGACCAGGCGCGCGCCTTCCTGTCCGGCAAGAGCCGCGACATCCAGGGCGAACTGGCCAAGGCGATGACCGAGGCGGCGGAAGCGCTGAACTTCGAGACCGCCGCGCAGATCCGCGACCGCATCCGCGCGCTCACCGCCATCCAGGCGCACCAGGACATCAACATCGAAGGGGTGGTGGAGGACGCCGACGTCATCGCCGCCTACGCCGACGGCGGCAGCACCTGCATCCAGGTCTTCTTCTTCCGCGGCGGGCGCAACTACGGCAACCGCGCCTACTTCCCCAGCCACGATAAGGCGCAGGAGATGGAGGACGTGCTCTCCGCCTTCGTCGCCCAGTTCTACGAGAACAAGACCGCCCCGGCGCTGGTCCTGCTCAGCCACGAGGTGACGGAGCACGAGCTGCTGACCGAGGCGCTGTCCTTGCGCGCCGGGCACAAGGTGGAGCTGGCGGTCCCGAAGCGCGGCGACAAGCGCCGCATCGTCGAGCACGCGCTGACCAACGCGCGCGAGGCGCACGGCCGGCGCCTCGCCGAGCACTCCTCCCAGCAGCGCCTGCTGGAGGGCGTCGCCGAGGTGTTCGGGCTGGACGCCCCGCCGGAGCGGATCGAGGTCTACGACAACAGCCACGTGCAGGGCGCCTTCGCCATCGGCGGCATGATCGTCGCCGGGCCCGAGGGCTACATGAAGAACGCCTACCGCAAGTTCAACATCCGCTCCGAAGAGGCGGCCGGCGACGACTACGCCATGATGCGCGAGGTGCTGACCCGCCGCTTCGGCCGCGCCCTGAAGGAGGATCCGGAGCGCACGGGCGGCACTTGGCCCGACCTCGTCCTGATCGACGGCGGGCAGGGGCAGCTCTCCATCGCGCGGCAGGTGTTCGACGAGCTGGGCATCACCGACGTGCCGCTGGTCGCCATCGCCAAGGGGCCGGACCGCAACGCCGGGCGGGAGCACTTCTTCATGCCCGACCGGGCGCCGTTCCAGATGGAGTCGCGCGACCCGGTGCTGTACTTCCTCCAGCGCCTGCGCGACGAGGCGCACCGCTTCGCCATCGGCACCCACCGGGCGCGCCGCGCCAAGGCCATCACCAAGTCGCCCATCGACGAGATCCCCGGCATCGGCCCGGCGCGCAAGAAGGCGCTGCTGCACCATTTCGGCAGCGGCAAGGCGGTGGCGCGCGCCGGGCTGGCCGACCTGGAGGCCGTTGAGGGGATCAATCGTACGGTGGCGAAAAAGATCTACGATCATTTCCATCCGGATGGTTAGAATGGGCCCGCCGTTGCGAGCCTCACAAGCCATGATGACCAGCCTTCCGAACCTGCTGACCCTGTCGCGCATCGCGGTGATCCCGCTGGTGGTCGGGCTTTTCTACGTGCCCGAAGCGTGGGCCGCGTACAGCGCGTGCTCGCTGTTCGCGGCGGCCTGCATCACCGACTACTTCGACGGCTACCTCGCCCGCGCGTGGGAGCAGGAATCGGTGATCGGCAAGTTCCTCGACCCCATCGCCGACAAGCTTCTGGTTGCGGCGACGCTGATCATGCTGGTCGGATTCGGCCGGCTGACCGGCCTGTCGATCCTGGCCGCCGTGGTGATCCTGCTGCGCGAGGTGCTGGTGTCGGGCCTGCGCGAGTATCTGGCCGGCCTCAACGTCGGCGTGCCGGTCACGCGGCTGGCCAAGTGGAAGACGACCATCCAGATGGTGGCGCTGGGCTTCCTGATCGTCGGCGACTACGGCCCGCGGGAGATCCCGGTGACGGTCATCGGCATCACCGGCCTGTGGGCGGCCGCCATCCTCACCTTCGTCACCGGTTGGGACTACATGCGCGCCGGCCTGAAGCACATGACCGCGGAACCCGCCCGCCCGCCCGCGTCCGCCAAACAGGCCCGATCCGCATGAAGGGGCCCGCATGAAGATCTTCGGGCTGACCGGGTGGAGCGGCAGCGGCAAGACGACGCTGGCGGTGAAGCTGCTGCCGGCGCTGATCGGCCGGGGCCTGCGCGTGTCCACCATCAAGCACGCGCACAAGGGCTTCGACATCGACCACCCCGGCAAGGACAGCCACAACCACCGCATGGCCGGCGCCACCGAGGTGCTGGTCAGCTCGCCCAAGCGCTGGGCCCTGATGCACGAACTGCGCGACGAGCCGGAACCGACGCTGGAGGAGCTGGTGCGCAAGCTCCAGCCGGTCGACCTGCTGCTGATCGAGGGGTTCAAGCGCGACCGGCATCCCAAGCTGGAGGTTTGGCGCCCCAGCGTCGGCAAGCCGCTGATCGCCGCCGAGGACCCCACCGTCGTGGCCATCGCCAGCGACGGCCCGGTGCCGGACGCCCGGGTGCCGGTCTTCCACATCGACGACGCCGAGGCCATGGCGGCGTTCGTGGTGGAGTTCTGCGGGCTGAGGGCGTAGGCCCCCTCCCGCCCGCTTCGCGGGCACCCTCCCCCGCGTTGCGGTGGAGGGGATTGGCTCCGCCAGCCTGAAAACCCTCCACCTCGAAGAGGGGGAGGGTGGCCGAGCGTCAGCGCAGGCCGGGAGGGGGCATCGGCACTACAACCCCTTGCCCGCCTTCAGCCACACCAACAGATCCGGCTCCGCCATGAACCACAGGTAGGAGTTCACGGCGATGCTGGGGAAGCGCGCCTTGGCCGGTGCCGCCCCCCGGTGCTCGAACACGCTGACGAAGGCCACCTGATCGTCGGGGAAGCCGGCCGCGCGCGTGGTCGCCAGCAGCTCCGCCTTGCGATCCTCGGTGAAGGGGCCGTCGGTGGCGACGATCTCGACGAAGACCAGCCGCATGCGCTCCCCGCCCAGGTCGGCCAGCACGACGTCGGGCAGCAGCTTCTGCTGGTCGATGGGCAGGCCGATGCGGCGCATCAGCGCGTCGTCCTGCGCCACGATCTTGGTGGCGCTCTCGCTGATCCACAGCACGGCCGGCTCGATCAGGTGGCGGGGGGCGAACTCCTCCACCACCGCCTTGGTCAGGACCGAGCTGGTGCCGGGGCTCATGACGCGCGAGCCGCCCTTGGGCAGCCGCACCTCCACCGCCTCGCGCCCGGCGACGCGGTCGCGCAGGATGGCGGTGCGGGCCAGCTGGTCGGCGCTCAGGTGCGTCGCCGCCCATGTTTGCGCCGCGCCGGCGAATCCCTCCTCGGGCGCCGTGATCAGCGCGGCGAAGCTGCGCTTCAGCGCGTAGCGGCCGAGGCTGCTGGTGGTGGCGATTCCCTCGCGCAGCGCCACGGCGTTGTAGGTGATCAGGCCCTGGCGCAGCGTCTCGTCGCGGATGGGCTCGCGCGTGTTGTCCTTGTACCAGGGCTCGCCCGGCGGCGCGAAGCCGGGCCGGGTCGAGGCGGTGCGGAAGGCCAGCCGGGATGCGGAGTCGGTCAGCGCCGCCTGGGCGTCGCTCATCCGGCAGACCTGGGTGGGCGCCAGCCAGACGCCGCTGCCCTCGACCGCGCCGACGTAGAGCAGGGCGAAGACGGTGCGCGCCGCCATCTCGCGCACGACGTAGTTGCGGTCGGCCAACCCTTCCGGGAAGACCTCGGCCAGCCGACGCTTGATGGTCACCACGTCGGCCAGCGGCGGCAGCGTGCCTTCGGCCGGGGTGATGACGGCGGCGGGCGGCGGCTCCGGCGGCGGGGCGGGGGCAGCGGTGAAGCCGAAGAGGTCGGGCTGGGTCATGATTCGCGGACCTGTACCCCGTACATCTCCCAGATCCGCTTCTCGATCGTGTCCTTGCCCGCCTTGCGCGCGATCATCCGGTCCAGAGCCTTCAACTCCGCCACCGGCGGCAGCGGCGTCGCCTCGATCTCGTAGGCCGACACGGCGGGCGTGCCGTTGATGCAGCGGAACGCCTCGTCCATCGCCGCGCTGTTCAGCAGCGCCGCCACCGTCTGGGCGGAGATCAGCGGCACGGAGCCCCGCATGGGCTTCACCATGTTCAGGTGGTTCTCCACCGACACGGCGCCGCCGTGTTCGTCGATAAAGTCCTGTGGCAGCTCGGCGGCGATCAGGCGGCGGGCCTGTTCCAGCGCGGTGGTCCGCTGCACCAGGACGCAGGCGGTGCGCACGATGTTCGGCTCGTCCGCCGGGCCGGGCACGAACCATGCCTTGTGGTTGCGCGTCACCGCCTTGAAGGCGAACCGGCCGGAGCCGTCGGCGGCCACGCACTCCGCCCAGATCAGCGGGACGGCGCCGCGCACCTTGTGATCGTGCAGCTTCGCCTTGTGGCGGTTCCACACCAGCGGGCCGGTCGACACCTCGTAGCCGATGTCGGCCAGCCGGCCGGGCATGGCGCGCAGCCGGTGCGCGAGATCGACGTTGCGGGCGTGGCGGGGCAGCAGCCACGGCCGCGACGGATCCGCCGGCAGGGCGAAGCCGCCGCCCGGCGTCACCGCCACGTCCCCGGTCTCGCGCGCCCCCAGGAAGGATACGGAAACGCGTGGCGAATCCGCGCGGTAGACGGCCAGCAGCGCCTCCTGCAGCACGTCGGCGAAGACGCCCTTGCGGGCGTCGACGAAGTCGATGGAGACGGGCGGCGCCCGCTCGCCCAGCAGCCGGCGCAGGTTCTTGAAGTACTCGCCGCCGAGGAAGCCGGCGGGTGTCACGTAGGCGATGACGCCCCCCGGCCGCGCCATCCGCACGGCGAGGTCGGTGAACAGGCCGTACACGTTGGCGTGCCCGTACAGGCTGCGCGCCCAGCGCGCCCGCACCTCCTTGTCCAGCGTGACGCGCCCGTACGGCGGGTTGCCGACCACGAGGTCGTAGCCGCCGCGCTCCGCGATCTCCAAATCGTCGATGGCCAAGCTGTCGCGCACCTCCACCAGCCGCGCCAGCCGCCGTCCGGCGGCGCGCGCGGCGTCCAGCAGCGCCGCCTCGACGAACACCTGCGACATCCAGGCGCCGAGCGCGTCGATGTCGATGCCTGACAGGTGCGCTTCGACATGCGCCAGCACCTGTTCTCCGGGCGCGCCCGCCAGCGCGGCGGCCATGCGCGCCGCCACCGGCGCCAGGAACGCGCCGCCGCCGCACGCCGGGTCCAGCACCCGCGCCGTCCGCCAGTCCACCCCCGCCGCCTCGGCCTGATCCAGCAGCCGCTCGGTCAGCGCGGGCGGGGTGTAGAAGACGCCGAAGTCGCCGCGGTGCGCCTCCGGCAGCATGGCGGTGTAGATGGTGCCGACGGCGTAGCCGGCCTCCAGCGGCGGCATCTCCGCCGCCTTGGCGGCGATCTCGGCGGCGACGCGCTGTTCGGCCTTGCTCACCGCCGCGCGGCCGGCGCGCGCGGGGCGGGCCGGGCATTCAAGATCCGGGGCCAGCGTGTTCCAGTAATGCTCGGCCACGAAGGTCATGAAACCTTGGGAAAAGCGCAGACGATCCAAGTCGGTATGGCGACTCGCGGCGAGGCGGCGCGCGCCTTCGCGCAGTTCCTTAAGGGCTGCGCAAGAGGACGGGCGTGGATCGACTGTGGGTGCCAGGGCGCGCGCTGAGTAATTCATCCAGTTCACGGCCTCGGCGAGGCATGACGTCGCGGAACCGGACTATAGGAGACGCCACCGCCGGCCGCAAGGGGCGGACCGATGTCGGCTTTCGCCCCCTCAATCGTCCCCGAACGAGAAGCGCGCCGCCTGCACCCGGTTCTTGACGCCCAGCTTGTCGAAGATGTGGCCAAGGTGGCATTTGACCGTGACGTCGCTGATGTTCAGCGTGCGGGCGATGGCCTTGTTCGGCAGGCCCTGGCGCAGCAGTTCCATCACCTCCGACTCACGCGGGGTCAGGTCGACCTCGGGCCGAGCCGGCGCGCGGTCGGGGTGCTTGGCGCGCGGTGCCAACAGCGCGGCCGGTACGAAGATTTCGCCGGAGTGGATCAGGTTGAGCGCGGCGAGGAACGCGCTCATCGGCAGCCGCTTGGGGATATAGCCGGAAAATCCCAGGCCGACGGCTTCCACGGCTTCCCGCTGGCATTCGCCGGTGGTCAGCAGGGCGGCCCGGGCGCAGGGGTGGCGTTTGCGCAGCAGCCCCATCAGCGCGGGCAGGTCCAGGTCCGGAAGCGTGTTGGCAACGACGGCGATATCAATGTTATCTCTGCTGGCAACAATCGCCACTGTTTCCTGGAACGTTCCTGCCTCGGCAATCAAGGCTCCGGAATTCAGCGATGAAAGAAACGGGCGAACGCCGTCGCGGAACATTGCGTGCGAATCGGACAGCATGATGTTCATGGCGTTTCCTCGTGTCTTTTTATGCGTTCTAAGAAGTTTGGGAGTTCTATTGTGATATTAGATTGCCGTTGGCGGGTTAATAGATTGGGCGCAATTCTGCGTCTGTCTTGCGACTTGCTGACGCAGGCGCGGTCCGGAACCTGATTTTGGTCAAGCCGGCCGATGTGACGCGGGGCTATGGGGTGTATCACCGCGTATCATCCCGTAACATCCGTCCGTCGTCCGGTACCTTCGCAGGGCTTGCATCGCGCGGCACCGAACCGGCAAAATCGTGGCGCAAGAACAGGTTGCGATCCTCCTCATGGCCCAGCTCAGTGACGACTGCTTCGCCTTCGGCGGCGACTTGATGCCCGTGGACGCCGCGCTCGACGCGCTGCGCGGCCGCCTGCACGCGGTGACCGAGGCCGGGACGGTGCCGCTGGCCCAATCCCTCGGCCGCATCCTGGCGGAGGATGTGGTGGCCCCCTTCGACGTGCCGCCGCACGCCAACTCGGCCGTCGACGGCTACGCCGTCTTCTTCGACGACCTGACGCCGGGGGCGGAAACCGTGCTGCCGGTCACCGCCCGCGTCGCCGCCGGCCAGACGCTCGGCCGGCCGGGCGTGCGGGGGGAGGCGGTGCGCATCTTCACCGGCGCGCCGATGCCCGCGGGCTTCGACACCGTCCTGATGCAGGAGGACTGCCGGGCGGAGGGCGAGCCGGGCCGGGGCGGCGCCGTCACCATCCCGTCCGGCATCAAGCGCGGCTCCAACCGCCGCGAGGCGGGCGAGGACGTCACGGCGGGCGCCGTCATCCTCGCGTCCGGGCGCCGACTGCGGCCGGAGGACATCGGGCTCGCCGCCTCCGTCGGCCGGCGCGAGCTGGCGGTGCGCCGGCCGCTGCGCGCCGCCGTCTTCTCCACCGGCGACGAGGTGCGGGAACCGGGCGCGCCGCTGCCGCAGGGGTGCATCTACGACGCCAACCGCTTCTCCCTGATGGCGGCGCTGGCGCAGCTCGGCTGCGCGGTCACCGACCTCGGCATCCTGCCCGACCGCCGCGACGCCATCCGCGACGCGCTGGCCGAGGCCGCCGCGTCGCACGACGTGCTGGTCACCTCGGGCGGCGTCTCGACCGGGGAGGAGGACCACGTCAAGGCGGCGGTGGAGGCGCAGGGCTCCCTGCATTTCTGGCGCCTCGCCATCAAGCCGGGGCGGCCGGTGGCGCTGGGGCAGGTGCGCGGCACCGCCTTCATCGGCCTGCCGGGCAACCCGGTGGCGGTGATGATCACCTTCCTGCGCGTGGCCCGGCCGCTGCTGCTGCGCCTGATGGGGGCGGAGGAGAAGGCGCCGCCGCTGTTCCCCGTGCGCGCGGGCTTCGCCTACAAGAAGAAGCCGGGGCGCCGGGAGTACGTGCGCGCCCAGCTGGCCCGCGGCGAGGACGGTGTCTTGACCGCGCTCAAGCACCCGCGCGATGGTGCCGGCATCCTGTCGTCGATGGTTGAGTCCGATGGGCTGGTCGAACTGCCCGAGGATCTGACGCGTCTGGAACCCGGGGCGGTGGTGGATTTCCTGCCCTTCAGCGAGGTGCGGTGATGAAGGTTCTCTATTTCGCGTGGCTGCGCAGCAAGATCGGCGTCGCCCAGGAAGAGGTGGCGCCGCCGGCCGAGGTGCGCGACGTCGGGTCGCTCGTCGACTGGCTGAAGGCCCGCAGCCCGAAGCACGCCGAGGCGCTGGCCAACACCGCCGTGGTCAAGGTGGCGGTGAACCAGGAATACGTGCCCTACGACCACCCGCTGTCGGCCAACGACGAGGTGGCCCTATTCCCGCCGGTGACCGGCGGCTGAGGGCGCCTTGACGGGCCGGCGCGTGTCTTGCCAGAAAGGGGTGCCTTTTCCATCCTGAGCGCCCATGCCTCAATCCCTGATTTCGCAAGCCTTCGGCGAGGTGGTCGACACGCCGTGGTTTCTCGCGGTCGACATGGCCGGCACCGTCGCCTTCGCGCTGTCCGGCATCACCATCGCGCGTTCGGAGCGCTACTCCATCTTCGGTGCCCTGGTGCTGGCGTGGCTGCCGGCGCTGGGCGGCGGGCTGGTGATGGACCTCATCGTCGGGCGCACGCCGCCGGCCATCCTCGCCCAGCCGGCCTATATGTACGCCATCCTGGTGACCGTGCTGGCGGCGCGGCTGGGGCTGTGGGCGGTGGACCATGCGCGCGGGCGGCTGGTCTTCTTCTTCGACGTGGTGCGCTGGTACCTGATGGTGGCCCGGCGCCTGCCGCCGCGGACGGCGCTCGTCCTGTTCGACGCGATCGGGCTCGCCAGCTTCACCGTGACCGGCGTGTTCACCGCCATCCAGTTCAACTGTCAGCCGCTGGCCCTGTGGGGGCCGATCCTGGCGATGATGAACGCCAGCCTGGGGGCCATGCTGCGCGACGTGTTTCGGGCCGACGCCCACAACCCGATCCTCAAGGGCTCCTTCTACGCCGAGGTCGCCATCCTCTGGGGGCTGTTCCTGTCGGTGTATGTTCAGGTGGTCCCGCATTCGGCGGTGGCGGGCGGCGTGGCCGCGACGCTGGCCGGCGTGCCCGTGACGCGCCTGATGCTCTACCGCCGCGCGGTTTCCGCGCCCATGTTCTGACAACCGGCACCGTTCAGGGAGAGGACCGTATACCATGACCGTGAAGGTGCAGCGCGAGGACTTCGACCCCGGCGCCGAGCTGGACGCGCTGACGCGCGGCAAGACGTCCATCGGCGGCGTCACGACCTTCATCGGCTACGTCCGGGACTATGTCGGGAAGGACGGGGCCGGCGGCGAGGCCGTGCGGGCGATGACGCTGGAACACTACCCCGGCATGACCGAACGCCAGCTGGAGGCCATCGAGGCGGAGGCGCGGAAGCGCTGGCCGCTGGACGACGTGCTGGTCATCCACCGCTACGGCCGGCTGGAGCCGGGCGACCGCATCGTGCTGGTCGCCACCGCCTCCGCCCACCGCCAGGCGGCGTTCGAGAGCTGCCACTTCCTGATCGACTGGCTGAAGACCAGGGCGCCCTTCTGGAAGCTGGAAGAGACGCCCGGGGGCGAGCACTGGGTGGAGGCCAAGGACAGCGACGACGACGCGGCGGCGCGTTGGGAGGGGCAGAGCGACGGGGCGTGACGGGCTGGTCGTTGGGTTTTGCGGCTGACGCCTCAACCCAACCTACGGATGCGTCGTAGGTTGGGTTGAGCGCAGCGAAAACCCAACGTCGGGAGCCTGCTCCGGAAGCCTACTCCACCTTGCGCAGCACGGTGTCCAGGCGGCCCTTGCCGGCCTTGTCGATCCAGGCGGCGGCCAGCTTGCCGTCGGGGCGCAGGCGGTAGCGCAGCACGTTGCGGCCCTTCTCGTCGAAGACCAGCGTGTCGCCCTCGATGCGGCCCCTGCGGCGCACGCGCTCCATGTCGTCGCCGGGCTCCACGCCGGGGCCGAGCACGTAGTCGGCATAGACGGCGTCGCCCTCCACCCGGTCGACGTTCAGCACCAGCTCGCGGCCGTTGACGTAGGTGCCGTACCACGCGCCGAAGAACGGGCGGGCGCCGGCGACGGTGTCGGTGGCGGACCGCTGGCTGCCCGTCATCGCGGCGCGCATCAGGCTGGGGCTCGGGCTGCGGCCCCAGGAGTCGTCGCACGGCGGGTCGGTCGGGCGCGGCGCCGTCTCGGCGAAGCGCAGGATGCAGGCGCCGAAGCGGCGGACGAACAGGCCGGTGGTGGAGGCGCCATGGCCGGTCAGGTTGGCCGGCTGGTCGATGATGGTGTGCTCCAGACCCCGGCTGGCCAGGATGGCGCGCGCGTTCTCGCCGCGTCCCCCCGGATCGAAGTCGTCGCCGTGGAAGAAGAAGAGCATCACCCGGGCCGAGCGCACGTTGCGCAGGATCGGCCAGAGCTGGGTGGCGTTCTCGCGGTAGCTGTCGTACGCCTCGGAGAAGTTGCCGAACGCGGCGGGGGCGGTGCCGATCACCGCGTCCAGCCTGTCGGTCAGCCCGGCGGCGAGCAGCGAGATGAAGGCGCCGAACGACTGGCCCGTCGTCACCACGCGCTTGTAGCCGCGGTCCTTCAACTGGTCGACCTGGGCGGCGAGTGCCCGCGAGCTGTTGGGCAGCGTGTCGCTGACCCGCATGCGATCCAGCCGGTAGACGTCCCAGCCCGCCTCGCGCAGGACCTGCATGTAGAGCGGCGTGGGGGCGTTGGAATCCTCGACCTCCACCGAGCGGCCGTGGCTCCACACCACGGCGCCCATCGCCTTCGCCGGGCCTTGCAGCGACGCCTCGCCATAGGCGGGGTTGAGGCGGATCTGCGCGGCGGCCGGTATGGCCGCGCAGGCCAGCGTACCGGCGATCAGCAGACCCAGAAAACCTATGCCAAGCTTGCGCATCATCCTTCCACGCTCCGCGCCCGGGGGTACCGCGTTCGGGCGAGGCCCAGGATTTTAGATCGAGGTTAACGCAAGCTTGCCGGCCGCCGCGGGTCCGGGAAATGTCACAGTTCACAGCCTTGGCATGGCAGGGGGGCGGGAGGGGAGCATGGCTGGGCGCGCTGCGGCAGTCCGCCGCAGAAACGTGCGAATGAGAATGACTCGCAATTTGTGCCGAAGTGCGCTAGGGTCGCCTCGGACTGGCAGGGGAGGCGAGGACATGCCCGGATCGATCGTGTGGACCGTGGACGACCTGACGGAGGGGGAAGGGGCGGTGCTCGCCGCGGTGCGGCTGTGGTTCCGGTCGGGCACGGCGCGCACCATGCCGGCGATCCGCACGGCGCTCAGCCGTGCGGGCATTCCGGGGGAGGCGCTGCTGCCGCTGTTCGCCATGCTGGGCGTGCTGGCGGCGGACAGCTCCCGCGCGATGCGCGTCGAGGCGCCCGCGACGGTGCGCGTGGCGTCGGACGAGATGGCGTTCCTGGAGGCGCTGGGCGCCTTCCAGCACGGCGAGGACGCCGACGGCATGATGCTGCTGGACAACTGGCTGCCGCTGGTGGCGCTGTGCATGGTCTCCGCCTCCGCGCGCGACTTCGGGCGTGCGCTGGCGGGGGCGGGCGTGTTCCTGCCCTTCCGGCGGGGTGCCGCGTACCGTCCGGCGATGGCCGCCGAGTAAAAGTTCAGCGCGCCGCGCGGCGCGGGAGGGCGGCGGCCAGGGTCTTGCGCAGCAGAAGCTGGTCGATGGGCACCTCGATCAGGTCGCCGTCCGGCGTGCGGTAGCTGTACTGGCCGCGCTCGCGGCCCGCCCGCGTGTAGCCCAGCCGTTCGTAGAAGCGCATGACGCCGGTGTTGTCGCGGTCGACGCCGAGTTCCATGGCGCCCACGCCCTGGTCCAGTACCGTGCGCTCGGCCGCCCGCATCAGCGCCTGGCCAAGTCCGGCGCGCCGGAACGGCGGGAAGACGCGCAGCGCCCACAGCGTGGCGAGCCCCATTGCGCGCTTACGCGCGAAGTCCAGCCACGCCTGCCCGGCCGGGAAGCCGCGCACGTCGGCGACGAGCATGACCGCGTTCCCGCTCTCCTGCGCCTGGAAGGTGGTCTGGATGATCTCGCGGTGCGGGGTGTAGAGGCCGTACCACTCCAGGGCCGGCAGGTCGTCGGCGCGGCAGCGGCGGATGGTCACCGGCATGCCGATCGTCGTGCGGGCGATCACGCCGTCGTTGTTCCACCCGTCCATGCCGCCCTCCCGCTTTGTCCTGAGCGCTCAACGGGTTCCGGCGGCGTGCGTTCCGCGTCGGGACCCCGGGGGCCGGGCGGGGCGTTCATCCCCGGGGCCAACGGGCACGGAGGCGGCGGGTGGATGCGCGGTGGAACGCGGCGGAAGGCGTGGCGATCCTGCTGGAGCGGGCGGGGGAGCGGCTGCGCCGGCGCCGGGTGCGGGAGTGCCTGGACCTCCTCGACCGCGCCGAGGCGCTGGGCGCCGATCCGCTGGACACCGGCGGAGCGCGATGGCAGGCCTGCATGCTGCTGGGCGATTTCGCCGGGGCGTGGGCGGTGAGCGACGCCGTGCTGGCCCGCGCCGACCCGGCGAGCTTCAACCGCCGCGACTGTCCCTTCCATCGGCGCGCCGTGTGGAACGGCACGCCCCTGGCCGGCCGGCGGGTGCTGGTCCGCTGCTACCACGGGCTGGGCGACATCATCCACTTTTGCCGCTACCTGCCGCTGCTGGCCGGCATCGCGCGTGGCGTGGCCGTGCAGGCGCCGGACGCGATGCACGCGCTGCTGGCCTGCCTGCCGGGCGTGCGGGCCGTGTTCCCGCTCGGCGACGATGTGGCGCTGCCGGACTTCGACGTGGACGCGGAGTTGATGGAGCTGCCGCACGCGTTCCGCAGCACGCTCGCCACGCTGCCCGCCGCGGTGCCGTACCTGACCGTGGAGCCGGAGCGGGTCGCGGTGCAGGCGGCGCGGCTGGGCGGCGCCGGGCGGCTGCGCGTCGGCATCGCCTGGGCGGCGGGGGCGTGGGACGGCGGGCACCGGTCGCTGCCGCCGGAACGGCTGGGCGCGCTGATGGCGGTGCCGGGCGTCGACTGGGTGTGCCTGCAGCGCGGCCCGGCGCTGGCCGAGGCGGGCGCGGGCATGACCTTCAGCGACCATGGCCCGCGCACCGACGACGTGCTGGACACCGCGGCGATGATGCAGGCGCTGGACCTCGTGGTGTCGGTGGACACCATGGTGGCGCACCTCGCCGGGGCGCTGGCCGTGCCGGTGTGGACGCTGCTGAGCCATGAGGCCGACTGGCGCTGGATGCTGGGCCGCGACGACAGCCCCTGGTACCCGACCATGCGCCTGTTCCGCCAGCCGGACCCCGGCGACTGGGCGTCGGTGGTCGAGGCCGTGGCGGCGGCCCTGCCCGGCGTCAAGCTGCCCGGCGTCAAGCTGCCCGGGGTCAGGCCGCGTGCGGGCCGCGTGGGAAGGTGAGCGTCACGGTCGTTCCAGTGCCGGGAATGCTGGCGACGGCGAGTGTGCCGCCGTGCAGCTCGATCAGCCCCTTGACCAGCGGCAGGCCGAGGCCGGTGCCGGCGTGCTGGCGCGTGTGGAGGTTGTCCACCTGACCGAAGCGCTGCAGCGCCGTGGTGATCTCCGCGGCCGTCATGCCGACGCCGGTGTCGCTGACGGCGACCTGGGTGCCGCCGCCGGGCAGGCCGCGGATCTCCAGCCGGACCGTGCCGCCGCGCGGGGTGAACTTGCAGGCGTTGGACAGCAGGTTCACCAGCATCTGCTTGGCGGCGCGCGGATCGGCGTGCAGCGCGCCGGTGCCCGGCGCCACCTCGAAGCACACGGTCACGCCCGAGGCGCGGGCTTGGCCGCTGTTCAGGCGCAGGCAGGCCTGGGCGAGGTCGGCCGCGTCCATCGGCTCGGGCGACAGGCTCATCCGCCCGGCCTCGATCTTGGCGAGGTCGAGAACGTCGTTGAGGACGTCCAGCAGGTGGACGCCGGCTGCGTGGATGTCGCCGGCGTATTCGACGTAGCGCTCCTCCGCCTGCGGGCCGGTGCCCCAGGCACGGTCGCGGATCATCTCGGCGAAGCCCAGCACGGTGTTGAGCGGCGTGCGCAGCTCGTGGCTCATCAGCGCCAGGAAGTCGGACTTGGCGCGGCTGGCGTCCTCAGCGGCGCGGCGGGCGACCTCGGCCGCTTCCAGCCGGCGCATCCATAGGACCAGCACCGCTGCCAGCACGGCCACCGCGATGGCGGCCAGCAGCGCCGCGCCGGGGAAGGAGGGATGGTGATCCCGCCACGCGGCGCCGCCGGCCACGCCGGCCGCGCTCGCCGCCACCGCCACCGCCATCGTCGCCAGCAGCCCGCGCAGCCGGTCGCGACCCAGCGGCGTCATGCTGATGGCGGTGGTGCGTGCTTTCATGCTGGCGATCCGGTTGGCGGGAGGCCCCTGGGGCGCCCTGGGGCGCCCTGGGGCGAAGGAGCCCGATGATTGCGCCGATATGCCCGTGTCTTCAATTGCCTTTATGGAAGCCGCGCCATGCCGCTGCAAATGATAGATCAAAGGGCGAATCCCTATGTCGAAGACATGAATTGACTCCGGCGGCAGTCCTTTGGTAAGACACTAAACAAGCAATTGATGCCGGACAAAAGAACGCCGGCCTTTGCGTAAAGTTTTATGCACTGTTTTCGGGATGGAAGGGGAAAGTCATGCTGCGCATCGTCAACCTGGGGCGGACCGGCCTGTATGTGGTGATGAACGGCGGCACGCTGGCGTCGCTGGGTGGCCGGAGCTGGTGGAACAGCCTGGACGAACTGCGCGCGGCCGCAAAAAAAGAGAACGCGGCCGTCGCCGACCACGTTCTCCATACGGTGCACTGATCCCGGACGCCTGACGGCGCTCCCCGCGACGTCGTGGGCGCGCCGGATCAGCCGGCGCGCACGCGGGCCAGGAAGCGGTCGACCTCGTTGCGCAGGGTGTCGGCCTGACGGGTCAGGTCGCCGGTCGCCTGCAGGACGTTGCGGGCTTCCTGGCCGGTGTCCGTGGCCGACGCGTTGACGCGCACGATCGTCTCGCTCACCTCGCGCGTGCCGATGGACGCCTGCTGGACGTTGCGGGCGATTTCGTTGGTGGCGGCGCCCTGTGCGTCCATCGCGGTGGCGATGCTGGTCGAGATGCCGTTGATGCGCGAGATCGTCTCCGTGATGCTGCGGATGGCGCCGACGGCCTCCTGCGTGGCGCCCTGGACGGCGCCGATCTGCGCGTTGATCTCCTCGGTCGCCTTGGCCGTCTGGTTGGCCAGCGACTTGACCTCCGACGCCACGACGGCGAAGCCCTTGCCGGCCTCGCCCGCGCGCGCCGCCTCGATGGTGGCGTTCAGCGCCAGCAGGTTGGTCTGGCTGGCGATGTCGTGGATGAGCTTGACCACCTGCCCGATCTTGCTGGCCGCGTCGGCAAGGCCCTGCACGGTGGCGTTGGTGCGCTCGGCCTCCGCCATGGCGTCGTTGGCGATGCGGGCGGACTGCGTGACCTGATGGCTGATCTCGCCGATCGACGCGGTCAGCTCCTCGGCCGCGGCGGCGACCGTCTGGATGTTGACCGAGGCCTCCTCGGCGGCGGCGGCCACCTGGGTGGAGCGGCTGCTCGTCTCCTCGGCGGTGCGGGACATCGTCTGCGCCGTGCCCTGGAGCTGGGTGGCGGCCGAGGCGACGGCCTGCACCACGCCCTTCACCTCGCGTTCGAACGAATCGGCGGTGCTGCCCAACTCGCGCGAGATGATGGCCGCGGTGTTCAGGTCGACGTAGACCGAGGTGGCGAGGTCCATGTCGAGGAACACGGCCTTGTTGATGGCCTGCAGCACCTGCGCCAGCCGTTCCGGCTTCTTGCGGTAGATCTGCGCGGCGACCTCGATCAGCCGGTTCAGCGTGAAGCAGTAGGCGCCCGTGTACCAGCGCGGCTCCAGTCCGATGCGCTGGTGGCTCTGGCCGATGCGCAGCACCTGCGCCATGTAGGTTTCGTCGAAGGTGCCGGTGAAGACGTTGCGCAGCCAGTGCTGCTTCTGCGCGTCCCGCGCCCGCGACACCGCCGAGGGGTTGGACACCAGCGCGGCGGTTTCCGGCACCGTGCGCAGGTAGCTGTAGAAGTCTTCCAGAATCGAGTCGATACGCACGGCGAGGTGCGGCTGGAACTCACGCAGGGCAGCCTTGGTGGGTTCGTCGATGCGCAGGAAGCGGATACGCTCGGCGATCGATTGCGACTGGGCGGCGTTCGACATGGGTGGTGCGTGCTCCGGCAGGGCGTCGGCGGCAGGTTATTTACAATTTTAGGCTTTTTCAAAGAAAAATACCACCGGGTGCGCGATAGTGCACACGGCGGCGTTACTCGCAAACGCAACAAATTGTCGCACACGCGGATCGGTTGGCCGCATACGGGGATATGAGATTGCGCGCGCCGGCACGCTTCCGGCGCGCCTTCGGCAGGTGGCCGCGACAAAAAATAAGGCCGGCGGCACCCTTTCGGGCGGCCGCCGGCCGTGAGGCGTGTTGGAGGCTTGCTGGAGTCGGTCGCGGCCGTCAGGCGGCCGCCGCCGTCGCCGGGCGGCGCAGCGCCTGCGCGGCGCTCAGCACCGCCTTCTGAAGCTTCTCGAAGGCGCGGACCTCGATCTGCCGGACGCGCTCGCGCGACACGGAGAACTGCTGGCTCAGCGCCTCCAGCGTGGACGGGTTGTCCTTCAGCCGGCGCTCGAACAGGATGCGCCGCTCGCGGTCGTCCAGGCGCTCCAGCGCCTGCCCGACCAGCTTGCGCCGCAGCGCCAGCTCATCCGCGTCGGCGATCAGGCTTTCCTGCGAGGGACGGTCGTCCGCCAGCAACTCCAGCCAATTCGTTTCGCCGTCCGCGCTGAGCGTCGCGTCGAGCGAGCTGTTCGG
>Ga0196976_1000351_pt1 | contig 30161 bp, 28 predicted proteins | sample S3v_513CmetaG_FD_148644 | JGI IMG/M metagenome (GOLD analysis project Ga0196976, IMG submission 148644) | Soil microbial communities from Anza Borrego desert, Southern California, United States - S3+v_5-13C | ecosystem: Environmental > Terrestrial > Soil > Desert | place: USA: California... | reverse complement strand
TCCTGCAGGCCAACGCCGCCATCGGCCTGCACCGCCACCGCGACAACCAGGAGGTCTTCTTCCTCCTCGACGGCCGCGGGATCATGGTGGTCGGCGACTGGGCCAAGCTGCCGCAGCGCGAGCGCTGCTTCGAGATCCGCACGCTGCGCCCCGGCCACTTCGCCATGCTCAAGGGGGGCAACCTGCACGGGCTGGTGAATCCGACCGACAGCGAGTCGTCGCTGTTCATGTTCGGCGGGTACGACTGATGGCCGCGGTCGTCGCGAGCGCCGGCGGGCTGAAGCCCGCCCTACGTTCGGCTCACGCGCTGCTGCTGCCAGACGTAGGGCGGGCTTCAGCCCGCCCCGGTCTTGCGAGGAGTGACGACTGATGGCGGCGTCGAACCGCGGCGGCATGGGCGCGGTGGTCTTCGACGACGGCGTGAGCTTCCGCGTCTGGGCGCCGAACGCGCGGAGCGTGGCCGTGGCGGGCGACTTCAATCAGTGGTCGAAGGATGCCGATCACCTGACGCACGAGGGGGGCGGCTACTGGTCGACGTTCGCCGGCTTCGCCCGCGTCCGGCACCGCTACAAGTTCGTCATCGACGGCTGGATCTGGAAGAACGATCCGTACGCGCGCGAGGTGCACGAGGAAGGGGAACAGACCAACAGCATCATCGCCGAGGGGTGGTTCGAGTGGCAGTCGGGCGAGTTCCAGATCGCGCCGTGGAACGAGCTGCTGATCTACGAGCTGCACATCGGCACGTTCAACGCCGAGCTCGGGCCGGGCACGTTCCGGACGGCCATCGACAAGCTCGATCACGTGCGGGACCTCGGCTTCAACGCGGTGGAGATCATGGCCGCGGGGGAGTTTCCGTACGACCGCTCGTGGGGGTACAACCCGGCCTACATCTTCGCCATCGAGAGCTCGTTCGGCGGGCCGAACGCCTTCCGCGCCTTCGTCGACGCGGCCCACGCGCGCGGCATCGCCGTGATCATGGACGTGGTCTACAACCACTTCGCGGACAAGAAGCTCGACCTGTGGCAATTCGACGGCTGGCGCATCGACCCGGAAAAAGGGGGCATCTACTTCTACAACGACTGGCGCTCGCACACGCCGTGGGGAGAGTCGCGTCCCGACTACGGGCGCTGCGAGGTGCAGCAGTATTTCCGCGACAACGCCATGCGCTGGGTAGTGCAGCGCGGCTGCGACGGGCTGCGCTGGGATGCCACGAATTACATCCGCGACGTGGATGGCAACAACGACAACGCCGGCACGCGCCTGGACGACGGCTGGTCGATGATGCGCTGGATCAACCAGGAGATCACCTGGGCCAAGCCGGGGAAGATCAGCATCGCCGAGGACATGCAGGGGAACGAGGACGTGACCGGCGAGAAAGGCGGCTTCGACGCGCAGTGGGACTCCGGCTTCCTGCACCCGCTGCGCGAGGAGCTGAAGAAGAGCGACGACGCGTCGCGCGACATGGGACGCATCCGCGCCCTCATCGAGCGCACGTACAACGGCGACCGCTTCCGCCGCGTGATCTACACGGAATCGCACGACGAGGTGGCCTTCACGAATGGCAAGCTGCGCGTGCCCGAGGACATCTGGTTCGGCAACGGCACGCAGTGGGCGGCGCGCAAGCGCTCGACTCTCGGCGCGGCGCTGGTCTTCACCGCCCCCGGCATCCCGATGATCTTCCAGGGACAGGAGCTGCTGGCCACCGAGCAGTTCCACGACGACCGTCCGGTGCGCTGGTCGCAGGCGAACTGGCAGATCGCCGCGCTCTATCGCGACCTGGCGCGGCTGCGCCGCTCGCTGCGCGGCCTGTGCGGACAGGGACTGCACGTCCTGCCGCCGCACGACGCCACGAAGGTGATCGCCTTCCACCGCTGGATGCAGGGCGGCGACGACGTGCTGGTGGTGCTGAACTTCTCGTCCGTGGCCTACCCCTCGTACCGCATCGGCTTCCCGCGCGAAGGGTGGTGGCACGTGCGCTTCAACAGCGACGCCCGCGCCTACAGCGACGTCTTCGGCGACTTTCCCTCGGGGTCGGTGTTCGCGAGCGCGCCGGGACAGGACGAATGCGAGTTCGCGGCGGAGATCAGCATCGGGGCGTACACCGCGCTCATCTTCACGCAATAGCGGACAGCCGGCGGGACGCCGGCGCTCCACCTCTGGTAATCTTCGCACTCCCCCGGCACGACAGAGAGAACAAGGAGGTCCTCCCCATGAGCGACTCCCCCAACTGGACCCGGCGCGGGTTCCTGCACGCCGTCGGGCGCGCGGGCGGCGCGGCGGCTGTTTACGAGACCATGGTGGCCCTGGGGATGCTGCGCGTCCCCGCCGCGTTCGCCGGGCCGCCGCAACTGCGGCCCAATCACGGCGCCGGGAAGCGCGTGGTGATCCTCGGCGCCGGGATCGCCGGACTCACGGCCGCGTACGAGCTGAACCGGGGCGGCTTCGAGGTGATCCTGCTCGAGGCCAAGGACCGCGCCGGCGGGCGCAGCTACACCGTCCGCCGCGGCTATACGATCGAGGAGAACACCGGCACCGTGCAGACCTGCCGCTTCGACGAAGGCGCCGACTTTTACCTCAACGCCGGGCCGGGACGCCTCCCCTACCACCACACCGCCATCCTGCACTACTGCACGCTGTTTGACGTGAAGCTCGAGGTCTACACCATGATGACGCGCGCGAACTTCTACCAGCGCGACGGCTCGTGGGGCGACGTCTCGATGGTCAACCGGCGCATCGCCAACGACACGCGCGGCTGGATCTCCGAGCTGCTGGCCAAGACGGTCAAGAAAGGGCAGCTCGACGCGGAGCTGCGGCTGAAGTCCGTCGACAAGGCGCAGTTCCTCGAGCTCCTGACCGCCTTCGGCGACATCGACCCGGACGACAACTACGACTACCTCGGCTCTTCGCGCTCCGGCTACCTCGTGCAGCCGGGCATCGAGTCGTGTGGCACGCTGCTCCGCCCGCTCACGCTGTCGGACCTGGTCACGTCCGAGTTCTGGAAGCACCGCTTCTATCAGGCCGAGGAGTACGAGTGGCAGCCGACGCTCTTCCAGCCCGTCGGCGGCATGGACATGATCTGGCGGGAGGGCTTCCTCAAGCGCTCGCCGGTCGGGAAGTTCATCCGCTACAAGCGCGAGGTGACGGGCGTCCACAACGTCGACGGGAAGGTGAAGGTCACGCACCGGCCGTCGGGCAGCAGCGAGGAGGGAGAGACGATCACCGCGGACTGGTGCATCTCCACGATCCCGCTGCCGATCCTGGCGAAGGTGAAGAACAACTTCAGCGACGAGTACGCGAAGGCGGTGGCGGCGGTGAATTTCGCCGACACGTGCAAGGTGGGATGGCAGACCAACAGCCGCTTCTGGGAAACGCGGGACCAGATGTACGGCGGCATCTCGTACACGACCGACCCGATCACGCAGATGTGGTACCCGTCGTGGGCGTACTTCAAGAAGAAGGGCATCCTCACGGGCGCGTACAACTACGACGACGACGCGAAGCGCTTCGGCCAGATGGGGCTGAAAGAGCGGCTGCGCGAGGCGATCAAGGGCGGGCAGAAGCTGCATCCCGACTTCGCCGACCACGTGCCGATCGAGCTCGGCCTTTCCATCGCCTGGCAGAACGTCCCCTACCAGCTCGGCGGCTGGGCCGACGACTGGACGTGCCGGAACACGGACGCGAACTACGAGCGCCTGCTCGAGCCGGAGGGGAAGTTCTACGTGGCCGGCGACCAGGTGTCGTACCTGTCGGGGTGGCAGGAAGGCGCCGTGCGCTCCGCGCACCACGTCATCCGCGGCATCGCCGACCTGCCGGTGCTCGAGGCGCCGCCGATGTCGCCGGGCGCAGGCTCGTCGAGGAAGGCGCCGGATGTGCGTCGGAGGACGAGAGGACTACCGTAAGGTATGGAGTGCGCGAGCGCCAGCTCGCGCTCTCCATGCGGCAGCGCCAGCTGCGGCGGCGGGCGGGAGGCTGGCGCCTCCCGCATGGAGAGCGGCAGCTGGCGCTGCCGCACTCCAGATCAGAGAAGCCCGCGTAACCGCTCGTATCCAGCGCGGCTCACGGGCACCTTCGTGCCGTCCTTGAGCACCGCCACGCGGCTGTCCTTGGCGTAGGGCTCCACCTTGGCCAGGCTCTCCAGGTTCACGATGTAGCTGCGGTGGACGCGGATGAAGCGGGTGGGGTCGAGCAGCCCTTCGAGCTCGCCGAGGGTCTGCTGCTTCACGCGGCGCTCCCCGCGGGCGTAGACGTGCACGTAGTCGTCCTGTGCCTCGATGTAGTCGATGCGCTGCACGGGAACGACGTCGATGGCGGCGCCGTCGCGGAAGGCGAGGCGCTGCAGCGGCTTCTTCACCGCCGCCATGGCGTTGATCGTGGCCGGGGCACCGCGCCGCACCATCGCCTCCGCGTGCGCCACGACCTCGGCGAACCGCGCCGGCGTGTACGGCTTGAGGAGATAGTCGATGGCGTGGACCTGGAAGGCGCGGATGGCGTATTCGTCGTACGCCGTGACGAAGACCACCTGCGGCCTGCGGTCGAGCAGCTCCAGCACCTCGAAGCCGTCCAGCTTCGGCATCTGGATGTCGAGGAAGAGGAGGTCGGGGTGGTGCTCGGCCACGGCCTTGACGGCCTCGTAGCCGTTCGCGCACTCGGCCACGATGGTGAACCGCGGGTAGTCGGCCAGGTACTCGCGCAGGATGGCGCGGGCCGGCTCTTCGTCGTCCACGAGGATGACCGAAATCATGGCAGCCACAGTGTGACGCGAAACCGCGCCGGCTCGTCGACGACGTCCATTCGCCCGTCGAACATCTCCACCCGGCGGCGCGTGTTGGCCAGGCCGATGTTCTCGCCGCGCTGCGGCGGGCGGTCGGGGTCGCACGCGTTCTCGACGGCGATGCGCACGCCGCCGCGCTCCCGCGCGGCCGCGATCTGCACGACCCCGCCCTCGAGGAGATGGGCGATGCCGTGCTTGATCGCGTTCTCGACCAGCGGCTGCAGGAGCAGCGGCGGCACGCGATGTCCGCGCGTCCCTTCCTCGACGTCCTGCAGCAGCTCCAGCCGCGGCCCGAAGCGGATGCGCTCGATGGCCAGGTAGCTGGACACGAGCTCCAGCTCCTCGGAGAGGGTGACGGTCTCCGCGCTCCCGGTGCGCAGGCTCTTGCGCAGGTACTCGGCGAGGAGCGTGGTGAGCGTCCGCGCCGAGGCGGGATTCGAGCCGCAGAGGGAGCTGATCGAATTGAGACTGTTGAAGAGAAAGTGCGGGTCGAGCTGCGCCTTCAACGCCTTCAGCTCGGCGTCGCGGGCCAGCATGCGCACCTCGAGCTCGCGCTCCAGTCCCGCCAGCAGGTAGTGGAAGGCGACCGAGAGGAGGTAGAGCAGCATCCCGGTGACGAAGAAGGCGGCGATGCGCGCCTTGCCGAAGTCCGCCTCCAGCCAGCGCGCCCACGTCGTCAGCGCCATGACCCAGACGCCGCTGAGCGCCGCCGCGGCCAGGGCGTGTGTGGCCAGGAGCGGCGCGGTCCCGGTGCGCTGCAGCGGCATCGCGCGCACCGGGTACCACGCCGCCAGGCAGACGAACGCGTACGCGAGCGTCGGCGGCACGACCTGCGCCAGCGCCGCCGCCACCCCGCTCCGCTCCGGCTCCATCACCAGCAGCGCGAGCAGCACCGCCAGCACGGCCCAGCCGAAGAGGTAGAGCAGGAGGCGGGCGCGGTTGGCGAGGAGGGGGTGCATGCGGTGTCAATCGTTACCGGTGTTTGTTGCTGGTTGCTGGTTGCTGGTTCGTTGCGGTGCAGCGCCTGACGGCCATGAACCGCAACGAACCAGCAACACAGCAACCAGCAACATCAATCAGTTCTTCACCTCAATCCCCCCCATGAGCACCGTCCCGCGCACCTGCAGCCGCGGGCCGGCCGTGCCCGTGGCGGGGGTGGTCTTGTCGACGAACGCGCCCATGATGGGGAGGACGTTTCCGACCACGCGCCAGTGCGGCGGGACGAAGATCTCGACCGCGCCCCACATGGCGAAGGCGTCGATGATCACTTCCTCGCCGTCGTTGATGTGCGCGTTGCGGAGGTCGAGCTCCACGCCGCCCATGATCGCATTGGCGTCGCCGCCGCGGAACTCGCGGGCGGTGCTCTGCCGCTTGACGCCGCCCATCATGGCGAAGGCGTGGATCTCCGAGTCCGGGTCCTCGTGCGAGGCGGGCTTGCGCGAGCGCCGCGCCAGCGCGTCCCAGATCAGCTTCGCGCCGAGCGCGGCCAGCAACAGCGGCACCAGGTCGCCGAGGTCGAGATAGACCCAGTGCAGGCGCCGCAGCACGAGCACCGTCCCGATGACGATCAGGACCACCGGCCCGCCTTTGTTCGAGCGGCGGTCGAGGAGCTGCACGCCGCCGATGACGATGAGCAGCACCGGCCACCAGCGCGTGATCGGCTCGGACTCCAGGATGTCGAGGTTGTCGAGCGTCCAGAGCAGACCCAGGACGAGGATGCCGAAGCCGACGATCAGCCGCGGCGTGATGCGGAACGTATTCTCACTGCTGTTCACGAGGGTTCTCCTTTTTGTCGCTGATGCCGAGCACCGCGTGCAGGACGAGGCCGAGGCCGACCACCATCACGCCGATCGGAAAGGACTCGCCGTAGTCGAGGCCGAAGAGGCGCAGCGACCCGCAGAGCATCCAGACGCCGACGGCGATCATGAAGATCCCGCCGCTGTCGCGGCGCGTGCGCACGGCATCCGTTTCCTGCCCGAGGCCGATGACGATGAGCAGCAGCGGCCAGTACCGCCACAGCTCGCGTGCATTGACGAGAGCGGCGACGCCGATGGCGACCAGCACCATTCCCGCGGCCAGCTTGCCTGTCGAGATTCGTTGTGTGTCGTCGTTCATGCCCCGAAGGTACGGCCGCGGGGCACGGGAGTCTCGCGCGCGTCGGCGAACGGCGGAGGGGAACCGGTGAATGGATCTGGAGTGCGGCAGCGCCAGCTGCCGCTCTCAATGCGGAGGCGCCAGCCTCCGCCCCCGCCGCAGCTGGCGCTGCGGCATGGAGAGCGGCAGCTGGCGCTGCCGCACTCCAGATCAGATCCACGGCTCGTCCGCCGTCGGTCCGTAGATCGACGGCAGTTTGCCTCCCGCCATGCGCAGGTAGACCGAGAACTGGCCGCGATGGTGGATCTGGTCGTGGAGCAGGAACCAGACCCAGTCGAGACGGGAGATCGGGCCCATGGTCTTCGGGGCGGTGAAGAAGTGCACGGTCTCGTGCAGCTCTTCGTCGGAGGCGGAGGCGATGAGGGCGCGGAACTCCTGGTGCGCCTTTTCCAGCGTGTCCAGGAGGTCGCTCCATTGCTCGGGGGGCGAGGGCGGCTTGCCGCTGACCTGCCCTTTCGCGAACTCGTCGTTCCAGACTTTGTGACCGAGGCCGCGCTCGAGGACGAAGATCCAGGCCAGGTCGCGGGCGCTGTTCGACTTCGGCGACGGCTTGAGATCGAGCTGGTCTTCGGGATACGCGCGGAGGACGTTCATCGTGACCGCGTGCTCGCGGTCGTAGTTCTCGAGGAAGGTCTCTTTTGCTGATTTCGCCATGCGGCGAAATGTACTACGGCTCGAGCGTGGCGCGCGCCGTGGTCGACGCCGCCTTGACCGCCGGCGCGGGCACGTGCGCCACCCGCCCGTCCGCCATCTGCGCGCTCGGGTCGTTCACGCGCGACGGGGTCGCGGCGATCCACCATTCGAGCTGCTGCGGCGTCAGGTCGGGGCGCTCGGCGAGCATGCGCGCGGCGATGCCGGCGATGATCGGCGAGGCGAACGACGTGCCGCTGCGGAGGTTCGGGCGGCGTCCGCGGTAGTGGTCGGATGCGGTGATGGTGGCGCTGAAGATCCCCTGCGCCGGCGCCAGCACTTCCACGCCGCCGCGGCAACTGCCGCTCCAGGTGTGGTTGTCCGCGGTCATGCCGCCGACGGTGATCAGGCCGTCCATCTTCACGCCGAGGAGCGCGGGGAAGCGGTCGATCGTCCCGGCGGGACCGCAGCCGCCGTCGGTGTTGTTCGCCGCCACGACGAAGAGGAACCGCTTGCCGTTCGGGTCGGGACGCCCGTTCGCGTCGACGCCGCCGATCATCTCGCGGATCTTCTGCTCGACGGCCGCGTACGGCACGATCTCGCGCGAGTGCATCCCGTTCAGGCGCTCCAGCACCCAGCCGCTGATGTTCACGATGGCGGTGCGGAAGGGCGGCGCAGCCGGGTCCCAGGCGTGGGCGACGATGGCGTTCAGGCCGTCGAGGTACGTGCGGGTCGTGGCCAGGCCGCGCTCGTTCATCACGCGCACGCTGACCACCATCGCCTCCGGCGCGACGCCGACGTTCTTCCCCGCGGCGATCGAGGCGACGCCCGTGCCGTGCGACGCCGAGGCCAGCTCCTCGATGTCCTCGAAGCAGGGGGCGGTGGCCTTGTTGCCGCTCGTGCAGCGGGAGCGGCCGATGGTCACGGCCTGGGTGGCGTCGAAGCCCGCGATGACGCGACTGCCGGAGGTGGCGGCGAACTCGCCGTGCGCGGCCAGGATCCCCGTGTCCATCACGTAGATCACCGAGCCGGCGCCGCCGTTGCGGCGGTCGAACTGCCCGTCCAGCTCCGCCTCGACCTGGTCGATCCGGTCGAGGTGCCAGAGGAGCGGTGCGCTGAGGTCAGCGCCGCAGCGATCGAGCTTGGCCACGGTGGTCTGTCCGTCCAGGGGAACCTCCGTCTCCGCGCAGTGCGTCGACGAAACCTGAGCGTCTGCGCCGAAGGCGCAACCAACGAGCACAACAGCGATTGCGAACCGCACGATGGACCGTGGCAACCGGGGCTTCCTCACTTTTTGGACCTGTCCCGTTGGACGGCGGGACGACGTCACTCACGGTGCGGCAAAAGGAGCGGCAAGGCAAGAAAATTCTTATTGTCGGTTCGGAAACAGGAGTATGAGAAGAGACATCCATGAATCACCTCGCACATCTCTTCCTGGCCGGCACCACCCCCGAGTCGCTGATCGGGAACCTGGCCGGCGATTTCGTGAAAGGGCCGCTGCGCGACCGCTTCGCGCCCGGCATTCACGACGGCATCATGCACCATCGCCGCATCGACGCCTTCACCGACGCCCACCCCGCCGTGGCCGCCTTCCGCCGCGTGCTGATCCCCGAGCACGGCCACTACGCGCGCGTCATCGCCGACATGTTCCTCGACCACTTCCTGGCCTGCCGCTTCGACGAGTACGGCGGCGAGCCGCTGGAGGCGTTCCTCTCCCGCACGTACGCGACCATCGACCCGCACGAGGAGCTGCTCCCGGGCATGCTGCGCTGGGTCTACCCGCGCATGCGCGACGAGGGATGGCTGGAGTCGTACCGCGACGTCGACGGCATCCACCTCGCGCTGACGAACATGTCACGGCGCTTCTCGCGCCGGCCGCGGCTGGAGACAGCCACGCGGCATCTCACCGACTCGCGCGCGGAGCTGGAGCGGCGGTTCGAGGAGTTCTTTCCGGAGGTCATGGAGTTTTCGTCACGAACGGCGGATGCGTCGTGTTCCTGACGCAGCCCGTCTGTTGTCAGTTGTCAGTTGTTTGCGAGGCATGGCCTGAAACCCATGCCTCGCAGACAACTGACAACCGACAACCGACAACAAACCACCAACAGCGCTAGCATTCAGCCCTGATGAAAAGCCTTCAGGAAACGTTCGCACCGAACAACCGCTGCTTCGGCTGCGGACCGGCCAACGAGCAGGGGCTGCGCATCCGCAGCTTCGAGGAGGGGGACGCGCTGGTGTGCGACTGGACGCCGCAGCCGCACCATGTCGCCTTCGAGGGGATCGTCAACGGCGGCATCATCGGCTCGCTCCTCGACTGCCACAGCAACTGGACCGCGGCCGTGCATCTCATGAAGAAGCGCGGCGCCGCCGAGCTTCCCGCCACGGTGACCTCCGACTTTCACGTGACGCTCAAGCGCCCCACGCCGATGGGCGTGCCGCTGCACCTGCGCGCGCACGTGGTCGAGTCGTCCGACGACCGCGCGGTCATCGACGCCACCGTCGAGGCGAACGGAAAAGTGACGGCCACGTGCCGCGGCACGTTCGTGGCCGTGAGAGAAGGACACCCCGCCTACTTCCGGTGGTAAACGTAGGGCGGGCTTCAGCCCGCCTCCCCCGTGGGGGGACGGGCTGAAGCCCGTCCTACGTTTTCAGAGCTTCATCAGGATCACCGGCCGGTCGATCTCCCGCTCGCACCATTCCAGCTTCTCCTTCACCTTCCGGGGGACGCCGTCCGCCTCGATGCGGCGAAAGCCGGTCGAGGCGTAGAACGCCTCCAGGTCGGCGAAGGGAATGCAGTAAACGTCGCGTCCGCCGGCGCGGCGGATCAGCTCCTCGACGATGGCCCGCGCGATGCCGCTGCCGCGGTAGCCGTCGAGCACGTACATCCCGCCGAGCTCGTACGCTCCCTCCCCCACGTCCACCAGCCGCCCGATCCCGGCCCGCACGCTGTCGGCCTCGGCCACGACGATCTGGTCGTGCGTGGGGTCCGACGGGATGAAGTGGACCTTCGCGTACTGTTCATTGATCCAGCCGGTCTCCTCCGGCCTCGCGGTTCGCAATACCAACACAGCCCCAGTTTAATGAAACGAGCCGCCCTCCTCCTGCTCCTTCTGGCCGCCCTGCCGCTGTCCGCGCGCATGCGCGCCGTGCGCTCGAGCACGGTGGAGACGCCGGCGTCGTGGCTGCGCGCGCGCGCCGTGCCGGCGCTCGATCCGGGCGACGCGCAGGTGGTGGCCCTCGGCGATGTCACGCACGCCACGCACGAGATCTACGCGGCGAAACAGGTCATCGTCCCGCAGCTCGTCGCGCGCGGCTTCCGCGTGCTCGCCTTCGAGGCGCCGTACACGGAGTACAAGGCGCTGGACGACTACGTCCTGCACGGCACCGGCGATCCCGCGGCCGCGCTGAACCTCCCCCTCTACTGGTTCTGGGACACGAACGAGATCCTGGAGCTGGTGCAGTGGGCGCGCGCCCAGAACGCGGCCGGGCTCACGCCGCCGATCCGCATCGAAGGAGTCGACCCGACCTCCCCGCGCGTCACCGCGGCCGAGGTCGTCGCGTACCTGCGGCGCGTCGATCCTGCTTTTGCTGCCTCGGCCGAGGCGACCTATCGCTGCATCCGTGAGGGGTACGGCGGCGCGGAATGGTGCCGTCGCGACATCGCCGCGATCCGTACGGTCATGGAGGCGCGTCGCGCTCAGTACGAGCTCGCGTCTTCAGCCGAAGAATTCGAGGAGATGCTGCACGCCGCCCGCGTCGTCGAGCAGGGAGAGCGCGTGCTGGCCGAGGGGTTCAACGTGCGCGACGAGCCGATGGCGGAGAACATCCTCCGCCGCGTCGCCCGCGGCGAGAAGGTGATCGTCATCGGACACAACGAGCACTGGGGCAGGACGCCGTACGTACTCGACGATCCCCATTCGTTCATCCGCAGCGCCGGCTCGATCCTCGGCGAACGGCTCGGCGACCGCTACTTCGTCCTCGGGTCGCTGCTGCTCGAGGGGACGTTCCTGGCCGTCGAGTACACGCCGGGCGTCCGCAGCGGCGAGATCCGGCTGCAGACGATGACCGCGCCATCTCACGACGATTTCGCGCTCCTGCTGTCGCAGTCGCGGCTCGACTCGATGATCCTGCCGCTGCGCGGGGTCCTGCCCGCGTGGCTGGCCGGCACGCACCGCCTCCGCTTCGCCGGCTCCACGGTTCCCTCGCGTGACCGCGCCACGCTGGACGTGCCCGCGGACCTGGGGAAGAAGTTCGATGCGGTGCTGTACGTGAAGACGTCGACCCCGACGCAATTGCGCCACTGGCCGCGGTTCTGATCTGGAGTGCGGCAGCGATCAGCTGCCGCTCTCAATGCCGCAGCGCCAGCTGCGGCTGGCGCATCGAGAGCGGCAGCTGGCGCTGCCGCACTCCAGAGTTACCTCCGCTTCTTCTTCTTCGCAACCTCGGCCGTGGCGGGATCGCGGAACACCCACCAGAGTGCAAAGGCGATGGCGTACATCAGCACCAGGCGGTAGAAGTGGTTGGCCACGCCCCAGACGTTCCGCTCGACGTTCGAGTAGTGCACCGTGCTCCACATGCCGAGCTTGGCCACGTAAATCGACATCACCTCGACCACCAGGCCGAGGACGTGCGTGAGGGCGAGGATGGCCGCGGCGGCCAGGAAGCCGCCGATGTTGCGGTCGGAGAAGGGGCGCTTCGACGCGGCGAAGAGCGCGGTCAGCAGGATGATGTTGAAGGTGAGGTCGTGCAGGGCGATGCCGGGACGCTTCGAGCGCGGGTCGAAGTCCCGGCGGTCGACGGTGACGTAGTTGTCCTCGGCGGGCCGGAGCTGCGTCACCGCGGGGCGCTCGAAGAGGCGCAGCGTCTTTTCGGCGGCCGCCGCGATGGCGCGGTTGTACAGCGGCGAGAGGAAGACCCATACCGCGAGACCGGCCAGGAAGCCGGCGAACGCTCTAACCGCGAGTCGCCAGTCGAGGCGGGGCAACGCGTGCGCTCCAGATCAGGAAGAAGGCGATCGCCGACAGGATCACCAGGATCTGCCAGACGGCGGTGTGGAACATGTCGAAGAGCCGCGGCTGGTACGCGCCGAGGAGATACAGCGTGACGATGCGGATCGCGTTCAGGAGCTGCACGCAGACCGCGCCGAGGGCCAGCCCGATCGCGCGCGCCTTCAGCGAGGCGGGGAAGGCCACGATGGAGGCCAGGAGGATCAGCATCGCCTCGACCCCATTGCAGCCGTTGTTGATGTTCACCCCGAAGCGCGAGGAGCGGATGACCGTGCCGGTGACGTTCACCGGCTGCCCGATCCCCTGCAGCAGCGCACCCGAGACGCGCGCCACCCCTTCCGTGAACGGCACGATGACGTGGTCATTGACCGGATTCCAGGCGATGAGCAGATACGCGGCGACGAGAATGGCGAAGAACTTGACGAGGAACAGAACCTGAGTTCGCTGCATGGGCATGATCGGACCGCGCGGATGGTAGCACTTGTGGAGTGCGCGAGCGCCAGCTCGCGCTCTCCATGCGGGAGGCGCCAGCCTCCCGCCCCCCCGCCGCAGCTGGCGCTGCGGCATGGAGAGCGGCAGCTGGCGCTGCCGCACTCCAGATTAAAAGAGGCGGGAGAGGAGGGCGGGGACGGCGGTTTCGACGCGCAGGATGCGGGGGCCGAGGGAGACGGGGGTGAAGCCGGCGCGCTGGAAGGAGTCGATCTCCTGGGCGATGAAGCCGCCCTCGGGGCCGATGGCCAGGGTGACTTCGCCATGGACGGAACGGGGGCATGCGAGCGAAGCGAGGGGGTGCGCGACGAGGGGGCGGCCCGAGGGGGCGAACGACTCGATGAAGGGGCGGAAGAGGCGGTGGAGGGTGATGGTCGGGAGGATGGTATCGCGCGCCTGCTCCAGGCCGAGGATGCACTGCTCTTCGAGCGACGCGAGGCGCGGCGATTTCCAGTAGCTCTTCTCGACGCGCCAGGCGTTGATGAGGTGGATCTGCTTCACGCCGAGGGATGTCGCGCCGGCGATGACGCGGTTGAGGACCTTCGGGCGCGGCAGGGCGAGGATGAGCGTCAAAGGGAGAGGTGGAGGCGGCTGGCGGTCGAGCGTCACGCGCAGCTCGAGCGGGTCGAGAGAGGTCACCACGCCCGAGCCGAGCAGACCGCCGGCGAGGCCGACCACCAGCGTGTCCCCCACCGCCGCCCGGTGCACGGAGGTCACATGCGCGAGACGGCGGCCGGTCAGGCGCACGCGATCGGGCGCGAGGAAGTCGGACTCGAACAGCAGGATCAGGTTCATGGCAGGGCGATGACGAACGCGGGGCGTTCATACCAGATCCGGCCGCCGTGCAGCTCGACGAGCTGCCTGGCGATGGCCAGGCCGAGGCCCGCGCCGCCGGTTGTGCGCGAGCGGGAGGCGTCGACGCGGTAGAAACGGTCGAAGATCCGCTCCGCGTGCTCGTCGGGGACGCCGGGTCCATCGTCGATGACCCGGATCTCGACCTTGTCGCCGACGCGCGCCGCGCGCACCTCGACGCGGGACGCCGCGTGCGCCAGCGCGTTCACCACCAGATTGCGCACCACCTGCACCAGCCGCAGCGCATCGCCGCGCACCACGAGATCGTCGGGGACCGAGCGAATCACGGAAGCGGGCGCGGCGCGCTCCACGATCTCCGCCACGCGCACCTCCGCCAGCTCCAGCCGCAACTGCCCCGCCTCGGCCAGCGACAACTGCTGCAGGTCGTCGACGAGGCGCGCCAGCGTGGCCGCCTCCTCTTCGATCGAGGAGAGGAAGCGCGCGTCGGCGGGGAGGAGCCCGTCCTGCGCCGCCTCGATCTGCACGCGCATGTTCGTCAGCGGCGTGCGCAGCTCGTGCGCGACGTCGGAGACCATGTTCCGCCGCGCGCGCTCGTTGCGCTCCAGCGAGTCGGCCATCGAATTGAAGGCGCGGCCGAGCTCCGCCACCTCGTCGTCGCCGCGCACCGGCACCCGCGCGTCGAGCCGTCCGCCGGCGAGCGAGCGCGCCCCCGCGGTGAGGGCCTCCACCGGCGCGAAGACGCGGCGGAAGATGGTCAGCATCACCAGCATGGCCAGCAGCGCCGCGGCGGCCAGGCCGGCGATCAGCAGGCGATGCCCCGTCGGCCGCAGCGTCAGCTTCTCGCGCTCCCCCCGCTTCGGCAGAAAGTAGACGTCGCCGAGACCGGCCACCGGCGACGGCCGGATCCGCAGCATGAGCGACTCGGAGCGCCCCGACTCCAGGCGCGAGAGTGTGAGCACGCCGTCGCCGCGGAAGCCGACGTCATAGGAGGTCAGCTCCGGCGGATAGCGCGCGACCACCTTCTTCGAGGCATCCACGACCAGGATCGGCGAGCCCGACACCTCGTGCGCGCGGCGCAGGGCATCGGGTCCGCCCGCCCGCAGCACGCGCAGCGCGGCTCCCGTTTCGGCGCGGCGCTGCTCCATCAGCATCTCGTTCAGCTCGCGCGTCACGCGCAGCGTCGAGAAGACGCCGACGGCGGCGACGACGGTGGCGATGATCAGCACCATCGACGCGGCCAGCCTCCAGCGTAGCGAGCGGATGATCATGACGAGAGCTTGTACCCGACGCCGAACACGGTGGCGATGGCGTTCCCCGCCTCACCGAGCTTGCGGCGCAAATTCTTCACGTGCACGTCGACCGTGCGATCGAGCCCGTCGTAATCGTCGCCGAACGCGCGCTCGACGAGCTCCTGCCGCGTGAAGGTGCGTCCCGGCGCGCGCACGAGCGCCTCGAGCAGGCGGTATTCGGTGGGAGTCAGGGTGATGAGCGCGTCGTGAACGCGCACCTCCCGGCGCACGCGGTCGACCGCGATCGCGCCGGCGGTGAGCACATCCTCCTCGGACGCCCGGCGCAGCACGGCGCGCACGCGCGCCATCAGCTCGCGCGGGCTGAACGGCTTGGTCACATAGTCGTCCGCGCCGAGGTCGAGGCCGGTGAGCTTGTCGTCCTCGGTCGTGCGCGCCGTGACCATGATGATGGCTGGGCGGGCTGAAGCCCGCCCCACATCGCGCAGCGCGCGGCAGACCGCGAGCCCATCCATTCTCGGCAGCATCAGGTCGAGCACGACCAGGTGCGGCTCGTGCTCGTGCGCGGCCTCGAGCGCGCGCACGCCGTCCTCGGCCGTGACCACTTCATGCCCTTCGCGGCGCAGGTAGAGCGCGACCGTCTCCCGCGTTTTGGGATCGTCCTCCACGAGCAGGATGCGGCGGCGCACCGTCCGATGGTATCGGGACTCGTGAAGATTTCATGAAGGTTGGATATGATCGGGACGCAATGGACATCACCACACGGAAAGTCGGAGACGTGACCATCGTCGATTTCGTCGGCCGCCTGGCCATCGGCGTGAGCGACTCGGTCCTGCCGCGCATCATCGGCGAGATCCTGGAGGATGGATCGAAGAAGATCCTGCTCAACCTCTCCGACATGGATTACATCGACAGCAACGGCCTCGGCGAGCTGGTGCAGGTGTTCCGCGAGTCGAAGCGCGGCGGCGCGTCGCTCCGCCTCCTCAAGCCGCACGACCGTGTGGCCAAGACCCTGCGCCTGACCAATCTCCTCCCGATGTTCACCGTGTACGACTCGGAGGAGGACGCGCTCAAGGCCTTCGCCACCTGATGCGCGACGCCTGGGACGCGTTCGCGGCGCGCGAGCCGTACTTCGCCGTCCTGACCGAACCGCGGTTCCTGCGCGAGCGCTTCGATGGCATGGCCGAGGCGGAGTTCTTCCAGAGCGGGGACGAGTACGTCTCCGACCTGTACGGGACGGTGCTGGAGAGCGTGGCGCCGCACTTCGCGCCGCTGACGGTGCTCGAATACGGATGCGGCGTGGGACGGCTGGTCCTGCCGTTCGCGCGGCGCGCGGAGAAAGTGACGGGCGTCGACATCTCCCCGGCCATGCTGGAGACGGCCTGGCGGCACGTGAAGCGCTCCGGCGTGCGCAACGTCGAGCTGCGGACGGCGGCCGAGCTCGAGCACGACAGGCGCACGTTCGATCTCGTCAATTGCTTTCTCGTCCTCCAGCGCCTGCGCCGGAAGGAAGGGCTGGCGTTGCTGCGGAAGCTCGCGGCGCGCGTGCGGGAGGGGGGCGTGGGGGTGTTTCATGTCCCCTATCGCGCGCACACTCCGCCGCTCGTGCGCGTGGCTCGCGATGCACGGGCGCGCGTGCCGGGCGTGAACGCGCTGGTGAACGTGGCCCGGCGCAAGCCGGCGTCGACGCCGCTGATCGAGAGCAACACCTACGACCTCAACGAAGTGCTGGCCATCCTGCAGGAGCACAACTTCCACGCGCCGCACCTCGTGTTCACGCGGCACGGCGACCTCGACGGCGTGATCGTGCACGCGCTCCGGAAGTGGAGCGGCGGGCTGCAGCCCGACGAAGTAGACACCGCCGAGATGCCCCTCGTGGCGCCGCCGTCGGACTTCATCGACGTGAGGAAGCTGATCGCCGAGACGCCGATGGAGCAGCTCAATCGCACGGCCGAGGCGTACTTTTCGTCGCTGGCGTCGTGGGAGCATCACCTGGCCAAGCCGTTCGCGCGCGTCGACGACTCGCCGCAGCTCCTGATCAGCCTGGGCACGGTGCTGCAGGGACTCGCGCTCGCGCCGGGGATGACGGTGCTGGAGTTCGGGGCGGGCACGGGATGGCTGTCGCGCTTCCTCACGCAGCTCGGCTGCCGGATGATCCTGCTCGACGTGGCGCCGACGGCGCTGGAGATCGCGAAGGACCTGTACCGGCGCCAGCCGGCGATCGGCGACCGTCCGGAGCCGCGCTTCCTCGTCTTCGACGGTCAACACATTGACCTTCCTGATGCGAGCGTCGACCGCATCCTCTGCTTCGACTCGTTCCACCACGCGCCGAACCCGAACGACGTGCTGCGCGAGTTCGGGCGCGTGCTCCGGCCGCGCGGCATCGCCGCCTTCGCCGAGCCGGGCCCGCACCACTCCACGACGCCTCAGTCGCAGTACGAGATGCGCACCTACGGGGTGGTGGAGGCGGACATCGACATCCACGCGATCTGGGACACGGCCAAGCGCCTCGGCTTCGTCGACCTGAAGCTGGCGGCGTTCAACGTGCCGCCGTTCCACATGTCGCTGCAGGAGTACGACGACCTGCTGGCCTCGGGCGAGACGTTCGGCAAATGGGCCGAGCAGACGCGCTCGTTCCTCCACGATGCGCGTACGTTTTTCCTGACCAAGGCCGGCACCGAGGAAATGGACAGCCGCCGCACGGACGGCCTGCGCGCGGCGATCGAGGCGCGGCTGGAGGGGATGACCGTGCACGTGACGGTGCGCAACACCGGCAAGGCGAAGTGGCTCGACTCGCACGAGCCGCACGGCGGCGTGGCCCTGGGCGTTCACCTGCACGATGCGGCCGGCCAGCTCGTGGACCTCGATTACGCGCGCACTGTCCTCCCCCGTGCGTTGGCACCCGGGGAGGAAGTGACGTTCGATTTCGTCCTGCCGCCGCTGCAGCCGGGGCGGTGGATCGTGGAGCTGGACTGCGTGGCGGAAAAGGTGGCGTGGTTCGCCCAGGTGGGGTCGACGCCGACGAGACTCGCAATCGAGGCCTGATCGCACACAGTGGACCGCCGGCGTCCCGCCGGCTGTCTGTGGCGGCGTCCCGCCGCCACGGTGCGGGCGGGACGCCCGCACAGACAGCCGGCGAGGACGCCGGCGGTCCACTGACTGATTGCTTCGGCGATGGGATCGATGCCATCGGCGGTGAAATAGAATGCATGTGTATCGGCGCGGATCGCACCGATGATGCATTCAATTGCATCCATCGTCGTTTGAGAGCGGCAGCTGGCGCTGCCGCACTCCGGATCAGATGACGTGGCGTTCGCGGGCTTCGGCGGGGGCGGGGACGCGCGGCACGTCCTCGTTGGTTCCGCGGAGCTTCCGGAACAGGGCCCAGTAGACGCTCACGCTGCGCTCGAAGACCCAGAGGGGGGCGAAGAGGCAGGCGCGGAGGGGGAAGTGCATGGCGGCGGCGCCGAGGCGGCCGCGCGCGGCCAGGCCCACCGAGGCGAAGGCGATGGCGCCCGCGTAGTAGCCGGCCAGCGGCACGTGGACGAATGCGAGCAGCAGCAGCAGCGGCAGCAGGGAGAAGAAGAAGGCGGTCTTGAAGGGGAAGCTGAAGTCGTCGCCGGCGTAGCGCGGGCGGGACGAGAGCCACTCTGCGAGCGGACTCGGCTCGCGGCGCACGAACACGTCCGCGGCCGGGAACACCTCCGCGCCGACCGCGCCGAGGCGGCGCGCCTGCGTCTCGGTGGACGGCGTCAGCGTGCGCAGTCCGCGGACGGCGCTGCGGCGGAAGCCGAACGTCGCGCCGTGATCGGGCTGCGGCTCGATGCCGCGATGGATGAGCATCCGTCCGGCCTCGATCCCGCCCCACCACGGCATCGGATCGAGATAGTCCTGCGGCTCGACGACTTCATGGACGTCGAGGAGATCGCAGAGCTGCCCGACGGCCTCGGGCGTATAGCGGACGTCCTCGGCGGCAACGATCACTTTCTCGCACGCCGCATACGTCTCGGCGGCACGGACGACGTCGATCGCGCCGGGGCGGACGGCCACATGGCGTCCTACCCAGCGGAGGACGCGGCCATTGAGCTCGAACTGGAGACGGGGAGAGGGGTCGAGGATCACCACGTCGCAGCCGGCGACGCCGAGGGTCGAAAAGTACGAAGCGAGCTCGCGGAGCCCGCTCGTCGACACCATTGCGCTCTGCACGAGAACCACGTAACTGCAGCGGCGATCCGGGGGTCGGTTGTTGCGCATCTTGAGAGCCGGATCAGAGCGAGCGGCGTGCCACGATTCGGCGGGCTTCAGCACGTCCCGACAGGCGGGCTGAAGCCCGCCCTACGTGGCACCCTGCTTGTAGAGAACCGGCCGATGCGTATCTGGCCAGGCAAACCCTATCCCCTCGGCGCCACATGGGACGGCGTCGGGACCAACTTCTCCGTATTTTCCGAGGTCGCGACGAAGGTGGAGCTCTGTCTCTTCGACGCAAACGGCAACCAGACCCTGATTGCACTCCCCGAGGTCACCGCCTTCATCTGGCACGGCTACCTGCCCAACGTCGGGCCGGGACAGCGCTACGGCTACCGCATTCACGGGCCGTGGGAGCCGAAGAACGGGCATCGCTGCAACCCGAGCAAGCTCCTCCTCGACCCGTACGGCAAGGCGGTCGACGGGCAGGTGCAGTGGGACGAGGCAGTTTTTCCCTACCACTTCAACGATCCGGAAAACTCGAAGAACGACGCCGACAGCGCGCCGTTCATGCCGAAATCGGTGGTCGTCAACCCGTACTTCGCCTGGGACGACGACCAGCCTCCGAAGACGCCGTGGCACCGGACGATCATTTACGAGGTGCACGCGAAGGGCTTCACCATGAAGCACCCGGGCGTGCCGGAGAACCTGCGCGGCACGTATGCGGGCCTCGCCCACCCCGCCGCGATCAAGTACCTCAAGCAGCTCGGCGTGACGGCGGTGGAGCTGCTGCCGGTGCACCAGTTCATCCACGCCAATCACCTGCTCGAGAAAGGGCTGCGCAATTACTGGGGCTACGACTCGATCTCCTTCCTCGCGCCGCACAACGAGTACGCGGCCAGCGGCCAGCTCGGGCAGCAGGTGATGGAGTTCAAGCAGATGGTGAAGGCGCTGCACCGCGCCGGCATCGAGGTGATCCTCGACGTCGTGTACAACCACACGGCCGAGGGAAATCACATGGGTCCCGTGCTGTCGATGAAAGGCATCGACAACGTGGCCTACTACCGCACCGTGGCCGACAACCCGCGCTACTACATGGATTACACGGGCACGGGGAACAGCATGAACATGCGGCACCCGCACGTGCTGCAGCTGATGATGGACTCGCTGCGCTACTGGCATCTGGAGATGCACGTGGACGGCTTCCGCTTCGACCTGGCCTCGACGCTCGCGCGCGAGCTGCACGACGTCGACCGCCTCTCGGCGTTCTTCGACGTCATCCAGCAGGACCCGGTCATCTCGCAGGTGAAGCTGATCGCGGAGCCGTGGGACGTCGGCGAAGGGGGCTATCAGGTGGGCAACTTCCCCTCGCTCTGGTCGGAGTGGAACGGCAAGTACCGCGACGTGGTGCGCGACTACTGGCGCGGCACGGACCAGACGCTGCAGGAGTTCAGCGCCCGCCTCACCGGCAGCTCGGACCTGTACGAGACGAGCGGGCGCCGCCCATACGCGAGCATCAACTTCATCACCGCGCACGACGGCTTCACGCTGCGCGACCTGGTGTCGTACAACGAGAAGCACAACGAGGCCAACGGCGAGAACAACACCGACGGCGCGGACGACAACCGCTCCTGGAATTGCGGTGTCGAGGGGCCGAGCGACGACCCGAACGTGCAGGCGCTGCGCGCGCGGCAGCAGCGCAACTTCCTGACGACGCTGCTGCTCTCCCAGGGCGTGCCGATGCTCGTCGGCGGCGACGAGGTCGGCCGCACGCAGGGGGGCAACAACAACGCGTACTGCCAGGACAACGACATCTCCTGGTTCGACTGGCAGCAGATGGACGACGGGCTGCGCGCCTTCGTGGCGCGGGTGATCCAGTTCCGCAAGGACCACCCGGTGTTCCAGCGGCGCCGCTGGTTCCACGGGCGTCACGTGCGCGGGACGGGGGTGAGCGACATCGGCTGGTTCAAGGCGGACGGCGGCGAGATGAGCGACGAGGACTGGCAGGCCGGCTTCGCCCGCACGGTGGGGGTGTTCGTGAACGGCAAGGGGATCCCGACGCCGGACGAGCGCGGCGAGCCGATCGTGGACGACTCGTTTTATCTCCTCTTCAATGCCCACCACGAGCCGATGGAGTTCACGCTGCCGACGTGTCCCTGGGGCGACCGCTGGGAGAAGGTGATCGATACGGACGAGCCCGTCCCCGACCTCCGCGAGCATCATGAGTGGAGGGCGGGGGAGCAGGTGAAGGTACAGGCGTACGCGGTGATGGTGCTGCGGCGCTCGGACGAGGATTGAGCCCCCCAAGTGGACCGCCGGCGTCCCGCCGGCTGTCTGTGCGGGCGTCCCGCCCGCACACCGGTGGCGGCGGGACGCCGCCACAGACAGCCGGCGAGGACGCCGGCGGTCCGCTTTAGTGCGTTACCATCCATGCGCCGGATCGTCTCAACATCCGGCCGCACTTATGAGAGCTCGAAATCCGTTCCTGCAGGCTCTGCTGCTCATCGTTCTGGCGTCGGTGATCGCGGTGGTGGCGAATGCGTTCGCCTCGCGCACCCGGCGCCTGGTCCTTCCCGGGTTCTACCCGAACGCGCTGCGCGTCCCGCCGCGCGTGCCGGAGCGGGTGCTGCCGACGCCGGTGGCTCCCGCGCAACCCGCGCCCGTCACGCAGACCGTGACCGACGTAGGTCGGGCTTCAGCCCGACCCGACGTTACGACGACCGCGCCTGTCGTCGCACCGCCGGTGGTTACGGGCACCACTGCAACCGCCACCACCACCAGCGCCCCGCCCGTGGGGCGGGCTGAAGCCCGCCCTACGTTGGGCGACGACCTGGCGAGATTCCAGCCGCATCCCGACAAGGCGTACGTCGAGATCAGCGGGGAGGATGCGGCGGCGCTTTATGCGAAGGGGGTTCTTTTCCTCGACGCGCGCCGCAGCGCGGCGTACGAGGAAGGGCACATCGCCGGCGCGCGCCCCTTCTCGGTGTGGGAGGCGGACGTCGATGACAAGGTGAACGCCCTCTTCGAGGAGCGGCAGGACCCGGCCGAGCAGAACAAGCCGATCGTCATCTACTGCACCGGCGGCGCCTGCGAGGACTCGCACATGCTGGCGCAGAAGCTGTGGGGGGTGCAGTTCAACAACGTCTACGTCTACAAGGACGGCTTCCCCGACTGGCAAAAGCGCGGCGGCGCGGTGCGGACGGGAGCGACTCCGTGACGGCCCGCGAAGCGCTCACCCACCCCTGGCTCACGGTCCGGGTCCAGATCGCCCTCGGCATCATCTTCATCGTGGCGGCGTGGCCGAAGATCGTCGATCCGCCGTCCTTCGCCCACATGATCTACAACTACCGCATCCTGCCGGCCGGGCTGATCAACATCAGCGCGCTGGTGATGCCGTGGGTGGAGCTCGTGATCGGCCTCTGCCTCATCCTCGGCGTCTGGGTGAAGCCGGCGCGGTGGATCGTGGCGGCCATGCTGGTCGTCTTCATGATCGCCATCAGCATCAACCTCGCGCGCGGCAACGCCATCGACTGCGGCTGCTTCGACACCTCGGCGGCGAACCTGACCTACGAGGAGCGCATCCGCGACATGTGGATGGTCCTGCTCCGCGACGCCGGCATGCTGCTGATGATCGCCCAGCTCGCGTGGGCGGAGCGGAAGAACCGCCTCGCCGCATGAAGCGCACCTGCGTCGTCGTCGCCACGGATCCGGAGGCCACCGCCGCCTCCATCCCGCGCGAGCTGTACGACGTCACCACCGACCGCGCCGCCATCCCGGCGGCGGACGTCCTCGTGATCGACGGTGTGTGGTTCTCCCGGCTGCGCCCGCTGGAAGGGATGTCCGACGACGAGGCCATCCTGCTGCATCTCCGCGAGCGCGGCATCCTCGAGACTTCCGACCTCGGCCGGCTGAACCTGGACGAGCTCGCCGCCGCCCCCGGCGTCACGCGCCAGCCGCTGCACCGCTTCATCCGCGACCTCTCCCGCAGCGGGCGGTATCCCGACACAAACCGGCTACAGGAATTCATCATTCGCCGCGGCATCTTCGTCTGACGGGTACAATCCCGCGCGATCTCACCGGGAGGAGACCTCATGCGCAGACTCGCGCTGATGCTCTGTTTCATGCTCATCACCACCGCCGCCACCGCCGCCGTGCAACTCGACACTCTCAAGAAGGACGACACCGTCGAAGGGTTCCGCGTCGAGTCGCTCTACCTCAACGACGCCGGCAAGCCGATCGGCGGACGTTTCATCCACGCCCGCAGCGGCTTCATCCTCGACTACCTGCAGATCGAGTCCGTGCCGCAGGGCTACACGTGGGTGAACTCGATCCCCGTCGGCGACCAGGGCGAGCCGCATACGCAGGAGCACCTGCTCCTCGGCAAGGGCACCACGGGCCGCGCCTTCTCCGGCCTCGACACGATGTGGCTCTCCGGCTCCACCGCCTTCACCCAGCAGTGGCGGACGAGCTATCACTTCAACACCAACGCCGGCAAAGACGTCTTCTTCGACCTCTTCGCGGCCGAGCTGAACGCGCTGCTCCATCCGAACTACACGGATGAAGAGATCCGCCGCGAGGTGCGCAGCTTCGGCGTGACCGAGAACCCCGACAAGACGCTGCGCCTCGAGGAGAAGGGGTCGGTCTACAACGAGATGACCAGCTCCAGCGCCAACCCGTTCCGCGTGCTCTTCCGCGAGACCGGCCATCTCGTCTACGGCAAGAACCACCCGCTCGCCTACAACTCCGGCGGCGAGCCGTCCGGCATCCGCACCATGAAGCCGGAGGACATCCGCAACTTCCACAAGGCGAATTACTACCTCGGCAACATGGGGACGATGGTCTCGTTCCCGAAGAGCGTCCCGCTCGAGGAAGTGCTGGACCGCACCGACGCCATCCTGACCAAGGTCGAGCCGGAGCCGTCGAAGCGTCCCTCGACCACGGCCAAGCCGTTCCCGCCGCCGCAGGGCGCCGCGCCGGCCACGATCGCCATCGGCGAGTACCCGCACCGCAACGACCAGCAGCCGAGCCCCATCGCCCTGGCCTGGCCGGCCACGCGCAACAACCTCTCGGCCGAGGAAGTGATCCTGCTGGAGCTGTTCGGCGAGACCTTCGCCGGCGACGCCACCACGAACCTCTACAAGCTCTTCATCGACAGCAAGACGCGGGTGATGGACATCGGCGCCACCGTGGTCTTCAGCAACATCGACCGCGACCTCGGGCACCCGGTGGCGGTGATCTTCCAGAACGTCGCCCCCGCGAACCTGACCAACGAGAAGCTCGCCGAGATCCGCAAGAGAGTGATGGACGAGCTGGCGCGCGTGGCCGCCTTCCCCGACGGCTCCGCGGAGCTGAAGGAGCTCAACAAGCGCGTGCTGAGCCGGGTCAGCGAGACCGAGCGCCAGCTCGCGAACTTCGTCAACACGCCGCCGTCGTGGGGCGGGCGCGGCACCGGCTCGGGATGGATGGACCAGCTCCTCCTCCTGGAGCGCACCAGCGATTTCAGGAAATCGGTGACCCTCGGGCCGCAGCTCGCCGCCGTCCGCAAGCTGCTGGCCTCGGACAAGAACATCTGGCGCGAGCGTCTCGCGCAGTGGCAGCTCACCGGCGTCACGCCGTACGCCGTGGCCGTCCGCCCCAGCCCCGCGCTGCTGCAGCGGGAAGAGGCGGAGCGCGTCGCCCGCGCCGACGCCGAGACGAAGCGGCTCGTCCAGCAGTACTCCCTGCAGGACGCGCAGGAAGCGCTCAAGCGCTACCAGAAAGAACAGGACGAGGCGGCGCTGCGCATCGAGGAAGAGGCGAAGTCGGTCACCCCTCCCCCGTTCGTGAAGAACCCGCCGATGTCGCTCGACGAGCTGCTGCAGTACAAGCAGTCGAAGCTCGGCCCCGGCGTGCCCATCGTCACGTCGACGTTCGACAACATGTCCAGCGCCACCGTCGGCGTGGCCGTGCGCGCCGACTACGTGCAGGGCGAGCAGCTCCGCTACCTCTCGCTGCTCCCGCTGCTGATGACCCGCGTGGGCGTGATCGAGAACGGCAAGCCGGTCTCGTTCGAGGAGATGAGCGAGCGCCTGCGCACCGAGATCCTCAACCTCAACGCCAGCTTCTCCACGAACCCGCGCACGGAGCGCGTGGAGCTGGTGGTCCGCGGCTCGGGCCTCGGCGCGACGGAAGCGAAGCGCGCCCTCGAGTGGATGTCGCTCGTGATGCATCACCCCGACTGGAGAGTCGAGAACCTGCCGCGCATCCGCGACGTCGTCGACCAGGCGCTGAGCGGCCTGCGCAACAGCATGCAGGGCTCCGAGGAGTCGTGGGTCAACAACCCCCAGGCCGCCTATCGCCTGCAGAGCAATCCCGCCTACCTCGCCGCCGACTCGTTCCTGACCCGCTCGCACAACGCGCTGCGCCTGCGCTGGCTGCTGAAGGACGTGCCGGCAGGCGCGGACCGCGAGGCCATCGAGCAATGGCTCACCACGCTGGCCGCGGCCAAGGGGACGCGCGCGGAGCTCAAGGCCATGATGGCCAAACCGGAGACGGTGGCCGGACTCTCCGCCGGCGCCGCCGCGATCGCCAAGGACGTGCTGAAGGACCTCGACCTGACGCTGATCGAGATCCCCGACAGCAGCCTCGCCGCCGACTGGGCGTATCTCGTCGGCGCCATCCGCAGCGACCTCTTCACGCCGCCGGCGAACGCGCTGGCCTCGCTCGACGCGCTGCGCAAGCGTCTCCTGAACCGCCTCGACGCGCGCGTGTGGCAGGTGTCGTCGACGGAGCTGCAGAAGGCCATCGCGCCGTCCGTGGAGTCGCTGTCGGCCTCGCTCGAAGACGTGAAGATCTCCGTGACCGGCGCGCGCTCGCGGCCGATCGTCGACGGACGCGTGGCCGCGCGCACGGGCAATGACGCGAAGCCGGTGTACGTCGGCCTGGTCGCGCCGAACATGAAGGGCGGGGTGATCATCACTTCCGTCCCGTCCGTGCATTACGCCGACTACGACAACAAGGAGAAGCAGCTCGATTACCTGGCCGGCAAGCTGCACTCGGGCGCCGGCGCGCACGGCATCTTCCTCAAGACGCTGGCGGCGGGTCTGGCGTACAGCAACGGCCTGCGCTCGAACGTGTCCAGCGCCCGCACGGGCTACTACGCCGAGCGCACGCCGGAGATCCCGCAGACGGTGAAGTTCGTCGTGGACACGCTGAAGTCGGCCGAGCGCGATCCACGCCTCGCCGATTACACGATCGCGCAGGTGTTCGGCGAGACGCGCGGCGCGGGGACGTACGAGTTCCGCGCCGAGGGGATGGCCAACGATCTCGCGGACGGGCAGACGCCCGATCAGGTGCGCAGGTTCCGCACGTCGATCCTCGAGCTGCGCAAGGACCCGACCCTCGGGGACAAGCTCTTCGACCGCAAGGACAAGGTGTACGGACGCGTGCTCCCCGGCTACAACGTGAAGGGGAAGGACGTGCCGGACGCGGTCTACTTCGCGATCGGCCCCGACAAGCAGCTCGACGCCTGGGAGGCGTACCTGAAGAACGCCGAGGGAGCGGAGACGGCGCTGGTGCGTCTCTACCCGCGCGATTTCTGGATGCCTTGAGCGACGGTCTGGACTGCGGCAGCACCAGCTGCCTTGCCGCCGCAGTCCAGACGCTAACGCGTTCGCCGCACGCGCGACTGCGTCCCCGACCACTCCAGCACCCACACTTCGCCGCGCGGCGATACGGCCACGCCGCTCGGCGCCCACGGGGCGGTGCTCCGCGCGATGACCTGCTTCGTGCCGTTCGGCGCGATGCGCACGACCTCGCGGCTCGCGTGCGCGGCGACGTAGACGTTCCCCGCGGCGTCGCGCGCCAGTCCCATGAGCTGCTCGCCGATCGCGGCCACGCGCTCGACCTTGGTGCCGTTCGCGCGTCGCAGCTCGGTGCCTTCGACGTAGTAGACCTCGCCTGCTTTTCCGCCGAGCAGCGAGTGGATACGCCCGCTGGTGACGACGTCCGTCACGCGCCCGGCGCGGTCGCGCTTGCGGATCGTGCAGCGCCGCGCTGGTGAGTCACTCCCGCAGTCGACCCAGTAGCGCGCGCCCGCGGCGTCGCGCACCAGGCCGTACTGCTGCCAGAAGCCGTTCGTCCACGGCACGACATCCGTCACGCGGCCGTCCGGGGCGCGTTTGAAGATGCGGTGGCGATAGCGGTTGCCGCCCAGCCATTCGCTGTCCTCGCCGAGGACCGCACCGTCTTCGAGCGCGAGCTCGTGCGCGTGCACGTCGGGGACGGCCACGATCTTCTGCCCGTTCGGCGTCACGCGCCAGACGCGCTCGAGGTCGGAGTAGAAGACGTCGCCGTTCGGGGTGATGACCAGGCCGACGCTCGGATGCGCGGACGCGGAGAGCGTCCAGACGAAAAGGGCGGCCCGAAGGCCGCCCCACTTGCTCACTTGGTGCAGGCGCCCAGCCATTTGCCGGAGTACTTCGTCTTCATCTACTGCTCGCCGACGGTCATGTCCATGCCGCCGGAGTAGCTGTCATCCGTGTAGGTGATCTCGCCGGTGCCCTTCATGTTCTGCTTCGGGCATTCGACGGTCCAGGAGACGGTCTTGCCGTCGATCTCGTAGTCGCCGACCTTGCAGTCGCTCTTCGGATCGTTGGGCACGGCCTTCTGCGGGTTCTTCAGATCTTCCTCGGTCAGGCAGATCTCCATGTTCACGGGCGGCATCTTGATCGGCATGCCCGGGATCTCCATCTGCATCGTCACTTTCCACTTGCCGGGCTTCTGCGGATTCTCCGCGGCACCGGCAGGGGCGACAGCGACGAACGCGGCTACCGCAGCAAACACGTACGGCACGAACTTGCGCATCAGGGAACTCTCCTCCGAATAATTGGTGATGGGGCAGTATAAGGCAAATTTGGAACGCCGGTATTCGTCGGGACACGGGTACCGCTCTACAACCTCTTCGACTACCTGGAGCGTGCGATTCGCTGGAGAAGTTCCTCGCGTCGTTCCCGTCCGTGAGCCGCGAACAGGCCATCGCCGTCCTGGAGCTCGCGAGCTCTCATCGATGAATCGGCCTCGTCCCCAGTCCCCTCTCCCCACCGCAGTGGGGAGAGGGCTAGGGTGAGGGGCTTTCCTTTCCCGGGCGCCACAACCCCTCACCCTGACCCTCTCCCCACCGCAGTGGGGAGAGGGGACTGGCCCGAACTACGGCTCCACCCACCCCGCAAAGTTCATCTGGCCGTTCTCGATCTTGATCATGGCCACCGGCTTGATGGGGTTGCGGTCCGGGCCCATGGTGATGGTGCCGGAGACGCCCTGGTAGTCGCGTGTCGCGGCGATCTGGTCGCGGATGGCTTTGCGGTCGAGCGCGTTCGCGCGGCGCACGGCCTCGGCGAAGATCTTCAGCGCGTCGTAGCCGAGGGCGGCCGTGGCCTCGGGGTTCTTGCCGTGGCGCTTGCGGTACTCGTTCACGAACGTCTGCACCACGGGACGCGTGTCGCCGACGAAGTAGTGGTCCGAAAAGTACGACCCCTCGATCGACTTGCCGCCGATCTGGATGACTGTCGGCGAATCCCAACCGTCGCCGCCCACGAGCGGCACGTTCAACCCGAGGTCGCGCGCCTGAATGGCGATCTGCCCCACCTCGGTGTAGAAGCCGGGGATGAACAGCGCCTGCGGCGACGCGGCGCGGATCGTCGTGAGCTGCGGGCGGAACTCGGAGTCGCCGCCGCTGTAGCTCTGCTCGGCGACGATCCTGCCGCCGTTCGCCTCGAACTCGCGGCGGAACACGCCGGCCAGGCCGACGGAGTAGTCGTTCTTCTTGTCGACGAGGATCGCCGCCGTGTCGAGCTTCAACTGCTTGCGCACGAACGAGGCGAGCGCCTTCCCCTGGTAGGGATCGGTGAAGCAGACGCGGAAGATGTACTCCCCCTTCTCCGTGACCGCGGGGTTGGTCGACGACGGCGAGATCATCGGCACGCCGTTCGACTGCGCGATCGGCGCGGCCGCGAGCGACTGGTTGGAGGAGTTCTCGCCGATCAGGGCGATCACGTTCGCGCTGGTGACGAGCTTCGTCACCACCGAGGCGGCCTCCTCGGCGCGCCCCTGATCGTCCTCGACCACCAGGCGGATCTTGCGGCCGAGGACGCCTCCGGCAGCGTTGATCTCGTCGGCGGCGAGCTTCACGCCGTTCACCGTGGATGTGCCGAAGGCGGCCTGGTCGCCGGTGAGCGCGCCGTACACCCCAACTGGAATATCGCCTGTCGTGTCCGCCGTTTGGGCTTCGCGGCCGGGGCTACAGGCTGTCAGGATCAGTGTGCCTGCGATCAGGATGCGTAGTAGTTTCACGTTCTTCTCCTGGCCCGAGTCTATCGGAATCGAAAGGATTCAAAGTGAACGCAAACGACATCCGTAAAGGGATGGTCATCATGTTCGAAGGTGACCTCTGCAAAGTCATGGACTTCCGCCACCACACGCCGGGAAACCTGCGGGCCATGGTCCAGGCCAAGCTGCGCAACCTGCGCACGGGCAACCAGTTCGAGCACCGCTTCCGCTCGAACGACGACATCGAGCAGGCCTACATCAGCCAGCACGAGATGGAGTACATGTACTCCGACGGCCACGCCCACCACTTCATGAACACCGAGAGCTTCGAGCAGATCGAGATCAGCGAAGAGGATCTCGGCGACGCGGCGGCGTGGCTGGAGCCGGGGGTGAAGCTGCAGGTGCAGTTCCACGACGTGAAGCCGATCGGCGTGGAGCTGCCGAAGACGATCCGCGCGCGCATCAAAGAGACGCAGCCGATGGTCAAGGGCGCGACGCAGTCGGCGTCGTACAAGCCGGCCACGCTCGAGAACGGCGTCGTCGTGCAGGTCCCGCCGTTCGTCA
>Ga0196976_1000350_pt1 | contig 30198 bp, 19 predicted proteins | sample S3v_513CmetaG_FD_148644 | JGI IMG/M metagenome (GOLD analysis project Ga0196976, IMG submission 148644) | Soil microbial communities from Anza Borrego desert, Southern California, United States - S3+v_5-13C | ecosystem: Environmental > Terrestrial > Soil > Desert | place: USA: California... | reverse complement strand
CACCCGACCCAGGCGCCGGCGGCGGCCAGCAGCTTGGCGTCCCCTTGCCCCAGCCCCTCCCGGCCGCGCAGGCGGCGGTAACCCTCGCCCAGGAGACGGAGAGCGGCGTATCCGGCCGCCGCCCCCGCGGCGCCGGCGGACAGCCGGTCAGGCTCGGCCACGGCCGTGATGAGCAGGCCGGCGCCGAGCAGCGGCAAGGTCAGCGCATCCGGCAGGATGAAGCGGCACCCGTCCACCATGGCCAGCACCACAAGCGTCCAGCCAAGCAGGCAGCCCGCCGCCGCCCGCTCCTCCGGCAGGGCGCAGACCGACCAAACGGCGACCCCGACGGCAAGCGGCAGGGCGAGGGTGAGCGAGGGCGCCTGCGGGACGTCGCCGTCAACGCCATCGATTCCGCACGGCAGGATCGCGGCCAGCCGACCGGCCCCCCATCGCGAGAGCACACCGATCAGCGGAGCCAGCCCCAGCAGGGCAAGGTCCTGAAGGGTCATGGCGGGCATCATGGTTCAGACGCCATAGGCTGACGTCGAAACCGTGACCGTCCCCTCCGGCCCCGTCACGGTGATCGAGACCGGTTTGGCCGAGGCACGGACGCTGAGCGTCCACAGCGACTTGCGCGCGTTCCAGGTCATCTTCCCGAAGCCAACGAGCTGGAGGTTGCCCGCCTTGCCGAACGCGCTGCTTGCCTCGACCGTCAGCACCTTGGTGCGGGCGTTCCACAGCACGGTGACGACCTTGATCGAGGATTCCGGCCCGGCCCCGTTCGCCTTAAGGTTGTAGGCGGCCATGACGTCGAGCTTGCCCGCCCCGGCGACCGGGTCGGTCCCCGTCACCCCCAGGTCGAGCGCCGACCGGGTCAGAAGCCCTTCCAGCTCGGCGACCTTGAGGTCGGGAAAGGCGGAGAGCAGCAGCGCCATGGCCCCTGCCACATGGGGTGCCGAGGCGGACGCCCCGGAGATGTAGGAGTAGGAGGAGGGAACCGTTCCGTCGTAGGTCAGGTCGGCGGCCCGCACATCCACACCCGGCGCCACGAGGGAGGGGTACGGCGTGGCGGCCGTGCAGGCTGTCGGGCCGCGGCTGCTGAAATCGGGGACCGCGTTGTTCGCGTCGATGGCACCGACCGCGAGCGTGCCGGCGTTGTTCGCCGGGCTGACGCTGGTGCCGGCGTAGGGGCCCTCGTTGCCGGCGGAGAAGACCACCGCGATCTCCGCGGCCCGCAGCGCCTGGATGTCGGTCGCGAACTCCTGGTCGCACAGCCCCGTGGTGCCCAGCAGATTCCAGGAGGCGTTCACCACCTGCGGCGCATCCGCCGTGGCCGCGTCGCCGTCCGGGCTCAGCATCCACTGGAAGGCTTGGTGGACTTGGCTCAACTGCGCCTCACCGGCGTCGTTGAAGATCTTCGCGGCGATCCATTTGGCGCCGGGCGCCACGCCGACCGCCGTGCCGCTGGCGCTTCCGCCAACCGCCAGGGAGGCGACGTTCGTGCCGTGGCCGCTCGCGTCGTAGGGCGTGGCGTGCTCGCCGTGCGGATCGAACCAGCTGTTCGTCCCGCCCCGCCAGCGGTCCTTCAGATCGGGGTGCGCCGCATCGACCCCGGTCTCCATGAGGCCGACGACCGTGCCCTGCCCGGTGAAGCCGAGGCTCCAGAGATTCGGGGCGTTGACCCCCGCGATGTTCCACGACGGCACCGCCGTGGAACTCAGGCTGTAGGTGGGCGGCACCGCGCGCAGCGTCTCGTCGAGACGCACCGACCCGACACCCGGCTGGCGCGCCAGCGCGGCGACGAGGCGGGCCGGTACGCGAGCCACGATGCTGTTGGAGATCCAGAGCTGCTTGATGTCGCTCGCCCCCTGGCGCGCCAGCGCATCCGCCAGCGGCGGAAGATCGACGGCAGCCTTGGAGCGCAGAGCGTCGATAACCTGACGGTGGGCCTTCTCCTTCGTGGCGCTCCCGTCAACAGCGGCGTGTGGATCGGGACGCTCGACGTGGTCAATGATGACCGGGACGAGGTCGTTGGGGGACGCGTGCCGCAACCAAGCCTCCAGCCGCGCGTCGAGCGGCGCTCCGCCCTGCGTGGCGCCCGATGCGTTGGCGGCCCATGCCTTGGCGGTACCGAGCGGCGGCACCGCGCCGAGGATCAGGGCGACGGCCGTGGCCGCCGCCAGAGGGCGTTGAAAACGTCGCATGGCTTACCCCTCCACTCTGAGACCGTCGAGCCGCAGCCCGCCGAGCGTGAACGAGACCGAGCCGCCCGCCTTGACCATCCGGCCGGGATTGGCGAACAGGTCGGACAGCACCTGCCCGTTGCGGAGGTGCCGGCCCGTCTGGCGCAGCGATCCGACCTTTCCCGCAGAGGGCACGGTCAGCACCCTGTTGCTGGCGGCGTCGATCAGACGGGGCTGCAGCGCACGGTCGAGGTACCGGGTGGCCCGCTCCGCGTCGGTCACCCGCACGCGCAGGTCGATCATGGTGCCGGCGGCGGAGAGCCGGACGGAGATCAGTTCGACGCCCCAGTCGGCCTCCATCTGGGCCGGCTGCAGGGCCACCGCGTGGCCGGCGTGATCGCCCGCCTCCCCGGCCGAGGCCGGGAGCGAGGGCACGGCCGCCGACAGGCTGGCAAGGATGCCGAGCCCGAGCGTGGCGGCGCGCAAGCGACGCCCGCTCATTGCAGCGCCGTCCTGGCCGAAACGGTCACACTGACCGTGGCCTCGTTGGAGAGCGAGCCGGCGTTGTCGCGCACCGTGTAGGTGAAGGTGGCCGTGCCGACGAAGGCCGAGGCGGCCTGGAACGTGATCCGCCCGTCGGTACCGACGGCGGCCGTGCCCGCGGAACTGGCCGGGGACCGGACGATGGTCACCGAGTTCGGGTCGAGCGTCCCCGACGGCAGGGTCACAACATCGTTGGCGAGCACACTGATCGTCGTGGGGCTTCCGGCGATGACCGACGCCGTGTCGTTCGTCGCGACCGGGAACGTCCCGACATTCACCGAGACCTGCGCAAGGTTGGTGGCCGCGCCATTGGTGTCGTAGGCGCGGTAGGTGAACGTGTCGGTGCCCTGGAACTGCGCGGGCGGCGTGTAGGTCACCAGCCCCGTCGCCGCGTCCACGGTGGCGGTGCCGCCGCGGGTCGGTCGGTTGGCGAGCACCACCGGGTTGGTCGTCCGCACACCGTTCGGCAGCACGTCGTTCGCCAGCACGTCCACGGTGGTGGCGCGGTTGATCGAGGCGCGGCCATAGTCGGCGTTGGCGACCGGAGTGGTGCTGGCCAGCGCGGACACGGTCACCTTGACGGTCGCCGGGGTACTGGAGACTGTCCCCATGGCCGTCGCCACATCGACGGCGTAGCGGAAGCTGTCCGTCCCGCTGAAGCCGGAGGCCGGCGTGTAGGTGAAGGACCCGTCGGTGTTGAGTGTCACGGCACCGTTCGCCGGCGGCTGCTGCAATTGGGCGGTCGGCGCCGCGCCGCCGACGTCGTTGCCCAGCACGCCCGGTGCAGGCACGGTCAGCGTTTGCCCGGACATCGTGCTGTAGCTGTCGTCCTTGGCCGAGGGGCTGACCGTGATGGTCACCGTGGTCGGATCGCTCCGCAGAAGGGTGGCGCCGCTGCCCTGGCGTGCTTCGTAGGTGAAGGTGTCGATGCCCACGAAGCCGGTCGTCGGCCTGTAGGTGAAGGCGCCGTTGGAGCTGAGCGTCACACGCGGGTTCAGCGGCGCCAGCGCCGCCGCCGCCAGGGTCGTGGCCGGCGGCACCGGCTTGTCGTTGGCGAGCACGCCCGGCCGCGCCACCGTCAACGCGGTGTTCATGACGGCCAGGTAGCTGTCGGCGATCGCCTGCGGCCCGCCCTGCGTGACGTCGAGGTAGGCCAGCATTCCCTGCGTGGAGCCGGGCACCGTCCCTCCCGCGATCGAGTTGATCGTGCGGTCGAACAGCGCGATGCGCTCGCCGCTGAGCGGACGGAGCAGCGCATCGCGGGTCTTGCCCGCGTCGAGCTGCACCGAATACTGGTCGCGCGGGTATGGATAGGGATTGCCGTCCTCGGCGATGAGCTTGACGCGGTTGTTCTGGACCAGCGGCACATGCGTGCGCAGGCCCGCGTTGAAGAAGCGCAGCAGGGTCGTCTTGCCGACCTCGATGCGCGGGGGCGACCCGGCGGTCGCCGGGATGGGTTGCCCGGCGGCGTCGAACGCCTGCACCGACATCAGATGGTACTTCGGCGCGTAGCGCAGCGTGCTCGACGGCGGGGCGCCGGCCTCCACCTTGTCGTGGAAATCGGGATCGACCTCGTTCAGGAACGCCGTCACCTGCCGGTCGAAGGACACGCCGCTGTAGGCCATGCCGTCCGATTGGCTGCGCATCACCGCGCCGTACAGGCCCATCTGCACCTGCACCGCCGGGTGCGTGGCGCTCTGATACAGGAAGGAGCCGGGCTTCAGATTGTCCCACGTGTAGTCGTGCCGCCCGCCCGGTGGCGTCTCGGCGGCCATGGAGCGGACCCGCGCGCGCGCCGATGGGCGGGCGCCGGTCTGGCCCGGCCCATTGGGATCGCCGATGTCGATCCAGGTCGGCTCGAAGGGGGCGAGCTGACCGGGAATGCTCAGGGACACCGGCTCCGGCAGTTCATTGCGCAGATGGACGAGCAGCTTGGTCTTGCCGGTCGGCAGGACGATGGCCGGGCCGGGCGCGCTGGCCGGCAGCGCGCCGACGTCCGCGGCGCTGAACTGCAGCTCGGTCGCCTCAGCGAAGGCCCACATCGGCACGTTGCGGCCGTCGGGCATGGTCGCCACGGTCTTCTTGGCGACCAGCCACACCTCGTGGGTGACGGCGTCGGCCGCCATGGCCGGGGCGGACACCGAGGCGAGCAGCAGCGCTGCAAGCCCCAGAGCCGGGTGGCGGACGGATAGGCGGTTTGCATTGTTCATGGCCGGCCCTCGCTCACGGGATTTCCACGCCGGCCGGCTCGACGATCATCATCGTCATCATGCCGCCAGGGAAGATGTTGTAGTTGGTCATCTCCTTCTCGTTGTGGCTGTGCCACATGAAGAAGAGGCCGCCGTTCAGGTTCATGCCGCCCTCGCCCGGCGGCAGCGTGCCGAGGTTTCCGATGAAGGGACTGCCGCTGTAGTGCGGGCCGAAGGTCAGCTGCGCGTTGTCCGGCAGGACCACCGGCACGGGCTTGCCGCAGTCGGGGTCCGGAGAGCCCACGCACTCCTCTGGTTTGCGCCCGAAGACGTCCCAGCCCAGGCCCAGACCGGTCCACTCGAAGATGGCGTCGGCCGTTTGGCCGGGGACCGATTGGATGGTGAAGTTCGACTCCGACAGGTCCGGCCCGTGGCCGGCCGCGCTCTCCAGCAGGCCGCCGTCCCGCGCGATGACCCGCGCGTGGTTGCCGTGATGGTGGAATGGGTGAAGATCCAGCCCGGCGTTGACCATGCGCATCAACACCCGCTCCCCCGCATGCATGCGGGGCAGCGCGTTGTAGGGTTGCGTCGGCAGCCATGGCACGGCCGCCGGCTGCAAGGTGTCGGGCGCGTTGCGGCCGTTGATGAACCAGTAATTCGCAAAGCGCTTGGACATATCGACCGGGACGGGCGCGAGCGTCCCGCTCGGCCGCGCGGCGACGGCGTCCTGGACGGCGTTGTGGATCTCCGCGTCCACGTCGGTCAGCAGAAACAGCTGCTCGTGGTCATAGGCGGTGTCCGGGTGGCCGTAGGCGGTGCGGTTGGACGTGCTCCAGCCGCGCGGCCGGACGACCAGAGCGCCGACCAGCCCCATCTCCACCTGAAGGTCCTGGTGCGTTCCGCTGTGGTAGAGGTACGTCCCCGGCCGCCGTGCGACGAAGCTGTAGGTCACCCGCGTGCAGTTGCGGTTGTCCACCTCCAGTGTCAGGGCGCCGGCGCATTGGGTCGGATGCGCCCCGGTGCCTCTGGCGGTGACGCCCTCCAGGCCGGGAAAGACGATGGACACCGCCTCGGGGAAGCCGGTTTGCGCGTTGAGGTTGATGGTGACCGTGTCGCCCTCGTTCACGATCAGCGTCGGCCCCGGATACTGCATCCGGGCGCTTCCCAGCGAGTAGCCCCACATGGGGACGGTGGCGCCGTCGCCGGTGCTGATGACGTCGCGCTTGGCGACAAGGCTGAAGGTGGTGCCCGTGACACCGTCGATGCCGGCGTGGGCCGCCGGTGCGGTGGCGAGCGCGGCTGCGAACGCAAGGGGCAGCAACCCGGTTATGGCGTTGGCTTTCATGGTGGAGCCTCCCGTGCGCCGCTCAGACGGCGCCGGACGCCGGGGCGATGACGAATTCCGTCATCAGACCGCCGAAGTCCTGGTCGCCGTTGCTGAGGTAATTGAGGTTCGTCGTGTAGAGGAAGTACCGGCCCGGCGGGACGTCCTGAGTGTCGATGATCACGTCCACCGACTCGCCGCCGCCGACCGTGACCGAGTTGGTCAGGTGCGCCAGCTTCACCCCCTCCGCCTTGCCGCCGCCGCGGAAGATGCGGGCACCCTTGCCGACGATCTTCATCGGGATCTGGCTGCCCAACGTGTAGAAGCGCTGCACGTCGAGGCTGGAGATGCGCAGCAGCACCTTCTGCCCCTGGGTCGCCTGGACGAGCGCCGACATCGGCTGCGAGACGTGCTCCGCCCCATCCAGCGGCCCGGTGGTGGACAGGGGCGCCGGATTGGCCGTTTCCGGATAGCCCCGGCCGTTCAGCAGCGGGTAGGCGTCCTCCATGAACGCGAAGGGCGGCGGCTGAACGTCCACACTGGCCTTGTGGAAGCTCGGATCGAAGCCGGCGATCTGCAGCGGGACCTCGACGTCGTAAACGGTCTCGCCATCGCCGTCGTTGTAGACGTAGGTGTTGCCCGTCTTGTGCTGGAAGCCGTTGGGGAAGCTCTGGTCCGCCAGCTTGTTCTGCTTCGGCCGGACGTAGGTGATGCCGAGCATGCCCATCTGCATGTGCTCGGCCGCCTCCTGGTGGCAGTGGTACATGTAGGTGCCGGGCTCCAGGAAACGGTAGAAGTAGGTGAGGCTCTGGGCGACGTTGATACCGAAGCTCGCCTCCGGCTCGCCGTCGAAGACGTTCGAGGCATTGGGGAAGCCGTGGTAGTGCACGGTGTGCGGATCGAACAGGTCCGGGCGCCCGGCGAAGCCGATGTTGCTGAGCGTCAGGTAGAGGTCGTCACCCTCGTCCACCACGATGGCCGGCGCCGGAAAGCTGGCGGCCAGGCGGCCCTTCGCCTGAACCGTCTGTGCCGAGTTCTCGAAGTCGGTGGGGTCGGTCGGCGTTACGTCGGAGAAGCCGAAGATGTAGGTCGGCTCCGCCGCCGGGTTGCTCCGGTCCTGATCAGCCATGGTGATGAAGCCGTCACCCGCCGTCAGATGCTTGCACACGACGTTGTGCCCATCGCTGATGTCGATGCCCTGCGCCTTCAGCGGTTCGCATTGCGCACGAAAGGCGGCGTGGGCCGGGCCGGTGAAGCCGGCGAGCCCGGCGAGCGCCGTAGCGGCCAGCAGCCCCAAGGTGAATGAGCGCGTCATGGTCTGTCTCCCCAATGCATGGAAGGGGCGCCGGAGCCGCACGGACGGCGGCTCCGGCGGGAGGGGGCTAGTTGGCCGAGGCCGTCGTGGCGGACGTGGTCCCGGACCGCTGGTCGGCACCGGCATCGATCGCCCCGATGCGGGCTTGGCCGTCGATGTCCTCCATCAGCCAGTCCGCGTAGGGGGCCGACAGCACCGCCCCGTCGCCCCGAGCTAGGGCAGCCGAGCCCATACCCAGGTGGTAGTTGCTGTAGGAACCCGTGGAGGCGCCGATGTTCAGCGTCAGCGGGCCGAAGCGGACGTCGATGTAGTTGCCGCCCTCGTCGAAGGCCGGCTGCACCGCGATGGCCGTCGTCAACTCGACTTGCTGAACCGCATTCCGGGCACCGTTGAAGTACGCCGTGACGAAGTTCGGATCGCCGCCGCCGGTCAGCAGGCTGGACATCGGGGTCAGGCTGCCGGCGGCACCGATCACGCCCAGGTCGTTGAAGTCCGGGGTGCTCGGGTCGGGAACCAGACGGTAGGTCGGGACCACCGGGGCCGTCGTATCCACGTGGAAAATGAAGGACCGGTTCTGCCAGATGATCGCGTTGCGCAGATCCGGGCTGGAGAACGGCGCCTCCGCCGGGCCGAGGGCGGCGATCAGCGCCGGGCTGTGACCACGCGACACGATGCCGGCCGGCTGGCGGTTGGAGTCGGTCGCGTTGCCGGGGGTGAAGGCCAGACCGGCCGTAGCGGTGCTGTCGTTGTGCGCTATGGTGTCGTTGACGATGCTGACCACCGCCGCGTCCTGGAGCGAGATGCCACCGCCCGCAAGGCCCGCCACGTTGTTGACGATCATGTTGTCCACGACGTCCACGCGGTGCCACTCTTCCTTGGGCTTGCCGACGACCTCCTGGCCGTTGACGAACGCCACCCGAATGCCGCCGCCGTCGCCCGCACCCGCCTGATTGCCCAGGATCAGGTTGTCGGCGATGGTGACGTTGCCCGTCCCTTCGGTGAGGCCGTTGGCGGCGAGCGGCGCCGTGCCGGAGACGAAGACGCCGCCGCCGGACACCGACACCCCTTGGGCGAAGGACTGGTTGAACAGAATGGTGTTCCGGGCGATGACACCGCCGTTGCTGCGGCCGAAATGGCCGATGCCGCCGCCGTCGCCCTGGTTGAAGTTGCCGCAGATCCAGTTCTCGGTAACGGCGTAGGACTCCGCGCCGGTGCAGATCGAGACACCGCCGCCGGCCCCGCCGAGGCCACCGTTCTGGCTGATGGCGTTGTGGTGGATGCGGATGCCGTCGTTCTGCGCGTCGGTGTAGGCGTCGGTGCCGCCGGTATCGTTCACCAAGTCGGGATGGCCGATGCGGATGCCGCCGCCGTAGAAGCCCTGGTTGCTGACGATGCGGGTGTTGGCGATTTCCAGACGGTGGGCGTAGCCGTTCACCGCGATGGCCCCGCCGTGGTCGGCACCGGTGATGGTGATGCCGTCGATCGACGCGTTCGACACGCCACCCGCGCCGAACGGATCCCTGGTCTGGCTGGCGAGCACCAGCACGCCGGCCCCTTCTTCGGTGTTCAGCGAACCGGGCTCGACGGTGTCGAAATTGACCGGCTGACCAGGGAGCAGGTCCACTGCGCCGCTGGTGATGAGCTGCCGGACCTTGTTGCGCCACGCCTGGAGCTTCTCGGCCGGGGCCTTGACCGGGTTGATGGTGACCGCTCCCGGCCCCCAGCCCTGCAGATGGACCGGCTTCCACATGATGACCGGCTCGTCGTAGCGGCCGGGTGCCAGCACGATGTAGTCGCCGGCTTCCGCATGGTCGATGGCGGTCTGGATGGGCGTCGCCCCGGGCACCGTGGAGGGTTGGACCGGCACCACGCGGGTATCGGCATCCACGATGGAGACGGTGACCGTGTTGATGGTGGACCGTCCGTTGTCGCCGCGCGCAACCACCAACTCGCCGGTCTGCACACCTTCCGGCACCTGGACGGAGATGAGCTGAGGCGACCAGCTCGTCACGACAACCGGTGTGTCGCCGATTTTCACCGTTCCGGGCGTGGTGCCGAAGCCGTAGTCGCGGGTGATCAGGCGCGGCGCGCTGCCCTCATTGCCGGCGTAGGCCGGGTTGAGCACCTGGGTGGCGCCTTCCGACACGATGGTGAGCGTCCGCACGGCACCGGGCGTCCGGCGCAGCACCGGCCCCAGGCCGCTGCTGCCGCTGACCGAATAGACCTTCGGCGTGCCGTCCGGGAATTCGCAGTCCAGCGCGAACTGATCGGGCCCGGTGAAGGCCGAGACCGGCAGGACCGGCGTGTCCAGGTAGGTCGTGGTGCCGGGCATGTACTGGAAGGTGTAGCAGAACTGGCTGTACTGCTTGTCGAAGCGCGGGTCGATGAGCGTCCGCTGCCCGGTTGGATCGCTCGGGTCCTTGATCGGACCGGGATCGTTCATGCACAGCGTCAGCATGTTCGGCGACAGGCCGGTCGGGCCGGCGACGTTGTTGGTGAAGGTGGAGGGCAGCAGCCCGTTGAAGGTGCCCCACTCGTCCGAATAGACGCGGTAGAGTTCCTGCCCGGTCCAGTCGCGGACCGAAATCGGCACCCAGGCCGGCGCCTGCTTCTCGCCAAAGGCCGGGGAGTTCGGGTCGAACTCGTTGGCGAGATCGTTCAGGATCATGCCCACGAAGTGGCCGGCGATCGGCACATCGGTGAAGAACTGGAAATCGGCCGTCGCGTTCTGTCCGGCGTTCAGCCGCAGGCGTTTGCGGTCGCACAGCGGACGCGTCTGACCGGCGAAGGGTGCCGGCTCGCCGGGGAACAGAGTCAGTTCCGCCGGAACGACGTGCGGGTCGCCGACGCATTCCGGCGGCAGGGCGTCGGGGTCGGGCTGCGGCACGTGGGACGTGCCAAAGACGGCCGACTTGTCCTCTTCCTTGATGATCTTGTAGGGCGACGGAGCCGCACCCGTCTTCGGCGCGGCCACCTCGACGATGAAGTTGCCGGCGGTCAGCGCCCGGCCATAACGATCCTTGGAAATGACATAGCGCCCGTCGTAGGTGCCGTTGCGGACCTGGTTGTAGTTCCGCAGGCCATCGAAGCAGTCCTTGCCCACACCGTTGATGATGAACTTCTCACCCTGGCAGTTGGTCGGTTGGCTGTCATCCCAGCCGTCCGTCCAGGTGATGGCCACCGCGTCGCCCCATTGGAAGGCCGTGGCCTGGGGGTTGCGGTCCACGTCGGCGGCGGTCTTCGCGCCACCGCGGTGCCAATTGGAATTCCAGGCCGGAATGTCGGCGAGCTTGAGCGTCTGGCCGGGCGCCGGCTCCTTGTAGAGGATCACCGGAACGCGCGGGATGCCGGGCTCGTACGGGTCGGTAGCCGCAAAGCGCGGATCGTCTTCGCCTCGCATCACCGCGTAGGATACAAAGCCGGTGACAGCGCCGACCTCGTTGGCGCCGAAGGCCGTCTTGCCAAACTCGACCACGTTGGTGGTGCCGAGGAAGGCCTGGAACGCCTGGGTGGTTGGCGCCCCCCTGTCGGGCGTGGTCTTCGTCTCGGTGCGCGACAGGCTGTTGCCGGTAATCGGGTTCACGACCGGCCGGCCGCGGGTGTCGGTTTGCGGTTGCGGCGTCAGCTGGTCGCGCGACGGCCATGTCCAGCCCTGGTCGGCCTCCACCGGCCCACCGGCATCGACCACGGCGGTGAGACCGGTAGCCTTCAGCTTTGCCGTATCGACATCGACAGTCAGCCAGTTGAAGAAGGGAAAGACCTCGTTGAATGGGGACTCGCCCATCTTGTCGGTCGGTGCCGATTGGTAGATTGTCCCGTCGCGGAAGCGCAGGTTGACCGGAATGTTCTCGATGCCGGGCTCGCCCGCGTCGGGGAAGCCGTTGCGGTTCTGATCGTAGAACACCCGCGTCTCCATGCGGGCGAACCACGAGAACACCGGAACCTCGCCGAAGTCGCAACTGCGCGTCGGCGTGCTGCAGGCCAGTCCTTCATCGACCGTGAAGCCGTTCGTGGCGAAGATGTAGTCGAGGTTCTCGTCCCAGATGGCAAGCTGGTAACTGCCCGGCGGCACGTTGGGAATTTCGAAGCTGCCGTCGGCGTTGCACTTTTTAACGAACACGCCCTTGCCGACGCCCGCCGCGGTGTCGTTCAGGCCGACATAGCAGGACGTCCACTCGGTGGGGCCACCGTTGTAGAAGGCGTAGTTGGGCGGTCGCGACATGTGCAGGTTGACGACCTTGCCGCGCACGGCGGTGCCCACGCCGGACGGCAAGCTGTTGAATTCCTTGACAAAGCCGAACTCCACATGGGGGCCGGGCGGCCCGAATTCGGCGAAATAGGTCGGCTCGTTGGCCTTGACCCAGGCGTCGATGACCTTGGAACCCTCGATGGTCGTCGTCTGGATCCAGCCCTCGCCGGACTTCGGGATGGCCTTCACGCCGTACTTGCCGGGCGCCAGATTCTTGATTGTCACCCGCCCGTTAGCGTCGGTGAGGATTTCTCCGGTGCCCATGGTTTCGACGATCGGCGCCCCATCGTCGTCGAGCGCCGGCCGCCCGTCCGTCTGCTTGCGGTAGCTCGTGCCCAGCGGATTGCCGAAGACGTCCGTGGAGACCTGGCCGCCGACTTGGCCATAGCGCCCGCCGGCATCCTCGATGATGATCGAGATTCCCGGAAGTCCCTGCTCCTGCGGCTGATCGTGCTGGTTGTTGATCAACTGGTCGTCCAGAAAGACCTGGACGCTGATCTGTGCCGTGGGCAGCGGTGCCGACGTGACCCGCACCACCACCTCTTTCTGGTTGGGTGTGATGATGGCGCCGCCAAGTGTGTACTCCTTGCCACCTTGCGCACCGGGCCGGTCCGGCAGGATGGAGATGAAGTAGTGTTTGCCGGCCTCGAGCGGCGTGGTGCTGGCGTCGCTGAGAAGCGCCAGGTTGCCGGAGGCTCCGGCCGCCACGGGCGGCATGTAGCTCGCGTGGAAGCTGACTGCCAGAGCGTTGTTATCCCTTTGCCCGGGGACAGGGTGTGACATCCGGTCCTCTTCGATGAGGAAGCGGAATCCGGTGGATATGGGCGCTCCCGTCTCGTCGACGACCGTGACGGTGATCGGATGTTTGGTGGTTTGAGCCAATGCGCCTGCACCGGTCAGGATCAAGCCCGCCCCGAGCAAAGCCGCCCCTGTGCCGCCGAGCCTTTTCAAGGCTAGGCAGCGCCTGCTGCGAACCTGTTTCATTATGCCCTCGTCGTTATCTGTACGCCGTGCACACCGCCTCAATGGGCTGGGACACGCCGACCAGAGTGGCCAACCGTATCCAGCCATCCATCGGGATAGATAAAGTCTCGGAATTTCTGAGATTCCTGATAAACAATCAATAATGAATGAACATATTGCTTATATTGATGTTTGTTACCATGAATATTGTTGAATGTGAAAACAATCTCGTGCGCGCGGAGAGCGCAAGCGCATCTATTTTATTGCCTCACGCACACCCAACCCACTCCACTTACCAATTCACAATACCAGCAATTTTCAAATGGTCTTTATTCTCTGAGGAGGTAGCTGCAAGCCTCTTTGCGGCTAAGCAGGCATGCCACCGCCATTTATAGAGTTAGCTTATGCAAAAAGGGGCCGATCGCTTCGATCGGATGGCTCGAGGCGCATCCGTGTATGTCAAAATATCTAGAAAATGCTTGTCATCTAATTGGCGCCCTGTTCCCACGAAATCGAACAAGGAATACCTTTGTTCAGAGTCAACTATCAGGGCACATCCGCAACAAGGTTCGGATTTTCATCTTTCGTTTTTGGCGATTTTGACCGTCACCCACTCTCCTCCAACGCACTTTTCAATCCAGCATGCATCAAAGTTTCCTGCGTGGCTTTCAATAATAAAGTCAGCTTCCTGAATGCTGTTTACGGCATCATCACACTGGACACCCCCCTCTCGCTCAAGAAAAATTACATATTTGCCACAGGGCCTACCGCCTTCACTCACAGCAAAAGCGTCAGAATTATTTTTCATGCAATCCACTATAAGAATACAATCACATGACAACTTGGAGCGGCTGCCCTTCAAATATTTCTCCATGGAATCGCACCTTCATTCCAGCAACACTCGTTGCATTTTCTCAAACGCCTCTCCAGCGTGAGAAACACCTCAGCAGCAGCCTCCCTGGCCGGATTTTATCCATTCCGAACCGCACAACCGCCTACTTTTCCCGTTTTCTGGAACTCTAATTAAGACAACCGATACCTAGCAATCCAGGCTTTTGGAATATTTAGCCAACTCTGCCGTACTAGGCCGTGTCGGCAAAGGTCAGAGCCATGAAGGATCGCCTCGGGCACCGTCAAGTTGGAGCTGGCCGGGGCACCGAGGGCAAGGGTATAGGGCCGCCATGACGACTCGCCCTGCCCCGTTGCATGTCAACCGGCGTCGGAATGGGGGCTCTTCCTGAACCGCGCCGGGTTTCCCGGAGGCCCCATTTCTTGAGAGGATGGGGTCATCATGACGAAACAGGCATCACCCAAATACGCCCCTGAAGTCCGCGAGCGCGCGGTGCGGATGGTGTTCGATCACGAAGGGGATCACGCCTCGCAATGGGCGGCGATCTGCTCGATTGCGGCGAAGATCGGCTGCAATCCCGAGACGCTGCGCGGCTGGGTCCGGCAGGCCGAGCGTGACCAGGGCAAGCGCTCCGGCCCGACGACGGACGAGCGTGAGCGGATCAAGGCGCTGGAGCGCGAGAACCGCGAGTTGCGCCAAGCGAACGAGATCCTGCGCAAGGCGTCGGCGTATTTCGCCCAGGCGGAGCTCGACCGCCCGTTCCGGAAATGATCGCCTTCATCGACGCCCACCGCGCCGTCCACGGGGTCGAGCCGATCTGCAAGGTGCTGCCGATCGCCCCGTCCACCTACCGTGCCCATGCCGCCCGGCGGGCCGATCCGTCCAAGGCGCCGGCCCGCTCGCGAAGTGACGCGGAGCTGAGTGTGGCTATCCGACGGGTCTGGGAGGCGAACTTCCAGGTCTATGGGGTGCGGAAAGTCTGGCGGCAGTTGCGGCGGGAGGGCCTCGACGTGGCGCGCTGCACGGTGGCCCGGCTGATGCGGCGGATGGGCCTGAAGGGAGCGACGCGCGGCAAGGCGGTGCGCACCACGATCAGCGACCGGGCGGCGCCGTGCCCCGCTGACCGGGTGAAGCGCCAGTTCCAGGCGCCCCGCCCGAATGCCTTGTGGGTCGCGGACTTTACGTATGTTGCGACGTGGCAGGGCTTCGTCTACGTGGCCTTCGTCATCGATACGTTCGCCCGCCGGATCGTCGGCTGGCGGGTGTCACGCACCGCCCATGCCGGCTTCGTGCTGGACGCCCTGGAGCAGGCGCTGCATGAGCGCCGGCCGGCCAAGGGCAGCGGCCTCATCCACCACTCCGACCGCGGGTCGCAATACGTTGCTATCCGGTACACCGAGCGCCTCACCGAGGCTGGCGTCGAACCCTCCGTGGGCAGCGTCGGCGATTCGTACGACAACGCCTTGGCCGAGACGATCAACGGCCTCTACAAGACCGAGGTGATCCGGCGCCGCGGGCCATGGCGCACCCTGGAGGCCGTCGAGTTCGCCACCCTGGAGTGGGTGGACTGGTTCAACAATCGGCGCCTGCTCGAGCCCATCGGCAACATTCCTCCTGCCGAGGCCGAGGCGCGTTATTATGCTCAAACCGAGGCCGTCGCCATGGCGGCGTGACTCAACCAAACCGGCCTCCGACAAACCCGGCGCGGTTCACCGGGGAGCGCACCGAGTTCGTCGTCGACTACGCGTGCCACTCGCCGGACCGGCAGCGGTGGTTCAACCTGCGGGTCACCCGGCTCAGCGGCGGCGCCAGACGCGTCGTGGTGAGCCACGAAGACGTCACCCAGCTCAAGCTGGCCGAACGGACCGCACAGGCGGCGAAGGAGGAGGCCGAACGCGCCGCGCATGCCAAGTCCGAGTTCCTGGCGTCCATGAGCCACGAGATCCGCACGCCCATGAATGGCGTCATCGGCTTCGCCGACATGCTGCTCGGCACCGGGCTCGACGAGGAGCAACGCCGCTACGCCGCCAACGTCCGCGCCGCCGGGCGCTCGCTGCTCACCGTCATCAACGACATCCTGGACTTCTCGAAGCTGGAGGCGGGCGGGCTGGTGTTGCGGAGCGTGCCCTTCGACTTGGCGGTGCTGGCCCGCGGCTGCGAGGACCTCGTCCGCCCCGCCGCCGAGCAGAAGGGGCTGCAGCTGCGCACGGTGTTGGCCTCCGGCACGGCGGGCTACGTGCAGGGCGATCCGGACCGCATCCGCCAGCTTCTCCTCAACCTGCTCGCCAATGCCATCAAGTTTACCGACCGGGGCGGCGTCGTCCTGACGGTCGCGCGGATCGGCGGCGATGGGGCCCGGCTCCGGTTCGCGGTCGCCGACACCGGCATCGGCATCCCCGCGGAAAAGGGAGGCGAGCTGTTCCGGCGCTTCAGCCAGGTGCAGCGGGGGCGCGGCGGCACCGGACTGGGCCTGGCGATCTGCCGCCACTTGGTCGAGTTGATGGGTGGCGAGATCGGCTTCGACAGCCAGCCCGGCATCGGTAGCACCTTCTGGTTCGCCGTCCCGCTGGCGCCGTGCGCGGTCTCCGCCATGGCCCCGGACTGTCGGGCGCCCGCCGCCGCCCCGCTGCCGCGCCCGGCCCGCGTCCTTGTCGCCGAGGACGTGGCGATGAACCGCGAGCTCGTCGTTGGCATGCTGGGCAAGGCCGGTCACCGCGTGGACGCGGTCGAGACCGGCGAGGCCGCCGTCGCCGCCCTGCGCGGCGGCGCGTACGACCTCGTGCTGATGGACGTGCACATGCCCGGCATGGGCGGGCTTGAGGCGACGCGCGCCATCCGTGCCCTGCCCGAGCCGCTGTGCCGCGTCGCCGTGCTGGCGATGACGGCGGGGGCGCTGCCCGAGGAGGTCGAGGCGTGCCGTCGTGCCGGGATGAACGAGCACCTGTCCAAGCCGGTCGACCGCGAGATCCTGCTTGCCGCCATCGCGCGGTGGACGCGCGCCGACGCGGCCCGATCCGAACCGGCTCGGGAAGCCCGGAAGGCTGCGGGGGCTGTGGGGGACTGAGCCGCCCGGATGGGTCAGGACGGCTCAGCCTTGCCGGACGGCGCGCCGGACGAGGAACCTGGCGAGGGCGGCGTCCGAGTTCTCGATGTGGCCGCACAGCCAGCGCCGCACGTGGTCGAGCGTGCGCTCGTCCAGCCCGGCCTGCCCGGTCCGCACCGCGTCCAGCATGAACGAGAGCACGGACAGGAGCTCGCCGTGCTCGCGCCCGTGCTCGGCCGCCGCCGGATAGCCGCGCTCCGCCATGAGCGCCTCCTCGCGCCCGAAGTGCTCCCGGGCGAGCCGGACGAACCGCAGCAGCAGGCTGGCGGCGTCGCGGCCGCAGGTCCCCGCCGCCAGCGTGTCGTGGAGCCCGTTGAGCGTGTCCACGAGTTCGCGGTGGTCCTCGTCCAACTCCGGGACGCCGAGGGGCAGCTGGCCGGGCCAGTCGACGTAGCTCATGGAACGGCCTCCGCCAGACCGAGGCGCTCCTCGACCGCGCGCAGGAGCCGCCGGGCCGCCGCGTAGTCAAGGCGTCCGACCGCCGCGGCGAGCTCGGCGGCGTCGGCCGCGGCCTCGGCGGGGACTCCCTCGGCAAGCCTGCGCGCCGCGGCGTCGGCGACGAGGTCGTTGCGGCGCAGGGCGCGGTCGAGCTCGGCCGTGATGGCCGCCAGGGTGTCCCGGCCGAGCGGCTCGCGGTGCGCGGCCTGGGCGCGCTCCGGTCCGTCCGGCGGCAGGCCGCGCGCGGTCCGCAGAACCTCGCTGAAGGCGTCCTCGAACGGACCGAGGTCCGGGGCCGCGCCGCCGCGGACCGCCCTGTTCAGCGTGTCGGCCTCGCGGAAGAGCCGCGTGGCGCCCATGTTCCCGGCCAGCCCCTTGAGGGTGTGCGCGATGCGCTCTGCCGCGTCGAGGTCGCCGCTGGCGAGCGCGGCGCGGAGGGCATCGGGGTCCCGGCCGTGCTGCGCGGGGAACTGCCGGAGAAGCCTCAGGAGGAGCGCGCCCACGCCGCCGGTCCGGGCCAGGAACCCCGCCACGTCGATCCCGGGGAGCTCGGCCGGAAGGCTGGTCCCGCCGTCCGGCGGGCTGCTGGCCGGGGGCGGGCGGGTGTCTTCCGCAGACGGTCGGGGCGGTGGCGCCGTGTCGGCGGGCCGACCGCAGTGCCTGCGGACGGCAGCGACGAGTTGCTCGACGTCGAGGGGCTTGGGCACGTGGTCGTCCATTCCGGCGTCGAGGCACCGCTGCCGGTCGCCCGGCAGCGCGTTGGCCGTCATGGCGACCACCGGCAGCGTCCGCCCGTCGGCCCGCTCGCGCAGCCGCCGCGTCGCCTCCAGCCCGTCGACGCCGGGCATCTGCATGTCCATCAGCACGAGGTCGAACGGCCGGTCGGCCGCGTCGAGCCGGGCCAGCGCCTCGTCGCCGTCCTGGGCCGTGACGACCTCGGCGCCCCGGCGCTCGAGGATCTCGCAGGCGACCTCCTGGTTGAGCGCGTTGTCCTCGGCCAGCAGGATGCGCAGCCCGGCCAACGCGCCCGGCCGCTCGCCGGGCTCCGCCGGTTCGGCGCGGCGCGACCTCGCGGCGGAGACCGCCTGGAGCAGGACGCTCGGCAGCACCGGGAGCGCCAGCACGCCGTCACACTCCGCCTCGACGGCCGGGTCCGCCTGTTCCGGGGCGGCGGCGAGGAGGACCGGGGCCGGATCGCCGGACGCGGCGCCCCGCAGGCGCCAGAGCGCGTCGAGGCCGTCCTCGGCCGCCTCCACGATCACCACGTCGTGGGGTGCGCCGGACGCCGCCGCGGCGCGCAGAGCGGCGGCCGCCTCGAAGACGGTCGCGGCGCCGTCCGCGCACCAGCCCAGCGACGCGGCGACCCGCGCCAGCACGGCCCGCGACATCGGATCGGCGGAGACGTGCAGGAGGCGCAGGCGCCGCAGGTCGGCCGGTGGCTCCGTCCCGGTCCGCTCCACGCCGCGGCCGAAGACGGCGGTGAAGGAGAAGCGGCTGCCCGCGCCGACCTCGCTCTCGACGTCGATGCGGCCGCCCATCAGCGCCACCAGACGGGCGCAGATCGCCAGCCCCAGCCCGGTGCCGCCGTAGCGTCGCGCCGTGGAGCCGTCGCCCTGGGTGAAGGCGGCGAACAGGGTCGCCTTCTGCTCGTCGGAGATGCCGATACCGGTGTCGCGCACCGAAAAGCGCAGATCGACCCGCTCGGCCTCGACGGCGACTGGCTCCACCCGGACGGCGACCTCGCCCTCGTGGGTGAACTTCACGGCGTTTCCCACGAGGTTGACGAGAACCTGTTGGAGGCGCAGGTCGTCGCCGATCAGGTCGAGCGGCACGTCGTCGTCGATGGCGATGCTCACCGGGATCGCCCGGCTGTGGGCGTCCACCGAGACCAGCGTACGCAGCGTGCTCATCAGGTCGTCGAGGCGGAACGGCTGCGGCGCCAGCGCGAGCATGCCCGCCTCGACCTTGGAGAAGTCGAGGATGTCGTTCAGCAGCTCCAGCAGAGCCCGGGCGGCGACCCGGATCTTCTCCACGTATCCCCGCTGCTTGGGAGTGAGCTCCGTCTCCGCGGCGAGGCCCGACAGCCCGATGATAGCGTTCATCGGCGTGCGGATCTCATGGCTCATGTTGGCGAGGAACTGGCTCTTGGCGCGGCTCGCCGCCTCGGCGGCGGTCTTCGCCTCGGACAGCACCCGCTCCACCGCCAGCCGCTCGCCGATGTCGCGGAAGACCACCACGCCGCCGGTGATGCCGCCCGCGGCGTCGCGCACTGCCGCGGTCGTGAACTCGACCGGGAACGCGCTGTCGTTCTTGCGCCAGAAGACGTCGCTGTCGATCCGGCGGGACTGCCCGTCGGCCAGCGTGCGCAGCACCGGGCAGTCCTCGGGCGGGTACGGGCGCCCGTCGGCGTACCGGTAGTGGCACAGCGCGTGGAGGTTGCCGCCGACCACCTCGTCCTCGGCGTAGCCGAGGAGCTGGGCTGCGGTGGGATTGACAAAGGTGACGTGCCCGCGGGTGTCGAGGCCGCAGATCCCCTCGGCCACCGAATCCAGAACTGACTGCAGCCTGACGTTGGTAGCCTCCTGCGCGGTGAGGGAGCGGTGCAGCGCCGCGGCGCCGCGACGGTCGTGGCGGACCGCCGCCAACGCCGCCCACGAGAGCGCCCCGAGCAGGAGGAGCCCTCCGGCGAGCGCGCCCGCGGACCACCAGGCCCGCTGCCGCCACTCCAGCAGGATCGCCTCCCGCGGGCGCCCGACGACGACCGTGAGCGGCGTCCGCCCCACGCGCCTGTAGTAGGAGATGCGGTCGACGCCGTCGATCACCGAGGCGGCGTCGTAGCGTCCCTCCGGCGCGGTCCTGAGGTGTTTGAGCAGCTCGAGGGTCGGATAGCGGCTGCCGACGGCGCTCATGTCCGGGGTGCGGACGATGACGGCGCCGTCGTCGCGGATCAGCGTGACCACGCCGCCCGGCCCGAGCTCCAGCGTGTCGATGAAGGAGGCGAAGTAGTCGAGGTCGATCGACGCCGCGACGACGCCCAGGAAGCCGCCGTCGGCGCCCTCGACCCGGCGGCTGAGCGTAAAGACCGTCCGGCCGATCACCCGCCCGACCTGGGCCTCGCCGACGTGCAGCCCGCCGGAGGACTTCCGCAGGGCCCGGAAGTACTCGCGGTCGGCGAGGCTCACCGGGGGGCCGCCGAACGCGGCGGACTGGAGGACCATCATGCCGTCGCGGTCGACGACGACGAGCACGCCGACGGACGGGAGCTCGCCCGCCGTCCGGCGCAGCCACTCCCAGTCGGTCCGGCTGAGCGCCATCTCTGCCATCCCGCGCTCGGCGACCCGCTCAGCCATGCGGTCGAGGATGGAGGAGGCCGCCGCGACGACGTGCTGGGCGTGCTTGTCCAGAAGCGCGGCGACGTTGCGCTCCTCCTGCAGAGAGCGGTCAATCGTCCGGTCGCGGTCGGCGACGAAGTAGGATCCGACGAACGCGGAACCGACGGCGAACAGGACCCAGGTCGCCGCGATCAGCCCCAGGACCGGACGGCGGACGGACGGATGCGGCCGTTTGAGGGCTTCCCCAGCAGCCATGTCACGCACCGCCCGCCGCGGCCGGGACGGCGCTGGCATCCTCGAGCGGCTTGGCCTCGACCCGGTTCCGCCCGGATCGCTTGGCGCGATAGAGCATCTCGTCGGCTTGCCGGAGTAGGTCCGCGGCTTCCAGGCCGTCGGCGGGGACGGCGGTCGCCACCCCGACGCTGACGGTCACCCACGGGCCGACCGTCGAGCCGGCGTGCGGCAACCGCAGATCCAGCACGGCCGTGCGCATCCGCTCGGCGAGCGCGGTCGCCCCCTCCAGATTGGTCGAGGGCAGCAGGCAGACGAACTCCTCGCCGCCGTAGCGCGCCGCAAGGTCACCGGGTCTTCGGGCGAGGCCGTCGAGGGCGCCCGCCACGCGCCTCAGGCAGGCGTCGCCCTCCAGATGGCCGTAGCGGTCGTTGTACCGCTTGAAGAGGTCGACGTCGGCGAGGATGGCCGAGAGCGGCTCTCGGGATCGCCAGGCCCGGCGCCATTCGACGTTCAGCACCTCGTCGAACCGGCGGCGGTTGGCGATGCCGGTCAGCCCGTCCATGAGCGCGCTCGCCCGCAGCCGGTCCTCGTGCCGCTTGAGCCGCAGATGGACGCGAACGCGGGCGCGTACAACGGGCAGGCTGACCGGCTTGATGATGTAGTCGACGCCTCCGGCATCGAGCCCGCGCGTCTCGTCGTCGACCTCGCCGCGGGCGGTGACAAAGACGACGGGGATGTCATGGGTTGACGGATCGGCCTTGAGCCGGCGGCAGACCTCGAAGCCGTCCATGCTGGGCATCAGCACGTCGAGCAGGATCAGGTCGGGCGCGACGAGCCGAGCGATCTCGAGCGCCTCCTCGCCGGAGGTGGCGAAGCAGAGTTCGCACTCGTCGCGCAGAAGCCCGGCGAGGAGCTGGATGTTGCCCGGTTCGTCGTCGACGATCAGCACGCTCTGCTTGTCGGTTAGTGTCATGTTCCGCTCTTTCCACCTAACCGCAGCTGCGGCACGATATGGCTCTCTGTGAGCAGCCGCCACCCAGCGTCTCCCGAGCAGAGCATGAGGTCGCGCACTTGTTCATGATTTATGTCAAATGCAATGCATCGGGCATGTGACATTCGAGCCGCTAGGCGCAGATTCCACAGGCTTCCTACGCAAGCCCTTATCCCCGCTCGCCTTAGCCGGTACCGTCTGGCACCTGGAAGGAAACATCAAAGGCAGGTCGTCGTGCTCGGCCTCCGCGGCGGCCCAGTTCTTCATGCGGGCGGCCTGACCCCTTGTCCCCGGCGGCATCCTTCGGCGATCGCACTCATCCTGACGCTTGGCGCGTGCGCACCGGTCGTGGCCTACCCCGGCGCCGCGGCCTACGGCGTGCCCCAGCCACATATCCCGGAAGGCCATCGGCCACCCCCAGGGGCCTGCCGGGTCTGGTATCCGGATCGGCCGCCAGGACATCAGCCGCCGCCCGGCCCATGTAACAAATTGCGGCACCGGGTGCCGCCCGGTGCCGTCCTGGTCTATGGCTAAGTCCACGAACGAACTCTCGGAGCGAACGATGTCCCGCACGTCCCTATTGGCCGGTCTCCTGGCCGTGACCCTGACCTCGGCGGGGGCGGCGCAGGCCGACCCCTGGAAGGACGAGAGCGGCCATGGGCGCGGCCACCATCATGGCGCCGGGGAGTACAAGGAGGAGTTCTGGGACGGCCGCTGCAAGGTGAAGCGCAAGTGGGAGAAGGACGGCGAGTACAAGGAAGAGCGCAAATGCAAAGGGCCACGTGAGCATGTCCATGTGGTGCCTGCGCCGACATACGTCGTCCCCGCGCCGGTCTACGCGCCGAGGCCCGGCGTCTACCTGGGCGACATGCCCTCCGCCATCGGCCCGATGCCCGGCATTCCGGGTGTCGCCTGCAATCGCGACCTGATCGGCGGCCTTCTCGGCGGCGCGGCCGGGGGATTGATCGGCAACCAGATCGGCCGTGGCGGCGGCAACACCGCCGCGACCATCGGCGGCGCCGTCGTCGGCGCCATCGTTGGCGGCACCATCGGGCGCCGCATGGACCAGGCGGACCACGCTTGCGTCGGGCAGGCGCTGGAGTACGGCCGCACCAACCAGGCAGTGGCCTGGAGCGACCCGGACGGCGACCACTACCAGGTCACGCCGACCCGCACCTTCGAGCGCCAAGGTGTCCACTGCCGCGAGTACGTGACGCGGACGACCATCGACGGCCGCAAGCAGCGGCTGACCGGCACCGCCTGCCGCGACCCGGACGGCGCTTGGCGCATCGTGAAGTGAGCGTGCGGTGAACGTTGCGTTGCCAGACCGGCTCCGGGCGGCGCTCGACCGCCTGCGCCGGGTGCGGGCGCGTCGCCTGCTCGCCGGTGCCGCCGTCGGCGTGCTGATGGTCTCCGTCGTCGGGCTGGCGGTCGTCGTCTATCAGGTCTATTCGCTCCCGCTGCCCACCGCGTACGAGAACCCGAGCCGCGGCGCCACGGTGCTGAAGACCGCCACCGGCGAGGTCTTCGCCAGCCGCGGGACGGCGCGCGGCGGGCATGTCGCCCGCAAGGACCTACCCAAGCACCTGGTCGATGCCGTGCTGGCCACCGAGGATCGGCGCTTCTACGAGCACGGCGGTCTGGACCTGCGCGGCATCCTGCGCGCGGGCGTCGCCAATCTGGCCGCCGGGGGTGTGCGCCAGGGCGGCAGCACCATCACCCAGCAGTTGGTCAAGAACGCCTTCCTGACGTCGGAGCGCGCCTTCGGCCGCAAGATCCAGGAGGCGATCCTCGCCCTCTGGATCGAGCTACCTCGACACGGTCTATCTCGGAGCGGGCGCCTACGGCGTGGACGCGGCGGCCCGGCGCTATTTCGGCAAGGCCCCCGCCGACCTGACGCTAACGGAGTCCGCGATGCTGGTCGGGCTGATCCATGCGCCGTCGCGTCTGGCGCCGACCCGCTCGCTGGAAGCGGCGCGCGCCCGTGCCGAGACGGTGCTCGGCGCCCTGGTGGAGACCGGCGCCATCACGGAGGCGCAGGCCGCCAAGGCGCGGGCCGAGCCCGCCCGCCTCGCCGTGCCGCCGCGCGACACGCCGGGCAACGGGCATTTCACCGACTGGGCTGACGCCGAGACGTAACGGCTGCTCGGCGGCGTCATCGGCGACTTCACCGTCGAGACCACCCTCGTCCCCACCCTCCTGGCCGAAGCCGAGCGCGTCGTCGAGCAGTGGCTTGGCTCCCCCGAGGCTAAAGGCGTCGCCGAGGCCGCCCTGGTCGCCATGACGCCGGACGGCGCCGTGCTGGCCATGGTCGGCGGCCGGGACTACGCCCGCAGCCAGTTCAACCGCGCCGCCCAGGCACGGCGCCAGCCCGGGTCCCTGTTCAAGCTCTTCGTCTACCTGGCCGCGCTCCAGTCCGGCATGTCCCCGGACAGCCCGGTCACCGACGCGCCCATCAAGATCGGCGACTGGGAGCCGGGCAACTTCGGTGACCGTTACCGCGGCCGGACGACGCTGCGCGCTGCCTTCACGGAGTCCCTGAACTCGGTGGCGGTGCGGCTGGCGGAAGAGGTCGGCCGCGACAAGGTGATCGCGCTCGCCCGCTCCATGGGGATCGAATCCCCGCTGGCACCCGACCCGAGCCTCGCGCTCGTCACCTCCGAGGTCACGCTGCTGGAGATCACCGCCGCCTTCGCCGCCGTGGACGCCGGGGTGGTGCGTGTTCAGCCCTCCGGGGTGCTCCGCATCGTCGACCCCGGCGCCGCCTTCCACGCCCGCGAGGCCGTCCGCCCGGCGCCCCCGGCATGGCCGCGGGACGAGATACTGGACCTGCTGGGCGCCGTGGTACGCTCGGGCACCGGCAAGGCCGCTGCACTCGACGTGCCGACCTTCGGCAAGACGGGCACGACGCAGGAGAGCCGCGATGCCTGGTTCGTCGGCTTCACCCGGGATCTCGTCGTCGGCATGTGGGTCGGCAACGACGACAACGCGCCCATGGAGGGGATGACCGGTGGCCGCCTGCCCGCCCGGATCTGGGCGGACTTCGTCAAGGCGGCCCGGCAGGGGCCACGGCTGGCCCAGGCCGCCGTTCCGACGCCGCCGACACCTGAACCAACGCCCGCACCCGCCCCGCAACCGGCACCGTTGCCGCAGATCGTGCGCCCGCCCGCACCGACGGTCGAGCGGCCCGAGCCTCTGGTCGGCCCGCCCATGGTGGTCGACACCGGCGCCCTGCGGATCGGCGGGCGGATCGTGCGGCTCGAGGGGGTACAAGGCGAGGGGGGCCGCTTCGCGCGCGAGATGGCGCTGTACATCGGTGCCCGCGAGGTCACCTGCGAGCCGACCGGCCCGGAGCGCTACCGCTGCGAGGTGGACGGACGGGACCTGTCAGAGGCGGTGCTGTTCAACGGTGGAGGACGGGCTGTGAATCGGCGCGGTCCAATGACTCCGCGTCGCCTTCGTCCAGATCGCCTTCCTCTCGATCCTCTCCAGGCGCCTGAAGCGGCTCGCGCCTCAGGAGGTCAGCGCCTGACTGCTACGAACAGACACTCAATCGGAATCCGCAGCGATGTGCGCCAGGAAGCGGTCCAGGATGAGCGATTGACTGGCCTTGCGCCAGACCGCATGCAGCGGCACCGACAACCGCAGTCCGGGCAGGTCGCGGAACACCACCCCCTCCGGCGGGCGCATCAGCAGGCCCGAGTGCACCAGCGCCACCCCCAGACCGGCGGAAACCAACGCCAGCGCGGTGAACACGTCGACAGTCTCGTACCGGATGTCGGGAACGAAGCCGAGATCAGCACAGCTTTCCAGGAAGCGCGCACGGAAATCCGGGTTGACGTTGCGGTCCAATGCAATCCACGGCACCTCGCCCATGCCGGCGGAGGACAAGGATGGCCGCACGGCGAGCGGATGATCCTGGGGAAGCGCCACCACGAAGGGATCGTCACCGAGCAAGCGGATGCACAGGTCGTCGGCGGCCGGCGCCGTGTGCGTGAAGGCAATGTCCAGGGTGCCCCGCCGCAACGCCTCCAGTTGCGCGGCGGAGCGCATCGGATACAGGCGGATGGCGGCGCTGGCAGCGATGCGGCGGAAACGGCGAAGCGCGTCGACCAGCAGCCCGCCTTGCAGCGCCGCCTGCACGTAGCCAATCGTCAGCGTCGCCTCTTCCCCGTGCGCCATCCGGCGTGCACTCTCCTTCACAGCGTCGGAATGCGCCAGCAACCCGCGCGCCTCCGCCAGGAAGCGCCGCCCCTCCTCGGTGAGACGCAGACGCTGCTTGGCCCGTTCGAACAGCGGCAATCCCAGTTCGGCTTCCAGACGCTGGATTTGGCGGCTGAGCGGCGATTGCGAGATGTGCAGGCGCTGGGCCGCGCGGCCGACATGCTCCTCCTCCGCGGTTACGACGAAGGCGCGCAGAAGCTGAAGATCCATGGCGCAACCCCGGAATAGTTGAGACTGAAACGGACTAAACTCTGTCAGAACGCGTCCTAGACAGCAACAGTCTGCCCGCGCACCATCGCGGCCTCCGCAGTTCCCTCGGGAGGCAGACGTCATGATTCTCGTTCATTGCTGTACGCCTGTGAGTGTTCCCGCAGGCGTCGCGTGGGCCGTGCTCGGCGATTTCGAAGCCCTGGCGACCTGGCACCCGGCCGTCGTCGCCAGCCCCATCGAGGACGGTGGTCCCGACGACCGCATCGGTTGCGTGCGCGCCGTCCGCCTGGATGGTGACGCGGTGATCCGCGAGCGGCTGCTGGCCCGCTGCGACGACGCCCGCTGTTACCAGTACGCACTGCTCGACGGCCCTCTGCCGGTCCGGGACTACACGGCGACGCTGCGTGTCGTCGGCACCGGATCGGACAGCGCCCGGATCGACTGGACCGCCCGCTTCACCGTGCCGGACGATGCCAGGCCCGACGAAGTGGCGACCCTGATGGGCGAGGTGTTCGCGGCGGGGCTGAACGCCATCCCGGCCCATCTTTGTCGCCCGGACCCGGGCTGATCGACGCAACGGACACGGGACGGCGGACAAAGAACAGGATGTGGGAACGCCGGTCATCACGTCGTGCAACGGCGTCATGACCGTTTTCGGGCTTTTCCACAATGTCGGGTCGCTGCCGGCCTTTCTGCTTCCGGTCCCGGAGTGGCCCAGCTTCGCCGCCGAGCGGGTGCGACACAATCACGGAACCACCATTGGGAGATCGAGCATGATCGTAACGGTCGTCACCTTTCCATTGCCCGCCGGCATGACCGAAGCCGACGCGCGGGACCTTTACGCCGCCGGAGCGGACCGATACCGGACGGTCAAGGGACTGGTGAGCAAACATTATCTTTTCCAGCCCGGCACCGGGGGCGGGGTCTATCTCTGGGAAACGCGCGCGGACGCCGACGCCCTCTTCACCGCCGACTGGCGCCGCGCCCTCGCCGACAAGTACGGGGCCGAACCGCAGGTGCAGTATTTCGTCAGCCCACTGTCCGTCATCAACGCCCGCGCTGACACCGCGTGATCCCTTCGCACGTGCGGTCGGGGAGGATGCGGCGGCCGCTCGCCGCATGCCCCTGGCGCGCCCTGGTGCGCTATGCCGGCTCGGACAGCTTCAACCGCCCACCCGAGAAGGTGAGGTCGGTCATGCGTGCCACTGTCTCATGGCCCGAAACAGCGGTCCGCCACGCGGCGAGGATCTCGCCGTCGTTCTTCGCCGCCTTGAAGCGCTCCGCGTGTGCGGCTTCGACCGCGAAATCCGCCGCCATCCGCTGGCTGTGGAGATTGCCGCGCAGTTTGCCGGTCAACTCCGGGTCGGCGTCGAGCATGGCATGGATCCGTTCCTTGTCCGGGTGCTCTCCCTTCACTTCGAGCACGCCGCTCCCGTTGATGTGGAAGGCGATGCCGTTGGCGTTGGATATGCCCGCCGCCGCCATCGCATCGGACAGCTCCTTGCCGATGGCGGCGGTGTCCTCTTCGACCTTCTGCTGGAAAGCCGGGCCGCTGATCATACGGCGGGCCGGATCGTAGGCACTGCCGTAGATGGTCCGCATCAGGGCATCGCCTTGGCCCAATGCCTGTGCCTGGAAGCCCGTTCCGGCGTTGAGCGGCATTTTGACCTGCATCCTGGGCGATGGTTGCGTGCTTGTCGGCGCCGTCGCTTCCGAGCGGCCCGGCTCCGCCGGGCGGTTCTGCGACGGTCCGGTCCTCGGAACCGGCATGAGGTGCGAGGTGCTTGTTGCGATCTGCATCTGCCAACCTATCGTGAAGTGTCGCCGCCCAACCCATCGCTCCGCCGCCTGAAGGTTCATCGGCAACCGGGGTGAGGATCGGAGCGCAGGCGTCAGGCCAGTTCCGCCTTGGCGAAGGCCTGGCTCGGAGAGGTGATCTGCGTGCCGTTCCAGCGCATCTGGTCCAGGCTCTGGCACAGGCGCTCGTGGATGCCCTTGAAGTGCTCCCACACCCTGGTGCGCGCCTCGACGCTCGAGTCCTTTCGCCACGCCTCGGTGTAGAGCTCGGTGAAGCGCTGCTGGGCGACCTTGTCATTGCAGTGCATGACCGCGCGGAAATCGTCGGCGAAGGCCCGGTCCTGATCGAACAGCCGCTCGATCTGCCCGCGGTTGGGGTGCTCTTCGGCGACGCGGATCCGCCCCTCATTGTCCTGCTTGAGGGTGAAAGGAACGCTGGTGTCGACGCCCGCGCGGGTCAGCCGGTCTTGAAGCTCGCCGGCGAAGCTGCGGCTCACCACCTCAACCGCAGCGGCGTAGGCCTCGCGTGTGTGGGTGACGTTCGCAGCGGGTCGGTCGCTGACCACCGCCCCCAGGAGTGAAGGCGGCACCAGCGGCCGTGTCGGGGCGGCGGTGACCGGGGCGGACGGTGGGCGCACGTCGGCCGGCGCGGTGCCGCCCGGCTGTTCCGCCACGAAGAGGTGGAAGGTCGCCTGCGACGTGATGTTGCGGGACACCCCGAACAGGGGCATGACGTCGTTGCGCGACGTGATGACCGGCGTCTCCATACTCGCTCCCGATTGTGTTGTTCGCTTCGTGCGGGCGGCCACAACGGAACGAAATGTCCGCCCGACGCAATTTAAGCAAAGATTGGACCATGTCGCGGCGCTTGATCTTGTGCGGCCACATTCCCCGGCCCATCGCCCGGTGGAGCGTCAGCTCGGCAGTTCTTGCCTGTTGGGCGGTGAATTTTGCCGGGGAGAGATCGTGGCCGTGTCCCTTCCATCACGCTGCCGTACCCGGTTGGCCTCATGTTGGTCACGTTCATACGTGGGGTTTGGTTAATTTGTAAGTAACTTGCGCAAGGGGCATTGCTGCCCTGCATAAGCCACATTGGACGAATGGTTATGCCCGTATGTTAGCTTACTTTTGAAACTGTATGGACGCAGTTTAATATAGTGTCGTGAGCGCTGGGGCGCCGGGCGTGAGGCCAATACTCCGATCCGTCCGGCAGCTATAAGGCGCGTGGTTGGAATTAAGAACCGGCCAACCGGCACGAAAGAGGAAATATTCCGTTAGAGGAGGTTGATGTCATGTTCAGTATGTTTATTGATAAAGCGAGAAGTCTTACGGGTAAGCTCATCGCATGCATAGCCGTCATCCTGGCGATGGTCGCAACGATCGGTGTTGTCGTGCTCGTGTCTCGCACTGACATGGTGATCGGCGATCTCGCTTTGAAACACGGGCAGGCGATCGGTGAACATCATGCCACCCGGATCAGCAGCGAGCTCAACCGGAAAATGTCAATCGTCGAGACGGTGGCACGCGCCTTTGCCACCTCGCGGCAGCGGGGAGTCGTGGACCGCGCGAGCTACAGTGGCCTCCTGCGGGCCGTCATGGAAAACGATCCGAGCATCTCCAGCATGTGGGTGGGCTTCGAACCGGACGCCGTCGACGTGGACGTGAAGCACATTGGCGAACTGGGCTCCAACGAAAAGGGGCGTTTCCTCGCGCAATGGTACCGAGAGGCCCAGCAACTCACCGTCCGGACCTTCGACGATCCAGACACGGACAAATCGGGCGCCTACTTCTATCAGGGTCCGAAGCAGCTTCGCCGGCAGGTCATCACGGAGCCATTCTGGTATCCGGTGGGTGGGCAGAAGGTGCTCATGACGTCGCTGGCCGCGCCCGTCGTTGCCGACGGCCGCTTTCTCGGTGTGGTCGGCCTGAACGTACCCCTGGCCGAGCTTTCCGAAGCCATCAACAATGAGCATCCGTACGAGACCGGCTCCCTGTCGCTCATTTCGCACCAGGGCAACTGGGCAGGCTTTCGCGTCCGCGAAGCCTTGGGCAAGCCTATCAGTGAATTCAATCCCGGGCTGGCACGGATACTCCCGCGCATCAAGACCGGAGAGGCGGCGGTGTTCCGCGATTTCGCGAAGTCCCTCAACTCAGAGGTGCAGACGTACCAGATCCCGATCCACGTCGGCTCAACGGGTATGCCTTGGGCCCTGCTGGTCGCGCTGCCGCTGGACAAGGTGTATGCGCCGAGCGCGGCCATCCGCGACGGTA
>Ga0196976_1000349_pt1 | contig 30245 bp, 19 predicted proteins | sample S3v_513CmetaG_FD_148644 | JGI IMG/M metagenome (GOLD analysis project Ga0196976, IMG submission 148644) | Soil microbial communities from Anza Borrego desert, Southern California, United States - S3+v_5-13C | ecosystem: Environmental > Terrestrial > Soil > Desert | place: USA: California... | reverse complement strand
GTTCACGCTCGCGCTCGTGGTCTGCTTCGGCCTCTCCTGGCTCGCGCACCTGGCGGGCCTGGCGCCGATCGTCGGCGCGTTCGCCGCCGGGCTCGTCCTCGAGGGCGTCCCCTTCGAACGCCTGCTGCCGAACGGCGACCGGATCGAGGCGCTGCTCCTCCCGCTCTCGACCGTGCTGGTCCCGGTGTTCTTCGTGCGCATGGGCCTGCAGGTCGACCTCCGGGCGGTCGCCGGCGGGTCCGTCGTGCTCCTGCTCGCGCTCACCGCGGCGGCGGTCGCCGGCAAGCAGGCCTGCGCGCTCGCGGTGGTCACGCGCGGCGCCGATCGCCTCTCGGTCGGGCTCGGCATGATCCCGCGCGGCGAGGTGGGCCTCATCTTCGCCGGCATGGGCCTCACGCTGAGGGTGAACGGGGCCCCGGTGCTCGGGCCGAGCGAGTTCGCCGCGGTGGTCGGGATGGTGCTCCTGACGACCGTGCTCACGCCGCCCCTGCTGCGCTGGCGCCTCGGGCGGCGTGGCGAGACGGCGCCGGAGGTGGCGGCGTAGAATGGCCGGATGACGGCACGGGTGGGGGTGCGGGCGCGGAGGTGGGTGGCCGCGGCGGCAGTCGCGGTCTGGGCGGCGGCGGCGCGGGGAAACGGCGGCACCGCCGAGTACTGGCTCGAGGGCGGGGTGGCGGGCTCGCTCCGCCCGAAGCAGGAGACGGCGATCCGCCTCGTCTCCGAGACCCTGAAGATCACCATCGAGCGTCAGCCGACGCTCGAGCAGCTCACCGCGGCGGCGGCGAAGCGGACGGGGGGACCATCCGACGGCTACCGCGTCGAGGCGCGCTACGCGCTCGAGAACCCAGGACCCCCGGCGCGGGCGCTGTACGCGGTGCCGATCGTCGTCACCCGCGCGCCGGCGGAGCACCCCGGTGACCTGGAGCAGGGCTACACCGTCGGCCTCTCCGGCGAGGAGCTCGCCCGCCGGGTCCGGGTGTCGGTCGGCGGCGAAGCCCGGCCCTGCGCGTACGTGCGGCGCCCCGCCGTGCCGGGCGCCGCGGTCCCGGCGGATCTCCGCCCGATCGGCATCTCGCTGGCGCGCGGTGAGCCGCTCGTGCTCGACGGGTTCTGCGCGGTGACGCTGGAGCTCCCGCACGGCCCCTCCGAGCTCACGCTCACCTACTCCGCGGAGCTGTTCGGGAGCGAGGTGCTCGGCGCGTCCAAGGAGTGCGAGGCCGCGATGGAGCTCGACTGCGAGGGCGCGGAGCACGAGACCGCCGCGGAGAAGAAGGCGTGCCGCGCGCGCCGTGCGCAGGCCTTCCGCGAGCTCGAGGACTGCCCGCCCCGGCGGCGCTGGAGCGACGTGTGGCTCTACTACCCGCTCGGCGCCGCGAGCGCGTGGGCCGGCACGCCCGACTTCGTCCGGGTGGAGGTGGCGCTGGGCGGGTTCGAGCTCGACCGCGAGGGGAGCCAGGGCATCCCCGCCGGCGCGGTCGAGGAGGGCGGGGTGCTCCGCTGGACGTGGGAGAGGCCGGCGCTCGCGGGCAAGGACTTCCGCGTCGCGCTCCGGAAGCGCGGCGCCGTCCGGGGCCGCGTGCCCGCGGACACCGTCTCGTGGTGCGTGCCGCGCGAGGTCCGCGCGCGCGCGTCCTCGTCCATCCCGGGCCAGGGCCAGAACGGTTACGGCGCGGCGCAGGCGGTGGACGACCGCGCGGCCACCGCCTGGTGCGTGAACACGCCGGCGGGCGGCGTCGGCGAGTGGATCGAGGTCACGTTCCCCGTCGATCCCGCGCACGCCTGGGCGGCGGGGCTCTTCCTCGTGCCCGGGTACGCGAAGAGCGAGAAGGCGTGGCAGGGGAACGGGCGCGTGGCGCGGATCCGCTACGGCGCGTGCGGGAGCGGCGGCGCGCTCCGCGAGGCGAAGCTCGCCGTACCCGAGGACTCCGCGGCCGCGGTCGTGGCCGTCGAGGGCTCGGCCGCGGTCCTCGGCGAGGCGCTGTACGGCCTGCGGGAGGCGAAGGGTGGAGAGCTCTGCGTGCGCGTCGAGATCGCCGCGGCCGTGCCGGGGGCGCGCTCGAAGGACGTGTGCATCTCGGAGCTGCGCGTGCCGCTCGTGTGCGAGTGAACCGCGGTGAGGGCGGGACGATGAAGGCGTTCGTTCGCGTGTGGGTCGCGGTGGCGCTGGCGGCGGGGCCGGGCGGCGCCGCGCGCGGGAATGGCGGCAGCTCGTCGTTCTACCTCGAGGGCGGGGTGGCGGGCTCGCTCCGCCCGAAGCAGGAGGCGACGATCGAGCTCCTCTCGGAGACGCTCCGGATCGAGCTCGATCGGCAGCGGACGCCCGCGGAGCGCCTCGAGTGCGCGTCGGGTGGGTGCGGCGAGGGGTACGTCGCCACCGCGCGGTACCGCCTCCGGAATCGCGGCAAGCCGGCGCGCACCCTCTACGCCGTTCCGCTCGTCGTCCCGCGAGAAGCCCACGCCGACCCCGACCAGCCGGACCCCGAGTCCCGTGAGGGCTCGGCCAGCGTCTCCGCGAAGCTCCTCGCCCGCGACGTGACCATCTCGCTCGCCGGCGCCAAGCACCGCTGCCAGTTCGTGCCGCGCCCGGAGGTCCCGTGGATCGCGTTCCCGGAAGACCTCCCGCAGGTCGGCGTGTCGCTGACCGAGTACGACGATCACCTGAGACTGGCGGGGTACTGCGCCGTGGAGCTGGAGATCCCCCGGGGAGTCGTCGAGCTCACGCTCTCCTATCCCGGGATGCTGTCCGGCGTGGAGGAGCATCATCCCGGGTGGCGTCGCCGCGCGTCCTGCGCTGGGAGTGGCCCAACCCGGACCTCGCCTGCTGGGGCCCCTGCGGCGGCGCCATGAAGGAGGCCAGGCTCGCGCTCGCCGACGACTTCCGCGAGGGGTTGACCGGAGGTTCCGGGCGCGCGCGAGGTGCTCGCCGGCGTCCTGGAGAACGTGACGGGCGGCGCGCTCTGCGTCCGGGTCGAGGTCGCCGGCGTCGTGCCCGGCGCCCGGTCGAAGGACGCGTGCATCTCCGAGATCAGCGTCCCGCTCCGCTGCTGGCGAACGTGCGCGGGGTCCTCCTCGCCGCCTGGGCCGCGGCCCTCCCTGCTTTCGCGCGCGCTGCGCCCGAGCCGGTCGTCGTCCGCGCCGACGCGGCGCGGGAGGTCGTGCTCACCGCGCCGGCCGAGCTCCCCGAGCCGGTCCGGTGGTTCGCGCTCGACCCGATCGCCGCCGACTACTCCAACGCCAGGCGGTGCGGCCGCCCGCCCGCCGAGGGCTGCCACGATCCGATCCGGTACCGCACCCGCCCGCTGCCGGCCCAGGGTCGCTCCCTGCGGGTCGCGGAGCTCCCCGAGCTCTCCGCGCCCGGCACGCACCGCGTGATCGCGGCCAGGGCGGGCGAGCCCGGCGGCGAGGTCGGCGAGGAGGCCCTCGCCGGCGCGTTCACGCTGGTGGTCCGCGAGGACGACTCGTACGTCGGCTACCTGACCGAGCTCCTCGGGGTCCCGTTCGTCTACTGGCCGACGCGCGTCGCCGGCGCGGGCCACCAGACCGACGCCCGGCTCGGGGCGGACTGCGTCGCGACCGTGATCTACGGCCGGCGCAGGATGGGCTGCGGCGTGCCATACTACGTGCCCGCCGTCCTCTTCCGGCTGGCGGCGCCCGTGCCGCCCGGCCCGGACGGCGCCCCCGAGGTGCGGGCGGGCGACATCCTTCACTTCGGGTTCCAGACGGCGGTGCTCGCCGAGGATCGCCCGCCGCTCGGGCGCCTGGACGACGGCGACCTCGTCGTCCACGCGTATCACGGCCTCGTCGAGCGCGTCCCCTTCGGCGCGCTCCCCTACCGCGTGTACCGCCACCACGTCCTCCGGTGGCCGGAGTGCCGGCCACCGGCCGGAGCCGCGGCGAGAGACTAGAGCGCGTCCTCACCGCGCTCGGCGGTGCGGATCCGGATCGCCTCCTCGACCGGGAGCACGAACACCTTCCCGTCGCCGATCCGCTCGGTGCGCGCGGCCCGGACGATCGCGTCGACGGTGCGCCCCACCAGCGCCTCGGCGACCACGACCTCGACCTTCACCTTGGGCAAGAACTCCACCCGGTACTCGGCGCCGCGGTAGACCTCCGTGTGCCCCTTCTGCCGGCCGAACCCCTTCACCTCGGTGACGGTGAGGCCCGTGGCCCCGATGTCCGTGAGCGCCTGCTTCACCTCGTCCAGCTTGAACGGCTTGATGATGGCCTCGATCTTCTTCACGGTTCACCTCTTGGCCCGCCGGGCGCGCCCGGCCGCGGTGGTGGAGCTCGATGGCCGCCGCGCCCGCGCGTCTTCACGCGGGCTCGGCGATCGGGGTGCGGGCGGAGGCGATGCAACGGGTGCGCCGCGGCTGGGCGCTCCTCTCGTCGCGGCGTTGCACCGGCGGGCGGCCGGGCGCTGCCCGGATCGGAGGCAGGCCCGCGGTGAAGATCAGGGCACCGCGAGCTCGTCGACCTCGACGGGCGTCGTCTGGATCAGGTCGTCACCGAAGGAGATCCCGGTGCTGGGCGAGAGCGCGCGGAGGGCCGCGCCGGGCCAGACGAAGGCCGGATCCACGTCGGCCTGGCGCAGGTCCACCTCGTAGCCGAGGTCGCCGAGAGAGGCGATCGATGCGTGGCTGAGCGGGTTGGGGGCGCCGGGTTCGACGAATCCGGTCATGAGCTCGTCGTCGAGCTCCGACTCGCGCCAGTGCGCGCCGATGGTCCCCTGGCTCCCCCCGTTCTCGACGGGAATCCCGACGAGCGTGGACGGCGCGTGGTCGAAGTCCTTCGCCGCGGCCACGGCCCTCGAGCCCCGGAACACAGGATCGTTCGTCGCCTCACCCGTCACGAGGCCACGGTAGTCGACCCAGATCGTCCCGAACCCGAGCGCGTGGAACAGCTCGTGAAGCGCGACGGTCTGGAGGAACGCAACGTCGCCCGTCGAGAGGGCGTTCGTGACGTACGACGATGTGGAGTTGAACTGCACGACCGAGACCAGGGGGTACCTGGAGCGCGTCCGGACGATGCACGGACCCGACGATGCGAGGGTAGCGGGCTCGGCGGGATATGGAAGAGCGCCGTAGCTGACCAGCACGACGAGGCCGTGCACCCTCTCGTCGATCCGGACCGTCTCCAGCGATCCCTCACAATCGTATCTGGCTACCCGCGTCGGGACGAGTCCGGCCGTGATCATCGCGCGGATCTGCTCAGCCGCCGCATCGACGGCCGTCGTCAGTGCGGCGCGTTGCTGGTCCGGCAGCCCTTCCACCGACGGGCGGTAACGGACCTCGAGCGTGTACGTCGCGTCGGGCGGCGTGGACTTGGGCCCGCACGAGAGGGCGACCAGGGCGGCGAGCGCGGCGGCGGAGCGGGCGACGGTGCGGGTCATGGGACGAGCTCGATGGGCAGGCGGAGGACGTCGTCGCCGAGCGGCAGCGCCTCGGGATCGGGGTCCGAGGAGAACAAGGACATGACGCGGAGGTCGAATGGGTCCTCGGCCTCGAGGTCGACCGTATACCCCAGGTCCGCGAGCGACGCGATCGTCGTCCGGGAGAGCGGCTGCGTCGTGCCCGAGAGATAGCCGGTCATCAGCTCGTTCCTGAACACCGACTCGCGCCAGTGGGAGTCCCGCGTGCCGATGCCGCACTGCGTGGGCCGGAAGCCCTCGCAGTTCTCGACCGGCACGGAGGTCCAGCTCGAGGGCGCGCCGTTGTACCTGGTGGCTGCAGCCACGGCATTCGCGCCGGTGAAGGACGAGTTCAGGGTGCCGGCGCCCGTGAGGAGGGGCGGGTCCCAGAACCCGAACCCCACGATGTGGAGCATCTCGTGGAGGATGGTGCTGCGGAGCGTGCCGCCGGTCTCGAGCGCGGCGAGGTCGGCCGTGTCGAACTCCATCACCCCGACCGCGGGGAGACCGCTCGAGCTCCGGACGATGCACGGTCCGGCCTGACCGAGGATCCCCCCGCGCCCGTCGATGGTCTGGAGGCGGACGACGATCTGGAGCCCCCGCACCGTCCCGGACAGCGGGGTCCCGTCGCAGCGCCGGCCCGAGAGATCGACGGTGGAGAGCGCGCCGACGACGAACTCCTCGATCCGCGCCGCAGCGGCCGTGAAGGCGGTCCACTGCGCGTCGGTCGCGGACGAGAGGAGGCGCAGGTCGATCTGGTAGCCGCCGTGCGACGGGAAGACTGCGGTGAAGGGCACGGCCCCGCTCGACGTCGTCCCGGCGATCCGCGCGCGCAGCTCCTGTGTCCCGCTGGGGCCGAGGTGCCACTCGGCCTGGAGCTGACCATTGGCCCCGCTCGTGCCGCTCGGCGGGTCGACCGTGCCGCCCCCGGCGGTGACCTCGAACTCGATCGGCACCCCGGCGACGGGCGTGCCGCGCGCGTCCGTGACCACCACGGTCGGACGCGAGGGCACGGGCTCGTCCGGTACCCCGACCTGGCGGTTCAAGGACACGGCGAGCAGTCGCGACGGCTGCCCCGGCGGTCCCGAACGTGCCCCGCCGGTCTCGGCGTCCCCGCACGCGGCCAGGAGGAGCATGGTGACGACGGCTGCGAGAGGATGATTGTACGAGTGGGTGGGCACGTGTGCGGCGCTCGCGAGCGCTGTTGTCCTCAGAGCCTATCGGGTCCGCTGCCTCCCGACCAGTCGCCGAGGGCGGGGCCGAAAAGGGCCGAGCCCGGCCCGAGCTGTGCTCGGACCGGGCTCGGGTGTGAACCGCCTCGGGGCCGCGCGGAGCCCGACCAGGTCGGGCTCGGCTCGGGCGCGGGCTCGTCCACGGGACGTCGAATTGCTCCTACGCCTTGGGCGGGTTGCTCCCCTTGGCGAAGAGCTCGTACAGCGCGTACCGCTCGCGCACCTGCTTCTGGGCCTCGGCGATGAGCTGCTCGTACCGCTCCGCGTTCATGGCCTTCACCGAGCGGTAACGGGTCTCGCGCTCCACGTACTCCTTGAGGTCGATCTTCGGGGCCGGGCTGTCGAGCTTGAGCGGGCTCTCGCCGGCCTCCGCGCGGCGCGGGTCGAAGCGGAAGAGCGGCCAGTGGCCGGAGTCCACCGCCAGCCCCTGCTGCTCGAGGCCGATCTCGGTCCCGATGCCCTGCTGCAGGCAGTGGGCGTAGGCGATGACGAGCGAGACGCCCGGGTAGCTCTCCGCCTCGCGGATGGCGTTGACCGTCTGCGCGTCCTTCGCGCCGATGGCCACCTTGGCGACGAACACGTTGCCGTAGCTCATCGCGAGCATCGCGAGGTCCTTCTTGCCCGTGCCCTTGCCGGCGGTGGCGAACTTGGCCGAGGCGCCGAGCGGGGTGGACTTGGAGGCCTGGCCGCCCGTGTTGGAGTAGACCTCGGTGTCGAGCACCAGGATGTTCACGTTCCGCCCGGAGGCGAGGACGTGGTCGAGGCCGCCGTAGCCGATGTCGTAGGCCCAGCCGTCGCCGCCGATGATCCAGATGCTCTTCTTCACGAGCTGATCGGCGAGGTCGAGCAGCCGCTTCGCCTCCGCCGTGCCGGCGGCGGCGAGCTTCGCCTTGAGCGCCTTCACCCGCTCGCGCTGCGCGGCGATGCCGGCCTCGGTGGACTGGTCGGCCGCGAGCAGCTCCTTCACCAGCGCGTCGCCCACGACGGAGGCCTGCGCCTGGAGCAGCTCCTTCGCGTACTGCTCCTGCTGATCCACGGCGAGGCGCATGCCGTAGCCGAACTCGGCGTTGTCCTCGAACAGCGAGTTGGACCAGGCCGGGCCGCGGCCGTCGGCGTTCTTGCAGTACGGCGTCGTCGGGAGGTTGCCGCCGAAGATCGACGTGCAGCCGGTGGCGTTCGCGACCAGCATGCGGTCGCCGTAGAGCTGGGTGAGGAGCTTGATGTACGGGGTCTCACCGCAGCCGGTGCAGGCGCCGGAGAACTCGAACAGGGGCTCGAGGAACTGCGACCCCTTCACGTCGAGCTTCACCTTCGTCCGGTCCGCGTTGGGGAGGCCGAGGAAGAACTCGAAGTTCTTGGCCTCGGGCTTGCGCAGCCCCTCGATCGAGGCCATCGCCAGGGCCCGCTTCTCCGGCTCCTTCTTGGAGACGCCCGGGCAGATGTCCACGCAGAGGCCGCAGCCGGTGCAGTCCTCCGGCGCGACCTGGACCGTGTACTTCGCGCCCTTCACGTCGGGCGACTTGAAGTCCATCGCCTTGAAGGTGGCCGGCGCGTTCGCGGCCGCCTCGGCCGGGTAGAACTTGGTCCGGATCGCGGCGTGCGGGCAGATGAGCGCGCACTTGTTGCACTGGATGCAGGGGCCCGTCTCCCAGACCGGGATTTCGAGGGCGATGGCCCGCTTCTCGTACTGCGTCGTCGCCGTCGGCCACGTGCCGTCGACCGGGAAGGCGGAGACCGGGAGCAGGTCGCCCTTGTTGGCGAGCATGATCGCGGTGACCCGCTTCACGAAGTCGGGGGCGCTCTCGGGGACGACCAGCGTGCGCGCCGCGCCCGTGATCGCGGTCGGGACCTTCACCTCGTGGAGGTGGGCGAGGGTCGCGTCCACCGCCTCGAAGTTCTTCTGGACGACGTCGGCGCCCTTGCGCCCGTAGGTCTTCTCGATCGCCTTCTTGATGTGGGCGATCGCCTCCTCGCGCGGCAGCACGCCCGAGATGGCGAAGAAGCAGGTCTGCATGATGGTGTTGATGCGCACCCCCATGCCGTTCTCCTTCGCGACCTTGTAGGCGTCGATCACGAAGAAGCGGAGCTTCTTGTCCACGATCTGCTGCTGGACCTCGCGGGGCAGCTTGTCCCAGACCTGATCGGCCGGGTACGGCGCGTTGAGCAGGAAGGTCGCGCCGGGCACCGCCTGCTCCAGCATCTCGTACTTGTCGAGGAAGACGAACTGGTGGCAGGCGACGAAGCTCGCCTTGTCCACGAGGTAGGCGGAGCGGATCGGCCGCGGCCCGAACCGGAGGTGGCTCGTGGTGAGCGTGCCCGACTTCTTCGAGTCGTAGAAGAAGTAGCCCTGCGCGTAGTTGGGCGTGTCCTCGCCGATGATCTTGATCGTGTTCTTGTTGGCGCCGACGGTGCCGTCCGCGCCGAGGCCGAAGAAGAGGGCGCGGTGCACGTCCGCCGGCTCGACCGAGAAGGTCGGGTCGAACTTGAGCGAGAGGTGCGTGACGTCGTCGTTGATGCCGACCGTGAAGTGGTTCTTCGGCTCGGGCTTCGCGAGCTCGTCGTAGACCGCCTTCACCATCGCCGGCGTGAACTCCTTCGAGGAGAGGCCGAAGCGGCCGCCGACGACCGTGAGGTCCTTCTTCGCCCAGGCCTTGTGCTCGCGGACCGCGGTGACGACGTCCTGGTACAGCGGCTCGCCGACCGCGCCGGGCTCCTTCGTCCGGTCGAGGACGGCGATCGACTTCACGGTCGCGGGGAGCGCGCCGAGGAAGTGCTTCACCGAGAACGGCCGGAAGAGGCGGACCTTGAGGAGGCCGACCTTCTCCCCCTTCGCGAGGAGGTAGTCCACCGTCTCGTGCGCCACCTCGGCGCCCGAGCCCATCACCACGATGACGCGCTCGGCCTGCGGGTGGCCGACGTAGTCGAACAGCTTGTACGCGCGGCCGGTGAGCGCGGCGTACTCGTCCATCACCTGCTGCACGGCCGCGGGGGCGGCGTCGTAGAAGCCGTTGCAGGCCTCGCGCGCCTGGAAGAAGACGTCGGGGTTCTGCGCGGTGCCGCGGAGCACCGGCCGGTCCGGGGTGAGGCAGCGATCGCGGTGCTGCTTCACGAGCGCGTCCGGCACCAGCTTGCGGAGATCCTCGTCGGCGAGGAGCTCGATCTTCGCCACCTCGTGCGAGGTGCGGAACCCGTCGAAGAAGTGGAGGAAGGGGACGCGGGTCTTGAGCGTCGCGACGTGCGCCACCGCGGCGAGGTCGTGCGCCTCCTGCACGGAGTTGGAGGCGAGCATGGCGAAGCCGGTCTGCCGGCAGGCCATGACGTCCGAGTGATCGCCGAAGATCGAGAGCGCGTGGGTCGCGACGGTGCGCGCGGTCACGTGCATCGCGAACGAGGTGAGCTCGCCCGCGATCTTGTACATGTTCGGGATCATGAGCAGCAGGCCCTGCGAGGCCGTGAAGGTCGTGGTGAGCGACCCGGCCTGCAGCGCGCCGTGCACGGCGCCCGCGGCGCCGCCCTCGGACTGCATCTCCGCGACCGTCGGGATCGTGCCCCAGACGTTCTTCTGGCCCTTGGCCGACCACTCGTCGGAGAACTCGCCCATCGGCGACGAGGGCGTGATCGGGTAGATCGCGATCACCTCGCTCAGCCTGTGCGCGACCGAGGCCGCGGCCTCGTTGCCGTCCATCGTCGCCATGCGCCTGCCGGCCATGCTTGCTCCTTCTCGTGGGTGGCTGGGGTGCGGGCGGAGACCGCCCGCGCGCGTCGGAATACCAGACGCCGCGGCGCCAGTCTCGCCCGGGCCCTGCGGCGAGGAGGCGCGGGCGCGCGTGGGCGCACCTCCGGTCCATTGCTGCGGGTGCGGGGCGCAAGCCGTGCGCGGGCGCAGCGTTTTTCAGCAGGCAGCCTCAGGTGCCGCCGTACACCGCCTTGCGGTCCAGGTACCCGGAGTCGATGAGGACCGCGTCCACGTTCTCGCGGGTGACCGGCTGCGGCTCGAGCAGCACCGCCGGGACCTGGCGGCGGCCGTTGGACACCGAGGCGCCGCGGGTGTCCACCGGCGCGCCCGCGACGAGCGCGACGGCGATCTCGACGGCCTTCTTCGCGAGCTCCCGCACGTCCTTGAAGACCGTCATGGTCTGCGTCCCCTTGACGACGCGCGCAGCGGCCGCGAGCTCGGCGTCGAGCCCGGTGACGGGCACCTTGCCGGCGAGGCCCCGCGCGGCGAGCGCCTCGATGGCGCCGGCCGCGATCGAGTCGGTGGCCGCCAGGATCGCGTCGATCCGGGTGCCGGCGGCGAGGGCCTCGGCGCAGATCCGCCTGGCCTCGGGGCCCAGGTAGTCGCGCACGCGGGCCTCGCCGGCGATCGTCACCTCGCCGCTCGCGATGCGCGGGCCGATCGCCTGCATGGCGCCCTCGCGGAAGAGCTCCGCGTTGTGGTCGGTCGTCGGGCCGTGCAGGAGGAGGTAGCTCCCGCGCGGCACCGCCCGGACGAGGACCTCGCCCTGGAAACGGCCGATCCGGACGTTGTCGAAGGCGACGTAGTGGAAGTCGCGGACGGTGCCGACCGCCAGCCGGTCGTACGCGACCACCTTCACGCCGGCCTGGGCCGCGTACTCGACGATCGCCGCGGCCGCGGCGGCGTCGTGCGGCGCGAACACGAGCGCACGGACGCCCCGATCGACCAGGGCCCGGCACTGCGCCTCCTGGCGGGCTGCGTCGCACTCGGAGAGCTCGATCTGGAGGTCCCACCCGAGGCGCCGGGCGTGCGCCAGCATCGTGATCTTGGCCTTGACCCATTGCTCCAGGCGCTGCGTCGGGAGCGAGAGCCCGAGGACCCGTCCGCCCGCGGCGAAGCTCCTGCGCTGCGCCGCTCCACCCCCGAGCGGCGCCGCCGCAGGCGCCCGCGCCCGCGTGGGGCCGTTCGCGCCGGTCGCGCGCCCGGACACCGCCCCGGTGATCCGCGCCAGCCCCGCGGCCTGGTCCTGCCCCGAGGCGGCGATCTCGGCCACGACGTCCGTGACCTTCCCGACCATCCCGCCGATCTCGGACAGCTTCGCCGAGACCTGGTGCATGCTCCGGACGCCCTCGCCGGCCTCGCGCACCGATCCCTCGATGAGCCCCGCGGTCTTCGCGGCGGCCTCCTTGCTGCGGGCGGCGAGGGACCGGACCTCCTGCGCGACGACGGCGAACCCGCGCCCCGCGTCGCCGGCGCGCGCCGCCTCGACGGCCGCGTTGAGGGCGAGCAGGTTGGTCTGGAAGGCGATCTCGTTCACCTCCTTGATGATCTGGAGGGTGCCCTCCGCGGCGCCGCGGATCCGCTCCATCGCCTGCCCGAGCTGGCCGATGGAGGTCTGGCCGTCGGTGACGGCGGCGCGGGCCGCGGCCGCGGAGGCGTCCGCCTGCTGGGCGAGGTCGGCGGTCACCCGGACCGTGCTCGTGACGAGCTCGAGCGAGCGGGCGGTCTCCTCGAGGACGGCGCGCGCCTGCTCCAGCTCCCGGGCGAGCGCGCCGGCCTCGGCGCGGGCCTTCTCGGCGTCCGCGCGCGCGGCGTCCGCGTCCGCCTCCGCCGCCTCCGCGACGCGGACCGCCTCGGCGCAGCGCCGTTCGAGCTCGATCGTCGTGGAGGAGCCGTCCATGCGGCGATCCTATTCTCCTTCCGGCGGGCGCAGAATGGGGCACGGCTCACCCGGCCGCTTCGACGGGGACCAGCGCCGGAGGGCTCTCCTCGATCATGTCGGACAGCGCGGCGCCGGCCGGCACCATCGGGAGGACGTCCACCTCGGCGGTGACACGCACGTGCACGACGACCGGTCCGGTACGGTGGGCGAGGGCGCGCGCGACGGCGGCGTCGAGCTCGTCCGCGGTCTCGGCCCGGAGGCCGCGGCACCCGAACGCCTCGGCGACCGCCGCGAAGTCGGGCCGCGCCGACAGGCTCGAGGCGGCGAAGCGGCGGCCCAGGAACAGCCGCTGCATCTGCCGGACGAGCCCGAGCGCCTGGTTGTCGAGGACGAAGAGCTTGAGCGGGAGGCCGAGGTCCGCCGCGGTGGCGAGGTCCTGGAGGGTCATCTGGAACGAGCCGTCGCCGTCGACGCCGACGACGAGCGCGTCGGGGCGGCCGAGCTGGGCGCCGATCGCGGCGGGGAGGCAGAAGCCCATCGTGCCGAACCCGCCGGAGGTGATGAAGTCGCGGGGCCCCGTGGCGCGCCAGCGCTGCGCGGCGAACATCTGGTGCTGGCCGACGCCGGTGGTGACGACCGCGCCGCGCGGCAGGAGCCGCTGGAGGCGGTCGATCACGTCGGGGGCGCGGAGCGGCAGGCCCCGCCGCGGCTCGAGCGGATGCGCCGCGGGCGCGGTCGGCTCCGCGCACCAGCCCGATGGCGCGCGCGCCGGCCGGGCGGCCTCGAGCCGCGCGAGCAGGGCGCGCAGCACCTCGCGGAGGTCCCCGTGCAGCGCCACGTCGGCACGGAACCGGTGCGAGAGCGCCGCCGCGTCGAGGTCGGCCTGGACGAGCCGCGCGCCCGGCGCGAACCCCTCCGCCGCGCCCGTGCCGCGGTCGGAGAGCCGCGCGCCGGCGGCGAAGACCAGGTCGGCGCGCTGCACCGCCCGGTTCGCGCGCGCGTGGCCGTGCATGCCGATCATGCCGAGCCACAGCGGATGATCCTCGGGCACGGCCCCCTTCCCGTGCAGGCTCGTGACGAACGGGATCCCGAGCCGCTCGGCGACCGCGCGCGCCTCGGCCGAGGCGCCGGCCTTGCGGACCCCGCCCCCGAGGTAGAGCAGCGGGCGCGCCGCGCCGGCGAGGAGCGCGGCGGCGGTGTCGAGGGCCGCGGGAGCGGGCCGGGGAGAGGGCGCCGGGGGCATCGGCCGGTACCCGGAGTCGACGGCCGCGAGCTGGACGTCCTTCGGGATGTCCACGAGCACCGGCCCCGGCCGTCCGGACCGGGCGAGGTGGAAGGCGCGGGCGATGGTTTCCGCGAAGTCGCGCGGATCGCGGAGGACCGTGCTCCACTTGGTGACCGGCGCGGTGATCGCGGCGATGTCCGCCTCCTGGAACGCGCCCGTGCCGAGCGCGGCCGTGGGGACGTTGCCGGTGATCGCGACGAGCGGGACGCGATCGTGGTTCGCGTCGGCGAGGCCGGTGACCAGGTTGGTCGCGCCCGGGCCCGAGGTGGCGAGGCAGACCGCGACCCCGCCGGTGGCGTGGGCGAACCCCTCGGCCGCGTGGGCCGCCGCCTGCTCGTGGCGGACGAGCACGTGGGTGACGCTCGGCCTGAGGCGGGCGTGGGCGTCGTAGACGGGGAGGATGTTGGCGCCGGGGATGCCGAAGGCGTACGTGACGCCCTCGGCCTCGAGCGCGTGCCAGAGCGCCTCGGCGAGGGTGGGGCGGCTCGAAGGTCGGGACATGGGTGGCTGCTCCTCTCGGAAGCGCGCCGGACCGGGAACCCGGGCCGGCGCCCGCGCGGCGCGCGGGGGTGCGGTGCGGGGCTGTCGGGGAATCAGCGGGCGGACGAGCCGCCCGCGAGCGCCGTCGGGAACGGCGGCGCTACCGGATCGATACGCGTACGCCCACGCGCGCCCGGGAGGCGCAGCGGTTCAGGCTCTGGGCGCGTCGGTCGATCACGGCGAGTACCACCGACGACGATACACGCCTGGGCGGCCGGCGCAAGGGCCCATGCGGCCGCGGACGGAAGCCTCGAGACGCGCGGACGAAGGCTCCGCTCGCCCTGAGCCTGTCGAAGGGCGAGCGATCGCGTGGATGGGGCCCGCGCTCAGTCCCCCATCTCCTGCTGCGTGTCGGTGCCGTCCCCGCCCTCGTCGGCGTCGCCCTCGTAGCCGTCGCCGCCCTCCTCCTCGTCCTCGCCGCCGCCGCGGTGGCACTCCTCGCACTCGCCGTCGGCCTCGCCGACCCAGACGATCGGCGCGTCGGGCGAATCGACGTGGAACGTGCCGCCGTCGCCCTCGCCCGGCTCGCCGGGGTCGTCCTCTCCCAGCGAGACGCCGTAGACGTCGCGGTACGTGTCCACCTTGACGTAGACGGTCACGCGCTCGTACGCGCCGAGCGCGAGGATCGGCACCCAGTGCGTGCTGCCGTACTCGACGAACAGCGGCTGGCGCGGCGGACCGGCGGTGAAGCTCGTGTTGGCGACCGTGACGCGCAGGTAGGGGCCGAGCGGGTAGAGCTCGTCCGCCTTCTGGACGAAGTCGTCGATCGCCTCGCGGGCCTGCCGCATCGCCTCGTACGCCGTCTCCGCGTCCTGCTGGTCGCAGTTCTCGCAGACCGAGAGCGAGCCCGTGAGCACGAGGCACTGCCCCGGCTTGGGCTTCCGGAGCTGCCCGCCCACCTCCACCGTCTCCACCGCGGCGCCCGGGAGCAGCGGCCCGCGGCAGCCCTGGACGAGCGCGACCTCCTCGATCACCGGCGTCGACCAGCCGGTTGCGCCGCGCAGGGCGTGGAGCGGGTCGGCCACCTTCCTGAACACCAGCGCCGCCCACACGCTGCGCTCGAGATCGCCGGCCGCGACCGCGGCGTCGAACAGGGTCTCGTACGTCTGCCCCTCCGCGTCGCCCAGGGCGAGCGCGCGCGTGAGGAGCTCGAGCGCCTCGTCCCGCTTCCCGGCGGCCTCGGCCTTCTTCGCCCGCGCGACGAGGCCCTCCTCCGTCGCGGCGGCGGCCTGCAGGTCCACCACGCGGACGAAGAACGCGGAGGCCTGGGCGCCGGCGGCGGTCACCTCCGCCGCGTCCTCCTCCGTCTCCGGCGCGCGATACTGCGGGGGCACCGCCGTCGGTAGCTGCGAGAGCGCGCCCTCGAACGGCGCCCAGGCGGGCGCCTCCGACGTGCCGAGCTCCACCTTCGCGAACGCGCCGCCGATCTCCAGCACCTTCACCGGCGTGTTCTGCCGGAGGACCGTCAGCAGCTTCGCGTCGGCCCTGGGTGCGGCGAGCGCCCCGGCGGCGAGCGGCGCGACGAACGCGGGCGCGCCCTTCCGGAGCGCCGGCTCCGGGACGATCGCGGCCCGCTGGCCGGGCGGCGGGAACGCGAGCGGATCCGCCGCGGCTCGCTCGAGGAGGTCGCTCCAGGGCGCGAGGCTCTGCTCGCCGGGGTAGGCGGCGAGCCCGGCCTCGACGAACCGGCCCGCGGCGGCGAAGTCGCCGGCCTTCACGAGCTCGAGGACGCGCTGGGCGAACACCTGGACCGGCGGCTTGTCCGCGCTCACGCCCGCGGGGTCGCAGAACCCGACCACCACGCCGTCCTCGACGACGGCGAGGACCTTCCGCGCTGCGAGCGCCGGGTTCGTGAAGGTGGAGACCGGGCTCCCGAGGCGCAGCTCCTTGATCGTCGCGCCCAGCCGGCCGAGCACGGTGAGCTTCTCCACCTGGACGAACATCGGAGTCCCGGTGAGGGGGTACGGCGCCACGTCGTCCGCCTTCACGTACGCCTTCGCGTCCTTCACCGCCCAGAACGGCTTCTTGCCGAGCTTGGGCACCTTCACGACGAGGCGCTTCCCGAACTCCGCCTCCGCCGTCGTGGCCGCGTCCAGGCGCGCCTTGTCGAGGAGCGGCGTCCCGTCCACCACCACCGTCACCTCGACCTCGCGCGCGCACCCGGCGGCGAGGAGGGCGAGGGCGAGGCCGAGCGCGAGCGGCCTGCGGGCGGACGCGGGATGGCGTGGCATCGACATGACGACCCCCGGGTGAACGGAAAGTACGATGGCCGACTGTACTGCAGCGGCGCCCGGGTTGTCGCGCAGGTCGGGCGAGGGGCGCGCGAGGTGGGTACGGGGTCAGGTCCCGTCGCCGCGGTGGCGCGCCTGGAAGGCCTTCGCCTCCTCGCGTCCCATGTACATCCCGAGGAGCCGGGTGTCGGTCTCGGCGAGATCCACGACCACGAGGCCGTCGAGCGCGTCGCCGAACCCGGGGTCCACGTTGAACCCGGCGAACCTCCCGCCGAGCCTCGCGTAGTGCTTGAAGAGGACCGGGACGCCCTTGTCGCCCTCGAGCAGCGAGACGGCCTCGTCGAGCGCCTCGAAGTCCGAGAGCTGGTCCGGCAGACCGCGGACCTCGCCGTCCAGCTTCGCGAAGAACGGCCGGCGCGGCATGACGCGGAGCGGGTTGGCGCCCGCGAGCCGCAGGTGGCGGGAGCACCAGCGGGCCATGAGCGCGCGCGAGATGGGCCGGTACGCGTCGCTGATCGAGACCGCGCCGAAGAGGCGGCGGTACCGCGGGTGGAGCAGCAGCCACCGCCCGATCCCCTTCCACAGCAGCATGAGCGGGCCGTGCGTCCCCTGGTATCCGTCGCGGAGGAAGCTCCGGCCCATCTCCAGCGCCGGATCGATCTGCCGGAGCAGCCCCGACGACATGTGGAAGAGCGTCGTCGTGTAGAGCCCGGCCTTGCCGCGCTGGGCGAGGATCTCGTCGGTCGGGCCCATGCGATAGCCGCCGGCGAGCCGGCTCCGGGCCGGATCCCAGAGGAGCAGGTGCAGGTACCACTCGTCGAACCGATCGAGGTCGCGGCTCTTCCCCGTGCCCTCGCCGACGGCCCGGAACGCGCGCTCGCGCTCGAGCCCGAGCTCGAGCAGCACCGCCGGCACCTGGGGCGCGCGGGCGATCCACACCTCGAGGCCGCCGCCCGTCGCGAGGCGCTGCTCCGGCGGGAGCGCCGCGAACTCGGCCGCGAGCGCGGCCGGATCCTGCGGCGCGGCGAGCGGCTCCTGCGCGCGGGCCCGGTGCGGCGCGGGCGCCGTCGCGGTCCCGGGCGCCGGCGCCTCGAGCCGGTTGGCGAGGAGGGCCGTGTGGCTCCGCACGAGGGCGATCGCCTGATCCGGCGCGAGGGACGCCAGCCGCTTGGCCTGGATGAGCCCGCCCGCCTCGACGCGCAGCGTGGTCCCCTGACGCTTCAGGACCTTCTTCGCGACGAGCATCGAGCGGATCGTGTGGTGGAGGAGCCGCGCCGCCTGCGACGCGGCGGGGTTCGACCCCTTCCCCGCGAACCAGAGCGGGAGGACCGGCGCCTTCGCCCGCTGGGCGAGGCGGACGACCCACGGGTTCCAGGGCAGATCGAGGTTGGAGGTCTCGCCGGCGGGGAAGCAGGCCAGGCAGCCGCCCGACCGGAGGTGGCGGAGCGCCTGGCGAAGGCCGGTCCGCAGCGTCCTCGCGGAGAGGTGGCGGCTCCGCGGTCCGAAGAGGTCGAGGCCGATGAGGTGCGGCTGGAGCTCCGGCACGCGCAGGAGCTGGCTCGCGACGAGGAGCGTGTCCGGGCGCTTCGCCTTGAGGAGCTTGAGGAGGGCGACGCCCTCGAGCCCGCCGAGCGGGTGGTTGGCGACGACGAGCACGGGGCCCGCCGCCGGGAGGTCCAGGTTCCCGTGGAGGTCGACGCCGACCTGGAGGACCTCGAGCGCGGCGTCCCAGGGCTCGCCGCAGAGGGACTGGAACCGGGGATATAGATGATCGAGCTCCTCGAGCCCGAGCGCCTTCTCGGCCAGGGCGAGCGCGCCCTGTGCCAGCGCATTGGGCAGCGGCGGCCCGAGCCTGAACGGGGAGTCGGTGCGGTCCAGGGTCTGCGGCATGGGCCTCCTCGAGGGAGCGGGAGCTCTCTTCCGTCAGCTTTCAGCCGGGAGGTACGACCCGGTTCGGGGTTCCGATGGCCGGGCATTGTGGCAACTTGGCCGGGGTGCGGCAAGCAACGGCCGCGTCGCGAATGCGCACCGTGCTCGTGAAAGGAGCAGAGACGAGCGGGTACGGGCGGTTGCTTGGGTGGCCTGGTGGGTGACTGTAGGCGTGAAGCCTACAGGGCGAACGCGAGGCGGATCGCGTCGATCTGATCCTCCGTGATCGGCACCCGCTCGCCGAGGCTCCGGCAGGCGACGAGCCCGCGCGCGCTGTGCTCGGCCACCTCGAGCCGGTCGAACGCCTGGAGCAGCGTCGTCCCGGTCGCGATGACGCCCTCGTTCTGGACGATCGCCACCGGCGCGGCGGTGGTGAGCCCGGCGGCGGTCGCCTCCGGGTCGACGAACGTCGCGCCGAACGGCAGCTTCGCGACGTCGCGCAGGACGATGTAGCACTCGGGGATGGTGCGCGTGTCGAACGTCTCGGCGGTGGCGGCGAACGCGCCGAGGCTCGGCGGGCAGCCGAGGATCACCGCGCCGGCGTGCGGCTGGCGGGCGTACACGGCGCCGTGGAGCCGGACCGACGCGTCGGGCCGCTTCCCGGCCTCCCGCCGCCCGCCCTCGATCCGGACGAGGTCGTCCGGCTCGAGGTGGAGCCGGTCGATGGCCCCCGGGGTGACGAGGAACGCGCCGCCCGCGAGCCGCACCGAGACCGAGCCCATGGAGCTCGTGAACAGCCCGCGCGCGCAGGCGCGGCGGACGAACGCGACGATCTCCTCCCGCGCGCGGCGCTCGTCCGCGTCGGGCGCGTGCGCCGCGCCCTCCTCGAGCGGCGACCGCTCGTGCGCCTCCGCCCGCCGGAGCCCCTCCTCGGAGATCCGGACCGGCGCGCCGAGCCGCCGCGCCTCGAGCTCGATCCGCGCGCAGTGCTCGAGCGTCTCGAAGGCGATGAAGGCCCGCGCGAGCTCCGCGCCGCCCGCCACCGCGCCGTGGTTCTCGAGCATCACCGCGTCGTTGCCGTCCGCGAACGCGCGGCCGATCTCCTCGCCGAGCGCCGCGCTCCCCGGGAGCCCGTACGCCGCCATCCCGACGCGGCCGCACGCCGCCCGCGCCCCGCGGACGAGCGCGGTGTCCGGGATCCGCCGGACCAGGCTGAACGCCACGAGCCCCGCGGGGTGCGCGTGGACGATGCCGCGGAGATCGGGCCGGCTGCGGTAGATGACCTGGTGGAAGGGGAGCTCCACCGAGGGGCGGTGCCGACCGTGCGCGCTCCCGTCGGGCGCGACGCGGACGATGTCACCCGGCGTGAGCGCCCCCTTGTCCACCCCGCTCGGCGTGATCCAGAGCGCGCCGTCCTCCGTGCGCACCGAGAGGTTGCCGCCGGAGGTTGGTCGTGAGCCCCTGCCGGTAGATGCGGTCCATCACCTGGACGAGCTGCTCGGCGGGGTGCAGGCGGGTGAGGTCCACGGGGGGATCATAACGGGTCGTGTGGGGCGCGGGCTGGGCTTCAGGCCTCAGGCTTCAGGCCTCAGGCTCGAACCCGTCGCGGCACGCGCGCGCCGATGGCCCGAGGCCCGACGCCTGAGGCCCAAGGCCGCTCCTTCCCTCACCCCGCCTTCGCCCGCTTCCCCTTCGCCGCCTGCTGCGCCTGGATCGCGGTGAGGATGATCGTGAACACCACGTCCTCGACGAGGCAGCCGCGGGAGAGGTCGTTCACCGGCTTCGCGAGCCCCTGGAGCATCGGCCCCATGGAGACGACGCCCGCGGACCGCTGCACCGCCTTGTACGTCACGTTCCCGGTGTTCAGGTCGGGGAAGACGAACACCGTCGCCTGCCCGGCCACCTTCGAGCGCGGCGCCTTCTGGCGCGCGACGTCCGGCATCACCGCGGCGTCGTACTGGAGCGGGCCGTCGATGAGCAGGTCGGGCCTCCGCTGCTGGGCGATCTCCGTCGCCCGCTTCACCCGCTCGACGTCCTCGCCCGTCCCGGAGGCGCCGGTCGAGTACGAGAGCATCGCCACCCGCGCCGCGATGCCGAACGCCACCGCCGAGTCCGCGCTCTGGATGGCGATGTCGGCGAGCTGCTCTGCGCTCGGGTTGGGGTTCACGGCGCAGTCGCCGAACACGAGCACCTGTTCGGGCAGGCACATGAAGAAGATGCTCGAGACGAGGCTCGCGCCGGGGGCGGTCTTGATGATCTGCAGCGCCGGCCGGATGGTGTGCGCGGTCGTGTGGACCGCGCCCGAGACGAGCCCGTCCGCCTCGTCGAGCGCCATCATCATGGTGCCGACCATGATCGGGTCGGCCAGCTCCTGGATGGCGAGCTCGGGCGTCATGCCCTTGGCCTTGCGCCGCTCGACGAGCGGGGCGACGTAGCGCGGCGCGACGGCGGCGGCGTCCACGATCTCGATGCTCGGCGGGAGCGTCACGCCCTGCCGCGCGGCCACCTCGCGGATCTCGTCGGGGGCGCCGAGCAGCACGCACCGGGCGATCCCGCGGGACTCGATGATCGACGCGGCGGTCACGGTCCGCGGCTCGCTCCCCTCGGGCAGCACGATCCGCTTCGGGTCGGCGCGGGCGGCCTCGATGAGGCGGTGGCGGAAGGCGGGCGGCGAGAGCCGCGGCAGCCGGCTGCTCGTCGCGCCGAAGCTGTCCAGCCACGCGGGGTCGATCCGGTCGGCGACGAAGTTCATCGTCCGCTCGACCCGCTCGCGATCGTCCGACGGGATCTCCGGGCTGAGCGTCGCGACCCGGGTCGCCGCGCCGAAGCTCCCGTCCTGGACCGCGAGCAGCGGGAGCCCGGCGTCGAACGCCTTCTTGCAGAGCCCGAGCACGCCCGGGTCGGGGTCGAGGCCGCCGGTGAGGAGCACGCCGGCGAGGGCGGTGCCGTTCATCGCGGTCATCGCCGCCGCGAGGACCACGTCGTTCCGGTCGCCGGGGGCGATGACGAGCGTGCCGGGCTTGAGGGCGCGCAGCGCGTTCGAGACCGTCATCGCGCAGACGGCCACGTCCCGGACCCGGCGGGCCGGCGCGTCGCCCGCGGAGAGGACCCGCGCCCCGAGCGCGAGCGCGACGTCGCTCGTGCGCGGCGCCGCCAGCTCGGTGTTGCACGGGACGAGCGCGAGCGGCCGGAGCCCTTCGTCGGCGAGCGCCTTCCGGTGCGCCTCCAGGGCGCCCTCGGTGGCGGTCATGCCGGGGCAGCCGCCGCACGGCCCCCACGTCGGCCCGAGGCCGACGTCCTCGACGTGGGCGCTCGCCGCCGGCCCGGCGCAGACGCGGTTCAGGATGCAGCCCACCGTGCGCCCCTCCGCGAGCGCCCCGTAGCCGCGCGCGGCGATCGCCACGGCGCCGGCCACCTCCTCCGGCCCCTGGTCCCGCGGGGCTGCGACGAGCACCAGCTCCGCGTCGAGCGCGCGCAGCATGAGGGCGTTGACGCGCGTCGAGTAGACCATGCCCGCCTCGGGCACCATCCCCTCCGCGACGAGCACGTCCGCGCCGCGCGCCGCCTTGTTCGCGACCTCGACCACCTGCTCCATGAGCGTCTGGTCGTCGCCGTGGGCGAGCAGCTCCTCGGCCACCTGCCGCCGGATCGGGGCGGGCGGCGCGAGGTGGGCGCCGAGCGCCATCAGCTCGACGGAGTGGTCCTCGCCGCGGCCGGCGATCGGCTTCACGAACGCGACGCGGAGCCCCTTGCGGTCGAGCGCGCGGACGATGCCGAGGCACGCGGTGGTGAGCCCGACCTGGCGGCCGGCGGGGGCGATGAGGAGGGTGGTCGGCATGTCAGGTGGCCTCCGTCGGACTCACTTCCAGCCCGCGATCTCCGCCGTGTCCATCGCGATCATGAGCTCCTCGTTGGTCGGGACGACGAGCGCCTGCGGCCGCTCGCTCGTCGTGATCCGCCCCCGCTCGTCGCGGCCGTGCCGCGCGTTGCGGGCCGGGTCCAGGCGGAGGCCGAGGTACCCGAGCTGCTCGACGACCCGCGCCCGGATCGGCGCCGAGTTCTCGCCGATGCCGCCGGTGAAGACGAGCGCGTCGAGCCGGCCGAGCGGCACCACGAGGGCCGCGAGCGCCTTCGCGAGCACGTAGCAGAAGATGTCGATGGCGAGGCGGGCCCGCGCGTTCCCCTGCGCCGCGGCCTCCTCGACGGTGCGCATGTCGTTCGAGAGGCCGGTCACGCCGAGCAGGCCCGACCGCTTGTTGAGGGCCTCGAGGATGGCGCGCTCCGGCTGGCCGAGCGCGGCCGCCATGTGGCCGATGATGGCCGGGTCCACGGAGCCGCTCCGCGTGCCCATCATCACGCCCTCGAGCGGCGTGAGCCCCATCGTCGTGTCCACGCTCCTCCCGTTCCGCACCGCCGTGCAGGAGCAGCCGTTCCCGAGGTGCGCGGTCACGACGGCGTGGTCGTCCGGGGGGAGCCCCGTCTGGACGAGCGCCTGGCGCGCGACGAAGCGGTGGCTCGTGCCGTGGAAGCCATAGCGCCGGACGCCGTGCTGCTCGAGCCACTCGTACGGCACCGGGTACGTGTAGGCGACCGGCGGGATGGTCTGGTGGAAGGCGGTGTCGAAGACGGCGACCTGCGGCAGTCCAGGGAAGAGCTCGCGGGCGATCTGGATGCCGAGCAGGTTGGGCGGGTTGTGGAGCGGGCCGAGCGGGATGCACGCCTCGATCATCGCCACCACCTCCGGCGTGATCGCCATCGAGCCCGAGAACCTGGATCCACCGTGGACGACCCGATGGCCGATGCCGAGGAGCCCTTCGGCGAGCCCGAGCTCCCGCAGCAGCTCGCCCACCGCGCGCAGCGCCGCGTCGTGCCCGGCGCCGGGGAGGGCGCGCGTGGCCTTCCGGCCGTCGCGCTTCCAGTCGAGGCTCGCCTCGGGCGTCCCGAGGCGCTGGGCGATCCCCGAGACGAGCTCGCGCGAGCCGGCGGGGTCGGCGATCCCGCGCGAGCCGGCGAGATCCACGACGGCGAACTTCGCCGAGCTGGAGCCGCAGTTGAGGACGAGGACGTTCATGGGAGGTTTCGGACCCGGGGTGAGGCGCGCGGTCGCGTGACGCGCCGCGTTCGGCGGCACCATAAACCCGTTCAAGACCCGACGCGATGGTGGAACGTGTGGGTATGGAACACGTTGCGACTCCGCCGATCGTGCGAGTTGCGGCCCGCACGGGGCCTCGCGTCCTGCGCGTGCATTCGATGTGCCGGAAAGTCGCGGTAACGGCTCGACATCCCAGGTGTTCAGGCTGCGTGAGCGACATCTTCGAGACCAGACATCCATGACCCGAACCCGCTGGATCACCGCCACCGCCGCCGTGTGCCTCGCCGGGGGCCTCGTCGCCTGGCGGATCTCCGCCTCGCGCGGCGACGAGCAGTTCCGCTACGAGACCGCGGCCGTGGAGCGCGGGCGCGTGGTCGCCCGCGTGACCGCGACCGGCACCCTCTCGGCGCTCGTGACCGTCCAGGTCGGCAGCCAGGTCTCCGGCCGGATCGCCTCCCTCCACGCCGACTTCAACTCGCGGGTGAAGAAGGGCCAGGTGATCGCGAAGCTCGACCCGCAGCTCTTCCAGGCGGCGGTCGAGCAGGCGCGCGCCAACGTGATGGCTGCCGAGGGCAACCTCGCCCGGGCCGAGGCCCAGGCCGAGGACGCGCGGCGGCAGCTCCGCCGCACGCGCGAGCTGGCGGAGCGGAAGCTCGTCGCCGCGGCCGATCTCGACACCGCCGAGTCGGGCGCCGTCGCCGCGGAGGCCGGCGTGAAGTCCGCGCGGGGGGCGCTCGCCCAGGCCCGCGCCTCGCTCTCGCAGGCGCAGGTCAACCTCGCCTACACGACGATCGTCTCGCCGACGGACGGCGTCGTCATCTCCCGCAGCGTGGACGTGGGGCAGACCGTGGCCGCGTCGCTCCAGGCGCCGACGCTGTTCGTGATCGCCGAGGATCTCGCGAAGATGCAGGTGAACACCAGCGTCGCCGAGTCGGACGTCGGGCGGCTCGAGGCCGGCATGCCGGCGACGTTCAGGGTGGACGCGTTCCCGGGGCGCGTGTTCCGCGGCACGGTCCGCCAGGTCCGGAACGCGGCCACGACGGTGCAGAACGTCGTCACCTACGACGCCGTCGTGGACGTGGACAACCCCGACCTCGCGCTGCGCCCCGGCATGACCGCGACCGTGACGTTCGTCTACGCGGAGCGCGAGGACGCGCTGCGCGTGCCCAACGCGGCCCTCCGGTTCCGGCCGCCCGCCGGGATGCCCGGCGCCACGACCGCGGCGTCGGGCAACGGCGCGGGTCCGAACGCGGGCAAGGGCCCGGGGGCGAACGGCGGGGGCCGCGGTCGCGGCGCGCCGGAGGCCGGAGCGGAGGACGGCCGCGACGAGGGCCGGGCGATCTGGGTGCTCCGCGCCGGGCAGCCGGTCCAGGTCCGCGTCCGGACGGGCGTGACGGACGGCACGAGCACGGAGGTGCTCGACGGCGAGCTGAAGCCCGGAGATCAGGTCCTCACCGACGCGAGCGATCCCTCGGGCAAGAGCCGGCCGGCGCAGGGCGGCGGCGGCGGCGGCGCTGGCGGTGGGCGGCGCGGCGGGCCCCCGCGGCTGTTCTAACGGAGCAATCCTTGGGCCCCCCGCTCCTCCAGCTCGACGACGTCTGGAAGACGTACGTCATGGGCGACACCGAGCTCCACGCCCTGCGCGGCGTGAGCCTCGCGATCGCGCCCGGCGAGTTCACCGCGATCATGGGCGCGTCCGGCTCGGGCAAGTCCACGCTCATGAACCTGCTGGGCTGCCTCGACCGCCCGACGCGCGGGCGGTACCTGCTCGACGGCGAGGACGTCTCCAGGCTCTCGTCCGACGCGCTCGCCGCGATCCGGAACCGCACGATCGGCTTCGTGTTCCAGAACTTCAACCTCCTCTCGCGCACGAGCGCGGTCGAGAACGTGGAGCTGCCGCTCCTCTACGCGGGCGTCCCCGCCGCCGAGCGCCACGCGCGGGCCCGGGAGGCGCTCGAGCGCGTCGGCCTCTCGGGGCGCGCGCACCATCACCCGAGCCAGCTCTCCGGTGGCCAGCAGCAGCGCGTGGCGATCGCCCGCGCACTCGTGAACCGCCCGCGGCTCCTCCTCGCCGACGAGCCCACCGGCAACCTCGACTCGCGCACCAGCGTCGAGGTGATGGCGCTCCTCCAGGAGCTCGGGCGCGGCGGGATCACGGTCGTGCTCGTGACCCACGAGCCGGACATCGCCGAGCACTCGTCGCGCGTCATCGTCATGCGCGACGGGCAGGTCCGCTCCGACGTCCGCCGCACCCCCCGGCCGGCGGTGCCGCCGCCGCCCGACGAGGACCTGCACGCGGCAGCCCGGCCGGAAGGCCGCGCGGCCGTCGGGATCGCCGGAGGAGACGAGCCGTGACGCTGCTCCAGGTGCTCCGGGTGGCGCTCCGCGCGCTCGCCCGCTCGAAGATGCGGTCGTTCCTCACCACGCTCGGCATCGTGATCGGGGTCTCGGCCGTGATCGCGATGGTCTCGATCGGCGACGGCGCGAAGGCCCGCGTGCAGGCGGCGTTCGACTCGATGGGGTCGAACATGCTCGTCGTGACGAACGGGTCGACGAGCTCCGGGGGAGCGATGGGCGGGTTCGGGAGCCTGCCCACCCTGACGTGGGACGACCTCGACGCCATCCGGACCCAGGTCCCGTCCGTGCGGTACGCCTCGCCGTACCTCCGCACGAGCGCGCCGCTCGTCTCCGAGGACGCCAACTGGACGACGCAGGTGGGCGGGGTCGCGCCGGAGTACTTCTCGATCCGGACCTGGCCCGCGGCGCGCGGCGCGCTGTTCACGCAGTCGGACGTGGACGGCGGGACCAAGGTGATGGTGATCGGCAAGACCGTCGCCGAGAAGCTGTTCGGACCGGGAGTGAACCCCGTCGGGCGCCAGGTCCGCGTGCGCAACGTGCCGTTCCAGGTGGTCGGGATCCTCGCGACCAAGGGCCAGTCGATGGGCGGCCAGGACATGGACGACGCCGCCTTCGTCCCGTACACGACGTTCGCCGCCCGCATCCAGGGCGGGCTCAAGAACCTCATCCAGGGTACCATCTTCGTGGGCGCGGTGAGCCAGGACGCCACCGGGCGCGCGGAGAACCAGATCCGCGGCCTGCTGCGCGATCGCCACCGGCTGGCCGACGGCGCGGACGACGACTTCGGGATCCGGAACCTGGCCGAGATCGCCAACGCCTCGCAGGAGGGCGCCCGCACCATCACCACGCTCCTCGCCGCGATCGCGATGGTGTCGCTCGTGGTCGGCGGCATCGGGATCATGAACATCATGCTGGTCTCGGTCACCGAGCGGACCCGCGAGATCGGCGTACGCATGGCGGTCGGCGCGCGCGGCCGGGACATCCTCCTGCAGTTCCTGACCGAGGCGCTCGTGCTCTCGCTCGCCGGCGGGGCCGTCGGCGTCGCGCTCGGGATGACCGCGGCGTGGCAGCTCGCCCGCGCGTTCGAGTGGCCGGTGCTCTTCCGCGCCGAGATCATCTTCGTCGCGGTCGCGTTCAGCGGGCTCGTGGGGGTCGTGTTCGGCCTGTACCCCGCCCGCCGCGCCTCCCGCCTCGATCCCATCCAGGCCCTGAGGTTCGAATGACGCCGCGCCCCGCGCTCCTGCTCTCCGTCCTCCTCCCGTCGCTCGCCGCGGCGCAGGCCGCGCCCGGGGCGCCGGCCGCGGCCCGCGTGATCACGCTCGACGAGGCCGTCGCCTCGGCGCGCGCCCGCGAGCCGCAGCTCCGGCAGGCGCAGGCCAACGCGCGCGCCGGGGCCGCCCGCGCGGACCAGGCGCGCGCCGGGCTCCTCCCGCAGCTCGGGGCGAGCGGCGCGGTCGAGCGGTCCGGCACCGATCGCGACGACGCGCTCGCCGCCGGCCGCGACGGCACGACGTGGAGCGCCGGCGTCGCCGCCGACCAGACCCTCTTCGACGCCGGCACGTTCCACCGCTGGCGCTCCGCCCGCTCCAGCGCCGAGGCGCTGCGGAGCGCGGCCGAGACGACGGGCCTCGACGTCGTGTCGGCGGTGCGGGCCGCGTACTTCGCGGCGCGGGCCGAGCGGGACCTCGCCCGCGTCGCGGAGGAGACGGTCCGGAACAACGAGGCCCACCTCCGCCAGGTGCAGGCGTTCGTGGACGTGGGCACGCAGCCGCCGATCGCGCTCGCCCAGACGCGCTCCGACCTCGCCTCCGCGCGCCTCGCGCTCATCCGCGCCGAGAATGCGTACGCGAGCTCGAAGGCGCGGCTGGCGCAGTCGATGGGGCTCGAGACCTGGGAGCCGTTCGAGGTCGCGGACGACACGCTGCCGGCCGTCGAGGGCGAGGCCGGGCCGCTCGAGCCGCTCGTGGCCGAGGCGCTCGCGAGGCGGCCGGAGCTCGCGACGATCGCCGCGCAGGAGCGCGCGAGCGAGCAGAGCCGCTCCGCCGCGCGCGCCGGCTGGCTCCCCAGCCTGGGCGCCCGCGCGACGTACGGCCGGTCCGGTCCGCGCCCGGACGACACGACCGGCGCCTGGACGGCCGGCGTGAACCTCTCGTGGAGCCTCTTCGACGGCGGCCTCACCTCCGCGCGCGTGCGCGAGGCCGAGGCGTCGCTCGAGTCGCTCCGCGCCCAGGAGACCGCCCTCCGGACCGACATCCGCGTCGCGCTCGAGCAGGCCTACCTCGGCGTGCGCGCCGCGCGCGGCGCCGTCGAGGCGGCCGCGGAGGCCGAGACCGCCGCGCGCGAGCGGCTCCGGCTGGCCGAGGGGCGGTTCCGGGCCGGGGCCGGCAGCATCATCGAGCTCGGCGACGCGCAGGTGGCGGTGAGCACCGCGGGCGCGCAGCGGGTGCAGGCGGAGTACGACCTCTCCGCCGCGCGCGCGGCGTTGCTGCGGGCGGTCGGACGGGAGTAGGGCGCCCGGTCGCGACGGTTCACGACACCGCGGCCGGCGCGCGCGCCGCGCGCGCGAGCACGTCGAGCGCCGGCTCCGAGCGCGGCGCGAGGAGGACGTCGCGGGGCGGCGCGGCCGCGCGGATCGCGAGCGCCGCCTGCGTCACCGCGATCCCCGTCGTGACCGGCTTCACCACCGTCGCCGCGAGGAGCCCGTCCTTCACGTACCGCACGCCGCCGTCGGGGAGCCCATCGCACCCGAGGTACGGGAGCCGGGCCCACTCCGGGTGGCGCGCCGCGGCGATCCGCCGGGCGGCCACCGCCATCTCGTCGTTCTGCGCGCAGACGAGCGCCGGCGCGAGGCGCTGCCCGGACGGTCGCTCGAGGAGCGCCGTCATCGCCTTCTCCGCGCTGGCGCCGGTCCACGCGCCCGCGAGCGTCCGCGCGATCGCGATCTGCGATCCCCGGAGCCCTTCCTCCAGCCCGCGCCGGCGGGCCTTCACCTCGGGTTGCAGGCTCGGGCCCTCCACGTAGAGGAGGTCCCCGCCTGCGGGCAGGAGCGCGCGGCACTGGGCGGCGTGGAGGCGGCCGATCTCCTCCTCGTTGCTCGTGACGGACATGACGAACGCGCGCGGGAACTCCGCGCGGAGGAGCGGCACCGACGGCGCGAGCCCCGAGACCTCGACCCACGCGAGCCCCGCCGAGAGCGCCGCCCGCGCCGCCGTCCGGTACCCCTCCGGCGCGCCGACGAGCTCGATGACGATCGCGCGCGGGCGGAGCTCGGCGGCGCGGTTCGCGCACGACAGGACCTGCTGGATCTGCGTGATGGGGCTGTTGTCCGCGAAGGCGACCTCGACGCCCATGCCCTCCCGCGCGCCCGCCTCGACGGCGGCGGCGGCCTGCGCCCGCTGGAACTCCTGACGCTCGCAGCGGAGCAGGACCGCGACGGAAGGCGAGGGCGCGCCGGGCATCGGGGGAGGATGGTAGCACGCGGCCTCCCCGCCGCGGCGGCGGCCCGCGCAGCGCGCGAGGTCGAGTGCGACCTCCGCGCTGCGCGGGCGCCGTCCCGACTTCAGCGGGCGGTCGTCGACACCGATCCCGCGGCGAGGCCGGACGACGTCGCCGCCACCGTGATCGCGCCGGGGGCGCCGGTGGACTGGACGATCGCGAGGACCTTCCCGCTGAACGCGTTGCGGGTGGGCGACCCGTACGTCGTGGTGTCGATGGCGTTGCCGTTGTCGACGCCCACGAGCTTGCCCGGGCCCGAGACCGTGAACGTGACGCTGTTCGACGCGGCCGGGACCAGCACGCCGCTCCCGTCGAGGATGTCCGCGGTCACGAACACGAGGTCACGGCCGTCCGCCGCGATCGTGGCCCGGTCCGCGGTCAGGGCGACCCGCGCCGGCGCGCCGGCCGTCCGGACCGTGTACGACGCCATCACGGTCCCGCCGCGCCTGCAGTCGGCCCGCAGCGTGCCGGCGGTGAACGGGACGTTCCACTCCACGTGCATGGTGCTGGCCGTGAACGTCCTCGAGCCCTGCGAGACGTTGTTCAGGAACAGCTCGACGCTGTCGCAGTTGCTGTACGCCCAGACCGGGATGGACTGGCCCGGCGACCAGTTCCAGTGGGGCAGCAGATGGACCATGGGCGCGGTCGTCCACTTGCTCTTGTAGAAGTAGTGGATGTCCTTCGGGAACCCGGCGGAGTCGTTGATGCCGAAGTACGAGCTCTTCGCCGGCCAGCCGTACGGGGTCGGCTCGCCGATGTAGTCGAACCCCGTCCAGATGAACTGGCCGAGGATCCAGGTCCGGTTGACGTCGTCCCGGTACGAGTTCTCGGCCGAGGCGCCCCACGCCACGACGCTGTTGTCGTACGAGGAGCACTGGTTGTCCGAGCCGGTCAGGATGTTCTGGTTGGTCGGCGTCTTGTAGACGCCGCGGCTCCGCACCGCCGAGGAGCTCTCGCTGTTGAAGATCTTCCACTGCGGGTACTGGGAGTGCCCGGCGTCGAACTGCCAGGAGTTGTAGCTGAACCCCTGGAGGTCGAGCAGCGAGGCGACCTGCGGCCCGGCCCCGGTCCCGGTCACGTCCATGGTGTTCCAGGTCACCGGCCGCGTGGGATCGATC
>Ga0196976_1000348_pt1 | contig 30259 bp, 36 predicted proteins | sample S3v_513CmetaG_FD_148644 | JGI IMG/M metagenome (GOLD analysis project Ga0196976, IMG submission 148644) | Soil microbial communities from Anza Borrego desert, Southern California, United States - S3+v_5-13C | ecosystem: Environmental > Terrestrial > Soil > Desert | place: USA: California... | reverse complement strand
ACGAGGAGTTCACCAAGGCCAAGCCGCGCATCGCCCAGATCCGCCGCATGGACCTGATCGGCCAGGAGGTCGAGCGCTCCATCGTGCAGATCGAGGCGGCCATCGCCCGGTCCATGCTGCCGGTGTAAGCGTCGCTTGCCCCCTCCCTCCCGCTTCGCGGGTCCCTCCCTCCCCCGCTTCGCAGGGGAGGGGGAGAAACGGCGGCAGTCCCCTCCCCTGCGCAGCGGGGGAGGGTTAGGGAGGGGGCAAAACCCTACATCAACCCCAGCGCCTTGAAGCTGGCGTGCTTGCCCTTGCCCACCACCACGTGGTCGTGCACGGCGATGCCCACGGCGTCGGCGGCGCGGATGATCTCCTTGGTCATGTCCACGTCGGCGCGGCTGGGGCTGGGGTCGCCCGACGGGTGGTTGTGCACCAGGATGACCGCCGTGGCGCCCAGCTCCAGCGCGCGGCGCACCACCTCGCGCGGGTAGACGGGCGTGTGGTCCACGGTGCCGCGCTGCTGCACCTCGTCGGCGATCAGCGTGTTCTTGCGGTCCAGGAACAGCAGGCGGAACTGCTCCGTCGTCTCGTGCGCCATCGCCGCCGTGCAATAGTCCATCAGCGCGTTCCAGGAGCTGAGCACCGGGCGCTTCAGCACCTGCTGCCGCATGGCGCGCAGCGCGCAGGCCCCCACCGCGCGCACCGTGGCGACGCGGGCGTCGCTGTTCAGCGCCACCTCGCCCGCCTTCAGGCCGCGCAGCTTCTCCGGCGGCGCCTGCACGGCGTTCCACAGCCCGCCGAAGGTCTGGATCAGCATCTTCGCCAGCGGCTTCACGTCCTTGCGCGGCTCGACGGCGAACAGCACCATCTCCAGCAACTCGTAGTCCTGCAGCGCGTCCGCCCCGCCGGACAGGAACCGGGCGCGCAGCCGGTCGCGGTGGCCGTGGTAGTGCGGGTCATCCTCGCCCCCCGAAGGGCTCCCTGAAGGCAGGGCATCGACGGGCGTGGAGAGGCCCGGCAGCGGCGCCTCCCTCAACGTGCCCGCATCAGTCGAAGATCTGCGCTTTCGGCGGTTCGCCTCGGCCATGGGTGTCCCGGATCTGCATGCATAGGTGTGTGCCGACTATAGCGCGCTCGCGTGCCGGCTGTCTCGAGCTCGTACGAACGCGATCTGGACAAACGCAGGTTGCCGGCGGCAACAATGGCGCCCCACCGGACGGAGCGTTCGTGCACCCATGGCCCTGTCAAACCTGACCTCCATCAGCGACAACCTGTACAACGAAGCCGCGCGCCTGAGCCGCGCCGTGTACGAGAGCGAGACCGCCAAGGCCTTCGCCCACGCGCCGGGCTGGACGCCGCTGACGTCCGCCGACCTGCCGGTGTCCACCGGCACGCTCAACAACGGCCTGTTCGAGAACCAGAACGGCAACGCCCTGGTGGCGGCGGCCGTGGTGGACGGCAAGCGCACGCTGGCCGTCGTCTTCCGCGGCAGTGACGAGCGCGAGGACTGGATCCAGAACTTCCGCAACATCGACGAGCACGCCGCCAACTTCACCGGCCTGCTCAGCGCGGCCGACGCGCTGGTGGCGCAGGGGCAGTTCGACCAGGTGCTGCTGGCCGGGCACAGCCTGGGCGGCGCCGTGACCCAGGTGTCGATGAACAGCCTGCCGCACGCGCCGCAGCTGGTCGGCGTCACCTTCGGCTCGCCGGGCTCGGTCACCGGCGGGGCGGACGACCGGCTGGTCAACTTCCGCGTCGCCAACGACCCCATCCCCTGGCTGGCCGAGCACCGCGTGGACATCGCCGACTTCGTCCGCTCGCTGCCGCCCGCCGGGCAGACGGTGGTGGCGCAGCGGGTGGCCGACCTCGTCCGCGAGGACCCGCCGCTCACCGCGCAGGACGTCCTGGGCACGCTGCCCTACATGACCAGCAACTACGCGCTGCGCGGCGCGCTGGTCGAGCTGCCGGGCTCCGGCGGGGTGCCGCTGCCGACCTCGCTCTCGGTCGACGTGACCGACAAGCTCGACCTGTCGCGGCACGGCATCACGCTGTACCAGACCTTCATGCCGACGCGCACCACCGGCACCGACGCGGGCGAGAGCTTCGCCGGCAGTGCCGCCATGGACGACCACTTCGGCTACGGCGGCAACGACACGCTGTCGGGGCAGGGCGGCAACGACGCGCTGTACGGCAATCTGGGCGACGACCTGCTGTTCGGCGGCGACGGCGACGACTGGATGCACGGCGGCCAGGGCGGCGACGCGGTGGAGGGCGGCGCCGGCAACGACCAGCTCTACGGCGGGCTGGCGGGCGACACGGTGTCGGGTGCCGCCGGGGCCGACACGCTGTTCGGCGGGCAGGGCGGCGACGCGCTGCTGGGCGGCGACGGCAACGACGTGCTGTGGGGCAATCTGGGCGACGACACGCTGACCGGCGGTGCCGGCGCCGACCGCTTCGGCTTCGGCGGCAACAGCGGCGCCGACGTGGTGGCCGACTTCGACGGCGCCGGGGGCGACCGCATCCTGCTGGCCGGCGGGTTGACCTACACCGTGCAGGCCGGCACCGGCGGCGTGGCCGTGCTGGCCCTCGGCACCGGCAACACGGTGACCCTGACCGGCGTGCGCGCCGACCAGTTCAGCAGCACGTGGGTGGTGTGAGCGACGGGGTTGGGGCGGGGTCGGGGCTTACGCCCCGACCTTCTCCACCGCGTAGGGCGGCTTGTGCATCCCGGCCGGGGACAGGGTGAAGATCTCGCAGCCGTCCTTCGTCACGCCGATCGAGTGCTCGAACTGCGCCGACAGCGACTTGTCCTTGGTCACGGCGGTCCAGCCGTCGCCCAGGATCTTCACGTCGTGGCGGCCGGCGTTGATCATCGGCTCGATGGTGAAGAACATGCCCTCGCGCAGCACCACGCCCTGGCCCGGCTTGCCGAAGTGCAGGACCGACGGCGGCTCGTGGAACACGCGGCCAAGCCCGTGCCCGCAGAAGTCGCGCACCACCGAGAAGCGCTGCGCCTCCGCGAAGCTCTGGATCGCATGGCCGACGTCGCCCAGCGTGGCGCCCGGCTTCACCTTCGCGATGCCGATCATCAGCGCCTCGTAGGTGACGTCGACCAGCTTCCTGGCCTTCACGCCGACGTCGCCCACCAGGTACATGCGGCTGGAATCGCCGTACCAGCCGTCCAGGATCGGCGTCACGTCGATGTTCAGGATGTCGCCGTTCTGCAGCCGCTTGTCGCCCGGAATGCCGTGGCAGACCACGTGGTTGACCGAGATGCAGGTCGACTTCGGATAGCCGCGGTAGCCCATGGGGGCCGAGATGGCGCCGTGGCCGCGGATGAAGTCGTCGCACAGCTTGTCCAGCTGTTCGGTCGCCACACCCGGCTGCACGTAGGGCGTGATGAAGTCGAGCGTGAGGGCGGCCAGCCGGCCGGCCTTGCGCATACCCTCGAAGTCCTCCGGGCCGTGGAGCCGGATGCGCTGGGATTCGAGGTCGTCGTGTTCCACCGGTGCTTACCTTTTTCGCGTCAGTCGTCCAGGCGCAGCGGCAGCGGCCGCTGCAGTTCGATCGTTTCCGGGGTGAGGGTGCAGGCCCAGCACACCGCCTCCACACCGCGCGCCAGCGCGCGGCGGAGCCCGGCATCGTAGGCGGGATCGATGTCCCCCGCCACCCGGAAGTAAGTGCAGTCCATGCGCTGGACAAGATAGACCATGACCGCGCGGCAGCCCTGCGCCACCATCGCGGCCAGTTCCTCCAGGTGCTTGGCACCCCGCGCCGTGGGGCAGTCGGGGAACTCCGCCGCCAGCCCGTCGCGCAAGGCCAGCCGGCGCAAATGGACGTTCTTCACCTCCACATAGGCCGGCGGCCGCCCGGCACCCTCCAGCAGGATGTCGACGCGGGAGTTCTGCCCGTACTTCACCTCGCGCCGCAGCCGCTCGTACCCCGCCAGCTCCGGGATCAGCCCGGCCGCGATGGCGTCGGCCACCAGGGCGTTGGGGTGGGCGGTGTTGACGCCGACCAGCCCGCCGTCCGCCTCGATCAGCTCCAGCGTGTGGGCCAGCTTGCGCTTGGGATTGTCGGAGCGCGACAGCCACACCGCGGAACCCGGCGCGTCGACGCCCATCATGCTGCCGGAGTTGGGCACGTGCGCCGTCACCACCTCTCCGCCGTCCAGTTCGACGTCGGCGAGGAAGCGCTTGTAGCGCTGGATCAGGCGGCCGGGGATGAGCGGGGCGGGGAAACGCATGGCGCAAGGACGCTACCCGCAACAGCGCTGCCTTGGCAACGGGCAGGAGACACGGATGCACACGGATGCCGGCTGCGCCGGCCACGGATCAACACGAATGATTTTTTATCCGTGTCCGTCCGTGCAAAATCCGTGTCCATCCGTGTCTCAAAATCCCCTTCACCGGCACCCCGTTGACAATCCCGCCGCCGGCCTCACCTTGGCAGGCGGCCCATCAGAAACGAACCGGACGCCATGACTTCCTCAGATGCCAACCCCACCGCCCCCAATCCAACCGCCGCCGTGCTGATCATCGGCAACGAGATCCTCTCCGGCCGCACCAAGGACGCCAACCTGCCGCACATCGCCGAGAAACTGGGGGAGATCGGCATCCGCCTGCGCGAGGCGCGCGTCGTCCCCGACGTGCCGGAGGAGATCGTCGACGCGCTGAACGCGTTGCGCGCCCGCTACACCTACGTCTTCACCACCGGCGGCATCGGCCCGACGCACGACGACATCACGTCCGAATGCGTCGCCAGGGCCTTCGGCGTGCCGCTTGAGCGCAACGCGGACGCGGTGGAGCGGCTGGAGCGCCACTACGCCGGGCGCCAGCAGCTGAACGAGGCGCGGCTGCGCATGGCCAACGTGCCGGCTGGCGGCATCCTGGTGGACAACCCGATCAGCGCCGCCCCCGGCTACCAGATCGGCAACGTCTTCGTCCTGGCCGGCGTGCCCAACATCATGCAGGCGATGCTGGACAGCGTCCTGCCGCGCCTCAGGGGAGGCCCGCCCATCCACGCCCGCACGGTCAGCTGCGAACTGGCCGAGGGGCGCCTCGCCGCCGACCTGGGCGCGTTGCAGGAGCGGTACCCGCAATTGGAGATCGGCAGCTATCCCTATTTCCGGCGCGGCGATTTCGGGGTCAGCCTCGTCCTGCGCGGCACCGACGAGGCGGCGCTGGACACGGCGGCGGAGGAGCTGTGCGGCATCGTCCGCACCCTCGGCGGCACACCCGCCCTGACCATCGGCGCGAAGGGCTAGGCGGTTCGGCGGGGAGGGTTCGGCGAAGGAGCGGGTGGCTATATCGGTGCGGCGGATTGTCGCGGGTCCGAACCAAACCAACTCTTAGAGTTGGGCATTGAACGGATGCGTGTCGCACCATGAAGCCGTACGAGAAAGCCGCCGTCCTCTTCCTTCTCCAGCATCTTGCCTCCGGCGCGGCCGGGGCGGTGGTGCTGGGCATCGGCATCCTGGTCTTCGACATCGCCAACCTGGGCACGCTGGTGACCGGCAGCGAGCAGTGGCTGATGGCCACGTTCCTGCTGTTCTTCGGCCTGATCACGACGTTCGGCGGGGTGGCGATGTGCGTGGGCGTGATGTCGATCGGCGAGGACCCCTACGCCGGCGGCGACTAGAACGGCCCGGCTAGAACGGCCCAAAGGTCTGGTAGACGAAGACCAGCGCCGCCAGCACGGCCAGCCAGATGGCCGTGTTGCGCAGCCACGTGTGCCGGTTCAGCGCGATGGCGCCGGGCACCACGATGATCATCACCATGAGCAGCCCCACCAGCCGCAGCCAATCGCTTTCCGCCATTGCTTTTACCCTCATCGCGCCATGCGCCGTCTTCACGATAGGCCCGCGCGGGACAATGTCCACACGCACTTGACCCGCCGCGCGACAGCGGCTATCCACCCCGCACGGGCGCGTGTCAAAGCCGTGGTTGATAACAACCACTCGGCGAAACACCGCCGGGGAGCGGGCGTGGCGGAACAGGCAGACGCATCGGACTTAAAATCCGAAGCCGCAAGGCGTGGGGGTTCGAGTCCCCCCGCCCGCACCATCTTTAAAATCAATATCTTAAATGTTTCCGCCTTGTGTTCCTTCAAAAGGGATGGCGGGCCAGCAATCATATAGCAATCGCCGTGTCGGGCATTGCTCCGGTAGGGCGGGCTGGCCCGCAGCCGGCCGAAACTCAGGGTTTTTGGGGCTCGGCTCGAAGAGGGCAGCTCGGGTGGAGCCTCCCGGCGGCTTGGCCGCCGGCCGGGCGCTGCTTTCCCCAGTGCACGCGCCGGTGGTTCATCCTGTTGACGTCCCATCGTCCTGTGGACAGGGGACGGTGAAGGGGACACCATCTGGAACAGAGGAGGCACCATGGCCAGCGACCTACAGATCCCACCTGAACTGCACGACAAGTTCGACTACATGGATTGCCGGTTGCCGAAGATCAGCCCGGCGATGCCCATCCCAGATCACATCCAGCGCGCAATCCAGGAACGTGCCGCGCGAAGGGCAGGTCGGTTCCAAGAGGAAACCCTTGGAAACAGTGACGTTTGACCCTGTTCTCCCATGCAGGTGATGCGATCGGTTGATCGGGAAATGGGACACGGGAAAAACGGGACACCGAGTCGCAATGGGACGGAAGTGGGATTCTAGAGAATTCCAACCTCGGTGTCCCATTGCCGTTGGGACGCGTGGAAATGTGCGCGTCGGCTCCGCCAGTTCGATGCGCACACCCGTCATGTCGTGGTGTGGTCTTGAGCGATTCGCTCTGCCTCCAGGCTCAACCTGATCAGGGCTTCCGCCGCGAGCACATCACCCTGCTCGGCACGGACCAGCAGCCCCTTCAGCAGCCGCCGGCGAGTTGCCGCCGCCAGTGGTGTGGCGCCGCGCCCGACCCGGCGCCCCTCGGTCGTAGTGGTGCCCATGGCGATCAACCACGCCCCGAAATGAGACGGAGGTGGCGCAGATCGGCATATAGCTCGTCAGAGCCCAGCCAAGCGGGCCGGTGGCGGCGCAGCTTCTGACCGATGGCCGCGATGTCGCCCATGGTCGACCTCAGCAGCTTGTCCAGGTGATTGGCATGTTCGACCAGGGCTGCCTCGGTGGCCTCGTCCTCCGCGATCTGGAACTGCTGGCGCGCCATCGTCGCCACATTCTGCGCGTCGACGTGGCGGCCTCTGGCCGCCGTCACCGCTTCGCCCGCCTCGTCGAGCATCTTGGCCAAGTCCTCCAGGTCCGCATCGACGACGGCGAGCTGGAGGGCGTGTTGCTTCTGGTCGTTCTTGTTGCCCTGCCGCGCGCTGTCCACGATGGCGCTACGCCGGCTGCGCAGATCGTCGATGCGCTCGCTGAGCTGGTTGTGCTTGGCGCGGGCGGCAGCCAGCACCTGTGCGGCCTCCCTCTCGCGCAGTTCGGCGCTGGCGAGCTGTTGGGCGGCGGAGCGGATTGCAGAGGTCTCGGTCATCTTCGTCCTCATCACTTGGAGTTTGAGCGGGGAATAGAGGAGCTTGCCGCGACTTGGTTCCTGCCAGCGCGGCGCTCTACGAGTTTGACCTGGCGGGCAGAAGGCCACGGTCGGTATGCAGTAATCATCCGGTGAACCCGTACGCCCCAGGCTGGTTGATGGTGGTCAGCGGGATCTCCTCCTCCTTGATCTTTTCCCCCGCCGGCGTCTCGTGGATCACCGTCATCGTGCCGCCGAGTTGAAGGTTCTCGCGCCCCGTGAAGGTCCGGGGGTCCGACGGCGGCAGCGGCGTTCCCGCTTCCGGCGCGGCCGGGCCGCGGCTGGTCTTCTTCGCCTTCGGCGCCGTGTCGCCGCCGGCCGCGCCGACGCCGGAGAACTTCTTGCCGAACAGCTCACGCCAGCGACCGACTGTCATGCCGTTGAGGTATGGGTTGGCGTTGGCGGCGCGGTCGCCGACGATGCTCTCCATCATCACGTTGTTGTCGGAGCGCATGATTTCGGCCGCCTTCCCCGGGCCGAAATGCCAGCCGGCATAGAGCCCCAGCGGCGTGACATCGGCGCCGCCGGCCTTCAGCGCCGGCGCGATGTCGTTCTCCAGGTGCTGCGACGCCATCTGGCGCGAGAAGTCGCGATTGTGCCGCAGCGCGAGGATCTGTTCCTCCGTCATCCCGGCGGTGCGGAAGCCCCCGTACTTCTTCACCGCCGCCAGCCAGGTCGATTTGGTGAACTGGTGCCAGCCGCGGGCACTGGTGCGGGTGTTGCCCTGCTGCGTGCCGTCGGCGCTTTCCACTGCCTCGAGCGTGTTCAGGAATGTGTCCGACGCCGGGCCGCCGGTCGGTATGACCGCCGGGGCGGACGGCGCTGGAGAAGCCCCGGGCGGGGTCGGGAGTCCAGGAAGCCCAGGCAGGGGCGGCGGCGGAGGGATGGCGGGCCGGCTGGCGCTGGGCGCCGGCGGCGCGTCCGGCGCGCTGGGCACGGGAGCGCCGTTGCGCCAGGGGCGGTGCGGCGCCAGCTTTCGCTCAAGGTCGTCCTCGAGGCGCTTCGCCGCGGCTTTGTCGCCGTCCATCATGGCGCGCATCGCATCGCCCAGCGGGTCGGCGAACTTGGTCACCTGTCCTAGCAGATCGGCCGTCAGGTCGCGGATGTTCGTGGTCAGCGGCAACAGGTTGGAGCCGATCTCGGTCAGCTTGTTGGACAGGCCGGCCATCGTCTCGACGACGCGCGTCCCTTCGGTCTTCTCCATCCCGTGGGCGGCCAGCGTGCGTACAAGTTCCTGCCGAAGATCCTCGCCCTGTAGCGCCTTCAGCGTCACCTTCTCGGCGTCGCTGACGTCGTTGCGTCCCAGCACCTTCGAGCGCCACGCGTCGAGATCTCTGGCGCCCATCACGCTCGCTATGTCAGCGAGCGCCGAAGAGTCGACGTTGCCCAGGCTGATACCGGCACGTTGCAGCCAGTGGTTGGCCGTGGACACGTCGCCATAGTGAAATTGACTGAGGGCTTCCGCCTGCCGGATGTTGATGCCGAAATGGCGAGCGAGCGCGTGATACTTCCTGTACTCCGACACTCCCTTGTAAAGCAGATTGAATTCTTCGCGCATCATCTCGAAATTGGTGACGCGGTCACCGTGGCCAAATGCTTTGTTCGGTGTCTCGAACATGCCGCCGGCCAGCAGATATTCGGCTTGGTAGGGGTCCGTGATGCTGCGGCGCGCCAGGGCCCGATAGGTGAGGTGCAGGGAGGCATCGCCGGCCGCCCCGCCCTGCATCACGGCGCTGTTGATCTGGTTGATCAGCGCTTCGGCCGCCGCGCCCTTCAGGCCCGCCATTCCGGTGGCGTTCATGCCCGCGTACATGCCGGCCCAGTCTTCGACGTTTGTGCGGTTGATCAGGTGGCGCGACGCGCCCTCCGACCAGCGCAGCAGCGCCTGCATGGTCTGTTCGACCTGCCCGGACATGCCGCCCTCGCGCACGGCCTCGCCCAGCATCAGCGCGAAGCGCTTGGGGTCCTCGCCCAGGTAGGCGGCGCGCCCGAGCCCGGCCACCATCGAGCCTGGGTCGATGCCGTAGCCGCGGGCAAAGCCAGCGCCGAACCGCACTTGGTCCTGCACCCGGGCGGAGTGCGTCTCGTTGGTGAGCTGCGTCCAGGTCTGCGACAGGCGCAGCGACTCCGCGTGCGTGATCCCCAGCCCTTCCGAGGTTTCGCGCACGCGCAGGCGCAGTTCACGGAAGTCGGTGCCGGCGTCGCGCAGGTGGCGCCAGAACTGGTCGACGCCAACCGCCTCATCCTGCCCCTGGCTGGCCCCGGTGGCGACCATCGAGCCGATCTTCTGGATACCGGCGAGGCCGAGCATCCAGGGGATCGCGGTCCTGCCGAACGCCAGCATGGAGGAGCCGAAACCGCCGCCGCCGGAACCACCGCCCCCGCCGGGAGACGCACCGCCGCCCGGTGTCCCACCTTCTCCACCGCCGCCCCCGCCGCCCCCACCGCCACCGCCGCCCCCGCCGCCGCCGCCGCCCGGCGAGGGAGGCGTGAACCGGGTGCCGTTCAGGATATAGCGGCCGGCCTGGACGGTGTGCCGGCGGCGGTCGCTCTCGTCGGGGAACGCCCGCACGTGCTGATCGTACCAGCCGCCCCAGTCTTCAGCGCCGATGCCGCGCACCGCGGCGGCCGTAGCGCCGCGGCCAATCTTCAGCAGGTCCTCGTAGTTCTTCTGCATCCGCTGGAGGTCGGCGGAAACCTCCTTCAGCTCCGGATGCGACAGGTCGAGATCCTTGAAGGCGCGCCCCTCCTGCCCGGCGCGCCGGATCGCGGTGCGGATCTGCTCGAAGGCGTTGCTGACGGAGGAGGCATCAGCGGTAATCGGGATGCGCACCCCGGACATGATCAGCTCCGCACGACAGGCTGGTTGGGGATGGCCAAGGCCGCCATCCGCTGGGAGATCCGCTCCGCCGACGCCGCTGCGAGGCTGGAAGCGCGGTCTTCGAGCAGCCGCTCCTGTCGGGCGTCATGCATCGCCTTCTCGTCGGCGATGGCGCCCAGGAAGCTCGCGTGTTCGCGTTCCAGATCCGCGAGCCGAGCCCTGGCGTCGGCCGTGTCGTTGCCGGTGAGCAGCGCTTCGCTGATGGTGACTTTCGTCAATTCGATTTGCTGTGCGGCCAGAGCGGCTTTCGCCTCGAGATCCGTTTTCATGGGGATCACCGGAGGCGGACGGTGAGGCCGAACCGGACGGCCAGGTGGTGGAGGGCAGTTTCGCGCTTCGACGCCTCATGGGCGGTCACACGGCGTTCCATGACGTCCTCGTGAAGAACGGCACGGGCCTTAGCGAAGGTCTCGCGGACCCGCTGGTCCAGCGCAGCGGCGTCCCGTTCCTGTTGCGCTTGGCGTTCCTCTGCGCTCCGGCGCTGCGCCTCCTTCTCCATCGCCTTGGCGAGGCGCTGCATGCCTTGGACGTCGTCAACGTACATGATCTCCGGCATGCGCTGCGCCTTCTCCAGGCCCTCCCGCTGGCACGCCGCAAGATCATCCAAAAGCAGGTCGAAGTTGGATCTCATACCTTTTCCCCTCATTCCGGCCCATTTCGGTGATTTTTGCCGTCACGACTTTTGGGCGCCGAGCAATAGGGGAAGCTGGGAGGGCGGGGGCTTGGCTGTTTCGTACGAGCGGTGCGGGAGGTGCCTGAAGCCAAGTCGTGACGGCTTAATCGTGCTCGTGTCGTCTACAGGAACGGAGCGCGCGGTGTCGGTGGAACGTGAGGGGGGCAGTCTCAACCTTTTCCGCTGCGAACGGCGCTCCTGCTCACTGTCGGTGACGAGCTGCGCGGCATCTTGGCAGGCTGCCCAGCGCAAGCGGCCGGAGCCGTGGGAAGGGCTGTGGCACTGCCGGTCCTGCCCCGTCGGTGCGGCGAGTGCCGGCAAGCCCATGCCCGTCGCCACCGTTACCGGCGACGCCCTGTCGTGCATCTGCCCGCGCTGCCAGCGCTCGGCCGCCAGGATCATCAAGGGGCGCCTGTGCGTCTCCTGCTACAACCGCGAGCGCGAGGTGATCAAGGGGCGGAACGCCAAGGGCACCATCCCGCGGTTGACGGCGAAGCTCCATCGCCAGGTCCTGGCCGTGAACGATGGGAACGCCGTGCGCGTCGAGGTCTTCGATCGCGTCGCCAGCCGGGTCGAGGCGATGCTTGCGATTGCCCGAACGTCGACGGGCTCTGTTGCCTTCGGCCGGCCGGCGTTGCTGCTGGAGGCGCGGGCATGATGGGGGAGAGCTGGGCCATTCTCGACCATGCGTGCCGCGTGTGCGGTGGCCGGCTCCTGAGGAACGGCGCAACCTGCCTCTGCCCAACGTGCGGCGCCGCGGCGCCGAGGGTCGACGAGATCTGCGGCTGCGGGATTCGGGCGGTTGGTCACCCGAGGATGAAACCCCTCATGCGCTGCATCCTGAACCCATCGCCGACGCCGGAGATGCCATCGCTGGTGCTGATCGCGCCGACGGCCACCGCGGGCTTCTGAAGCGAGAGGGCGGGGACGTCAGGTGCGGGGCTCCGATCTATCGAGCCGGATCAAGGGGCACTGGTTGATGGGCCCTGCTTTATCGAACCCTGCTGCGCCTCTCGGCTTCCTGGGCTGCGGCAGCGGGCTCGAGCGACAGGACGCATGCTGTTCCGGAGAACCCGGCGACGATACAGATCGCGACGGTGGACCGCCGCTGGAGCGCGAAGAGCGTTCCGGATGCACCGTCGCTGACGCTCTTCAGCTCGAAGCCGTCCGCGAGCAGCTGGTTAAGGGATTGATCTGTCTGCTGGAATCCAGGAAGCGCCATTGCCAGCGCAGACCTGTTCAACTGCTCCAATCCCCCGACGCCCTGTGCAAGGGCGCTGCCCATCGTCATGAAAATGCAGGTGCTGATTGCTGCGATTCGGAGCACGGCGGCCTCGTGTGCGGTTTCGGCTTCAAGCGTACCCGCGATACTTGTTCGTGTCATAGAAAAATGCACGCTCAGAGGGTAGTTGTGCTGTTCGCGTTGATGCTGTTCACGCGTGAGGCACGCGTGGGTAACGTGTGCCGTTGTCCACTCGGGGGGATGCTGATGCCCAGGGTGAACCGAACTGGTGAGCAGCCAACCACGCGCCCATGCGGGAGCGGTGGTGACCATCGCTGATTAATCAGACCGGCGGCCGGACAGGCGCGCTCCGACACGTTCGATCGTCTCCCTGTCACCCGGCCGCATCCGCTCCAGGTCTTTGGTGGTGATGAACAGGCCGCGGCGCCGATGCCAAGCTGCTGCGGCCATCGAGCGGATCTCCGAATCATCAGCAGGAAGCTCGGGCTGGAACTTGGCGAGGTATGAGCGAACGGTCATGATCGGGGGCTCCGGTTTCAGCGAAGGATCAGCGCGGCGTCGGGAAGGCCAGGGAGGCACCTTGGTCGTTCCGCGCTGGGCGAGGCATGTGTGGCGGCGGGGGGCCTACCCGACAGCCTCCATCTGCCCGAGGATTTCGCTCACAAGATCGGCAGGGGCACCGCACGGTGCCTGCCCAGCACGCGGCTGGTGCCCCGGCTTGGCACCCCATTCGGAAAGCCAGAAGCCACTGTCCCGAAAGCCGATCAGGCGGGGGCGCCACTGGGCTCGGCGGAGATCTTCGCCAACGAACCTCTCCGATGTTTCGGCCTGACGGCGCCTGTCGCGGCGCTCCTGGACGGCGGGCCAGAAGTAGTTCAGCGAATTGGCTCGAGCCGCACGACCGTCGGCGATGGCGTCGCGGATGGCGGGCAGGATATCGCACTCCGGGTCCGCGCCATCGGCGATCCACTGCCGCACGGCGCTGTAGGGCCTGGGGGTCGGCAACTGATCCCAACCCAGCATGGCGACGATCTGAGGGCCCACATCACGCCATCCCTCGCGCGGAGCAGCTTCCTCTGCTTTGTTCTGTTCTTCTCTGTTCTGCTCTGCTCTGGGCGTTTCCGGGCGTTCCATGGCGTTACGCGGCGTTACATCGTCCGCAACGCCACGCTTCTGCCTTTCCCGCTCTCGGTGGGCGCGGACGCGCTCAGCCGAGTTATCGTTCTCACGTTCCCGCTTGGGCTGGCGTTTATCCCATTTCTGAACTCGGCCAGCAGCGATCATGCCCCGCTGCTCGAAGGCGTCCATCAGGGCGCGGATATGGTCTTCATCCGCATCGAGAGCACAGGCGATCACCTCCGGGTCGGTTCCCGCAATGCTTCCGCGGTCTTCGGCCTGGGAGGCGGTGTCGAGAAGGAGCCACCATGTCGCGACGGCGAGCGCGCGCGTAACGCCAGCCTTACGGGCGACCAGCGTCAGCTTCGTATCGGTCGGGGCGCCGTGCCAGGAGCGAAACCAATCGACCATGATCATTCCCTCGCCAAGTCGCTGAACAGGGTGCGCTCGGCGTCGTAATGCGCCTGCACGGCACCGGTGCGCCCGTCGCGCTGCTTGAGCACGAGGAAGTCGGCGACCCCCCGCGCGGCGCTCATGCGCTGCTGCCAGCGGGCGTGGCGGTCATTGAACTTGCCGTCGTCCTCGCCACGCTGCACAGGCTCCTCCTTGGAGGCGTAGTATTCGTCTCTGTGCAGGGCGAGCACGACGTCGGCCTCCTCCTCGATGCGGCCGGACTCACGGAGGTCGGAGAGCTGGGGGCGCTTGTCCTCGCGCTCTTCGACCTTGCGGCTGAGCTGGCAGAGCAGCATCACGGGAACGCCAGCGGCTTTCGCCGCGCTTTTCACCGCCTTCACGGTCGCGGAGCGCTCCTCATAGTCGCTGCGATACGCACGGTCGCCGTTCATGCGCTGAAGGTGATCAACGATGACCAGCCCAACCTTCTTCTGGCGGCGCAAGCGCAGCATGCGCTGGCGCAGCCGCATCGGCGTCAGCGTGTCGCTGTCGTCGATGAACACCGGCAGCTTGGCCAAACGCTCGCCGGCCCGCTGGAGCTGGAGCCAACTGGCCGGATCGAGTTCGCCTCGGTCCTGCTGCTGGGTGCTGATGCCGGTTTCGGCAGCGAGCCAGCGCGCAACCAACCCGTCACGGGTCATCTCGGCCGAGAAAATTGCCACCGGGACGCCGGACTGGGCGGCCTTGCGAGCGGTGGTGGTGATGGCCATCGCGGACTTGCCCATGGCCGGGCGGCCGGCGCAGATCCACAACTGGCCAGGCTTCATGCCGCCGGTCATTCGGTCCAAGTCGTGCAGGCCAGTGGTGACGCCGGCGACGGCACCGCCCGCCTTCCATGCGGCCTCAATCCGGCTGAGAGTCTCGGCAACGGCCGTACCGGCGTTGACGATGGCGTTGCCGTCCTGGCGCTCGGCCAACGTGAACAGCGCACCCTGGATCTCCTCCAGGCGCCGCTCCGCCGGCTGGTCGTCCGGCAGGTATCCGAAGTCAATGAGCTGATGGCCGGCCTCGATCATCTGGCGGCGCATATACAGCTCGACGATTTCCCGCCCGTATTCCCGGGCGTTTACCACCGTCACCACGTTGGCAGCCAACTCGGCCAGGTATTTCGCGCCGCCGTCCACAACCAGGTCCAGGTCGGCGTCGAAGTAGCGCTTCAGGCTGATTGGGTCCGCACTGCGCCCATCGCTGACCGCATCCGCGATGGCCCCATAGAGGCGCTGGTGCACGGGGTCGTAGAAGTGCTCCGGCCGCAGAAACTCGGCCACCTTCTCGAAGGCCCGATTGTTGACCAGCAAGGCGCCCAGGAGCGCCTGCTCGGCTTCTTCGTTGTGGGGAGGCGCCTTCATGATTCGCTCTCCTCCCGCGCTGCCAGCGTGGCCATCCGGTTGCCGAGGCTCTCCATGTCGACTGTGTCGATCGGGCCCCGCTGCCAGCACAACCGCTCCATGTCCTCGTCCAGCCCTTCACGCAGCTCCGTGATGGTGGCGACGCGGATCGTGGGGAAGCCGGGAATCTGCACCTCCTTACGCGGCGGAGCGGCGAGACGACGCCGGGTCGTGACGGCACCTTGAGGGGACCCACTCACTGCGCAATGACTGCCCCCGCCGAGCCCTTCCACGGAGCGGCGGGGGATCTTCTTGTCCGGCAGCCAGGTCATCACAGCACCGTCTTCGGTTCGGAAGACGAGCGGCGTGGCTTAGAGAGCTTGGTGAGCGCCCAGCGGCGGAGAGTGCCAGCCTGATACTTCGCGAAGCGTCCGTAGTGCTCAACGGGCGGCCCGTCGGAACGTCGAGTGAACCAAGTTGCCAAGGTCGCTGGCGACGTTTTCAGGCCCATGGCGCTCAGAAGCTCGGCGGCCTCCCTGCGAGAACACAGGTGCTCGTCGGGAACAAGCAATATGGCGGAGCGCTCTGCGTTCTGGGGCGGGGTGGCGCTGGCCCTTACAGTATTTGTTTCGGTATGATGCTGGAACATTGGAGCCTCACTGATGAGTTCGCCGCCCTGGTGGGGCGGTGCATCAATGATTGTCAAAGCTCAGCAAAGGAGCGCAAACGGTAACAGGTAACTGTTGCCTGTTGTTTGTTACTGTTACCTCCGTTTGTCACTCCATCTTTTGAAATAAACCTCAACTGTCTTTTGCCCAATGCCTAGGCTGGACGCGCATTTGCCATACCAATCCTTCTTCAAAGTCTCTCCGTTGTATGGGTATGAGGTGATGTTAGCTTCAAACCAAGCCCAAGCTTCTGCCGTCTTACCTCGCTGGGGGCGCGCCTCCCGCCTTTCCACGGCTTCCCCTTCTGGAAGCCTATGGCCGACAGCACCCGAAACTGCGACCGGTGGTTTCACGTGGCGTGAGTGTGCAGTAGGTGAGGCTGGCCAAGTTAACTTTACGTCGGCACTGGAAATTAGCACGCTTATGCAATGAATGTTGGGGTCTATCGAAAGTGATGTTCCATCTTGTTGCAGTGTGGATTGCTTCCATTGTATGGCGGTAATCGGTAATCTCATGGAAGCTGCGGCGCCTTCTTCAAGGAATATGCCGCTTGTATCTGAGGGGAACTGCCACACGTTTTCCTTGATCTCCGTGAATGCTCGTGCGCATGCTCCGTTCTCCAGGCCTGCTCGCCAGAGATGCCGCAATGTTGAATCGCAAGCATCTGGGTCATCGGGGATACTTCCTGTGTCGAGATAGATGATCCATGCAAGGGCCTGTCCAAGCGTCCAGTACCGTGGCAACTCATATGGGCAGGGCGGTGGTGCGAGTTCCGCTTTTCCAAGTGGGAAGTAGTCTGATAGATGAACCCATTTTTCATCAATGATGGACGGCGGTAAAATGCGTTTTTTGACGCAAAAATCCTTCACCGCTTCATGTGAGATAAGATTTTTTCTTGAAAACGCTATGAATTTTTCAGGAATATTATTATGGCTATCGATTTGCGTTCCTTTTGCCTTCCTTACGAACTCAGGGAGAAGATGGCGATCAGTAGGGGCGTATTGTTCATCGACAAGGCCAGATCCATTTTTTCCGTAGAACCAACCGATGGCGGCCCAATGAAGTATACGTTCGATAACAACACCAATTTCATCTCCTGACTGCAAGGCCCAATCCTGAGCCAGGTCGAATAGATTGGTGTAGCGATTATCGAATGTCATCTTCTGATCTCGAGCATGCGTCGTTGGTGATGTGCGAGCGACGGCATCCTGAAGCAGGGTTGACGCTCTCGGCGCCCCGTCTGAGGCACGTTGACAACATTGAGGGGCTTGGCTAGCGGGGCTGCCCGTGTTGGAGTCGCGGTTAACCGCTGCCAGAGATTTCCTGCTTCAGCCTGACGCCGGTTCCTCCTCCTTCAGAGGTCTCGCCGCTGCCGATGAACGCCACGCCGCCGGTCTCAAGGGCAGCCCGGATGTCGGTCAGCGTCCGGTAATAGGGGTTTCGCGCGCCGCGCTCGAAGTCGGCGAGCGTCTGCTTTGCGACCTTCGCACGTGCGGCCAACTCCTGCTGGCTCCAGCCCAGCAGCGCACGACCGGCGCGGCTTTGCTCAGGGGTGATAACGCATTCTGTCATGATGTTGTGCTTTTATATTGACCAATCGATAGGGTTAGGTCAATACTTTGGCATGAGGTTAGGCCATTCGCAATGGGGTAGCCTCAGATCACGCCACTTCGGCCACCGCTGTAGGAGAAATTATGTCAACCACCAAGGTGTTAGGCAGCCCTCAAGCTCAATCGAAGGCAGGCGCCCCTCCTGCTGACCAGCTTCTCGTATTGGCCTGGGCGGGCTATGTCGCCGCGGTTGCCGAAATGGGGCAGGCAACCCATCCAGACAAAGACGGTGAGTCGCAGCGTCGAGTGACCGCGTGCGCCGAGGTTCTCGAGAGCCACCCTGCACATACGCCTGTCGGCATTGCCGCCAAGCTGCGCTACCTGGTGAGCGGAATCCATGACAGCCCTGCTGCCTGGAAGGCGTTGGTTGAAGGGGGGTCGCTGCAAGACGCCATTGTCGACGATTCGCGAGCCAAGGCGCTCTGGGATGTCATTTCGGAGGTCGAAGCGCTTGTAATGGCTCCGGTAGTCGAGCCCGATGCCTTCGCCGACACGGTGGCAGCCTTCGAGAACGCTGCTCCTGAACCGCTTTGCATGCCCCAATCGCCTACGGATGCCATGGTCCAGGCTGGTGCTGCTGCGGCCGGTATCACGCTGAAGCGGTTCGCAAACGCCTATGCCGCCGCGGTGGAAGCGTTTAAGGGGGAGCGCGCGGCATGACCGCCGTGGCCTGCATCATACCGCAGCGGCCGGCGCTTCGTGCGCCGGCCATCCACTTGGAGATCGAGCGTCGGCGCGGCGCCGTCGTCGCCGACTGGCAGGCCGCCGTCATCGCGGAGTGCCGCCGGCATGAGACGCTGAACCCGGCGCTGGTGGCCAATTTGAAGCGTGCCGGCCTGCTGGAGCGCTGCACTTTCCTGGCCAGCGACACGCCGGCCGGCCCGCTGCGGTTCCGCTACATCGGCTGCCCGACCATCGCCATGCTGGGGCGGGGGTGGGCGCGCCGGCATATGGGCCGGCCGCACATGGAAAACCCTCACGTCGAGTTCCCCGACGCGCTGGCGCCGCTTTATGCCGAGGCCATCGACGGCGGGGAGCCGCTGCACAACCGCGTGACCATGCACGGACCGTGGGCGGAGGGGCGGCCCTACACGCACGTCTTGTGCGGCTGGAAGGCGGCGGACGGCCGGCGTGCCATCCTGTCCGCCATCGCCCTTCACTGATGGGGCCGGCCGTGCACGAGGCGCCCGAAGTCCTGTTGCACGCCCCCGCGGCCCAGCCGCAGGAAGTGCAGCGGCGGGCGCTCCACGCCGGCTTGCCGGTAGAGGATGGTGGGGCGCCGGTCCAGGTGGCGCGGGCCGGCGCGCTTCGTCGCCCAGGCCGGCACCACGTCGGGCGTGACGACGCCACACCACCACGACGGCTGCCAGCGCGCCCAGGACAGCAACCGCACTGCCCGGCCGACTAGGTGGAACAGCCCACGCCCGCGCCAGTCCGACCGATTCCAGCCGGCGGCGATCCAGCACACCGGCCCGAAAGTCTCGTGCGCCGGCCCGTCACCGACGAAGCACCGCTCGCCGGCCGGAGCGTCGGCGGGGTCATCGTAGAACAGCTCCAGCGCCGCCAAGTGATCGGCGAACGAGTGCGCCCGGCAGTCGACCAGCAGCCCGGCCTGCACCGCCACCACGTCGCCGTCGCCGGCGGTGTCCACCGCGCCCACCCAGAAGCTGGGCAGCGACGCCGCGCGGTGCAGGATCGGCACCCAGGACGCGAGATTGCGTCGGTTGATGGCCTCCAACTCGCACCAGTTGTCGGACACCACCAGCGTGAGGCCCATCGCCAGCGCATCGGCGCACAGCCGGTCGCGAACCCGCCCCAGCAATTCGGCATGGGGCATGTCGCCGATGGGCAGTGTCTCGATCAGCGCGCGTCGCGAGGCTGCTTCCGCTCTCGTTTCTCCCAGCATGTGGATGATCCGTAGACGTTAGGGGCCGGGCTAATTGTCAATCTCTCAGCCTGGCCTTCCTGCGGATCATGGCGTCACGAGCGCATGGCGTTTCCGGTGCCGTAGAACGATGCCCCCAGCCCTGCGGAGCCACTTGGCAACTGCATCCCCAGGGCCGACTTGCCGGCCAGCGCGAACGGTGAGACGCTGAGGGCAGACCAATTGCCAACTCGAAGGCATCCATGTGCACTCCCTTCCCCAACAGCTCCGCGCCCGGGCAGGACGCGGCTGGTGCAGAGCGGGAAGGCGGTGCAGGGGCGCTTGGCGGTGGCGTGCCGCCATGACCCCTCAATCCCTCTTCTTCCAGGCCAAGGCCCACCGCGTGGGCGAGGTGCTGGAGTTCCACCCGCTGCTCGGCCATTGCGCCGACGTCGCCGCCTGTCTGGAGGCGCTGCTGGAGCGGCCGGTCATCCGCGACCGCCTGGAGCATGCGGCCGGCGGCGTGCGGCTGACCGAGGTGCACCGGCACCGTCTGTGCGTCCTGGCCGCGCTGCACGACGCCGGCAAGGTCAACCACGGCTTCCAGCGCCGCATCCGGGGCGAGGGCAGGGGCGCCGGCCATGTCGGCCCGCTGCTGGCCCTGCTGGACGACACCGTGCCGCGGAACCGGCCGCTGAGACGCGCGGTCATCGCTGCGCTCGGCCTGCCGGCCATGGCCGATTGGTGCGATCCGCCGGAGGGCGTCGACGCGTACCTGCGCGCCATCCTCGCCCACCATGGCGCCCCGGCGCAGGGCGAAAGCGCCGACGCCGCCCTGTGGAGCGCGGCCGGCGGGCGCGACCCGGTGCAGGGCATCGCCGGCCTCGCCGCCGCGGCGCGCGCGTGGTTCCCCCAGGCGTTCGAGCTCGGCGAGCCGCTGCCGGCGGCGGAGCCCTTCGTGCACGCCTTCTGCGGGCTGTTGATGCTGGCCGACTGGTTGGGCTCCGACGCGGCGTTCTTTCCCTACGCCGCGCCGGGCGACGGCGACCGCATCGCCTTCGCGCGTGAGCGGGCGCGCCACGCGCTGGCCGCCATCGGCCTGGACACGGACGCCGCGCGGCGGCGCCTGGGCGACCGGCTGCCGTCCTTCCAGGCGCTGTTCGGCGTCGAGCCGCGCCCGGCGCAACGCGCCGTCGAGGCGCTGGACGGCGCCGACGACGGCGGGCTGGCGATCCTGGAGGCGGAGACCGGCAGCGGCAAGACGGAGGCGGCGCTGCGCCGCTTCCTGGAGCTGTTCCGGCAGGGGGCGGTGGACGGGCTGTACTTCGCCCTGCCGACCCGCACCGCCGCGGTGCAGATCCACGCGCGCGTGCACGATGCCGTCGCACGCATCCTGGGCGCCGACGCGCCGCCGGTAGTGCTGGCCGTGCCCGGCTATATGCGGGTGGACGACGGCACGGCGGAAGGCCGGCTGCCGGGCTTCGGCGTGCTGTGGCCGGACGGCGGGCCGGGTGCCGACGGGCGCGGCTGGGCGGCCGAGCATCCCAAGCGGTACTGCGCCGCGCCGATCGCCGTCGGCACCATCGACCAGGTGCTGCTCGCCGCCTTGCAGGTCAAGCACGCGCACCTGCGCGGCGCCGCCGTGCTGCGCCAGTTCGTCGTGGTTGACGAGGTGCACGCCTCCGACCCCTACATGGCGACGCTGCTGGGCGTGCTGCTCGACCTGCTGCGGGCGGCGGGCGGCCACGCCCTGCTGCTGTCGGCGACGCTGGGTGCCGCGGCGCGCACCCGCCTGCTCGGCCGGCCGGCGTCGGCGACGCCGCCGCTCGCCGAAGCGGTCGCCGTGCCCTATCCGCTGCTGGCGACGCGCGCCGGGGACGGCCCGCCCATCGCCGCGGGCGGGACCGCGAAGCGCATCACCATCCGCCTTGCCGACGCGGCGGCGGAGGCGGACTCCATCGCCGCCGAGGCGCTCGCCGCCGCCCGCCGCGGCGCCCGCGTCCTGGTGATCCGCAACACGGTGCGCGGCGCGCTCGCCGTCCAGCTCGCCCTGGAGGGCTGCGGCGGGGGCCGATGCCGGCCTGCTTCTCGCCTGCGAGGGCGTGCCGGTGGCCCACCATTCCCGCTTCGCCCGCGAGGATCGGCTGCGGCTCGACGCCGCGCTGGAGGAGCGCTTCGGCAAGGGGGCAAGACCCGGCGGCGCCGTGGCGGTGACGACGCAGACGGCTGAACAGAGCCTCGACCTCGACGCCGACCTGATGATCACCGACCTGTGTCCGGCCGACGTGCTGTTGCAGCGGTTCGGCCGGCTACACCGCCACCAGCGCGCGCGGCCCGACGGATTCGCCGCGGCGACGGCGGTGGTGCTGGCGCCGGACACCGGGGCGCTGGCGGCGCTGATCGCCGTCGACGGCGTGGTGCGGCGCGGCCTGAACGGGTTGGGGACGGTCTATCCCGATCTGCTGGCGGTCGAGGCGACGCGGCGCGCGCTGGCCGCCGGCGGGGCGCTGGACCTTCCCGCCATGAACCGCCCGCTGGTGGAGGCGTCCACGCATCCCGAGGCGCTGGCCGCGCTGGCGGTGGAGCTGGGCGGCGCATGGCCGGCGCTCGACCGGCGGCTGCGCGGCGGCGAGGCGGCGCAGCGCACGCTGGCGCGGCTCAACGCGCTGGACTGGCGGGGGCCGCTGCCGGACGCCTTCCAGGAGGCCGATGCCGAGATCCGCACCCGGCTGGGCGCCGACGACCGGCTGGCCCTGTTCGACCCGCCTGTCCGCGGCCCCTTCGGCGTCGCGATCGGCGGCGTCACCGTTCCCGGCTGGCTGGCCGCCGGCCGCGTCCCGGCGGACGCCGTGCCGGAGCGCATCGCGGCCGCCACGGACGGCCTGACGTTCCGGTTCGGCGCGCTGGACCTCCGCTACGACCGCCTGGGCCTGCGCCCCGCAGAGGCTGGCTGACCGCGCCGCCTTGCTCGCACAAGGCGAGCGTGTTATGCGGAAATGCACCAGCGGAATCTTGAACAATCGAAGACTGACAGCGACTTACACCCGAGAGGTGCCCCCGCACATGCGGGGATGGACCCGGCGTGACCTTCACGCAAGCCGACTTGGCACCGGTGCCCCCGCACATGCGGGGATGGACCCTCCACGCCCATGCGCTTGGCGTCCGGGCCGCCGGTGCCCCCGCACATGCGGGGATGGACCCGAAGCCGACATCGTCGAAGGCTGCCTGTCCGCGGTGCCCCCGCACATGCGGGGATGGACCCTCTTGCAATATCAGGGTCTTCGTTTTCCTTGCGGTGCCCCCGCACATGCGGGGATGGACCCATCGCCCGGAAGCTGAGCGACGCCTTCGCCAAGGTGCCCCCGCACATGCGGGGATGGACCCCTGGGTGGCGGCAAGAAGTCGCGCGAACTGGGGTGCCCCCGCACATGCGGGGATGGACCCGCCACCTTCACGCCGCTGTTTCCCTTGCTCAGGGTGCCCCCGCACATGCGGGGATGGACCCCAGCACGAACGGTCCATCGACGATCAGGTGCGGGTGCCCCCGCACATGCGGGGATGGACCCCACCAAAGCCGCTGGACGAGCATCACGTCGATGGTGCCCCCGCACATGCGGGGATGGACCCTCGTACGTTGCCACGCCGGCTGCTTGGCCTTGGGTGCCCCCGCACATGCGGGGATGGACCTCTGCCATTCTCGTTCCGGTGGCGCGCCGGCAAGGTGCCCCCGCACATGCGGGGATGGACCCCCAGGCCGACATTTCGTCGTCGGCGCTATCGAGGTGCCCCCGCACATGCGGGGATGGACCCCGCGCTCTGTGCGGCTTAGCCGCCGCCCTCCTGGTGCCCCCGCACATGCGGGGATGGACCCTCGGCCGGCGGCACCCCCACCGCCGGCCATTTGGTGCCCCCGCACATGCGGGGATGGACCCCTACGCCGCCAAGGATGCGACGCATGCTCCCGGGTGCCCCCGCACATGCGGGGATGGACCTCAATAGGCGCGCCTAATACGCAATCGTGACAAGGTGCCCCCGCACATGCGGGGATGGACCCTCGTCCTGCGACAGGCCGGCCTCGTGCGCGATGGTGCCCCCGCACATGCGGGGATGGACCCTCCCGATGCCGCCGGAGAACATCACGACGTGGGGTGCCCCCGCACATGCGGGGATGGACCCGACGGCACGGCCGACAGCGTCATCACCGGCGTGGTGCCCCCGCACATGCGGGGATGGACCCTCGACCTCTCGCCGCAGTTTGGCCGCCTCGGCGGTGCCCCCGCACATGCGGGGATGGACCCGCGCTCACGCTGCCGTTGGTGTAGGCGGTGCAGGTGCCCCCGCACATGCGGGGATGGACCCGCCGCTTCGGGCGCTCCACCCTGTACGGCTTCGGTGCCCCCGCACATGCGGGGATGGACCCTCGATGGATCCGATTTCCGTGCCCCGGAACAGGGTGCCCCCGCACATGCGGGGATGGACCCTGTTCGCCGTAGGCGCTGAGCGACTTGCTCAGGGTGCCCCCGCACATGCGGGGATGGACCCCTTGCCAAGGTGGCCGAAGCGCACAGCGAGGCGGTGCCCCCGCACATGCGGGGATGGACCCGGCATTCAGACGACCGGCGTCTACAGCGTCGAGGTACCCCCGCACATGCGGGGATGGACCCGGATCAGGGTTTCACGCTGACCGGTTCAAGCGGGTGCCCCCGCACATGCGGGGATGGACCCTTCTACGAGATCGCGGCCATCACCATCACCCTGGTGCCCCCGCACATGCGGGGATGGACCCGACGCGAGGATTGAAGCCTACCGCATGAGGGCGGTGCCCCCGCACATGCGGGGATGGACCCACTACCAGCTGACGTGGGTTGCCGCCGCCTGGGGTGCCCCCGCCATGCGGGGATGGCCCCTCCCACTGCTGGCCGTCCAGCTTCACGGGCGTGGTGCCCCCGAACATGCGGGGATGGACCCATGGGGCCGGGTCTCGCGCACCGCTGCCTTCAGGTGCCCCCGCCCATACGGGGATGGCCCCCGCGCGCTGTGCGGCTTCGCCACCGTCGATGGCGTACCCCCGCACCCGCGGGGATTCGCGCGCATGCCCTCTCCACCGCCGCGTGCCGATTGACAGCCGCCGGCACGCGGGGTGAGACTCGGGCTCAGCTCGTGCTTCTGGAACGGAGGGAGGGCGGCGTGGTGCTGAAGGGGCGCCTGGGGCTGGAGACCGCCCGCATTCCGCACGCCGACCGGCACGGCCTGCTGTGGCTGTCGCGTGGAACGCTGTTCGTCGAGGACGGCACGCTGCGCTTCCAGTGCGCCGGCTCGGCCGAGCTGGCGCCCGGCGACTACGCCATCCCGTTCCAGACCGTCTCGATGATCCTGCTGGGCCCCGGCACCACGGTCAGCCACGACGTGCTGCGCCTTGCCGCCCGGCACGGCACCGGGCTGGCGGCCGTGGGCGACGACGGGGTGCGGCTCTACACCGCGCCGCCGCTCGGCCCCGACGACAGCCGGCTGGCGCGGGCCCACGCGCGGGCCTGGGCGGACGCCGACGGCGCCCGGCTGTCGATCGCCCGCCGCCTGTACGCGTGGCGCCTGGGCGAGGTGCTGCCGCACCGGGACATCGAGGTGCTGCGCGGCATCGAGGGCGCCCGCATGAAGGAGACCTACCGCCTGCTGGCCGAGCGGCACGGCGTGCGCTGGCAGGGGCGCCGCTACGACCGCGCCGCGCCTACCGCCGCCGACCCGCCCAACCAAGCGATCAACCACGCGGCCAGCGCCGTGGAGGCGGCGGCGGGCATCGCCGTGGCCGCCACCGCGGCCATCCCGCAGCTCGGCTTCATCCACGAGGATTCGGCCAACGCCTTCGTGCTGGACGTGGCCGACCTGTTCCGCGACCGCGTCACGCTGCCCGTCGCCTTCCAGGCGGTGAAGCGGGCGGAGGCGGAGCCGGCGGTTCCGCTGGAACGCCACGTCCGCCGGCTGGCCGGCCGCGTGTTCCGGCAGGACCGCGTGATCGACGCCATGATCGGCCGCATCAAGGAACTGTTCGATGCCGATGACCGTCGTGGTGACGCGTGACGTTGCCGACCGCTTCCGCGGCTTCCTCGCCTCGTGCATGGTCGAGATCGCCCCCGGCGTCTACACCAGCCCCGGCATGACGCGTGGCGTGCGCGAGCGCGTGTGGACGGTGCTGGAGTCCTGGTACGGCGAGCTGGGCGGCGGCTCGGTCGTGATGACGTGGCGCGACCCGTCGCTGCCCGCCCGCCAGGGCGTGGCGATCCTGGGCGAGCCAGCGAAGACCCTCGTCGAGCACGACGGCGTCCTGCTCGTAAAACGCGAGTGACCGGGCGGTTGATGCACCGGCGGATCCTTGGACAATTGAAGAGTGACAATGAGTTAGAGTATAGAGGTGCCCCCGCATGTGCGGGGATGGACCGCGAGCGGTCAGCGACGGGGGCGGAGACGGTCAGGTGCCCCCGCATGTGCGGGGATGGACCCCGCTCACGATGCGCAAGGGACGCCCCAGGCGCGGTGCCCCCGCATGTGCGGGGATGGACCCGCGGCGTCCGGCGTCAGGAAGGCGCGCCCCTCGGTGCCCCCGCATGTGCGGGGATGGACCCCCCACCAGCGCCACGGACAGCGATCCCCGCCCGGTGCCCCCGCATGTGCGGGGATGGACCTTGCCGGCGAGGTGACGATAGCCGCAGCGGAGCGGTGCCCCCGCATGTGCGGGGATGGACCCACCGCGGCGAAGGGCGAGGTGGTGGCCATCGAGGTGCCCCCGCATGTGCGGGGATGGACCCTCCGGCGCCGCATGGCGCAAGCCGAATGAGGTGGTGCCCCCGCATGTGCGGGGATGGACCGCCACCCGCAACCTTCGTGCCGAAGTTCAACAGGGTGCCCCCGCATGTGCGGGGATGGACCTTTCCCAGGTTTACATGGAAGAATGGATGATGAGGTGCCCCCGCATGTGCGGGGATGGACCTGGCACCGGAATGGTGCGAGCAACGCAAGCCTTGGTGCCCCCGCATGTGCGGGGATGGACCGTCTTGGAAATGCCGTGGGCATGATGACGACGTGGTGCCCCCGCATGTGCGGGGATGGACCCCCTCGGCACGCGGGCCCAGGCGCTGCGCATCCGGTGCCCCCGCATGTGCGGGGATGGACCCGAAGACGACATCGTTGAAGGCTACCTGTCCGCGGTGCCCCCGCATGTGCGGGGATGGACCCTATGACCCGCGCGACCCCGGCGGCGAGACCAAGGTGCCCCCGCATGTGCGGGGATGGACCCCCGGACCAATGGGCATTAATCCCCTTCAGGTCGGTGCCCCCGCATGTGCGGGGATGGACCCGCGGATGTGCGTGTGGTCCCAATCGGTCCCGTGGTGCCCCCGCATGTGCGGGGATGGACCCTTTGCAATCGGTCGCCGTCACTTTGTTGCTGCGGTGCCCCCGCATGTGCGGGGATGGACCTGTCTATCTCACCCCCGACGGCACCGAGTCCCCGGTGCCCCCGCATGTGCGGGGATGGACCTTCGAGATCGAGGCGACGACCAAGGCGATCCGTGGTGCCCCCGCATGTGCGGGGATAGACCCCAAGCAGTGGTCTTCCTTGCGCTCGGTAGTGAGGTGCCCCCGCATGTGCGGGGATGGACCCTTGCGCGCCAGCTCGTTGCGCTCGGCCAGCGTGGTGCCCCCGCATGTGCGGGGAGGGACTCTGCCCTGGGAATTCCAGCACCATCCGACGTCGCTTCAGTTCTGGCAACCGAATCTTGCTGGTGGATTGGGTTGTTTCTTGACCTGCGTGCGGGTGGGCGACACTCATGCGGTGTTCCACCTGGATGTGGTGGTTCCTCCTGGAGGCTGCGTGGAAATGCGTGCTGACCTCACTTCGTGAGGATGGACCACGTAAAGGCCTGTCGACAGCGTTATCCCCGCCCCTGCGGGGTTGGTGTGGGCCCCCAGTTGCCTTGTGCGATTGGGGGCTTCCTTTTTTGGGGTTGACGCAGGCCGAATCTCGCGTAAATTAATTTGCATGTCGATAAGCCATTACGGTTGTCCATTTGCGAAAACATCCCTGCGGTCGAATGGCCGGCGGCAGAAATAGAAAGGCCGGCGAGTTGCTCTCGCCGGCCTGAAACTGAGGTCCCCAGGGGATGTGCCGAACGGCAGTGATCTGGTCCTGGGGCGCACGCTCATAATTTGGCATTTGGACTATGCCGATGCAAGCCCCCTTTTCGTGTCTGCCCGCCACCATCGACAGTATCGAAATGGCGCTATCGCCCGCTCGATTTGGGCGGTATGTGGCGATGGCGCAAGGCGATCGGGCGCGGGCTTTTCGTTTATACCACTGGAATGCGCTCCTCAGCGCCTCGCTGTACTGGCCCATGCAGATCATGGAGGTGGCATTTCGCAATGCGATCGTAACAGTGCTGCGCAACCGTTACGGCGCCGGGTGGCACGTTGAGCCACGCCTTTTGCGATGCCTTGATGCGCCGGACCACAACAAGTTGAACGAGGCCGTTAATCGCCACGCCGGGTCGGGCATGCCGGTGGATGCCGTGGTAGCGGACATCACCTTCGGGTTTTGGGTCGCGCTGCTGGCACGACGTTATGAGGTGCCGCTCGGCTGGCCGAAGCGTTTGCCGGTAGCCTTTCCGCAGCTTCCGCCGGGACTCAGTCGTGAGGACGTACGGCGGCGTGCTAATGAGATCCGTATCCTGCGGAATCGCATTGCGCACCATGAACCAATCCTGCATAGAAGGTTGCAGGATGATTATTACGCGATACTCGATGTAATAGGTTGGTGTAGCATTGATCTCCGATGGGTTGTGGAACGGACGGCCGACGTCCTTCCGCTCTTTCGGAACCCTCCATCATGATTCGACGGCATGAGGGTGCGTGATGTCGCCTTACAACCTGCTCACCGATGCGCTGATCGGAGTCCGCCTGGGCGATGGCGCGACGGCGGCGGTGAGCCTGCCGGAGGTGTTCGCGCGGCTGGCCGGCAATGGGGTGGAGGCGTTCACCGCGCTGGCGGCGTACCAGCGGCAGGGCTGGTATTGCCTGCTCGTGCAGGTGGCGGCGCTGGCCCTGCACCGCGCCGGCCTCGACGCGCCGCCGGTCGACGCGCCGGCCTGGGCGGAGCTGCTGCGCGGGCTGACGCCGGGAGAGCCGGACGACGCCCCCTGGTGTCTGGTCGCCGACACGCCGGAGCGGCCGGCCTTCCTGCAACCGCCGGTGCACGTCGGCGGCATGGCGGCGTTCGGCAAACGCATCGACACGCCCGACGGGCTCGACATCCTGGTCACCGCCAAGGACCACGACGTCAAGATGGCCCGCATCGGCCGGCCGCGGCCGGAGCACTGGCTCTACGCGCTGGTCAACGTGCAGACCATGCAGGGCTTCCTGGGGCGCGGCAACTACGGCATCGTGCGCATGAACGGCGGCTTCGCCAGCCGGCCGCGCGTCGGCCGGGCGCCCGCGGTCGACTGGGCGGCGCGCTGGCGGCGCGACCTCGCCGTGCTGCGCGACGGCCGCGCCGAGGTGCTGGCGAACCATGGGGAATTCCCCGCCGCCGGCGGGCTGGCGCTGCTGTGGCTGGAGCCGTGGGACGCCGAGGAGGCGCTGCCGCTCTCCCGTCTCGATCCCTGGTGCGTGGAGGTGTGCCGGCGCATCCGCCTCACCGAATCCGCCGGGCGCATCGCCGCCGTCACGCGGCCGAGCAACACGCCGCGCATCGCCCCGCCGGAGCTGGGCGGCAACGTCGGCGACCCGTGGATCCCGCTGGACGCCAAGGGCACGGCGCTGACGGTGGGGCCCGGCGGCCTGGACCACCGGTTGCTGGCCCGCTTGATCGGCGCCGACAGGGCGCACGCCGCGCCGGCCCAGCGCGCCCACCCGCAGGACCCGGCCGGCGACGTGCTGCTGTGCGCCGAGGTGCTGGTGCGCGGCCAGGGCCGCACCGAGGGGCTGCACGAGCGCCTGATCCCCGTGCCGGCGCGCGCCCGGTCCGTCCTGGACGACAGTCCCGAGCGCGTCGGCGAGGCGGCCGGGCAGCAGGTCGAGGACGCCGCCAGGATGCGGCTGCGGGTGCTGAAGCCGGCGCTGCTGACGCTGGCGCAGGGCGGGCCGGTGCTCAAGGACCTCACGTACGACGACCGCCGCGCCGACCCCTGGCTGGACCGCTTCGAGCGGCTGGTGGACGACGCCTTCTTCCCGGCGCTGTGGAGCCGCCTGGAGGATGGGGACGAGCGGCCGTGGCTGCGCACGCTGGCCGGCTTCGGGCGCGGCGTGCTGCGCGCGGCGGAGGGCGGCATGGCGATCCCCACCGCCCGCCGCCCGCGCGCCGTCGCCCGCGCCGGCGCCGCCTTCGAAGGGCTGCTGCGCCACACCTTCCCGACCCTTCGCGCCACCCAGGAGCCCAGCCAGGAGCCCGCCGATGGACAGCCCGCCGATGGACCGGACGCCCGCGCCGATGCCCGCGCCGATGCCTGACCGTCCGCCCGCGCGCGTTCAGGAAGATGCGGTGGCGCTGCTGGCCCGCCGCATCGGCGGCCGGGCCATCGGCACCGGCGGCGTGGCGCGGCTGCGCCGGCTCGATCCCATGGCGCCCGCCGCGCCCGAGTTCTGGCGCCTGCTGGCCGAGATCGCCGAAGGCGCCGGGCACGCGGGCGTGGCCGCCGAGGGCACGGAGCGCGGCTGGGCCATGGTGATGGCCGGCATGGCGCGCATGGCGCCCAACCACCACCGCCGCGGCGCCGCCTTCGCCCCCGGCCGCGTGCTCGCCGCCACCGACTATGCCGAGCCGCGGCTGCTGCGCCTGCTGCGCGTCGATCCCGGCACGCCGGCCTTCGCCGACGCCCTGCGTGCCGTCGCCGCGTGGCTGGCCGTGCGCGGGCAGCCCGTCGACTGGACCGGGCTGGCGGCGCTGGCG
>Ga0196976_1000347_pt1 | contig 30277 bp, 25 predicted proteins | sample S3v_513CmetaG_FD_148644 | JGI IMG/M metagenome (GOLD analysis project Ga0196976, IMG submission 148644) | Soil microbial communities from Anza Borrego desert, Southern California, United States - S3+v_5-13C | ecosystem: Environmental > Terrestrial > Soil > Desert | place: USA: California... | reverse complement strand
GAACAGCTCCCAGCGGCCTTCCATCTGCGTGTAGCCGGGCGTCTTGACCTTGATCCAGTGCGCCTCGGCGCCGTACGGCTCGCCGCGGCGCTTGGCCACGATCCCTTCGAGGTCGCGCTTCGCCGTGACGGCGAACAGCGCCGGATCCTCGATGTGGTCCACATAGGCGACCGGCGTCTTCGCCACCAGTGTGGCCAGCCGTTTCTTCCGCCGCCAGAGCGGCCATTCCCGCAGGTCGCGCCCGTTCAGCCAGAGGAGATCGAACGCCGCAAAAGCCGGCTCGCCGCGGCGGAAGAAGAGCGCGTAAAAGTCGGGGCCCTCCTTCCCCATGACGATGATCTCGCCGTCGAGGATCGCGTCGCGCACTCCCAGGGCACGCGTCAGCGCGTCGGCCAGCGGCTGGAAGCGCGGCATCGGCTTCGCGGTCTTGGACGTGAACTTCCCCTTCCCCTTCTCGATCGTCAGCACGCCGCGGAAGCCGTCCAGCTTCAACTCGTAAATCCAATCTTTCCCCACCGGCACACTCTTGCTGCGTACCGGCCGCACGGGCTCGATCTTCGGCAATCCCACGGCGGACTGCGCCGCAAGCCCAATGCCTCTTTGAAGTTCCTTGTCTCCGATTTACCTTACCGCCGCACCGACCGGCGCCGTGCCGGCTCCTCCCGCCCCGCGAGGACGATCAGCGCGCCGCGGTCCATGGCCACCACCAGGTCGCGGATGCCGTCCCCGGTGACGTCGCCGATGGCCAGGTGCTCGTACCGGGAGTGGTTCGACTGCGCGTCGGGAAGCGCGTACTGCTGGCTGGCAAACACTCCTGGCGCGGTCTGGAGCCAGACCTGGACGACGTACTCGTCGTCCCGATAGGTCGGACCGACCCGCGCCGTCGCCCCTGTGGCCGCGAGATCGGCGTCGCCGTCGCCGTCGAAATCGCGCGCCAGCAGCGAGGCAGGCATCTCCTCTGCCGGCAGAGTCGGGCCGGCCGCGAACGAGCCGTCCGGCTGCTGCAGCACGAGACCGACGAACGGCTCGTCGCTGCGCGCGTTGGGGAGGACGGCCAGATCGACGCGCGAGTCGCCGTTGAAATCGCCGCTCTCGACGCCGCTGAAGCCGTCTCTCCACGGCAGGTCGACGACCATGACCTCGCCGAATCCACCCCCCGGCTTCGCAAGCGCGACATGCAGGCGCCCGACGACGCCCTGGCCGCTGACGTTGACCGCGTCGGCCCGGCCGTCGCCGTTCAGGTCGGCCAGCTCGAAGTCGTCGTAGCCGTAGCCTGTCATCGCCTGCTCGCGGTGCACGAACGTGCCGCCGGCCTGCTGCTCGTACACGTTCATCGTCTCGCTGCCCCACGGCATCCCGACGATGTCGGTCCGGCCGTCGCCGTTCAGGTCGGCGGTGTCGAAGTCGGCCGCGCCGCGCTGCTCGTCCACCAGCTTCCCGGCCGCGAACGAGCCGTCCGGCTGCTGCAGCAGGACGAACAGCCGTCCCGCGGCGACGACGAGATCGAGGCGCCCGTCGTCGTTGAAATGCCCCGCCCGGATCGCTCGGGCGTTGCCGGGCCCCGGGAACACCAGCGGCTCCGCGAGCGTCCCCTCGGCGGTCTGCAGGAAGACCAGCACGCGGCACGACGTGCAGTACTCCCCCTCCGCCGCGGCCACGTCGTTGCGGCCGTCGCCGTTGAAGTCGGCGATGACCAGGGCGTCCGGACGATAGACCCGTTGCGGGTATACGACGCCCGCCCGGAAGAGCGCACCCAGCGCGGGCGACGCGGCGAGGAGCAGTGCGAACAACGCAGGGAGACGTTTCACGATCCCTACAGCATACACAGCGTTTTCCGTATCATTCCCCCACCGTGGCATTTTCAGAAAAAGCATTCGCACTCATCGTGGAGGCCGAAGGCCTCGATCAACCGGGCAAGTGGCCGGGCGGCGACTCCGGGATCACGATCGGCATCGGCTACGACCTCGGCTATGTGACGGTCGACCAGTTCGAGTCCGACTGGGGCCCGCTCCTCACCGCGCAGACGCGCGAGAAACTGAAGACCGCCATCGGCCTGCGTGGCGCGAAGGCGAAGAACAAGGCGCCCGATTTCAAGTCGATCCGCATCAAGCGCGAGCACGCCGAGGCCGTGTTCCGGGAGCGCTCGATCCCGCTCTACACCTTCCGCACCGAACAGGCCTTCCCCGGCGTGGAGCTGCTGCCGCTCGACGCGCACGGCGCGCTCGTCTCCCTGGTCTTCAACCGCGGCACGTCGATGGTCGACAAGCCGGGCGAGGACCGGCGGCGGGAGATGCGCGCCATCCGCGACGCCGTGCCGCGGCAGGACCTCCGCGAGATCGCGCTGCAGATCCGCTCGATGAAGCGGCTGTGGGAAGGAAAGGGACTCGACGGCCTGATCAAGCGCCGCGAGGCGGAAGCGCTGCTCGTGGAGTCGTGCATCCCGGCCGTGATCCCATGACCACGACACGCCTGGAGCCCTTCACCGACGCCGTCATCGCCATCATCACTCTCTGGCCGCCATCCCGCTGGCGTTCGTGCACCCGATGATCTCCGGCGCGATCTACGTCCTCGTGGCGGTGATGTGGCTCGTGCCCGACACGCGCATCGAGACGCACCTCAGCCGAGCGCACCAAACGCGGCGTGGTACCGCGCCACCCCCTTGAGCGGCGCGGCCGCGCCGGGGACGAGCTCGAGGAGCATGAAGACGTCGTCGGGGACGTCGTACTCGGAGCGCACGCCGTACCGCGACGCCGGCGCGAAACCGAAGCGCGGGTAGTACTCCGGATGTCCCAGCACCACCACCGCGCCGAAGCCGGCGCGGCGGCATTCCTCCAGTCCCGCCTCGACGAGCCTCGAGCCGATGCCCTGGTGCTGCCTCGCCGGCGACACGGCCATCGGCGCAAGGCCTGCGATGGTCGCCTCGCCGATCTCGACCGGCGTGAAGCAGATGTGCCCGACGATGGCCCCCTCCTCCTCGGCGACGCGCGAAAGGAACGGCGTCGCCTGCTCGCGCAGGGCGTCGACGAGGCGTGCCTCGTCCGGCTGCCCGAACGCGGCCTCGTTCACGCGGCGGATCGCTTCGATGTCGGCAATGCCTTCGGGCCGGATGTGCACGCCCCATAGTGCAGGCGTCTTGCACTTCACGCAAAGCAGGAGGAGCGGGCGCATGAAGGCAGTGGTGTTTCACTGCGTGGGCGACATCCGGCTGGACGAGGTGAAGGAGCCGAAGCTGAAGGAAGGGACGGACGCCATCGTCCGCCTCACCGCGAGCGCGATCTGCGGCACCGACCTGCACATGATCCGCGGCACGATGCCGGGCATGAAGCCGGGCACGATCCTCGGCCACGAGGGAGTGGGCATCGTGGAAGAGATCGGCAAGGACGTGCGCAACCTGCGCAAGGGCGACCGCGTCGTCGTCCCCTCCACCATCGCCTGCGGCTACTGCTCGTACTGCCGTTCCGGCTACTACTCGCAGTGCGATCACGCCAATCCGAACGGCCCGGCCGCGGGCACCGCGTTCTACGGCGGCCCCGCCGACTCCGGTCCCTTCGACGGCATGCAGGCCGAGTACGTCCGCGTGCCGTTCGCGCACGTGAATCTCGTCAAGCTGCCCGAGTCGGTCACCGACGACCAGGCCATCCTCCTCTCCGACATCTTCCCCACCGGCTACATGGCCGCCGACATCGCCGAGATCGTGGAAGGGGACACCGTGGCGGTGTTCGGCTGCGGCCCGGTCGGGCAGTTCGCCATCGCCAGCGCCATGCTCCTCGGCGCCGGCCGCGTGCTGGCCGTCGACCACCACCCGTCGCGCCTGGCCATGGCCCGCGCCCTCGGCGCGGAGGTGATCGACTTCGACGAAGAAGACCCGGTGGAGACGATCCAGCGCCTCACCGGGAAGATCGGCGTCGACCGCGCCATCGACGCGGTCGGCGTCGACGCGGAGCGCCCGCACTCCGGCCCCGCCGCGAAACAGGCGAAGAAGCAGGCGGCGGAGTTCGAGAAGGAGCAGCAGGAAGTCGCGCCGAAGCAGAACCCCGACGGCGAGTTGTGGCAGCCCGGCGACGCCCCCTCCCAGGTGCTGCACTGGGCGGTCGAGGCGCTGGCCAAGGCCGGCACGCTGTCGATCGTCGGCGTCTATCCGCAGCAGTCGAAAACGTTCCCGATCGGTGCGGCGATGAACAAGAACCTCACCCTGCAGATGGGGAACTGCCATCACCGGAAGTACATCCCGATGCTCCTCCCGCTCGTGCAGAGCGGCACGTTCGATCCCGCCCGCATCCTGACGCAGGCGACGCCCCTCGGCTCGGTGATCGAGGCCTACCAGCGCTTCGACCTGCGCGAGGAGGGATGGATCAAGGTGATGCTCGAGCCGTCGTGAGGCTCACTCCTCAACGAAGCGATAGCTGGCGTGGGAGTCGTAGTCGATCCCGTGCTTTTTCTTCAGCTCCTGGATGTGCTCGAGCTGGCGTTTCGTGTGCGGACTGGCCACACCGTCGCCGAGCGGCTCGCTGGTGTGCAGCAGGATCTCCTCCAGGCAACTGCTGACGCTCATGCGCTTGTACGCGGCGAGGTCGTGGAGCAGCGCGGCCAGCCGCTTTTCCAGCCGCACCGGCACGTCGACCCGCTCGATCGGGAGCGGCGGCCCGGCGTTCAGCAGGTGATGCCCGAAGCCGAGGTGATAGCCGTTCAGGTCGCGGACCATGTAGTCGCGGATGCCGTACTCGCGGTCGCCGATCTCCTCGGCGATCTCGACGCCGCTCTCCCGATGGAACGCGTACAGCTCGTCCGCGTCGCCGACGACGAAGTAGACCGCGCACCCTTTCGGGTGAGGCGTGCCGCTCTCGAGAAAGATCTGCACCTTGCCGAGGTTCACGCCGGCCATGGACGGCGGCTCGCCCCACGTGAACGCGAGCCGGAAGCCCAGCTTCGCCGTGTAAAAGTCGACCGCGGCCATGACGTCCGGCACCGCCAGACCGGCATGGAGCTGCTCGCACTCGACGTTCGGGATCACGGTTCCTGCTGCTCGGTCACGGGCTCGAAACTCACGAACACTTCACTCGGGTCCTGTTCGAACATCGCGCCGGTGGCGGTATCGAGGGCGAAGCCGGTGCCGGCGAAGAGGCCGCCGAGGACCAGCCAGCCGAGCCAGTCGCCGTCGCAGCACATCTCCGCCGCGACGCCGGCATTCTCGAAATACTCCTCGGCCACCTTGCGCTCGAGCGTCACCCGCTCCGTGTAGTGGTCGCGCTTGAGGAACGTCAGCGTGCAGCGCTCGGCGCGGCGGCTCACCCACACCACGCCCGGCGTGCGCACTTCCTTCGTCGCGCCGGGGCCACACTCCGAGGTGCGCACCAGCGCGTCCTGCGGATCGCTGTCCACCACGATGCGCTGCACCGGCCCGTGCTGGACGGTGGCGCAGGCAGTCAGGGTCAGCAGCAGCAGCGCGGCGACGAGCGGTCTCATGCGAGCCCTCATGATAACTCCGGTGCTATCCTCTGCGTCGATGACCACCGGAAGAAACGACCCATGCCCCTGCGGCAGCGGACAGAAATACAAGAGCTGCTGCATCGACAAACAACGCGGGGCCTCCCGCGGCCTGATCTACCTCCTGATCGCCATTGCCGTCGTCGCCGCCGTCGGCGTCAGCGCCACGCTGATCGACCGCCGCAATGACGCGCGCTCCACCTCCTCGCTCGCCACCGCACAGACCCCGCGCGCCGCGACGACGCCCAAGCCGCAACCGCCCGGCCCCGTTCCCGCGGGGAAAGTGTGGTCCGCCGAGCACGGTCACTGGCACGACGCCAACGCCACCCCGGCGGGCGGCGTCCAGCCCACCCGCGAGAATCCGATCACCATGAACGTGCGCAACGTCCCCCAGCCTCCCGGCCCGGTGCCGGAGGGGAAGGTGTGGTCGACCGAGCACGGTCACTGGCACACGAAGAAGTAGCGCGTAGGGCGACGGGTGTTGCTGGTTGCTGGTTTACCACCGCCCGCACACCCGTTGCTCATTCATGCCGCGCCTGGGCAGCAACGGGTGTGCGGGCGGTGGTAAACCGACAACCAGCAACCATCCTCATGCCGGAACCGCTGCCGTCATCGGGCGTTGTACCAGTATGCTCGAACGGCACGTCGTCTCCTGCGCCCTTCTGTTCGCGATTTCCCTGAGCATTTTCGCCGGGCCGGTCATGTCTCCCGAGAAATGGCGGACGGACGTGGAGTTCGTCGGCCGCGAGCTTCCGAAGCGCCACAAGAACGCGTTTCACCACACGCCGCGCGAACAGTTCGCCGCGGCCGTCGCGGCACTGCGCGACCGCGCCGCCACCGCCAACGACCATGAAATGCTCGTCGGGCTCCTGCAGCTCACGGCCATGGTCGGCGACGGGCACACGCGCGTGAATCCGGCGCCGGGGCTGTTCCACGCCTTCCCGATCGGCATCGTCGAGATCGAAGGCGTGTACCGCGTCGTGCGGGGCGCCGGCCCCGCCGCCCCTCTGGTCGGCGGACGGCTGACGAAGATCGACGGCATTCCGCTCGAGAAGATCGTTCCGAAGGTACGAACCCTCATCGCCCAGGGTGAGAGCGACATCCTCATCGCCGCCCGCACTGCACAATGGTTCGCGGTGGCCGAGGCGCTGCACGGCCTCGGCATCATCAAGGATCCCGGGACCGCGACGTACACGGCGGTGATGGAGGACGGCACCGAGCGGACGGCCGCGCTGCGCGTGCTCGACGACTCGGTGAAACCGGAGTGGCGCCTGGCCGCGGCCTCGCACCCGCTGTACCGGCAGCGCATGGGAGAGGGCTTCTGGTTCCAGTGGCTCCCCGAGTCGCGCACCGTGTACGTGAACTTCCGGACGTACGAGAACCTGCGCGCGAAATCGCGGGAGCTCTGGTCGTTCGTCGACGCCAATCCGGTCCAGAAGATCGCCTTCGACCTGCGCCAGAATGGCGGCGGCGACTACAACGTCGGACGGCGCTATCTCGTCGACGAGCTGGCGCGCCGGCCGAAACTGCGCGGCTACGTCATCACCAGCGCCAATACCTTTTCCGCGGCGCTGAAGACCGCCATCGATTTCCGCCAGGTAGCGAAGGCCACGCTCGTCGGCGAAACGATCGGCGAGCGGCCGAACAGCTACAGCGAGAACGACGAGATGACGCTGCCGCACTCGAAGCTGTCGCTGTCGTACTCGACCCGCTATTACGAGTTTCTCCCCGGCGACGATGGCCTCGTCAAACCCGACAAGGAGATTCTCCCGACGTGGTCCGACTGGACCGCCGGCCGCGACCCGGTGCTCGACTGGATCGTGGCTGCCCCGTGACCGACGGGCTGAAGCCCGTCCTACGTTAAGCGCGTCCCTGGCGATGCGCATGCTCAACGTAGGACGGGCTTCAGCCCGTCGAGGCGTGCCACGAGCGCAGCAACTCCCACTCACGCTCCGCTGTCAGCCCCGCGCGCAGCTCGCGCCGTTCTTCCGAGAACCACTGCAGCGTGGCCGCAATCGTGTCGTGGAGAGGGCGGAAGCGCAGTCCCCGCTCGACGGCTTTCCGAGCGCTGAGGATGGTCAGCGCCGGCCTGCGCTGCGAGGCCTCGGCGGGGAGCCACAGCGGCAGCTCCGTCCACGGCGTCACCCGCTCGGTGAGCAGGAACGGCTCGCTGACCCACGTCCATGACGCGTCGCTGCCGCTGGCCGCCCGGCAGCTCTCCAGCAAGTCCGCCATCGTCACCGGAGGTCCGGCGGCGTTGTAGATGCCGGTGGCGCGCGCCTCCGCCATCGCCACGATCCATTCCGAAAGGTCGCGCGCGTCGATGAGCTGCACGGAGCGGTCGGGCGGCTCCGGCGCCAGCACCTCCCCTCCCCGCGCCACGCGCACCGCCCAATACGTCAGGCGATCGGTGTAGTCGCGCGGACCGGCGATGACGCCCGGGCGAATGCTCAGCACGCGACCGGGCAGGACCTCCTCCGCCACACGCTCGCAGAGCGCCTTCAGCGGGCCGTACAGCTTCCCGTACGTGGCCGCCGAGACTGTCCCGGTGACGTCGATGGCGTCCGCCTGCCGGAGCTCCTCGGCGGACAACGTCTCCAGCGGTGCACTCTCGTCGAGCGCGTCGCTGTAGACGGATACGCTCGAGATGAAGATGTACCGCTCGACGGCCGCGGACAGCGCTTCCGCGGACGCCCGTACGGCGCGGGGGTGATAGCCGCAGGTATCGATCGCCGCATCCCAGGTGCGGCCGCGCAGCTTCGCCAGGTCCGCGTTCCGGTCGCCGAGGATCGTTTCCGCATCGGCGGTCGCGGTGGAGTGCCGGCCGCGGTGAAAGAGCGTCACCTCGTGCCCGCGGGCGCGTGCCGCCGTGAGGAGGTGATCCCCGAGGAAACGCGGCCCGCCGAGGATCAGGAGTCTCATACGCGGCCGGGGGAGCCTAGCATGGCGTCCCTTCCTGCCTCCTCCACTTTCCTCCACAGCAACGGAAAGGTTACAGTTCCGTCCTGAAAGGAGAGTTCCGCATGTCTCGTGGGATTTCGGTCTTCTTCGCTTTCGTGCTTCTGCTTATTTGTAGTCCCTCCCTCTTCGCTGCCGGTGAGGAGGCGCCGGCCGCCTGTCCGCCGCCAGCGGAGGATGGGTTCGCGCGCAACTGGGTCAGCGCCATCACGCCGCTGCAGCCGACGGAGCATGTGCTGTATCCCGTCACGGATCTGTCGGGCGGAACGCTGGAGGTCCGCTATCGCGTCAGCGGCCAGCTTCACCTGACCGAGGTCATCGACCTGGCGAAGATCGAGCTGCCGGCGCGGCACAACACGGCCGCGGCGCCGCCGAACGGACCGAAGAAAGGGGACCCGCAGGCGCTGGTGCTCCCCAACGAGCCGCTCGAGGGCGTCCGGGCCATCGAGCTGCTGACCCTTCATCCCGACACGATGCGCGAGCTGCACCGTCTCGCCAATGATGGCGTGGCCATCGAGCTCGAGCTCCTCCACAACGGCCAGCCTCGGGAGACCACGAGCTTCGCCGAGCTGACCCTCCGCACCGCGCGGCTCCGCGAGAACCCGATCCTGCCGCTCTTCGCGCCGTCCGCGGTGACCGGCCCCGGCGAGGTGCGCAGCACCCGCCGCCTGCGCGTGGCCACGAACGAGTACCTCGAGAACTGCTGGGAGTGCACCGAGAGCCATCCGTGCTCGACCGAGTGTGGCTTCGACCCCGGCAAGGGCGGCCCGGTCACCTGCGGTGAGTACGGCGCGCCGTGCGAGCCGTGGTGCGCGGCGTCGTACACGTCCGGCGAGTGGTGGACCGGCTGGACCTTCTACAGCACGAGCCTGAGCGGCGGCCACTGCTGGCTCACCCATAGCGGCTACCGCTGGTACAACCGCCGGGTCACCACGTACCGGCGCGAGCGCATCCGGCGTACGACCACCTGCCCGAACAGCCCGAGCTGCACCGGCTGCTACGACACCGAGGCCGTGATCCAGGTGCAGTACTCGTCCAGCGAATGCTGGGAAAACACGTACTCCTCCTGTTTCAACGGCGACACGCCGTGCTGCTACCGCTGCGGCGTCGATTCCTGGACCTGCGGCGGCGCCGGTTGCTGGTGACCCCTCACCCCGGCCCTCTCCCCGCCTGGCGGGGAGAGGGTCGCGAGCTGTCGCCGTAAGCGTCGTCGGCCGACGTTTCCACAGCCTCGGCAGTAATTACCACCTTGCGACGCAGTCGTGCCGAAAGTTTCGGCAGTACTGGCGAAATGTTGGGCAGTCGTGCCGAAAGTTTCGGCAGTACTCGGTGAGAAATGCGGGCTAAACTGCCCGCGGACATGAACGTCACCGTTGAAGAAGTGAAGCGGGATCCGGAGGGCGTGATTCACCGTGTCCTCGAGGGCGAGACGCTTGTCCTGACCGAGCACGATCGGCCGATCGCTGAGATCCGGCCGATCGAGCGCGTACGGCGCCCGCGGCCGTTCGGCCTCGCCGCGGGTACCTTTGTCGTGCCCGACGACTTCGACGATCCACTCCCCGAGGAGATTCTTCGAGACTTCGAGCAATGAGGTTGTTGCCCGCCTGATGCAGGCGAGACGCCTGCACAGACAGCCGGCGGGACGCCGGCGGTCCACACACATCTTCGCGCCCGTGGGGCAATGAACGGCGTCCCCGCCGCCCGCCCGGGGTGGCGGCGCGGGACGCCGGCGGTCCTAGCGGGGGCGGCGCACCTGGGTGGCGAGGCCGAGGCGTTCGAGCAGGACGATGGTGTACCAGCCGAAGTCGAGCTGCCAGGGGCGCCAGCCGAATCGCGCGGCGCCCGGTTTCGCGTGGTGGTTGCCGTGCCAGCTCTCGCCCTGGAAAAACTGGAACACGCCGAGCCAGATCAGGTTCTGGGACGAGTCCTCGCCGTCCTTGCGGTCGTGGCGCATGTGCGCGCTGCTGTTGATGAAGCATTGCGCGTGCATGGCGTAGAGCAGGCGGATCGGGCCGAACCAGAAGAAGGCCTCCACGCCGAACAGCAGGCCGCCGAACATCGACAGCGCCACCACCGGGATCTGCATGCGCGTCCAGAAGCGGTACTCCGGCTTGTCCAGGTCGGGGCACCAGCGGTCCAGCGGCACCTGGCCGCTCTGCCAGAGCCAGCGCAGGTGCGCCCACCAGAAGCCGCCGATCCAGGGGCTGGAGATGTCCTCCGGCGTCTCGACCCGCGAGTGGTGCTGGCGGTGATTGGCCGTCCAGCTCGGGGGGGCGCCGGAGCCGCTGAACATGGCCAGGAAGATCAGCAGGTGCTTCGGGACGGGATGCAGCCGCAGCGCGCCGTGCGCGATGGCGCGGTGATAGCCGATGGTCACGCCCAGGCCGCCCAGCCACATCACCAGGAACGTCGCCAGCAGCACGCGCCAGTCGGGCAGCGGATAGAGACAGACGCCGAGGAGTGCCAGGACGTGCGTCAGGACGATATAGAGGAACGTCGGCCATTCCCCGCGCGCGGGCTTCCACCACGGGGCCTTCCACGGCTCGGGACCGAGACTGGAGAGAATCGGAGTATTCATACGCGTTGATAGGGAATCGGCGCGGCGTAGTCGTTGGTGAAGAGGATCTGGTACAGCGCCACCTCCGAGTACAGCGACGAGGCGATGGCACAGCCGAGGTAATACTCCCACATGCGCTTGAACGGCAGGTCGTAGCGGCTGTGGTCCAGCGACGGATAGGCGTCGCGGAACTTCTCCAGCCACCGCTGCAGCGTCAGCGTGTAATGGCGCACGAGATTCTCCACGTCGAGAATCCCCAGGGCCTTGCGCTCCAGCTCGTGCGCGAGCTGGGAGAGCTTCGGCCATTGTGCGCCGGGGAAGATGTATTTCTGCGTGAATGGGTCGCTGTGGTTCTTCGGCCCGTTGTAGCCGATGAAATGAAAGAGCCCGCGGCCGTGCGGCTGGAGGCACTGCTTGGCGACGCGCACCACCACCGGATACTCGCGGTCGGTGAGATGCTCCATCATGCCGACGCTGACGATCTTGTCGTAGGTGCCGGTGAGGGTCTCGTAGCTCGCGTATTCGACGCGAATGCGGTCCGCCAGCCCCTTCGCCGCAATGCGCTCGTTCGCCTTTTCCGCCTGTTTCTTGCTGATGGTCAGCCCTTTGCCCGTAATGCCGTGGTGCTCCGCGGCGTAGATCAGCAGGCCGCCGAACCCGCAGCCGAGATCGGCCACGCGGTCCCCTTCCTTCAATTGCAGCTTCCTGCAGATGCGGGCGAATTTGTTCTGCTGCAGCTCCTCCAGCGTGCTCGTGCCGTCGGGCTTCGCCTCGTAGCCGCATGTATACGCGAGGCTGGAGTCGAGAAAGGCCTCATAGAGGTCGTTGCCGATGTCGAAATGCTTGTGGATATTGCCGAAGCGGCCGCGGATTTTATTGGCCGCGCGGATGGCGCCCATCTTCAGGGCCATGCCGGGGCCGAGGCGCTCGCGGATGCGCACGTCGACCTGATTGCGCAGCATCACGCCGATGAACGCGGCCACGTCGTCGCCGTCGATCGAGAAATCGCCGCGCATGTAGGCCTCGCCCAATGCGAGGTTGCCGGTGACGAGCACCTCGTCGAGGAACTTCGCATCGGACACGCGCACGACAGCCTCGGGATCTCCCTTGCCGACACGGCGCGAGGTGCCATTGATGACGAAGTCGATGCTGCCGTCGGTGAGCGATTGATCGAGCAGGTCGAGGAATGCGGTCATCGGCTCCTCATACTCTCTGCAGCGGCAGCATGGGGGGGTAATTGCGCGCGAACAGGACCTGATAGAGCGCGCCGGCCGAGGCGTGGGCGGCGGCGGCGGAGCACTCCAGATAGTATTGCCACATCCTCTTGAAGCGCTCGTCGTAGCCGTTGCCGAGCTTCGCGCTGTTCGCGAGAAAGCGCTCGTTCCAGACGCGCAGCGTGTGCGCGTAATGGGAGACGAGATTCTCCACGTCCAGGACGGCCAGGTCGTGCTCCTCCAGCTCGGAGACCACCTCCGACAGGCGCGGCTGGCTGGAGTCGGGCAGCACGTACTTCTGGATGAAGGGATCGTGCGTATTGCGCCGCTCCGTGCAGGCGATCCAGTGCACGAGCCCCATCCCTTTCGGCGTGAGGAGGCGCGACACGACGTCGACGAAGCGGCCGTACTCGCGCGGCCGCAGGTGCTCGATCATCTCGACGCTGACCAGCTTGTCGAACGTGCCGTCGACCGCGTCATACGGGGAGTGCACGATCTCGATGCGGTCCGAGAGTCCTGCCGCGGCGACGTTCGCCGTCGCCCGCGCGTGATGGCGGCGCCCGAGGGTGCACCCCTTACCCGCGACGCCGAAATGCTGCGCGGCGTAGATCAACAGTCCGCCGTAGCCGCAGCCGAGGTCCACCAGCCGCTCCCCCGGCTGCAGGCGCAGCTTCTCGCAGATGCGCTGCAGCTTGTGGCGCTGGAACTCGTCGATGGTGCCGCCCGGGTCGGTGACGTAGCCGCACGAATAGATCATGCGCGGGTCGAGGAACTGCTCGAAGAGCGTGTCGTCCTCGTAATCGTAATGAGAGGAGATGGCGGTCTGCCGTCCCTTCAGCCGGTTGACGAGACGGATCCAGAGCAGGCGCGCGGCCATCGGCAGGGTCATGCCGCGGGCCAGCCGTTTGTCGAGGCGGTTGCGCACCAGCACCGTCAGGAAGCTGGTCACGCTCCCCTTTTCGATCGTGAAGTCGCCGTCCATGAACGCCTCGCCGAGGCCGAGATTGCCGGAGGCGAGGACGCGCTTGAAGAAGCGCGGGTGGTGGATGCGCACGACCGCCGCGGGCGGCGCGTCCTGCTGACCCACGCGCACGCGGCGCCCCTCCCGGATGAAGTCCAGCGAGCCTTCATCGACGAACCGGTCGAGGATCTCGAAGAACGTGCGCTCTTCCATGGATGTGGCGGATCGCCGTCACCGTAGAGCGAAGCAGCGGGGGAAGTCAACGTACAATTCCCCCCCTCCGCTCATGCCCGACCAGTCCGCGGTCGCAAACCGGTTCGAGATCCGGCGGCGCATTGGTGCCGGCGGCATGGGCGTGGTGTTCGAGGCCTTCGACCGCACCCGCGAGCAGACGGTGGCCCTCAAGAAACTCCTGCAGCCCGATCCGGCCGGGCTGTACCGGCTGAAGAAGGAGTTCCGCTCGCTGGCCGACGTCGCGCACCCGAACCTCGTGCCGCTGTACGAGCTGATCGCGGACGGCGACGAGTGGTTCTTCACCATGGAGTTGATCGAGGGGACGGACTTTCTGCGCTACGTCCGTTCCGCGTCCGCCGAGCCGATGCCGGCGACGGATCCGAGCGGGGAGCAACTGACGCTGCGCACGGACGACAGCGACGCGACCTGGACGACCGACGATGGACCGGCGGATTTCAGCCCGCCGGGCGAACATCGGCGGGCGGAAGTCCGCCGCTCCAGCGGCGACTTCCCGCGGGTGCATATGCCGTCGCTGCGGCAGTCGCTGCGGCAACTGGCCGAGGGGATCATCGCGCTGCACAACGCCGGCAAGCTGCATCGCGACCTCAAGCCGTCGAACGTGCTGGTGCGGCCGGACGGGCACGTGGTCATCCTCGACTTCGGCCTGGTCGAAGAGCTGGACGACTTCCGCCGCGACCGCCAGATCGCCTTCGCCGGCACGCCGGTCTACATGGCCCCGGAGCAGATCGAGCGCGCCACGATCTCCCCTGCCAGCGACTGGTACGCCCTCGGCGTGATGCTCTACGAGGCGCTCACCGGCACGCTGCCGTTCCAGGGCGGGCTGTCGACGATCATCCAGCAGAAGCAGAGCGTGGCCCCCGAGTCGCCGCGCGCGCTCGTGGGCGAGCACGTGCCGGAGGACCTCAGCGCGCTCTGCACCGCCCTCCTCGCCCGCGATCCGCAGAAGCGCCCGACCGGCAACGAGATCCTCTCCCGCCTCGACGGCCGGGTGCTCTCCGAGCCGGTGCTGCGCCCGCGCGAGAGCGTGTTCGTCGGGCGCGAGCGCGAGCTGGGCGAGCTATGGCGCGCCTACGCCGTGGTGCGCAACGGCGGCGTGGCCACCGCGGTGGTGCGCGGCCGCTCGGGCCTCGGCAAGAGCGCCCTGGTGAGCCAGTTCCTCGCCGAGCTCGAAGAGCGCGACACCGAGGTGGTCATCCTGCGCGGACGCTGCTACGAACAGGAGTCGGTGCCGTACAAGGCGCTCGACAGCCTGGTCGACGACCTGCTGCACTACCTCGAGCGTCTCTCCCCGCTCGAGCGCAAGGGGGTCGTGCCGGTGGACATGGCCATGCTGGCGCGCGTCTTCCCGGTGCTCGAGCCGATCGAGGCAGGGATGAACCGGCGCCGCACGGCGGTGGACGTGCTCGACTCGCAGGAAGTGCGCCGCCGCGCGGTGGCCGCGCTGCGGGAGCTGTTCGCGCGGCTGGCCGACGCGCGTCCGGTGGTGCTGTTCATCGACGACATCCAGTGGGGCGACCGCGACAGCGCCGCGGTGCTGGCCGCGCTGCTGCAGCCTCCCGACGCCCCGTCGATGCTGACCGTGCTCTCGCACCGCGACGACGACACACCGCCTGGTGTCTTCATCGAGGAAGTGCACCGCTTGCGCGACCGCGGAGAGCTCGGCAACGCCTTCGACATCCCGTTGCACGAGCTGACGTTCGACGAGTCGCGCGAGCTGGCCAGCCTCCTGGCCGGGACGATGCCCGCCGAGCGCGTGCAGTCGATCGCGCGCGAAGGGGGCGGCAGCCCGATGTTCGTCGGCGAAATGGTCCGCTTCGTGACGGCCATGGGAGGCGAGCACGCGCCGGCGAGCCTCGACGAGCTCATTCGCCTGCGCGTCGCGGTCATGCCCTCCGGGCAGCGGCAGGTGCTGGAGATGCTGGCCGTGGCCGGGCAGCCGCTGCAGCGGAACGTGCTCGGCGCGACCATCGACGACTCGATCGGCAACGCCGTGCTGGCGCTGCGCGCGGAGCACATGGTCCGCAGCCGCGTCATCGCCGCGCAGGAGGCGCTCGACGCGTCGCACGACCGCTTCCGCGAGGCGGTGCTGGCCTCCATGACGGAGGAGGAGCGCCGCGCGCGCCACCTGCGCCTGGCGATCGCGCTGGAGCACACCGGCCGCCGCGATCCGGAGAGGCTGGCCACGCACTACGCCGCCGCGGGGGAGCCGCTGCGCGCGGCGCGGCACGCGGTGCAGGCGGCGGCGAATGCGTCCGCGGCGCTGGCGTTCGATCACGCGGCGCGGCTCTATCGCGTCGCCCTCGAGCTCCATCCGAGCATCGACAATGCCGACGAGCTGCGCGTGCAGCTCGCCGACGCGCTGACGCGCGCCGGGCGCGGGTTCGACGCGGCGCCGGTCTATCTCGAGGTGGCGCAGCGGACCGCGGAGCCGAACGCGGCGCTCGAGCTGCGGCGCCGCGCCGCGGAGAACCTGCTCAGCGGCGGCCATGTGGAGCGCGGGCTGCGGGTCATGGACGAGGTGCTGGCCTCGGTGGGGATGAAGCTGCCCGCCACTCCTCGCCGCTCGGTGGCGGGCATCGTCGCGCAGCGCATCCGCCTGGCGCTGGGACGCTCGCAGTACCGCGAGCGCCCGGTCAGCGAGATCCCGCCCGACCTGCTGCTGCGCGTCGACGTCTGCTGGGCCGTGGCCATCGGCCTGGCCCGCGTCGACAACATCCGCGCCGCCTACTTTCAGGCGCTGCACCTGCGGCTGGCGCTGGAGGCGGGAGACCCGTATCGCGTGGCGCGCGCGCTCACCGTCGAAGCGGGCTATTCGTCGATCGGCGGGGGAAAGACGGAGCGGCGCACGGCCGCGCTGGTGCAGAGCGCCGAGGGGCATGCGCGGCGGCTCAACCACCCGCACCTGATCGGCCTGGCCGCGCTGGCGCAGACGTTCCAGCACGTGTTCCTGGGCCGCTTCCGCGCGGCGCTGGAGAAGGCCCACGAGGCGGAGAAGCAGTTCCGCGAGCGCTGCACGGGCGTGGCGTGGGAGATCGACACGACGGTCAGCTATCTCGTCTGCGCGATGTATTACCTCGGCGAGCTGGCGCAACTCGCGCCGAAACTGCACGCGCTGCTGCGCGAGGCGGAGGACCGCGGCGACCGCTACGGCGCCTGGACGGTGGCCGGACGGCCGAGCATCGTCTGGCTGGCGCTCGACGACCCGGAGACGGCGCTGCGCATCAACCGCACGGTGATCGACCGCTGGTCGTCGGAGCGCTTCCAGTCGCAGCATCTCTTCGAGCTGCTGGCCTCCGCGCAGATCGATCTCTACCTCGGCCGCCCCGCCGAGGCGTGGAAGCGCATCGCCAACTCCTGGCCGGCCATGGAGCACTCCAAGATCTTCCGCGTGCAGTTCGTGCACAACGAGATGCTGCACCTCCGCGCGCGCGTGGCGCTGGCCATCGCCGCCTCGACGCGCGACCGCGCCATGCTCCGCCAGGTCGCGCACGACGCAAAGCAGATCGAGGCCACGAAGATGGCCTGGTCGCTCCCGCTGGCCCAGTCGGTGCGCGCCGCGGCGCACTTCCTCTCCGGAGACCTCGACGCCAGCCGCACCCTCCTCGCCGAGGCCTTACGCAACTTCGAGAAAAACGAGATGCGCCTCTACGCCGCCGCCGCCCGCCGCCGCCTCGGCACCCTCACCGGCGGCGACGAAGGCGCGGCCCTCGTGCGCGACGCCGACGCCTGGCTGCGCGCGCAGATCGTCAAGGTGCCGGAGAAGATGGTGAGCGTGCTCATGCCGGGGTGGTAGGCGGCGGTATGGCATACTTGCGGCCATCCGTATCATCACTCTCGTGTCCGGTCGCAGGCCCGGACCGGCTTGTCAATCCTTCTTGAAAAGGAGCTCTTTCCGCATGATCACCCGCTCGTTCCGAATGTTGTCGATGGCAGTCCTGGTCCTTGTTTGTACGTTCCCGATGCTCGCCGCCGCGCCCGCGCCGCTGGCAGCCTGTCCGCCGCCGGCGGACGATGCCGGCAGCACCGCGTACGTCAGCTCCATCACGCCGCTGCAAACCAGCGAGCGTATCTTCTACTCCATCGTCGGCATGACCGGCGGGACGCTGGAGATCCGCTACTCGGTGGGCGGCAGGCTCCACGTCACGGAGAACGTCGATCTCTCCGCCATCGAGCTGCCGGTGCGCACCGACACGGCCGCCGCGCCGGCGAACGCGCCGCGCAAAGCCGATCCGCAGGCGCTGATCCAGACCGACGCGCTGTTCGCGGGCACGCCGGTGATCGAGCTGCTGACGCTGCATCCCGACACCCTGCGCGAGCTGCATCGCCTGGCCAACGACGGCGTGGCCATCGACGTGGAGATCCTCTACGCCGGCCAGTTCCGCGAGAGGGCCAGCTTCGCCGAGCTGGCGCTGCGCGGCTCGCAGCTTCTCGGCGAGACGTACATTCCGCTCTTCGCGCCGTCGATGGTCAGCGGCCCCGGTGAAGTGAAGAGCGCGCGCCGCCTCAAGGCGGCCACCAACGAGTACCTCGAGAACTGCTGGGAGTGCACCGAGAACCATCCCTGCGAGACCGAGTGCGGCTACGACCCGGGCAAGGGCGGGCCGGTCACGTGCGGCGAGTACGGTGCGCCGTGCGAGCCGACCTGCATCGGCTCGTACACGTCGGGCGAATGGTGGACCGGCTGGACCTTCGTCTCCACGAGCCTCGGCGCCAGCAAGTGCATCGTGCGGAGCTTCGGCAGCGGCAGCTTCGGCGACCTGTGGCGGGAGCGCACCACCACGTACCGGCGCGAGCGCATCCGCCGCACGACCACCTGCCCGAACGCCCCGAGCTGCAACGGCTGCTACAACACGGAGGCGGTCATCCAGGTGCAGTACTCGAGCAGCGTCTGCTGGGAGAACACCTACAGCACGTGCAGTTTCCCCGTGACGCCGTGCTGCTACCGCTGCGGCATGAGCTCGGTGTGCGACAGCGCCTTCGGCTGCTGGTGATCGGAACTTCCCCGAACGGCGGCGGGCTCCTGCTCGCCGCCATTTGCGACAGCCAGCGGGCGGCGCGAACCGGCACCGCCGCCGCGCTTCTACAACGCGCGCCGCAGGCCGCACTGGCTTCGCCCAACGGAAGCACAAGTGGACCGCCGGCGTCCCGCCGGCTGTCTGTGGCGGCGTCCCGCCGCCACTGTGCAGGCGAGACGCCCGCACAGACAGCCGGCGAGGACGCCGGCGGTCCACTGTTTCGCGGAATGCGCCTGCCGCGCTGGCGACGCCGGCGTCCTGGCGTGGGAGCAGAAGTATTGCCATGACTTCTGGCGTCCCGTGGTCGGCATCCGCGACAATGAAGGCGCGGTGCGTCCGCGCCACACCCGCCACTTCCCTCGCGGTCTGTGGCAGATGATCGAGGAGACCGGAACAACCTCGCACCGCGAATGACACCGGCCGGCATCGATCCGCCGATCGTAACCCCCCGACCCCGGAGCGCACATGCCCACGATGCCCAGGCAGCCGGGGTCGGTCAAAGGCTGTGCGGACTCAGGGAAGAAAACCGCGAAGGTGACCCCCGAAGCCGCATGGCCCGAAGGAGTCGCACCGCAGGACGGAGACCAGACTCCCATTCAGCAGGCCTGGCCCTCGGGCATCTCCGAGACGTGAGCTGAAACGGTTTCATCACCCACTCGGCTGGGCGTCCGGTTTAGGATGCCCAGCCGTATGCGTCCATTCGCTCGCCTGCTCGCTCTTCTCCTCGCTCTTCCTCTCCTCGCCGCGCCGCCGGTCCCCCCGGCGCCGGAGCCGGTCAAGTACGACGGCCTCCAGCTCCGCGGCATCGGTCCGGCCATGCCCTCGGGGCGCATCGTCGACATCGCGGTCGATCCGCGCGACGAGCGCACGTGGTACCTGGCCGTGGCCAGCGGCGGTGTGTGGAAGACCACCAACGCCGGCACCACCTTCACGCCCGTCTTCGACGGCGAGGGGTCGTACTCGATCGGCTGCGTGACCATCGATCCCAACAACTCCCTCGTCGTCTGGGTCGGCTCGGGGGAGAACAACAGCCAGCGCTCCGTGGCCTGGGGCGACGGCGTATACAAGTCCGTCGACGGCGGCAAGTCGTGGAAGAACGTCGGCCTCAAGAACTCCGAGCACATCGGCAAGATCGTCGTCGACCCGCGCAACTCCAACGTCGTCTACGTCGCCGCGCAGGGACCGCTCTGGAACCCGGGCGGCGACCGCGGCCTGTACAAGACCACCGACGGCGGCAAGACGTGGAAGCCGGTGCTGCAGATCAGCGAGAACACCGGCATCACGGACCTGGTCTACGACCCCACCAACCCCGACATCCTCTACGCCGCGGCGTACCAGCGCCGGCGTCACGTCTTCACGCTCATCAACGGCGGCCCCGAGTCGGGGCTGCACAAGTCGATGGACGGCGGGGCCACGTGGACGAAGCTCGAGAACGGGCTGCCCAAGGAGTGGATGGGACGCATGGGCCTGGCCATTCCGAGGCAGGAGCCGAACACCGTCTACGCCATCATCGAGGCCACCCGCCGCGCGGGCGGCTTCTTCCGCTCGAAGGACGCCGGCGCGAGCTTCGAGAAGATGAACTCGTATTCGGGCGGCGGCGCGCAGTACTACGCCGAGATCTTCGTCGATCCCAACAAGCCCGAGCGCATCTACGCCATGGACGTCTGGGTGCGCGTTTCCGACGACGGCGGCAAGACGTGGCGGAAGATCAACGAGACCACCAAGCACGTCGACAGCCACGCCATGTGGATCGACCCGGAGAACAGCGACCACTACCTGATCGGCTGCGACGGAGGCCTGTACGAGACGTACGACAACTCCGCCACGTGGGACTACAAGGAGAACCTGCCGGTCACGCAGTTCTACCGGATCAGCGCGGACGACGCCCTCCCCTTCTACCATGTCTATGGCGGCACGCAGGACAACTTCTCCCTCGGCAGTCCACACCGCACGCCCACCACGCACGGCGTGCGCAACGAGGACTGGTACGTCACGCAGGGGGGCGACGGCTTCCGCTCGCTGGCCGACCCGAAGGACCCGAACATCGTCTACGCCGAGTCGCAGCACGGCGGCCTGGTGCGCTTCGACAAACGCACCGGCGAGACGCTCGACATCCAGCCGCAGGCGAAGCCGGGCATGGACCCGCTGCGGCTGAACTGGGACTCGCCACTCATCATCAGTCCGCACGACTCGAACCGCCTCTACTTCGCCGCGCAGTACCTCTTCCGCAGCAACGACCGCGGCAACTCGTGGGAAGTCATCAGCGGCGACCTCACCCGCCGCATCGACCGCAACAAGCTGCCAGTCATGGGGCGTGTCTGGACCATCGACGCCGTGGCCAAGAACACCTCCACGTCGTACTACGGCAACATCGTCTCGCTCTCCGAGTCGCCGCTGCAGGCGGGGCTGCTGTACGTCGGCACCGATGACGGCCTCATTCAAGTCTCCGAGGATGGGGGCGCGAACTGGCGGAAGATCGAGAAGATCGCCGGCGTGCCGGAGATGACCTACGTCTCGCACCTGCAGGCCTCGGCGCACGACGCGAACACGGTCTACGCCGCCTTCGACAACCACAAGACCGGCGACTTCAAGCCGTACATCTACCGCAGCACCGATCGCGGCCGCACCTGGATCTCGATCACGGGCGACCTCCCGGCGCGCGGCACGACGTACGTCGTGGTCGAGGACCACGTCGATCCGAATCTGCTCTTCGCGGGGACGGAGTACGGACTGTTCTTCTCGCAGGTCCGCGGCAACGGGTGGATGCAGCTCAAGGGCGGCTTCCCCACGATCGCGGTGCGCGACCTGTGGGTGCAGAAGCGCCGCGACGATCTCGTGGTCGGCACGTTCGGCCGCGGCATCTGGATCCTCGACGACTACCGCCCGCTGCGCACGGGATGGAGCCACGTGACCAAAAACGAGGCGATGCTCTTCCCGACGCGGACCGCGGAGCTGTACGTCGAGCGCACGCCGCTCGGCATCCCGGGGAAAGGGTTCCAGGGCGACTCGTACTTTGTCGCGCCGAACCCGCCGTTCGGGGCCGTCTTCACGTATTACCTCAGGGACGAGCTGAAGTCGCGCAAGAAACAGCGCTGGGCCGAGGAGGCGCGCGTGGAGAAGGCGGGCGGCAACGAGCCGCCGCCGTATCCGTCGTGGGAGCAGTTGCGCGCCGAGGAGCGGGAGCTCGAGCCGGCGATCGTGCTGGTGGTGAGCGATGAGGCGGGGAACGTCATCCGCCGCGTCACCGGGCCGGTGAAGGCCGGCTTCCACCGCGTGGCGTGGGACCTGCGCTTCCCGCCGCCGTCGCCGATCGAGCTGACCGAGCCGGAGCCGAATCCGTTCGCCACGCCGGTGGTTGGCCCGCTGGTGGTGCCGGGTGCGTATCGCGTGCGGCTCTACAAGCGCCTCGAGGGGAGGGAGATCCCGCTCGGCGAGGCGCAGACGTTCAACGTCGTGCCGCTTTATCTGTCGACCATGAGCGAGACCGACCGCGCCGCGACGCTCGACTTCCAGCGCAAGGCCGCGCGCCTGCAGCGCGAGGTCCTCGGCGCGAACGAGGCGGTCGACGCCGCGCTGGAGCGCCTCCAGTACATCCGCCGCGCGCTGGACCAGATGGAAGGCGCCGACGCGCAGCTCGTGGCGCGGGTGAACGCGGTCGACACCGCGCTGCGCGACATCTCCGACGCCCTCGGCGGCGACCCGATCCGCGGCCAGCGCAGCGAGCCCGCCCCCCCGGGCCTCCTCGACCGCGTCGGCAACGCCGTGACCGGCCTGACCACCACCCAGCCGCCGACGCAGACGCACCGCGAGTCGCTGGCCCTGGCCGAGTCGGAGTTCGCCCCCCTCGCCGCCCGGCTGCGCCAGACCATCGACACCGAGCTGCGCGCCATCGAGCAGCAACTGAACACCCTCGGCGCACCCTGGACGCCGGGCCGCCTGCCGCGATAAGTGTGGAAAACGTAGGGCGGGCTTTCAGCCCGCCCTACAACCCTCCCCCCATCAGCCCGTCGTGTCTTAAAGACCGTCCATTCGATTCACGTACAAAACCTCAGCGCTGCCTCATTCCAAATATTGCGGCGCACTACCTCGGGTACACGGTTTGGCAGGTGCCCGAGCAACCGTAGGCATCGGTGTTCTGCGACTCGCGGACCCTCACGCGGTCGCATAAAGATTTCGCAGGACCGTCGTTTGGCAGTGTTCTGCGCATTCAAGCAGCAATCGATTTAGAAGTTAGCCGGACGAATCAGGATCTACGCGGAGGCATGCTTCCATGAAGCTCCGCGTACCTGCACGCTCAGCGCGGACGTCCAGTCTAAGCCCCCAGTTCGGAAGCAGCGCTGAGTCGGAGGACGTGAGCCGGACCGAACGACCGGATGATTACCACAACGCACGGCGACCACGAGCCCCCGACAGCGCTACGAGCCCGTCTCGCTCGCAAGGACGGCGCCGTAGATATCAACGGCAGGGCTGCGCCCCATGACGACTGCCACGACTGCCGCGATATTCGTCAACGCCGCCTGCTTGTTGAGCAACAAGCTGACGAGCTTTTGGCGGATCAGCGGGCTTTCTACGTCGATTCCCATCAGGCGCAACCGGTCCCTTCGCTCATCTTCGCCGTGGAATTGATAGCCGTAGATCCAGTCCATCAACATCTTCTCGCGGTCAATTGTCGCGTTATTGACCACCAGAACAGATTCAAGGTGATCGGGGTGGTTATGAAACGCCGCGTGCTGGTCCTTTATCAATTCGCTAAGGCGAAGGTCGGTGAACTGCTGACGAAGAATCGAGCAGACATTCACAAAGCTGATCCGCTCCTTCTGGAGAATGAATAAGCGCAATCGCTGAAACAAGATATCGAGTTCGTCGCGCGTCGGCAGCTTTGCCTCAACGGTCGCTTTGCCGTCGCGTACGGATATCGTCATTTCGCAGTCGACTCCGTCGCGCACCGGCTTCGACTCAATAAGTGCTTCGTACTGGTCCAGAAACCGGGCTAGCGTGACGGCGTCGTCGTCCGACAACTCGCCTGCGACAACTGCGCAGCCGCCCTCGCCATCGTCAAGTATCAGTCGGTATGTGTGTGCCACCGAACAAGTATATCGGCCGCTGCCCACAACTCATCTGGCAAACGCGCCAAGCCGTACTTCATTTCGCTTCAACGGTTGTCCGCCGGCGCCGATCCGGCCGCACCTCGGTGACATTTGCAGCCTCGACCCGAGTCGATTCAACGAAGGCAGTGCACAGTAGCGCGTGCCGGCTAACTTCACGCTGAAGCTGGTGCGGCCCGGCCTCGGCCCGGCAGCGGAGCTGCCTACCCCATTCCCAGCGTGACGGCGTCACGGCGGTTGCATTTCGCGACTCGCTTCTGCGAACGTCATGCGCGGCAACCGCCGCGCCGCTCCGGCTTCGGCACGCGGAACGGGCCGCACAGCTTAGCGTGAGATCCGTTAGGCCGACGTGGGACGGTGACCGGTGACGGCGACAGCTCTTGCTCCATCAGCGCCACGGGCGACCATGACTTGCCGGACGGCATCGGCACGGAGTCGACCGCGAGGGTAGGGAAATCCGCCGCGGTGTCTCTCCTACCTCAAAAGGATGTGGAGGAATCGTTATGGCGACCAGACGCGTGGACTTTACCGTGACTTCCAAAGGTGGTGTACAAGGCTCCTGGATAGCCGTGGGGGGTGACGACGTGCCGCTCGTGAATGACGAAGGCAGTATCACCTTGCAAAGTCCGAAAACCCACTTCCTTGTGTGGTGGTTCGTTGGAAACCCTGGCGCCAAGCTGACCATCGAAGGCAAGGTCGGTCAGCAAACCGTCGTGGAAGTGAAAGAAAGCACGATTCCTCCCGGCCAAACTGAGGGTGCCGGTTCGAAGCGGTTCGACGTGTAGAGGGAGATAGGTCATGCATCGTGTGGTTCCGATCGTTCTTGTATTCTCCTTTGGCGCGGTGTTGTTCGCGCAGTCAAGCCCCACACCGGCGGCGCTAAGCCGAATTGTCGGCGAAGCAACAGCCGATCGGGACGTAGACAGCGGACTATCCACCATCGAGCTCGAGGCGGCAACAGACGACACGAGCGCGACAGTGAAAGCTTCGCGCACGCGCTCTGTCGCTATGCCGGTCGATCGCGCTCGAGTCGTCTTCAAGTCCTGGAGCTTAGCGGCATCAGCACCGTTGGGAGAAGGAGGCGACGCAACCACGCTTGTGTCGAGGACCGGGTTCCCGGACGCCTTTACGCTGAAAGGCAAGTACACGCGCTATATCTTTAAAGGGCGTCGGCTCCCTGATCTCACAGATTCTGAAGTCGTCAAAAGGCGTGACGACATATGTGAAGACGTAGTCGAAGGAGCGGTAAGAGAAGGCGTTAAAGAGGACGAAGCTAAGCTGCTAAACTGCGATAGCGGAACGGTCGCACAATACGCGCCGCACCGACTCCATGATCACAACGCCCTTTTCTTTGAGAAGAAACGCTCCCAATGGATGTGGGGCGGCACTGCGACAGTCGGCCATCGCGAATTCAAGTATCTCCAGCAAGACCTCAGCGAACATACTACTTCGAAAACACCTTGGGGAGGTTCTGCATTCGTAGCTCTCGTTCCGCGCAATACGGCTATGCTTCTCACCGCGGGCGCCGAGTACCGCGACAAATACAAAGATGCCGACGCGAAAACACTGTGTCCGCAAAGCTCCGGTACGAGCTCGCTGGAGTGCAAGACAGGTTCCGTTGGAGCTCCGGTCGATGCAGATGAGCAGATAGTGTACCTCGAACTGCGGCGTATGATGTTGTCGCGGGCGGTATCTTTCAAAGCGCTGTACGACTTCGAGAAGGACCAATTTGGATTGGATGTTCCGATCTATATGATCCGGAACTCAGATGCAGGACTTGCGGGCGGCATACGCGTCGCTTGGCTGGAGACGGAAGGAGCTGAGGTGGGCGTGTTCGTAACGAGCTCGTTCTCCCTCTTCCCTTAGAAACAATCGCAATACCGTGCGCGGCCTAACTTCACGCTGAAGCTGGTGCGGCCCGGCTTCGGCCCGGCAGCCGAGCTGCCTGCATCATCGCCAGCTTGACGGCGTCACGCCGGTTGCAGTTGCCACTCGATTCTGCGAACGTCATTGGCGGCAACCGGCGCGCCGCTCCGGCTTCGGCACGCGGAACCGGCCGCACAGCTTAGCGTGAGATCCGTTAGGCGCACCTGAAGAACCGGAGATAATGGCCGCGTGCCTCGAAAGAAAACTCCGGTCGACGACGACTCTGACCACACCCTTCCACATGTCGTGGAACCAACCGTGGTCGCCGAGTCGCTCTTGGCGCAGCCGCAGTTTGAGTCGGAAGCCGTGCGTGAATATGTCGAGTGGCAAGCGAAGGAGCATGTCCTTCATCTCGAGAAGCTGAAGACGGAGTACGTTTTTGGTAACCGCCACGACGCGTGGGACGTCACGACTGACCAAGATCGATACTGGGTGGTCACGACACCCACAAATCTATATTCGCAGAAGTACTTCCCGAGCCTCGACTATACCATCACGTTTCACGTCGGCTTGGCCGCACGCGTCATGGCTCATCAACGCGATGCTAAGAGCGAAGAGCGTGACCGGTTGCTTCCTGCCTTTCGCAAGTGGTCGCAAGCCGCCGATGCCTTCGACCGAGCTGACGAAGCGGAAGAGTTTCAGGCCGTCGGCATGCGCTGCCGGGAGGCACTTCTGGCGATCATTCTCTCTGCGCGTCAGAACGCAACGATCGCCTCGCTGCCTGCTGGTGCTGAGCTTAAAGCCGGTGATTTCCTGGGCTGGTCCGAAGTAATCGCTGATCACGTCGCTTCTGGCGCGTCGGCCAAAGAGATCCGCGGCTATCTCAAGTCTGTCGCGCGAGCGGCGTGGCAACTCGTGGCTTGGTTGACGCATGCACGCAATGCCTTTCGTCACGATGCGCAGCTGGCACTAGCGGCCACCGAAGCCGCTTTGTCTGCTTATGCGGGCGCGATTGTTCGTTTTGAAGAAGCGCCAGTCGTGAGGTGTCCAAATTGCACGTCGTATCGTGTGTCACGGCAGTTTGTCCCCGATCGGCGGGCCGGCAAGTACATCACCGTCTGCGAAGTATGCGGGTGGTCAGAGCGAGCGACGACCGCGAAGCCGAAGTCCCGCAAGAAACGGGGCGCCTAACTTCACGCTGAAGCTGGTGCGGCCCGGCTTCGGCCCGGCAGCCGAGCTGCCTGCCTTAACGCAAGCGCGAGGGCGTCGCGGCGGTTGCAGTTCGCGACTCGGTTCTCCGAACGTCATGCGCGGCAACCGCCGCGCCGCTTCGGCTTCGGCACGCGGGACCGGCCGCACAGCTTAGCGTGAGATCCGTTAGGCGGGCGACTGCGACGGTAGGGAAAAGCTCACCGCAGTCACTCCCTCTAACGAGGACCTCGCATGGATGAGAAGAGAAGCGACGACGTCTTATTGGCGGCGCTAATTGCTGCGCTACTTGGCGGGACGGGTGATCCTGCGGGATACGACCTACTGCGTTACCTGCGCCGACGCGGCCGGCTCGGCGAGCGGATCGACCCCGAACTTGACATGTTGCTCGAGCGAGCTCTGTACGCTCGTCGGTCGGTTCGAGTTGAGGATATCGAAGACCGCCTGAACAACTTGCAACGGCGTATCTCGAACGTCAGCGCTGACCTGTACGATCTTACCTGGTTGCTCGAATCTGGCGGTGACATAGCCGACGCCAGAGTGCAACGCGCTGTTCCCGCACGAATGTATGTTGCAGAGTCGGTATCGCATGATCTTCGCCGTCGTATTTCGACAGCTGTTGACGAGTTATTGAGGAGTTTAGGGCTTGAGAAGGTGGAGGAGCTGCCAGATGAGCACGGCTCGTGGTGGAAGCGCTTCATTTTCAAGACGAAGTCGGCGCTGACTCATGAGGAAGTTAAGACACGACTCAAAAAAGCGGAAGAGGCCATCGAGGCCACATATCTCGATAAGCCTCAGGCCGAGGCAAACAATCAGCAGGCTCAGGGCGCGGCCAGCCTGATCGCGGCCTTGAAGGATGTCGATAACGGGTGCGTCCAAGTAGGCACGCTTTTGGTCGTCAAGGCGACCGACGGGAATGGCAAGTGTGCGGTGGCGGCGCGCACGCTCACGCGGGATGAACTCAAGCACTTGGAACAGAATCAAGCGATACTCAAAGAGCCGGGGCGGGTTCTCGAATTGTTGCAGGCTGGCGACACGACGGAGACCAATGCGTCCGACGGACAAGCTCCGGCAAAACCGCCACATAACAGCGCGGATTGGGACAAGGGATTTTAGTTCGTCATCCCGCCGCCTAACTTCACGCTGAAGCTGGTGCGGCCCGGCTTCGGCCCGGCAGCCGAGCTGCCTGCGGCGTGGCCAGCGCGGCGGCGTCACGGCGGTTGCAGATCGCGACTCGTTCTCTGAACGTCATTCGCGGCAACCGCCGCGCCGCTTCGGCTTCGGCACGCGGGACTGGCCGCACAGCTTAGCGTGAGATCCGTTAGGTGGACGGGATCACGGTTGTCGCAACGGCGCCGGCGAAGGAGCGACTCGGCACGTTAACGTACGGCCACCTGTGCAATTTCCCGTGCGCGGATTTTCAGGGGCGACATGAAGCTGAAACAGCATTCATACTCGGCCCAGCCGGTCCCGAAAATACGGGGGACGGCGGCGGTGATGGGCAAAGGCCACCACTTCCAAGCGATCCGGCAAAGTGACAAAGACCACGTAATACGGAAAATTGTGAATCGGCATCTGGCGGACGCTGTTATCGGTCACACCCGGTACTTGGCCTCCTATCTGCGGAAAGGTTTCGATCAGGCCAAGTGTTCGTCGCGCTTCAGAAGCAAACCGTTCGGCGACACGCGGATCGCGATCGCGGTACCAACTTAGTGCTTCTTGGTACTCAACCTCAGCCGGTTCAACGATCTGTAACGGCTTCAACGGCCAAGCACTTCGCGTTCTACGCGGTCTAGCACCGTTCGCCAGTCGGTACTCGCAAGCTCACCAGCTCGTGCCGCACCGACACGCCGCTCGATTTCGCGTGCCCACGCCTCTTCAACATCCACCTCGGCCTCTTCCAAACTCTCCAGTAAGTCAGCAGCGATCTTGGCACGCTCGTCGAGCGGCAGCTGCAATGCTTCTGCAAGTAGTTCGCGGGTTCCTCGTGCCATGAGCGAATCCTAACACGTTGCCGTGTCGAGCTAAGCCGCTTATGAGCGTCCGCTCAGGAAGAGACGTCTGAAGTCGTGTGTCTTCCTCGCATTCACGCGACACCAGAATGATGACAAGAAATATCCGTCACGCGGTGACCAGCGTCGAGAGCAGTTCATTGCTGCGTGCGATAGTCGCGGTCGTGAATCATCGTGAGCGTTCACGCTCCCGAGCAATCATTCTTGCACCGAGTATGGACGTCGGTGGGAGGCGGTGAATGCGAATGGCCGCCGCCACCTAACTTTGGTGTGAAGCTGATGCGGCCCGGCTTCGGCCCACCGGCCGAGCCGGCTGCCCCATGGCCAGCGTGACGGCGTCACGGCGGTTGCAGTTCGCCAGTCGTGACGTCGCAACTCCTCGGCGGCAACCGCCGCGCCGCTCCAGCTTCGGCACGCGGGACGGGCCGCACAGCTTACACCAACGACGTTAGACAGATCGTGTTGCTAACACGATGCCGCCGTGCACGAGTTTTGTAGGACCAACTTTCATAGCGGCGGTCCGCTCCGATCCGGCCGGCGACGCCGGCACGCTACGCGTCGTTGATGGATCACTTTCCGGCGGCGGCGGCGCGACGGGTTGCGCAGGTTGCACGCGGTGCAAACACGAATCGCCGGAGCACGTGTGTGGAACGTCCAACGTCGTTTTCCGAGAGGAGCTACGCCGAGGTCGGCTTCGCCGACCCGCTAGAGCGTCCGCGCCACAATTCGGGCCGGCGATCGCGAGCGCCGCGCGGCTTCCCGGTTTGCCAACCGCCACTAAGGCGCATCCGATACTCGTCACAAGCGTTGCGTTGTCAACGATAATGAGCCCCAAACCGCCTAACTTTGGTGTGAAGCCGGCACGGCCCGGCTTCGGCCCGCCGGCCGAGCCGGCTGCTGCATCGGCAGCATGACGGCGTCACGGCGGTTGCAGTTCGCCAGTCGCGGCTTCGCAACTCCTCGGCGGCAACCGCCGCGCCGCTCTGCCGTAGCCACGCGGGACCGGCCGTGCAGCTTACACCAAGGCCGTTAGACGGATCGTGTTGCTAACACAAGGCCGCCGTGCACGCGTTTCGTAGGACCAGCTTTCATATGGGCGGTCCGCTACGATCCGGCCGGCAACGCCGGCACGCTACGCGTCGTTGATGGATCACTTTCCGGCGGCGGTGGCGCGACGGGTTGCGCAGGTTGCACGCGGTGCAAACACGAATCGCCGGAGCACGTGTATGGAAGGTCCAACATCGTTTTCCGAGAGGAGCTACGCCGAGGTCGGCTTCGCCGACCCGCTAGAGCGTCCGTGCCACAATTCGGGCCGGCGATCGCGAGCGCCGCGCGGCTTCCCGGTTGCCAACCGCCACTAAGGCGCATCCGATACTCGTCACAAGCACTGCGTTGTCAACGATAATGAGCTCCAAACCGCCTAACTTTGGTGTGAAGCCGGCACGGCCCGGCTTCGGCCCGCCGGCCGAGCCGGCTGCTGCATCGGCAGCATGACGGCGTCACGGCGGTTGCAGTTCGCCAGTCGTTGCTTGAACTCCTCGGCGGGTCGGGTAGACCGAGGCGATTGCTCGCCCCGGCCCCCCTGAAGATCCGGACGTGCGGGATTACCGCATCCGGCTCCGCGAGTCACGGGTTCGCTGC
>Ga0196976_1000346_pt1 | contig 30286 bp, 8 predicted proteins | sample S3v_513CmetaG_FD_148644 | JGI IMG/M metagenome (GOLD analysis project Ga0196976, IMG submission 148644) | Soil microbial communities from Anza Borrego desert, Southern California, United States - S3+v_5-13C | ecosystem: Environmental > Terrestrial > Soil > Desert | place: USA: California... | reverse complement strand
AGCCGAGGTCCTTGAGCGCGTAGGCGGTGGAGAACGCCTTTTCCGGGAACACGCCGGGCAGCACCGCCTTCATGCCGTGGTTGCGCAGGGCGAAGCTGTCGGCCGACCCCTTGGACAGCGCGTCGAACAACACGGCGCCGTCCAGGCCTGCGCGGCGGCCCACGGCCAGCGCCTCCGACAGGGCGACCACCGTCTCGATCAGCACCATGTTGTTGAGGATCTTGACGATCTGCCCGCTGCCGACCGGCCCGCAATGGGTGATGTCGCTGCCCAGGCAGGCCAGCAGCGGGCGGATCGCCTCGAACGTCGCCGGGTCGGAGCCGACGGTGATGCTCAGCGTCCCTTCCTCCGCCGCCTGCCGCGTCCGGGCGATGGGGGCGTCGGCGTAGCGCACGCCCCGCTCGCCGAACGCCGCCGCCAGTTCGCGGGTGAGCGCCACCGGCGAGGTGCCGAGGTCGACGACCGTCCGCCCCGCCCCCAGCCGCGCCAGCAGCCCGTCCGCCCCCCGGCACACCTCCGCCACGTGATTGCCCGAGGGCAGGCACAGGAGGATGACGGAGCAACGCTCCGCCAGTTCGCCGATGTCCGCGGCGGCCTGCACGCCATGGTCGCGCAAGCGCGCCAGCGGCTCCGCCGCCCGGTCGAAGGCGAGCACGCCGCGCCCGCTCCTGCGCGCCAGGTTTCGGCACATCGGCTCGCCCATCACGCCCAGGCCGACGAATCCAACGGTTCCGGCGGCCTGGGCATCGTCCTTGAGGTCCATCGCGGCGCTCATCGCTTCGTCACTTCCTCACCAGCGGGCATTCGCTCTCCGACAGGGGGCGGAAGGCCTCCGCGCCGGGCGTCGTCGAGACGATGTCGTAGTAGTCGTAGGGGTACTTGGAGTGCTGCGGCGCCTTCACCTTGGCCAGATGCATGTCGTGCAGGACGCGGCCGTCCGGGCGGATGGCGACGTTCTTGTTGTACATGTCGTTGACCGGCGTCTCGTGCATCCTGGCCGCCACGACCTTCGGGTCGTCGGTGCCGGCTGCCTTGACCGCCTCCAGGTAGTGCCGCACGCCGCTGTAGACGCCGGCCTGCACCATGGTCGGCGCCTTGCCGCCGCTGGCCGCCATGAAACGCTTGGCCCAGGCGCGCGTCTCCTCCGTCTGGTCCCAGTAGAAGGAGGTGGTGATCTGCAGCCCCTGCGCCGCCTTCAGGCCCAGCGCATGGACGTCGGTGATGAAGACCAGCAGGCCGGCCAGCGACTGGCCGCTCTCGACGATGCCGAACTCGGCGGCCTGCTTGATCGCCGTCTGCACGTCGGCGCCCGATGTCGCCAGCCCGACGACCTTGGCCTTCGACGCCTGGGCCTGCAGCAGGTAGGAGGAGAAGTCGTTGGTGCCCAGCGGATGGAAGACCGACCCTAGGACCCGGCCGCCGCTGCGCTCGATCGACTTGGTGGTGTCGCGCGCCAGCGCGTGGCCGAAAGCATAGTCGGCGCCGATGAAGAACCAGTCCTTGCCGCCCGATTCCGTCACCGCCTTGCCGGTGATCTTCGACAGCGCGTAGGTGTCGTAGTTGAAGTGGAAGCTGGTCGGCGCACAGAACTTGCCGGTGAAATCCGACGATCCGGGGCCGGACACGATGAAGATGCGCCCGTTGCCGCGGATGACCTCCTGGATGGCGAAGCCGGCCGACGACGCAGCACCGTCGGCGATGACGTCCACCCCCTCGTTCTCGATCCAGCGCCGGGCGGTGGCCGAGGCGATGTCCGCCTTGTTCTGGTGGTCGGCCGCGATCACCTCGATCGGCTTGCCCAGCACCTTGTTGCCGAAATCCTCCGCCGCCAGCCGCGCGGCGATGACCGAGCCCAGGCCGCCGTTGTCGGCGAACACGCCGGACTGGTCGTTCAGCACGCCGATCCTGATGGCGCCGCTGCCGGCCAGGGCCGGCGCCGTCGGGGCGAGTGCCGCCAGAAGGATGGCGGAGAGGGCGATGCAGCTTCTTTTCACGTGTTCCTCCCTTGTACCGTTCGCCAACGTTCTGTTTGACAGAACGATTGTTCTCTTTATAAGGTCCGTTCTAAGCTCGATCGGGGGCTCTGGCAAGGTCCATGTGCAGCCCGCCTGCGGGGCACGCCTCCGGTACGATCACCCGGGCCACAACAATGAGAGGGGGGAGGACCATGCGGGTGCCCGACTACGAGGTGTTCGCCTTGCGCTACGGCTCGATGGACCGGCGGGTCGCCGACAACTTCCTGATGCGCGCCGCGCTCGACGACCATGACGGCCCCATGCCGCTCGACTTCTTCCTGTGGGCGATCGTCGGCGGCGGACGCGTGGTGGTGGTCGACACCGGGTTCGGCGAGGCGGTCGCGGATAAGCGCGGGCGCAGGCTGATCCGCCACCCGGTGGACATGCTGGCACGCCTCGGCGTCGACGCGGCGGCGGTGCCCGACGTGGTGATCACGCACCTGCACTACGACCACGCCGGCAGCCTCGACCGCTTCGGCGCGGCCACCTTCCACCTTCAGGACGCCGAGATGGCCTACGCCACCGGCCGCTGCATGTGCCACGGCGCCCTGCGCCACGCCTTCGAGGTCGAGGACGTGGTGGCGATGGTGCGCAAGGTCCACGCCGGCCGCGTGCGCTTCCACGACGGCGATGCGGAGCTGGCGCCGGGCATCACGCTGCACCGGATCGGCGGGCACACCGCCGGGCTGCAGGTGGTGCGGGTGCACACCGGACGCGGCTGGGTGGTGCTGGCCGCCGACGCCGCGCACTATTACGGCAACCTGGACGGCAACCCCTTCCCGCTGGTGCACGACGTCGCCGCCATGCTGGAGGGGCACCGACGGCTCGGCGAACTGGCCGACTCCCCCGACCACATCGTGCCCGGCCACGACCCGCTGGTGCTGGAACGCTATCCGCGCCACCCGGCGGGACCGGAGGACATCGCCTGCCTGCACCTGGAGCCCACGGCGGGCTGAACCCACCATCGAAAAGGTTTGCGAACCATGAGTTCCTATCCTGAGCTGCGCCTCCTGATCGGCGGTTCATGGCGGCCGGGACGCGCCGGGCAACCGGTCGTCAACCCGGCGGACGAGAGCACGCTGGGCCTGCTGCCGCACGCCGGCCCGGCCGACCTCGCCGACGCGCTGGCGGCGGCGGAGGCCGGCCTGAAGGTCTGGCGCCGGACGGCGCCGGCCGAGCGGGCGCGCATCATCCTGCGCGCCGCCGCCCTGCTGCGCGAACGGGTCGACGACGCCGCCCTGGCGATGACGCTGGAACAGGGCAAGCCGATCGGCCAGTCGCGCCTGGAAGTGCTGCGCGCCTGCGACATCATCGAATGGGACGCCAACGAGGGACGTCGCCTCTACGGCCGCGTCATCCCGGCCGAACCCGGCATGCGGCACACCGTCCTGCGCGAGCCGATCGGCGTGGTGGCGGCCTTCTCGCCCTGGAACTTCCCGGTCAGTTCACCCGCGCGCAAGGTGGCGGGTGCCTTGTCGGCCGGCTGCTCCATCATCCTCAAGGCGTCGGAGGAGACGCCGGCGGGCGCGGTGCAGCTCGCCCAGGCGTTCGTCGACGCGGGCCTCCCGCCCGGCGTGCTGAACCTGGTGTTCGGCGACCCGGCGGAAATCTCCTCCTTCCTGATCGCCCAGCCGGCGGTGCGCCTCGTCACCTTCACCGGCTCGGTGCCGGTGGGCAAGCATCTGGCCGAGCTGGCCGGCCGGCACATGAAGCCGGCGATCATGGAACTGGGCGGGCACGGGCCGGTGATCGTCTGCGACGACGTGGACCCGGAGGCAACGGCCGTCGCCTCGGTCCTGTCCAAGACGCGCAACGCCGGTCAGGTCTGCGTGGCGCCGACCCGCTTCTTCGTGCACGACCGGATCTACGATCGCTTCGTCGCCGCGGCCGGGGCGCGCGCCGCGGCCCTGCGCGTCGGCGACGGGCGGGACGAGGCGACGGAGTTGGGGCCGCTCGCCAACCCGCGCCGGCTGGCCGCCATGGAATCGCTGGTCGCCGATGCCCTGGCGCGCGGCGCCCGGCTGGTGGCGGGCGGCGAGCGCATCGGCACGAAGGGCTATTACTTCCCGCTGACCGTGCTGGCCGACATGCCGGACGACGCCCGCGCCATGAACGAGGAGCCGTTCGGCCCGCTGATGCTGATCCAGCGCGTGCGCAGCCTGGAGGAGGCGATCGCCAAGGCGAACGCCCTGCCCTTCGGCCTCGCCGCCTACGCCTTCACGGAATCGGCGGCGAACGTCGCGGCGCTGTCGGACGAGGTGGCGTGCGGCAACCTGTCGATCAACCACTTCGTCGCTTCGATCGCCGAAACGCCGTTCGGCGGCGTGAAGGACAGCGGCTATGGCCGCGAAGGCGGCACCGAGGGGCTGACGGAATACACCGTCGTGAAGTGCGTGTCGCACCGCACGCCGGTCCCGCGGGCCTGACGGCGGCGGGGAGCCGGCCGGGCGGCGTGTCCACCACCCGGCCGGCGCGCGTCAGTTGCCCAGCACCAGGATGTCGGTGTGGCTCAGTGTGCGGACGTTGAGCGTGGCGATGGCCACCGCCGCCCCGACACCCGAGCCGTCGGCGTCGAACGACAGCACGCCGCTGCGCGTGTTGAACACGAACTGGGCGCCCGCCGTGGTCGGGTTGTCCAAGGCGAAGTGGCCGGCCGACAAGGCCCCCGCCGGGATGGACCCGAAGTTCGGGCCGGCCACGGCGATCCTGTCCTCGCCCAAGGTGAAGTCGGCGATCACGTCGCCGCCCTCCTGCGGCGCCCCGATGCGGAAGATGTCCGCGCCCAGGCCGCCGGTCAGCGTGTCGGCGCCCAGGTTGCCGGCCAGCACGTCGTTGCCCTGGCCGCCGAACAGCACGTCGTTGTCCTGCCCACCGAACAGCGTGTCGCTGCCCAGCTGTCCGTAAAGCACGTCACTGGCGCGGTTGCCGTAGAGAACGTCGCCGTCCTGGCCTCCGAACAGGGTGTCGGCATCCTGGCCGCCGAACAGGGTGTCCAGGCCCTGGTTGCCGTAGACAACGTCGTCCTGCTGGTTGCCGTACAGCACGTCGTTGCCGATGCCGCCGGTCACCGTGTCCAGCCCAGTGTCGCCGTACAGCACGTCGTCGCCGCCTTCCGAGCCGACGAAGTCGTTGCCGCCGCCGCCGCGCAGCGTGTCGTCGTCGGCCCCCAGCACCATCCACTGATCGGCACTGTCGCCGGCGACCACCTGCGAGCCCTCGCCGCCGGTCACCCGCACGGCGCCGACCACGGCGGCGAACTCAACGTTCTGCAGCTGGATGACGGTGCCGCTGGGCAGGCTGGAGGCGTCGATCACCACCGCCTGCTGCTGCGCGCCCGTGCCGCCGGCCGAAGGGGTGCCGGAGATGACGATCGGCTGGGCCGGCGGGGCCGCCGGATTGGCGACGGTCGGCACGATGGTGCGCACCGTCAGGTTGGTGGTGGGCGGCAGCACGTCGAGGAAGCTCTGGCCGATGCCGGTCATCGCCGATTGGTCGCCTGGCTGGTTCTGCGTGCGGTTCTGGATGGCGCGGATCAGGCCCTGCACGCCCTGGGCGGTGGAGGTGGTGCTTTCCACCGTCAGGCCGACGCCGACCGGGACGTGCGCCTCCAGCACCGCCTGGCCGGCGGTGTCGCGGGCCAGCGGAATGTCGGCGTTGGGGGTGGCGGCGTTCTGCTCCGTGCGGCCGGCGGTGACGACGGGCACCACCAGCATGTCCGTGCGGGTGCCGTCGCTGGCGGTCTGCGTCGTCTGCTGCACGGTGACGCCGTCCACCGTCTGCGTCGTCGTGTTCGGCGTGCCGGAGCCGCCACCGCCACCGTCGCCCCCCGTGCTGGGGGGAGCCGGGGTGAAGGCGCTGATCTCGTTGCCGGAGATCCGGAGGTTCGACGTCGAGAAGACGCCGGCCAGGTTGATGGTCAGTTCCGCCGCGGCGCTGTTGCCGTCCAGGTCGATGTCGAGCCGGGTGACGTTGGACACCGTGCTGACCTTGACGCCGTGCGCGGCCAGCGTGGTGCCGATGCCGCCGCTGAGCGTCGCGCCGTTGACGCGGATGACGTCGCCGATGGCGAAGTCGCCGATGCTGTCCACCGCCGTGCCGTCGGCCGCCGCGTAGCCGAACACGTCGCTGCCGGCACCACCGTACAGCACGTCGTTGCCGGCCCCGCCCGACAGCGTGTCGGCGCCGCCGCCGCCGTACAGCGTGTCGTTGCCGATGAAGCCGCCGATGACGTCGGCGCCCGCCCCGCCGGTGATCGCGTCGCTTCCCTCACCGCCGGAGATGGTGACGTTGGCGGTCTGCGCGTAATTGATGGTCAGCGCGCCCCGCGCGTCGGAGCCGTCGATGCGCGCCACGCTCGCGGCGAAGCCGCCGACCGTGGCCTGCATGCCGCCGCGGATGCGCACGTCGGTGAGGCCGGTGGCGTTGGACAGGTCGACCACGCTGGGCCCGCTCTCGCCGTTCAGCCACAGGGCCTCGACGCCGGAGAGGGTGAAGGCGCCGGTGGTGGCGTTGAGGCCGGAGGCGGAGGCGTTCACCGTATCGTTGCCGGCGCCGCCGCTGATGGTGTCGGCGTTGGTCAGCGTGCCGTAGAACTTGAAGATGTCGTTGCCGGCCCCGCCCATGACCAGCACGTCGGCGGCCTCACCCAGGTTGAGGTTGAGCGCGCCCATGGCGTTGCTGCCGTCGATCCGCGTCACCGTGCTGATGATGTCGGACACCGCCAGGTTGCTGCTGCCGGCCAGGTTCAGCGTGGTCAGGCCGTTGGCGTTGGTCAGCATGATGGTGCTGGCCGCGTCGTAGCCGGTCAGTTCCAGCGTCTCGACGCCGTTCAGCTGCAGGCTGCCGGAGGACTCGCTCAGGCCGGTCACAAAGGCGGAGACGGTGTCGTCGCCCGCCCCGCCGCTGATCGTGTCGGCGCTGGTCAGCGTGGTGCCGAGGTCGAACGTGTCGTTGCCCGCCCCGCCCTTGAGCCGCACGTTGGCGGCGCCGGACAGCGTGATGGACTGGGCGCCCGTGGCGGTGCCGGAGTCAATGGTGGTGACGCTGCCGCCGACGCCGGAAAGGTACAACAGGGCGCTGCCGGCGACCTTGACCGTGTTGAGGCCGGTGGCGCTGGCCAGCGAGATCTGGTTGGCCGAGCCGCTGCTGGTCAGGTCCAGCACCTCGACGTCGGCCAGGCGCAGGGTGCCGGCGCTGCCGGACAGGTTGCTCAGGGTGGCGGTGAGGGTGTCGTTGCCGTTGCCGCCGCTGATGGTGTCGTTAGCGTTCAGCGAGGTGCCGAAGGCGAAGACGTCGTCGCTGCCGCCGCCGGTCGCCGCCACGTTGCCGCCGGTGAATGTGGCGTCCAGCGTGCCGGCGCCGGTGAGGCCGGAGGCGTCGACGTTCACCGAGGCGTTGGTGATGACGTGCGTGCCCGCCCCCACCGGCTTGAGGGTAGAGGACGAGACGTTCTGCGCGTTGAAGGTGGCAGTGTTGCCGCTGGCGACCGTGAGGTTGAGGTTCTCCCAGCCCGCCAGCGTCGCGGCCCCGGTGGTCTGGCCGTTGGCCAGCGTAGCGTTCAGCGTGTCGGTGCCGTCGCCGGCGTCGACGTTGTCGCCCGTGTTGATGGTGCTGGTCGTGGCGGAGGCGGTCAGCGCGTTGCCGCCGGTGTCGGTGTACGTGTCGGTGCCGGTGGTGAACAGCGGCGCCCGCAGGGCGATGTCGCCGCCCGACAGGGCGAAGTCGGCGGCCGAGAAGGCCCCTGCCAGCCTGACGGTCACGTCGGGACCGAGGGCGCCGTCGGTGTCGATGAACAGCCGCGTGACGCCGCCCGATTGGAAGACCTGCACGGAGTGGGCGGCGACTTCGCCGCCGTCGCCGTCGGTGATGGTGCCGCTGCTGAAGTCGGCGTTGTTCACGCGGATGACGTCGCCCAGCGCCAGGTCGGCGACGAGGGCGGAGCCGGTGTTGGACGCGTCGAACAGGTACACGTCGTTGCCGTCGCCGCCCGACAGGGTGTCGTTGCCGTCGCCGCCGTCCAGCGTGTCGTTGCCGGCACCGCCCAGCAGGCTGTCCTCGCCGCCGTCGCCCGTCAGCACGTCATGGCCGCCGGCACCCGACAGCGTGTCGTTGCCGATGCCGCCCATCATGGTTTCCCGGCCGCCGCCGCCGACGATCAGGTCGTGGCCGATGCCGGCGGTCACGCCCCAATCGGCGTCCGAGGAGCCGCCGTATTCGATGCGCTCGACATTCGCGACGTTGTTGAGGTTGATCGTGCCGCTGGGCGCCATCAGGCGGATGACGTCGTAGCCGTTGCCGCCGTTGATCGATTCGTCCGACGTGAAGTCGGTGTTGGTGTCGATAACGATGACGTCGTTGCCGTCACCGCCCAGCAGCGTGTCCTTGCCGGCACCGCCATGCAGGACGTCCTCGCCGACGCCGCCATAGAGGCTGTCGTCGCCGCCGAGGCCGGAGAGCGTGTCGTTGCCGTTGCCGCCGGCCATCGTCTCGTTGCCGCCGCTGCCGGCGATCACGTCGTTCCCACCGGTGCCCGTGACGGCCCAGTCGGCGCCCGCGTCGGCGTTGCCGTACTCGATACGCTCGATGCCCTCGGCATTGGAGAAGTCGTACGCGCCGCTGGGCGAAAGGACGCGGATGGTGTCGGTCCCGGCGCCGCCGTCGATGACGTACTCGTACTGGCTGAACTCGCTGCTGCCGGAAATGACGATCACGTCGTCGCCGTTGCCGCCGCGCAGCTCGTCTTCGTCCGCGCCGCCCGACAGGGTGTCGTTGCCGTCGCCGCCCTCCAGCGTGTCGGGGCCGGCGTTGCCCCACAGCACGTCGTGGCCGTCCATGCCCAGGATGCCGTCGTCGCCACCGCCGCCGGAGAGCGTGTCGTCGCCGGCCGAGCCGGAAAAGTAATCCCCGATGCCGGTGCCGATGATGACGCCGGGGCTGTCCAGGAAGGTCTGGTCGATGCCGGCCAGGACCGCGGCGGCCGACAGGTCGAAGGTACCACCGCCGGTGAGTACCAGCTTGTCGCCGAATCCGTTGCCCGCATTGATCGTCGACCCGGCGAGGTAGGCGGCGGTCGTGGAGATGGTGTCGTCTCCGGTGGTGGCCGTCGTATTGCCTTGAACGTTCACGCCGGTCAGCGTGTTGGCGTTCGCTCCGGTCAGCGTCAGTTGGGCCATGGCGGTGGGTTCTCGAATCGATGGAAGGTGGTTCAGATGGGGGCAACCAATGATTATTGGTTGTATCTCCAGGCAGACGCCGGCCCATGTTCGCGCGGGAGCGCCGGCCATGCGTTTGCCTGGAATTACACCAAAGGTCGTATACTGCTGACCAGTGGGTCAAGCATACAAAGGCAACGCAATGTAACGATAGCTGTGACAACTTGCGCGCCGACAGTAACGGCCGGGCGCTTCTTGTCGGCGATACAACTGTTGGAAGCGCCGTTTCAGCCCGGCGTGCCGGTCGCGGGTGGAGCCAGGTGCGCCACGTCGGCAAAGTCGCGGGCTTCCCGCAGGCCCTCCGGCACCATCGCGTCCGCCGGCAGGGCGAGCAGGTTGATGTCGGTCGTGGGGCCGTAGATGTTCCGGGTCTCGCCCCGGAAATTGGCCGGGTTGAAGTGCGGCTCGCAGTGCCACCACGCGCGGTAGCCCAGCCGGTCCAGCCGCTCCTTCACGGCCAGGAAGCGGTCCTCGCGGTTCGCCTCGATGTAGAGGGCCGGGCGCAGCCGCCCGATCACCGCGCCGAAGCCGTCGAGGGCGAGGGGCTCGGCACCCTCGATGTCCATCTTGACGACGCGGCAGCGGTCGAGCGTGGCCAGGACGGAATCCAGCCGGACCTTCGGCGTGTTGCGCGGCGACGCCGGGGAGCTGGCGACGGCGGGGATGGCGAAACTTCCTGAATTGCGCCAGTCCGCCGGTCGCTGTTCGTTCAGCCGGGCGCCGCCGTCGCGGTCGGCGACGATGGCGTTGAAGGCGTGGACGTTGAGCAGGCCGTTGATGGCGATGTTGGCGCACAGCACGTTGTGCACCATGCGCTGCGCCTCGAAGGCCAGCACGCAGCCGCGGTCGCCGACGGCGCGCGCCATCGCCAGGCTGACGGTGCCGATGTGGGCGCCGACGTCGACGGCGACATCCCCCGGCCGCAGGATCCGAGAGAGCATCCGGACCTCCTGCTCGGCCCACTCGCCGTAGAGGGTGAGCATGCGGCCGATCATGTCCTGCCCGCTGCACAGGAAGGTCCCGTGCCGGCTGGGCACCGCCACGAGCGGCGAGCCAGGCAAGGCGGTGATACCGGCGGGTTTGGCGGCGGGCATGGTGAGGCTCGAACGGAGGGCGGCATCGTCCATAACGGGCTGGTGCCGCCCGGCGTTTCAATGGGCATCGGGAGCGCATCGGCACCCCCGGCGCCGATCAGCCCGGCAACACCAGGATGTCGGTGTGGCTGAGCGTGCGGACGTTGAGCGTGGCGATGGCCACCGCCGCCCCGACACCCGAGCCGTCGGCGTCGAACGACAGCACGCCGTTGCGCGTGTTGAACACGAACTGAGCGCCCGCCGTGGTCGGGTTGTCCAAGGCGAAGTGGCTCGCCGACAGGTTACCCGCCGGGATCGCCCCGAAGTTCGGCCCCACCACGGCGATCCTGTCCTCGCCCAAGGTGAAGTCGGCAATCACGTCGCCGCCTTCCTGCGGCGCGCCGACGCGGAAGATGTCCGCGCCAAGGCCGCCGGTCAGCGTGTCGGAGCCGAGGTTGCCGGCCAGCACGTCGTCGCCCTGGCCGCCGAACAGCACGTCGTTGTCCTGGCCGCCGAACAGCGTGTCGCTGCCCAACTGCCCGTACAGCACGTCACTGGCGCGGTTGCCGTACAGCACGTCGCCGTCCTGCCCGCCGAACACGGTGTCGGCATCCTGGCCGCCGAACAGCGTGTCCAGGCCCTGGTTGCCGTAGACAACGTCGTCCTGCTGGTTGCCGTACAGCGCGTCGTTGCCGATGCCGCCGGTCACCGTGTCCAGCCCGGTGTCGCCGTACAGCACGTCGTCGCCGCCTTCCGAGCCGACGAAGTCGTTGCCGCCGCCGCCGCGCAACGTGTCGTCGTCCGCACCCAGCACCATCCACTGGTCGGCGCTGTCACCGGCGACCACCTGCGAGCCCTCGCCGCCGGTCACCCGCACGGCACCCACCACGGCGGCGAACTCGACGTTCTGCAGCTGGATGATGGTGCCGCTGGGCAGGCTGGAGGCGTCGATCACCACCGCCTGCTGCTGGGTGCCCGTGCCGCCGGCCGAAGGCGTGCCGGTGATGACGATCGGCTGGCCGGGCGCGGCGGCGCCGCTGGCGACGGTCGGCAGGATGGTGCGCACCGTCAGGTTGACGTCGGCCGGGAGCGCGCCGAGGAAGCTCTGGCCGATGCCGGTCATCGCCGACTGGTCGCCGGGCTGGTTCTGCGTGCGGTTCTGGATGGCGCGGATCAGGCCGTCCAGGCCGCTGACGCCGGCCGTCTCCACCTGCATACCGACGCCCACCGGCAGCTGCGCCTGGAGGAGGACGGTGCCGGACGAGTCGCGCGACAGCGGGATGTCGGCGTTGCTGCTGGTGGCGTCCTGGTCGGTGCGGCCGGCGCCGACCACCGGGATGGTCAGCGTCTCGACGCTGCGCCCGTCGGTGCCGGTGCGCGTGCCCTGGGTCACCGTCACGCCGTCCACGGTGGTGGAGTTGTCGCCCGAACCGCCGCCGTCGCCACCGCCGGAACCGCCGCCCGTGCTGACCGGCGCGGCGGCGATGACGATCGCCTTGTTGGCGCCCAGCGAATGGCTGGCGCCCGGCGTCGGCAGCACCGGGGTGACGGTGTGTGCGGACGGATCCTCGATGACCGCGCCGTTCAGCGCCAGCGCGTCGGTACCGGTGTAGTCCAGGTCGGCCGAGGTGTCGCCGCTCTGGATCGTGTAGGTGAAGGTCAGCGTGTTGGTGCCGGAGCCGCTAGCGTAGACGGCGTTGCGCTGCGTGGTGCCGGTGGCCAGCTTCAGCGTCGGGCTGCCCTGCCCGAGGTTCAGCGTCACCACGTCGCTGAACGTAACGGTGATGTCCACCGTGCCGGTGCTGTAGCTGCCGTTCGTCTTGGCCGAGGTGACGTCGGTCACCGTCGCCTGGGTGGCGCCGATCCGCGACAGGAAGACGTTGTCGGAGTTGCCGCCCGCGTTCAGGATGTGCTCGCCGAAGCCGAAGTCGAGGTCGATGCCGCTCTGGTGGGAGCCGGTCACGTAGACATTGCCGGAATTGTCGACCGCCACGCCCCGGCCCTGCGTGTCGCCGCCCGCGCGCGTCGTCTTGACCGAGGTGAAGGCGCCGTCGCTGGTGAGGTTGAGCAGGTAGGCGTCGGTCGAGCCGATCGACATCTGCGTGGACACGCCGGCGCCCGGATCGAAATCGACCAGCCCCTTGTAGCCGCCGGTCAGGTAGACGCCGCCGCTGCCGCGGACCGCCAGGTCGCTGGCGGTCATGTGCTGGTTCATGTTGCCGACGGTCTGCGCCCAGCGCACGGTACCGCCGGGAGTGTAGCTGGCCACGAAGGCGTCTTCGTCGCTGGACGTGCCCCCGTCCTTGACGAGTTCGCCCGGCCCGGGATCGAAGTCGGCGACGCCGTAGAGGGTGCCGGCGACGTAGATGTTGCCGTCGCCGTCCTGCGCGATGCCGGTGGGCTTCTCGACGCCGGCGCCGCCGATGCTCTTCGCCCAGCCGGTGGTGGTGTCCAGGTCGCCGTCGCTCTTCAGCTTCAGCAGCATGATGTCGGTGCCGCCGCTGGCCGTCAAGGTCACCGGCGGCCCGCCGGCATCCTCCAGCGTGATGGACTGGTTGTACAATCCGGCGACGTAGACGCCATCGCCGTTGGACAGGATGCCGAAGCCGGAATCGTCGCTGGTGCCGCCAAAGGCCTTGGCCCACGCCACATGGCCGCTGGTGTCGTACTTGGCGACGAACATGTCCATGCCGCCGCTGCTGGTCAGCTGGTACGGCGCGGCGGTGGTGCCGAAGTTCACCGTGCCGCGGAAGGCGCCCGTCACCATGGTGGAGCCGCTGGCGTTGGCGATGCTGTTGATGGTGACGAACCCGGTGGCGGTGGTCGTGGCGAGGTGCGCCACCCAGGTGGGCTCGTCGCCGGCGCCGTAGCGGGCGAGGAAGCTGTCCTGCAGCGCGCCGGCCTGCACGGTGGCGGTGTACAGCGGGGCGAACTGCGCGCTGTCCGTAAAGGTGCCCGACACCGTGACGTCCGAATTGCCGGCGACCAGGCCGGTCGGCTTCACCGTACCGGTGCCGTCGATGCGCCAGGCCGCCGGGGAGAGCGCGCCATCGATGCCGTACTGGGCGATGAAGACGTCGGTGCTGCCCGTCGTGCCGTTGGACAGCGACGTGACGCCGACGCCGGGGTCGACGTCGAGCGACGCGCCGTTCCAGGCACCGGCGAGGTACACGTTGCCGACCGGGTTGGCGGCGACCCGGTAGCCGATGTCGCTGCCGCTGGAACCGAGGCCGAAACGGAAGCCCGAGTTGGTGGAAATAGCCTGTGCCATGCGACGAGCCTCATCTATGCAAGGTTGCAACGCGGCGCACCCGTCCACGCCCGCAATGCGCGAATCATGAGCGGGAGAGCAGCCCGAAGTTGGAGATCCGTGGGGGTCAGGAGATGCCGCGCGGCGCGGCCATCAAGACGGCGGGCGGGCGCGGGGATGGAGCGTCATAAAAGCCGGACGCGGCCGCCGAGGGCCGCCGTCCCGCCATCGTCACCGTTGCGTCCGACACGTCCGACCACCGACATCGCTGTCCCCCGATGGCGCCGCGCGCCACCCGTTCCCACCGTCCCGGCCGCAGGCCGGAGCCGGTGGGCGGCAACCAAAGGTCACCGCACATCTCACATCATTGTTGGTTTTTCGCTCAAAAGATGCGCGACGTCAAAAATGCAAATGTGACCTATTGTAACGATCGCCATACGCTGGTGTCGGCATCCGCTTGTTATTGCTGGATTTGTTGCGGCCTTTCCCATCTTTCGAAGGCTATACGCCAGCCAACTTGTCACAGCCGAGTAATAGTAGGGCTGGCATTCGCCGATACCCCCACTCGCCTAAGTAGTCGTTCGGCTGCACCTACGTGGCCGCGGGGGCGACCCGCAGCGGCGCCGAAAAGACGTAGCCGGAAGCGTAGAGCGCCTGCACCGGCAGGGTCGTGCCGGAAAGCCGCTCGACCTTCAGCTTCAGGCGGCGCACCAGCGCGTCCAGGGCGCGGCTGTCGTGGTCCAGGCAGGTGCCGTAGATGGCCTGCGCCAAGCGGTTGCGGTCCACCGGCGCCTCCGGCGTCTCGGCGAGACGCGACAGGAAGCGCATCTCCAGCTTCGACAGGGGCACGGCGGCACCGGACGGCGTGGTGAGGTGCCAGCCGGTGCGATGCAGAAGCCAGCATTGCGGCACCTCCGCTGCGGATTCCGGAGCCACCGGCTCGCACATCAGGCGGCGGCCCAGCGCGCGGACGTGGGCGGCCAGCTCGCGGAAGCTCACGGGCTTGGACAGGTAGATGTCCGCCCCGGCGTCCAGCCCGGCAAGCCGGTCGTCCTCCAGTCGGCGGGCGGTGAGCATGATGATGCCGGACGCGGAGGACCGCCGCAGGCGCGCGGCGATGTCGAAGCCGTTCTCGCCGGGCAGGTTGACGTCCAGCACGACGATATCCGCGCCGTCCGCCAGCAGCGCGTCGAGATCCGCGCCGCACGCCGCCTGCCGCACCTCGTGCCCCTCGGCTTGCAGGTACAGCGCGATGTCCTCCCGAAGCGCCGCTTCGTCCTCGACAACGGCAATCCGCGCCATGGTCTCTCCGTCCCCTGTCGGTCACCGGTTCCGAAGGGCGACGTATGCGCCATCATCCTCGCCTCGTCAAAGCGATATTCCCGCGATATTGGAACGCTTTGGAACGGCCGACCCTGGTCACTTGACCAGCGGCGGCATTTGACTTCTCCTCCCGCGCAGCGTTTGTCGCCGAAGGATGGATCGCGTGAGGTTTGCCGCCGTTGCCCGGGTTGTCGTCGCCGCGCTGGGCATTCTCCTGGGTGCGGCCGTGGCACGGGCGGCCCCCGTTGTCGTCAGCGCGGCCGACACGGTGGCGCTGGCCCCCGCCGTCGACGTTCTGTTCGACCCCGGCGGCACCCTGTCGCTCGACGCGGTGATGGGCGAACAGCGGGAGGCCTTCCGCCCGCTGGCGAACGGCCCGCCGTCGTTCGGGCTGAGCACCGGCGCCCTGTGGGGGCGCGTCCGGCTGGACCTGACCGGTGCCGCGGCGGCCGACCGCTGGCTGCTGGCCATCGACACGCTGCTGATCGCCCGGGCCGACGTCCACGTGGTCGGCGACGACGGCCGGGTGCTGGCGCACGAGGCGCGCGGGCTGTCGGTGGCGGCGGTGCCGGCCGGCGCGATCCAGCACACCGTGGCGCTGACGCCGTACGTGGGCCGGACGGTTACGCTGTACCTGCGCGTGCAGTCGCGCTTCCCGCTCGTCATGGCGCCGGTGTTGCGCACCACGCCGGCCCAGATGCGGCACGAGGCGGACATGACCCGCCTGCACGCCCCCGTCTTCGGGTCGCTGGCCAGCATGACGCTGCTCTTCGCCGCGCACGGGCTGCTGCTGCGCGGGCGGCTGTACGCCCATGCCTTCGGGGCGGCGCTGGGCATCATGATCACCGCCCTGTTCGGGTCCGGGCTGAACCGCGTCTACGGCCTGTCCTGGCCCGACAACATCGACTGGTGGATCCTGGAAGCGGGTGGCATCCTCGGCCTGCACTGCCTACCAATGTTCATCGCCACCTACCTGGACCTCGCCGGCCACCGCCCGGCCACGTGGCGCGCGCTGCGGTTCGGCGTCGCGGCGATGACGGCGGTGAACCTCTGCCTGATGCTGTTCGTGCCGCACCGGCTCATCACCGGACTGACGGCCAGTTTCTTCGCCGTCTCGGCGGTCTCGCTCTGGCTCATGCTCATCCAGCGCGGGGTCGGCGCGCGGGAGCGCCGGTCGCTGCTGCTGGCCATGGGGCCGTTCCTGGTGCTGACCTCCCTGCACCTCGTGGCGTTCAACCGCTGGGCACCGGAGCTGCTGCCCTGGCGCGGCTGGGTGCGCGAGCTGTTCACGATCGGCCTCGCCACACTGCTGATCGGCTTCGCCCTGGCCGTGGCCGACCAGATCCGATTCCGCCTGGGCAAGCTGGTGGACCAGCGCACGCGCCAGCTGATCGCCGCGAACGCCCAGACCGAGGAGGCGCTGATCGCCGAACAGGCCGCCCGGCAGCGGCTGCGGCAGTTCATCCGCATGGCGGCGCACGAGTTCAAGACGCCGCTGGCGGTGATCGACGGCGCGGCGCAGGTGCTTCCCCTGCTCGCCAGCCCGCTGACCGCCGACGCCCAGCGCCGGCTGGACAACATCCGGGCGAACGTCCGCCGGCTGCTGGGCCTGATCGACTCGTGCTTCGCCGAGGACCGGCTCGATGAGAAGGGGCTGGTCCTGCGCGTCCGGCCCTTCGACCCGATGGCGATGATCGAGGACGTGGCGCAGCACCACCGCCTGCTCCACGCCCGCGCCATCCGCGTCCGCGCCGAGACGCCGCCCGCCGCGCTGCACGGCGACCCGGAGCTTCTGCGCATGGTGTTCAACGCGATCCTGGACAACGCCGCCAAGTACTCGCCCCCGGCGTCGACGATCGACGTCGAGGCCGCGGGCGCCGGCGATCGGTTCCACCTCCGCGTCCTCGACCGCGGCTGCGGCATACCGGCCGGCGACAGGGCCGGTCTCTTCGAACGCTACTTCCGCGCCTCGAACGTCTCGACGGTGCCGGGGACGGGGCTTGGCCTCTATCTGGCGAAGTCGATCGTCGCCAAGCATGGAGGAACCCTGTCCTTCGCCGACCGCGAGGGCGGCGGGACGGCCTTCACCATCAGCCTTCCCGCCGCCCCCGCCGTCACGACCCGCTAGGCAACACGAGGATGTCGCTGGCGCTGAGCGTGCGGACGTTCAGCGTGGCGATGGTCACCGCCGCCCCGGCGCCGTTGCCGTCGGCGTCGTACGACAGCGTGCCCGTGGCCGTGTTGAAGACGAACAGGTCGTTGGCGTCCGCCGGGTTGTTCAGCGCGAAGTTCGACGCCGACAGCGTGCCCGCCCCCAGGTTGCCGAAGTTCGGGCTGAGCACCGCGATCCGGTCCACCCCCGCCTGGAAGTCGGTGATGACGTCGCCGCCTTCGGACGCGGCGTTGAAGCGGAACACGTCCGCCCCGTCGCCGCCGCCCAGCGTGTCGGCCCCCGCACCGCCGCCCAGCGTATCGTTGCCCAGGTTGCCGAACAGCGCGTCGTCGCCCAGGTTGCCGGCGAGCGCGTCGTCGCCCTGGCCGCCGAACAGGGTGTCGCCGCCCTGGCCGCCGAAGACCGTGTCGTTGGCCATGTTGCCGTACACGACGTCGCCGGCCAGGTTGCCGTAGATCACGTCGGCATCCTGGCCACCGAAGATCGTGTCCAGGTCCTGGCCGCCGAACAGCGTGTCCAGCCCCTGGTTGCCGTACAGCAGGTCGTTCTGCTGGTTGCCGTACAGCACGTCGTTGCCGACACCGCCGGTGACGGTGTCGTTGCCCGCGTCGCCGTAGATCAGGTCGTTGCCTTCGCGCGAACCAACGAAGTCGTCGCCGCCGCCGCCGCGCAGCGTGTCGTCGTCGGCCCCCAGCACCATGATCTGGCTGGAGTTGTCGCCGACCGCGAACTGCGAGCCGGCACCGCCGGAGACCTGCGCGTTGCCGACCACGGCGACGAAGCCGACGTTGTCGATCTGCAGGATCGTCCCCGACGGCAGGTTGCGCGTGTCGATGACCAGCGCCTCCCCGCCCGTGCCGCCGCCGGTGATGACGATCGGCGCGCCCGGCGCGGTGCCGGTCACCGTCGGCGTCACCGTGCGCACGGTGACCGTGGCCGTCGGCGCCAGCGATTGGGTGTAGCTGGTGATGGCGCCGGTCAGCGTCGCCTGCTCGGTCGTGTTGCTGGTCAGCGACGTGACCGACGAGGTCAGCGTGCTCGCCGCGCCGTCCCGGCCGACCGGATCCTGCGGGCCGGTCGCGGTCAGGCCGACACCGGCCGGAACCTGGGCACCGATCGACGTGCCGCCGCTGCCGCCGGTGATGGTCACCGACGCCGGCACCGTCGAGGACGGCGGGGCCACGGTGACCGACACGGTGGAACTGCCGCCGGTGGTGGTCACCGTCGTCTCCACGGTGGTGCCGCCGGTCGTCTGCGTCGTCGTGGTCGTGGTGGTCGGTGTCGTCGGCGTGGTGGTGCCGCCACCCCCACCGCCGCCACCGCCGCCCCCACCGCCACCGCCCGAGGTGGCGTCGTCGTTGCGGATGGTGCCGGTGGCGCTGCCGGCCTTGTACTCCGTGCCGGTGCTCTCATTGAACAGTTGGACGGTGAAGCCCTCGTCGCTTTCCACCGTGCTGTCGTCGGACACCGAAACCGTGATGGTCTTCGACGTCTCGCCGGCGGCGAAGCTCAGCGAGCCGGACGGCAGCGTGCCGCCGAAGTCCGCCGCGTCGGCGCCCGATCCGGTGACGCGCCAGTCCACCGTGGTGGCCCCCGTCGTCGTGCCGCTGCGCACCACGGTGAAGGTGAACGGCCCGGCTGCTTCCGACTTGTCGGCGCTGGTCTGCGTGATCGCCAGATAGGTCGGCCCGGTGTTGCCGGCCTGCGTCTGCTGGATCACTGTGTTCAGCGCGTCGCCGGTGTAGTTGGTCAGCGCGGAGTCCAGGTTACCCGACTGGGCGCCGGTCTTGACGGCCTCCGCCGCCTCGCCCTGCGCCACCGTCTGCACCTGGGCGATGGAGGTCAGCGCGTTGACCGACACCGTGCCGTTCGACGTGGCGGCGTTCACCGCGTTGCTGACCTGGTCGTTGGCGGCGCTGATCACCGCCGCCGTCGCCGCGGCCACGTTGGTCACGTCGACACCCGTCGCCGTGGCCGCGGTGGTGACGATGGTCTGCACCGTGTCGGAGCTGTTCAGGTTCAGCGTCTGGCCGCTGCCGAGGCCGGCGATCTGCGTCGCCAGCACCTGGCTGGCCACGTTGGCGCCTTGCGACTGGGTGACCGAACCGGTGCTGGCGCCCGACAGCGCGGCGCCGGTCTGCACGATCAGGTTGGCCACCTGCACCGCCGCCGCCTGCACCGCCACCGCCTGGGTGACCGCCGCCGCGTCGTTCGACGTGGTGGCGGTGACGACCGGATCGAAGGAGCCGAAGGTCTGCCCGTTCGGCAGCGTCACGCCCAGCGCCTCGGCCACCTTGTTGTTGGCGTCGGCGGCGCTGGTGCCGCCGTCGACCAGCGCCTGCACCAGCGTGGTGATCGGGCTGACCACGGTCGAGCCGGCCGGGGCGCGCATGATGCCCTGGAACGCCAGACCGGTGGACAGGTCGATGCCGCCGATGCCGACCAGCGGCGCGGCACCGCCGTTCAGCGTGAAGGCGCCGGTCTCGTCGGTGATGGTGCTGGTCTCGCCGTCGTCCAGCACGCCGTTGTTGTTGGCGTCGGCGAAGATGGTGGCGAAGGCGAGATAGCCGTCCACCAGCTTGTTTCCGCCCTTCGTGGTGACCGGCGCGGTGCCGACGCCGACGTAGTAGCCGCCGCTGTTGTCCCAGGTGAGCTGGGCGCCGGCGTCCACCGTGAAGGCGAAGGTGCGGCCGTCGGCGCTGCGCACCGACAGGGTGCCGCCCGCCAGCGTGGCGTTGCCCTGCGGCACGTCGGTGAGGTGCAGGAAGTCCTGCGCCGCGTCGAAGCCGGACAGCACGTCGGCCGCCAGTTCGCCCGCCTTGCCTTCGTACACGTCGATGCCGGCGCCGCCGTACAGCGTGTCGTTGCCGGCCCCGCCGCTCAGCACGTCGTCGCCGTCGCCACCGCTCAGCACGTCGGCGAGGCCGCCGCCGATCAGCACGTCGTTGCCGCCGCCACCGCGCACCGTGGCGGAGCCCAGCGAGAACTCCTTCAGGCTGATCTTGTTGGCGCTGTCACCGCCGGTGACCTCGGCCAGTTCAATACCGGTGATGCTCTTGGTCTTGCCGCCACGGCCCAGCATCGTGCTGTTGGTCAGCATGAAGTTGGCGTCGACGTTGACGACCAGCGTGTCGACGCCGTCGCCGCCGTCCACCGTGTCGTTGCCCAGCAGGCTGTCGCTGCCCGGCTCCAGCCGGTCGTTGCCGGCGCCGCCTTCCAGGCGGTTGTTGCCGTTGCCGCCGACGAGGCTGTCGTTGCCGTCGCCGCCCACCAGCGTATCGTTGCCGTCGTTGCCCAGCAGCGTGTCGTCGCCGCCCAGGCCGCTGAGGCGGTCGTGGCCGGCCAAGCCGTCGATCCAGTCGTCGACGGCGCCGCCGCTCAGCGTGTCGGCCCCGGTGGTGCCCAGCGTGCGCAGCAGCAGCAAGCCGCTGCCCGCCGCCGTCTCGCCGAGGTCGAGCGTGCCCGACAGCACCATGACCCGGTCCGCCGAACCGTCCGCCGGACGGATCCACAGCTCCGTGTTGCCGCCGGTGACGGCGTAGCGCGCCTGCCCGTTGGCGGTGAAGGTGCCGGCGTTGCCCAGCCAGGTGAGGTTGCCCAGGGCCGTGAAGTCGATGCGGTCGCCGGACTCGAAACCCTGGACCTCGTCCGTGGCGTTGGCCGTGGTGCCGAGGTCGCCCACGGCGCCGACGACGATCCGGTCGCGTCCGCCGCCCGCCAGCAGGGTGTCGGCCCCGCCGCCGCCGGTCAGCGTGTCGTCCTGCGCCGAACCGACGATGCGGGCCGCCGCGGCGTCGCCCAGCACGACGATGCCGGCCCCGGTCAGCGACCCGGCGTCGACGCCGTCGAAGGCGCCGCCCTGGACGATGGTGCCGTTCACCGTATCGGCCGTCGGGTTGACGGTGACCGTACCGGCCGCAGCGCCCTGGAGCGTGGCGACGAGTTGGCCGCTCACCGACGCGGCGTCCGCCTTGAGGACGGTGATGGTCTTGGTGTTCTGGCTGGTGATGCCGTTGTTCGAGTTGAGCGTCAGCGTCACCGGGCCGGCGGCGTCGGGGGCGGTGAAGCTCAGGCCCGCCAGCGCGTCGTTCACCTGCGCCACGGTGCCCTGGATGGTCAGCGTGGCGGTGCCGCCGCCGGTCACGCCGGTCGTGGCCGTGGTCGCCAGCGTGCCGGCCGAGACGGTGACGGTGGTGGTCAGCGTGCCCGGCGGGCTGCTGACCGACAGGCCGGCGATGGCCTGCGCCACGGCGGAGTTCGCCCCCAGCGTGCCGGCCGGCAACGTGTGCAGCGGCCCGCTGTCGGTGCCGATGGTCAGCGTGAAGGCGCCGGACACGGACGAGGTGTTGCCCGCCGCGTCGGTCGCCCGCGCCGTCAGGTTGTGGCCGCCGGCGGCCAGCGTGCTGCCGGTGGTCAGCGTCCAGGCGCCGTCGCCGCCCGCCGTCGCCGTGCCCAGCGCGGTGGCGCCGTCATAGAGCACGACGGTGGCGTTCGCCTCGGCGGTGCCGGCGAGGGTGGGCGTGGTGTCGGCGGTGACCGCGCGGGTGCTGCCCGCCAGCCCCAGGCCCGTGGGTGCGGCCGGCGCCGTGGTGTCGATGGTCACGGCCAGCGCCGCCGAGGCGGCGGAGGTGTTGTTGGCGAGGTCGGTCGCCTTGGCGGTCAGCGTGTGCGCACCGTCGGCCAGCGGGGCCGTGGTGATGGTCCAGTTGCCCGCGCTGTCGGCCATGGCGGTGCCGACCGCGGTGGCGCCGTCGTACAGAACCACGCGGCTGCGCGCCTCGGCCGTGCCGGTGAGCGTCGGCCGGGTCACGCGGGTGACGTCGTCGCCGCTGGACACGCCGCTGTCGCTGGCCGCGGTCAGGTCGGGCCGCGACGGGGCGTCGGGCGCCGTGGTGTCCGGCGGGTCGATGGTTGCCGCGACCGGCGTCGCCGTCGGCGACAGGTTGCCGGCCACGTCCACCGCCCGTGCGGTCAGCGAGTGTGTGCCGATGCCAAGCGGGCCGGTGGTGATGGTCCAGTTGCCGTTCGTGTCGGCGGTGCCGGAGCCCACCTCGATCAGGCGGACCTCGCTGCCCGACTGGATACGGTCGTAGATCACCACGCGGCTGTTGGCGTCGGCGGTGCCGGTCAGGCGGCGCGACAGGCTGCCCGCCGCCGGCACCTCAACGGTGTTGCTGAGGACCGGCGCGCCCGGCGCCGTGGTGTCGATGGTGACGTTCAGCGCGGCGGAAGCCACCGAGGCGTTGCCCGCCGCATCGGTCGCCCGCGCGGTCAGCGCGTGCGCGCCGTCGGCCAGCGAGGCCGCGGTGATGGTCCAGGTGCCGCCGGCCGCCGTCGCCGTGCCCACCGCCGTGGCGCCGTCGTACAGCACGACCGTGCTGCCGGCTTCCGCCTGACCGGTGAGGACCGGGGCGGCGATGCGGGTGATGTTGTCGGTGGCATCCTTGCCGCTGTCGGAGGCGGCGGCGAGGTCCGGCACGGTCGGCGCGCCGGGCGCCGCCGTGTCGATGGTGACGGCCCAGGGCGCCGACACGCCGCTGGTGTTGCCGGCCGCGTCCGTGGCCGTGGCGGTCAGGGCGTAGACGCCGTCGGCCAGCGGGCCGGCGTTCGCGATGCTCCACACGCCGCTGCCGTTCGCGGTGACAGTGACGTCCTGGCCCAGGCCGGACACGGTGACGGTGGCGCCGGCCTCCGCCTGTCCGGTGATGGTCAGGGTGGTGTCGTTGGTGACGCGGTCGGCGGCCGAGGCGCCGGTGTCGTCCTGCACCGCCGTGAAGCCCGGCGCCGTGGGCGCCGTGCCGTCGACGGTGAGCACCAGCGCCGCCGAGGCGGTGGAGGTGTTCTGCGCCGCGTCGGTCGCCCGCGCGGTCAGCGTGTGCGCGCCGTCGGCCAGCGAGGATGCGGTGATCGTCCAGGCGCCTGAGGTGTCGGCGACGGCCGTGCCGACGGCGACGGTGTCGTCGTACAGCCGCACCGTGCTGCCGGCCTCGGCCGTGCCGCTGACGGTGGGTGTGCGGACCGACGTGACGCCGTCGTTCAGCGCACCGCTGTCCGACGCCGACGCCAGGACCGGGACGGTCGGCGCGTTCGGCGGCGTGCTGTCGCCGTCCTCGTTCAGGATATTGCCGTTCGCGGTGGCGACGCGGATGCCCGCACCGCCGGTTAGGTTGGACAGGGTGACCGCGAAGCCTTCGTTGAACTCGACGACTTGGTCGCCCGTGACGTTCACCGTGACCGTCGCCGTCGTCTCGCCCGCGTTGAAGGTCACCGTGCCGGACGTCAGGCCCGTGAAATCACCCTCGTTGTTCACGTTGTCCACGTTGGCCGGGTTGGCGCCGACGCCGGTCACTGCCCAATCGACCGTCGCCGAGCCGCTAACGTCGCCGCTGCGGCGCAGCTCGAAGGTGTAGGGCGTGGTGCCGCTGCTGCCTTCGTTCTTGATCGCATCGACGGCGACGATGTCCACCACCGGGTCGTCGTTGGTGATGGTGGCGTTGGCGGAAACGCCGTCGCCCAACACGACCGAGAAGCCCTCGTCGAACTCGCGTTCGGTGTCGCCGTTGACGCCGATGGTGATGGTCTTCGTCGTGTCGCCCGCCCCGAAGGTGACCATGCCGGACATCAGGCCCGTGAAGTCGGCAGCAATGGCGGCGTTGGCGCCGAAGCCGGTGACCGTGTAGCCGTAGCTGGCCGACGACGCGGTGTCGCCCGTGCGGGTCACCGTGAAGGTGAACGGCGTCGTGCCGCTGTTGCCTTCGTTGCCCTGCGCCGCGTCGGCGGCGATGGCCAGCGTGCTGTCGTCGTTGCGGATCACGCCCTGCGCCGTGCCGGACGTGACGGCGCCGCGCGTCGGATTGAACAGCGTGACGGCGAAGCCCTCGTCGCCCTCCACCCGCGTGTCGCCGGCCACCGCCAGGGTGACCGTCGCCGTCGTCTGGTTGGCGTCGATGGTCACCTTTCCGGCCGGCAGCGCGCCGCCGAAATCGGCGCCGTCCGCCGCGTTGGCGCCGGTGCCGCTGACGGCAAAGCTGACGGAGGCCGTCGCCGCCGTGTCGCCGGTGCGCGTCACGGTGAAGACGAACGGCGTCGTGCCGGTGCCGCCTTCCGCCTTGTCGGCGCTGGTCGCGGCGATGGCCCAGGCGCTGTCATCGTTGAGGATGGTGCCCACCGCCGTGGCGGTGCCCAGCGTGCCGCGGTCGGTGCCGGTGAGCGTCAGCGTGAAGGTCTCGTCGCCCTCCACCGCCGTGTCGCCGGCCACGGCGAGGGTGATCACCTTCTGCGTCTCGCCGGCCAGGAAGGTGATGCTGCCGCCCGGCATGGTGCCGCCGAAGTCGGCGGCAGTCGCGGCGCTGCCGCCGGTGCCGGTGACCGTGTAGGTCACCGTCGCCGCCTGCGAGGCGTCGCCCGTGCGGCGCACGGTGAAGGCGAACGGCGCGGGGCCGGCGTTGCCTTCCACCTGCTGCACGGAGGCCGTTTCCAGATAGATGCTGGAGTCGTCGTTCAGGATCACGCCGTCGGCCGACCCGCTGGCGATCGCCCCGGCGGTGGTGGTGGTGAGCTGGACCCGGAACGTCTCGGTCGGTTCCGCCACGGCGTCGCCGGCCACGGCAATGGTCAGCGTCTTCTCCACCTCGCCCACGCCGAAGGACACGCTGCCGGACGGCATGGTCCCGCCGAAGTCGGCGGCGTTCGCGGGGTTGGCGCCGGTGCCGGTGACGGCGTACCCGACGGTGGCGGACGACGCCACGTCGCCCGTGCGGCGGACGGTGAAGGTGTAGGCCGTGGTGCCGCTGTTGCCTTCCGGCTTGGAGGCACCGGCCGCGGTGATGGAGATCGCCGCATCGTCGTTGAGGATGGTACCCGCCGCGAGGCCCTGCGCGATGACCGCGCCGCCCGTCGGGTTGGCAAGCGAGACGGTGAAGCCCTCGGTGCCCTCGATCTGCTGGTCGCCGACCACGTTGAGGGTGATCACCTTGCTGGTCTCGCCCGATGCGAAGCTGAGCGTGCCGGACGGCATGAAGCCGCCGCCGAAGCTGAAGTCGTCGCCCGTGGCCGGGGCGCCGCCGGCGCCGCCAACGGTGTAGCCCACGGCGACGCTGGAGGCCGTGTCGCCGGTGCGAGTGACGGTGAAGGTGTAGGCGGTGGTGCCGCTGTTGCCCTCCGCCTTCACGGCGTCGGTGGCGGCGATGGAAAGCGCCGGGGCGACGTCGTCGTTGCGGATGACGCCCACCGCCGTGCCGGTGCCGATCACCGTGCCGGCCGTACCGGTGGCGTTGGACAGGGTGAGGGCGAAGCGCTCCTCCGGCTCCAGCGTGGTGTCGCCGGTGACGGTGATGGTGACGGTCCTGCTCGTCTCGCCGGGGCTGAACAGCACGGTGCCGGCCGGCATGGCGCCGCCCAGGTCGGCCGCGTTCGCCGGGTTGGCGCCGGTGCCGGTGACCGCGTAGTCCACGCTCGCGGTGGCGCTGGTGTCGCCGGTGCGGGTCACGGTGAAGGTGAACGGCGTCGTGCCGCCATTGCCTTCGTCCTTCACGGCATCGGTGGCGGCGACCGAGATCGTCGGCGTCGCCAGCCGGACGCGGGTGCCGGAGGCGGTGAAGTCGCCGGCCTGGAAGGTGCCGTTCAGGCGCACCTGCATGTCGGCGCCGGCCACGGTGTCGACGCCGAAGCTGAGCGTCGTCACGCCGCCCGACGCGGTCACCTGCACGGCACCGGCGCCGACGGTGGAGCCGTCGCCCGCGGTGACGCTGCCGTTCAGGGTCAGCGTGTCGGTGTCGATGGCGTCGCCCGCGTCGAAGTCGGTGATCAGGTCGGCGCCGCTCGCCTCCTCGGGGATCAGCACGAAGACGTCGTTGCCGCCACCGCCGGTGATGGTGTCGGCGCCGTTGCGGCCGAGGACGACGTCGGCGCCGGTCGAGCCGATGATGACGTCGGCGTACTGCGACCCGCCGACCTCCTCGATGCCCACCAGCGTGTCGGTGGCGCCGCTGCCGTCGGTCACCCGCTGGGTGGCGAGGTTGATGGTCACCGCCGCGCCGTCGAGCGCGTAGTCCGCGCGGTCGCGGCCGTCACCGCCGTCCAGCAGGTCGGCGCCGTCGCGGCCGAACAGGCGGTCGTTGCCGCTACCGCCGATCAGCGTGTCGGCGAAGCGGGAGCCGCGCACCCACTCGATGCCGGTCAGCGAGTCGATGCCGCCCTGGCCGTCCTGCGCCGTGCCGGCGCCCAGATTGACCACCACGCCGCCCGCGGCGTCGGTGTAGTCGGCCACGTCGCGGCTGCCGTTGCCGCCGTCCAGCAGGTCGTTGCCCTGCCCGCCCGACATGGTGTCGTTGCCGTCACCGCCCGACAGCGTGTCGGACCCGTCGTTGCCGAACAGGAAGTTGCCCTGCGCGTCGCCCACCAGACGGTCGGCGTGCTTGGAGCCGGTCAGGTGCTCGATGCCGGTCAGCACGTCGCCCGCCGCGTCGCCGGGGCTGCTCTGCGGCCCGGTGACGGACAGGTTCACGGTGACGCCGGCCGCCGAGCTGAAGTAGCTGGCGCCGTCGCTCCCGGCGCCGCCGTCCAGGGCGTCGGCGCCGGCCCCGCCTTCCAGGTAGTCGTTGCCGCCGCCGCCCGACAGGGTGTCGTTGCCGGCGTTGCCCATAATGGAGTTGCTCTGGGCGTTGCCGATGAGGAGGTCGTTGAGCTGTGAGCCACCGATGCCCTCGATGCCGGTCAGCGTGTCGCCCGCCGCCTCGCCGGCGCCGCCCTGGGCGCCCGTGAGGCTCAGGTTCACGGTGACGCCGGCCGAGGAGTCCCAGTAGCCGGCTATGTCGTTGCCGGCACCGCCGTACAGCGCGTCGGCCCCGATGCCGCCGTTCAGGTAGTCGTCGCCGTCGCCGCCGTACAGCGTGTCGGCGCCATCCTCGCCCATCAGGTTGTTGGACTGCGTGTTGCCGACGAGGACGTCGCCATGCTGGGAACCGTTGAGGTTCTCGATGCCGCTCAGCACGTCGCCGGCCGCATCGCCAGCGCCGCCCTGCGGCCCGGTGATGGAGAGGTTGACCGTCACCCCGGCCGAGGAACCGTAGTAGGCCGCCGTGTCGTTGCCGGCCCCGCCGGCCAGCGTGTCGGCGCCGGCACCGCCCTCCAGCCAATCGTTGCCGCCGGCGCCGCTGAGCACGTCGTTGCCGCCGTTGCCATTCAGGCCGTTGTCCTGCCCGTCGCCGGTCAGGGTGTCGGCGAACGACGAGCCCGCCACCTCCTCGATGCCGGTCAGCACGTCGCCGCCGGCGTCGTCCGCCCCGGCCTGGGGTCCGGACAGGGTCAGGTCGACGGTGACGCCCGCCGAGGAGTTCCAGTAGGCGGCGAGGTCGTTGCCGGCGCCGCCGATCAGCGTGTCGGCGCCGCCGAGGCCCTGCAAGGTGTCGTCGCCCGCAGCACCGTCGAGCACGTCGGCAGCGCCCGAGCCGGACATCCAGTCGCCACCGGGGGTGCCGGTGAGATGCAGACCGGTGCCGTCATCCTCGGTGATGACGCCGGTGGCGGTGCCGCGCGCGATGGTCAGGCCCCCGCTCGCGCCCTGCAGGACGAGCTGGAAGGATTCGTCGCCCTCGACCACGGCGTCGCCCGACACCAGGATGGTGACCGTCTTCGACGATTCGCCCGGGGCGAAGGCGATGGTGCCGGACGGCGTCGTGCCGCCGAAGTCCGCCGCGTTCGCCGGGCTGGTGCCGGTGCCGGTGACCGTGTAGCCGACCGTGGCGGACGCCGCCGCCGATCCGGAGCGGTTCACCGTGAAGACGAACGGCGTCGTTCCCGTGTTGCCCTCGGAGCGGTGGACGAACTGCTCGACGATGGACAGGGACGGCCCGCCGACCAGCACCTTGGAGCCGGCCGACGTCTCCTGCAGCGTCTGCGTCCCCATGATGTTCAGGTAGACGTCGCCGAAGCCGTCGCCGTTGGTGTCGATGGACAGCGTGGTGTTGCCGTATCCGTGGGCGTAGCGAACCTGCCCGGCCACGCCGCTGAAGGCGTTCATGCCGATGAAGGTGATGCCGGGGACGCCGCTGAGGTCGATGCGGTCGCTGCCCTCGGCGTTGAAGTCGCCGATCCAGTCGGACGCCATGTCGGCGGTGGACTGCATGACGAACACGTCGTCGCCGGGGCCGCCGGTCATCTGGTCGCCGCCGGCACCGCCGACGATGGTGTCGTTGCCGTCGCCGCCGAAGACCACGTCGTCGCCGCCGGCACCGCTCACCACGTCGTGCCCGGCAAGGGCGGAGATCATGTCGGACGCGGCGGAACCGGTGATGCCGTCGTTGGCCGCGGTGCCGGTGATCAGGTTGAAATCGTCGTTGCCGATGGTGGCGTAGGTGTTGCCCTGCGCGATCCCCGCGCCGATGGCGCCGGACAGCACCACCGCGAAGCCCTCGTTGCCCTCGTTCGCGGTGTCGCCGACGGTGGTGACGGTGATCGTCTTCACCGTTTCGCCGGGGTTGAAGGTGAGCGTGCCGGACGGCATCACGCCGCCCGCGAAGTCCGACGCCGAGGCCGGGTTGCCGCCGCTGCCGGTGACCGAATAGCTGACGGTGGCCGTTCCGGTGTCGTCGCCCGCCCGTGTCACGGTGAAGGTGAACGGCACCGTCGCCCCGACGCCGCCCTCCTGCTGCCAGGTGTTGGTGCCGGAGACCGACAGCATCGGGCCGAGCACCAGGACCTTCGATCCCGCCGCCGTTTCGCGCAGAATGCTGGAACCGCCCACCGTAAAGAAGAGGTCGGCGGTGCCGTCGCCGTTGCTGTCGATCTGCACCTGGCTGCTGTATTGCTGCGCCTCGTAGCGCACCTGCCCGGGCACGCCGGTGAAGGCGCCGGTGCCGATGAAGGAGACCGGCAGGGCCGACAGGTCGATGCGGTCGCCGACACCGAGGTCGCCCAGGAAGTCGTACTCGATGTCGCTGTACGAGGTGAAGACGAAGGCGTCGTTGCCGGCACCACCGAACATGTTGTCGGATTGCTGGCCGCCGACGAGGGTATCGTTGCCGTCGCCGCCGTACAGCAGGTCACCGCCGGTGGCGCCGCTGATCACGTCGTCGCCGGCGAAGCCGACCATGGAATCCGAGCTGCCCGTGCCGGTCATGGTGTCCGCGTCCGGCGTGCCGGTGACCACGTTGTAGTCATCGTTGCCGATGGTGCCGTTGAAATTGAAGTTCTGCCCGGCGGCCGCGTTCCACACGTTGAGGCTGAAGTTCTCGTTCAGCTCGGGGAGGGTGTCGCCGGCAACGTTGACGGTGATCGTCTTGACGGTCTCGTTCGCGTTGAAGGTGAGCGTCCCCGACGGCATCACGCCGCCGGCGAAGTCGTCGGCGGTCGCCTGGCTGCCGCTGGTCCCGGTCACGCTGTAGGAAACGGACAGCGTGCCGCTGGTGTCCCCGCTGCGCGTGACCGTGTAGGTGTAGCTGGTGGTGCCGCTGTTGCCTTCCGTCTTGAAATAGTCGCTGGTGCTGACGGAGATCGAGGAGCCCCCGCCGTCGTCGTTCTGGATGGTGCCGAGCGCGGCGCCGGTGGCGATGGACGCGCCCGACGGACCCATCAGCGTCACCAGGAACTGCTCGTTGGATTCCACCTGGGAGTCGCCGTTCACGCTGATCGTGACGGTCTTGCTCGTCTCGCCAGCGCCGAAGTTCACCGTGCCCCACGGCATGCCGGACACGAAGTCAGCCCCATCCGCCGGGTTGGCGCCGGTCCCGGTGACCGTGTATTGGACGCTGGCGCTGCCGCTGGCGTCGCCGCTGCGGGTCACGGTGAAGGTGAACGGCGTGGCACCGCCGGTGCCCTCGCCCTTGCTGGCGGACAGGGCGGCGATCGAGACGCTGGAGCCGGCGGCGTAGCTGATGGCGGTGTAGCCGCTCCCGCCGTCGGCCGTGCTGAACGTCCCGCCGTAGGCGCCCGACAGGGTCACCGACAGGTCCGCCGTGCCGTTGCCGTCGGTGTCGATGGACAGGACCGTGTTGCCGCCCGACGGGGTGGCCGTCACCGTCACCGACGCGACCGGCGCCTGGACCACGAGGCGGTCCTCGGCGGCGAAGTCGGTGATGGTGTTCTGCGCGCCGGCGGCGATGTCCGCCGCCGTAATGACGAAGCGGTCGGCGCCGCTGCCGCCGGTCAGCGTGTTGTTGCCGCCGTCGCCCATCAGCTGGTCGTTGCCGCCGCCGCCCGACAGGATGTCGTTGCCGCCCTTGCCACCCAGGTAGTTGGCGCCC